>Ga0272443_10004966_pt1 | contig 14025 bp, 6 predicted proteins | sample SSMAcet12_FD_193581 | JGI IMG/M metagenome (GOLD analysis project Ga0272443, IMG submission 193581) | Marine sediment archaeal communities from Little Sippewissett salt marsh, Falmouth, MA, United States - SSM-Acet-12 | ecosystem: Environmental > Aquatic > Marine > Wetlands > Sediment ...
TCCACCTTTTATATTACCAATTTACCCTATATTCTCTAACTATCACTCTAAAATTATTCCAACACCTAATTACTCCCCCTCTTTCCAATGCTTTGATCCCGACGCATGTCGGGAGAGCGGGTTGGGGGGTGTTGTCCATTATAATTCCACCTTTTATATTACCAATTTACCCTATATTCTCTAACTATCACTCTGAAATTATTCCAACAACTAATTACTCCCCCTCTTTCCAATGCTTTGATCCCGACGCATGTCGGGAGAGAGTTTGTTGCTTCCGTACTCCCCCTCTTTCCAAGGGAGTTTGTTGCTTCCGTACTCCCCCTCTTTCCAAGAGGGGGTTGGGGGGTGTTGTCCATTAAAATATATCCTTTTCCATTTCAACCAATGCTATCCATTATAATCCCACCTTCTAAAAGTCAAAAAAAATGCCGCTGAATTCGGAAACCCAACGGCATTTAATATAGTAAAAATTTTACAATTAATCTACACCTAAGCTAATTCCGATTCTATGAACTAAACCAATATCGCTTGTTGGGCTAATTGAATAATCCAATTGCCCCATAAAATTGCCTGTGAAATAATTAATGCCTACTCCACCAGCAAGATTGAACTGGTCATGCCCGAGAATATAACCACCACGCAACGAGAGTAACTCATTCCATGTATATTCCATACCTAAAGCAAACTGCTCTGGTGTATCAGACAATGTAACGAAATCGAAAGATGCCATTAGTTTATGCTCATCCATCTCCACGACGTCTGCAGAAATACCAGCACGGAAGATCAAAGGCAAAGAAAATGGTGTTGTAATATATGCAGCATCAAGAGGAGCGGCATTCAAATCTTCCCAGATTTTCTTGGATGATCTTAGGTCTTCACCTTCATATTGCTGCTCGGCTCCAAGATTGTGGATCGAGAAACCAAGTTTAATTCCTTGTATTCCTGTTTCATACATAGTACCGAAATCAAACGCAATACCTTCTGCTCCCAATGAAGCAAATGTATTGGAGATATACTTCGCTGTGATTCCAAACGAGAACTGGTCAGTAAGATAGCCAGAAAATGTGGCGCCCAAGGCAACATCTGCTACCGTATAATATGAACCAATTCCATCCGGGTTATCAATTGTAGTGATCTCTATACGATCACTTCCAAAGGAAACCATGTGCAAGGCAACTGTGAAATTATCTCCCAATGGCATAGCTATTGCACCGAAATTATGATCGAAGCCAGCAAACCATGAGGTATAATTGAATGATGCCTGAATGCTACGTACATTTGCCAAACCTGCAGGATTCCAGAAAACAGATGTAAGATCATCAGCTACTGCTCCAAAAGCCCCAGCCATGCCAGCAGCTCGAGGACCGATCCCGATTTTCATAAATTGCGCTCCGGCTGCACCCACTTTACTAAAATCTCCGCCGGATGTAGTGCCCGTTATATTTTTTACGGCTAAAGCATCTGTTCCGCTAATAAAAAACAGTAGGGCTGAAAATATAATTAATATTTTTTTCATGTTATTATTTCTCCTATTTAATCTTTTCATAATCATTTTCATTATTTACATTCGGCTTCCTATGAATAGGAAGCCGAACGATGAAAAATTATTCCGGCTGAATTCTAAATGGACCAACCACTACTGTGAACTGCTTAACTGTTTCAGAACCATTTGGACCAGTAATAACTGCTACCAGTACCTGGCTCTGTACTCTAAATCCATTCTTTGTGAGTAAGTCAAATATCTCAACAGCTACCTTGTCTGGTTCCGGTGAGTTGTACTCATCATGTTTGATTGTCTCTATGTGGTCGCCATTGACGGTATAGATATCTATCGTAGCTGTCTTAGGTAGCTTAGTGATAAATATTTTATTCTCATAAGGTGACACCTGTGCCTGGCTTGTCAAATAGAAAGGATTTGGTACAACCTTGATATCGTTCATCATGCCATCAGTGTATTGATTATTCTCTGGTTCGTGTGATGATATCTTGCAGCGTACTTTAGCACCTGGCAATGGATAGCCCAAAGCACCACCAAAAGTTTTCAACACTATTTCATCACCTGGCTGGAAGTCTTGACCGAATACATACCTTTCCATATCAATAGCATCATAAGTAACTGGTTTCAGTTTATTGCCCTGTGGAGATATTCTTCCTGCATTGGCATAATCCAAAAGGAAATAAGTTCCTGATGCCTGGAAAACATTTGTAAAGTCAATTTGGTCTTCGCCATTCTGAGCAGTTAAATAATAACGTCCCTGAGTACCAACAGTAGTATACTGCACTTCAAGATCAAAATCAGAAGGATAAGCATAATAATCTCTTAGTTGGAATCTTCTGGCATCTCTTGAATTTACCCAACCGACTGAGTAAAGATTATATTTTCCAATGAAATCATTGCTACTTGTACCAAGAAGTAATGGAGTTGGGAATTGTTGCGCTCTTTCATAATCTTTTGGTAATTCCATGTGAGGTACTTCTTTGATATATTCTACGTTCAAAGAATCATCGCTTCCTGGTTGTACAGGTCTTTCATAAGTAATATCATTTACAACTTCCATTTCGAGATAAGGAACGTTGAAAGTCTTCTGATTTTCCATGGTTCTACCCCATTTCACAGTCATTTCCTCGAAACCACCCTCTTTGAATCTAATATGATACTCTGCAGGACCATTATTGAAGCTGCCATATTCAGCTTGAGAAGTAAAGAATGGCACGCTAACTTCTTGAGTAAGCATAACTTTATCCATAGGAGGTATTCTGGTTTCACTCTCAATGGCATAAATAGGTGTTTTATCGAGAATAAAATCAGGATTAGCAATCTGCTCTTTAGTAGGTCTCATAGATAAATGATCCGGACGATACCTACCACCCCACTGCTCAATGCTAAAGTTAAATTCGAAACCGAGAGTTCCATAAGCTTTACCAAGCATATTCATTGAATTTGGATTGGCAAATGATGACAAAAAGTCGCCTGTATTGAATTCACCTGTCCTCATTACTTGCTGTCTGTTATCATATAGCCCAAAAGTATTATATAAAGTATCTGTTCTATCTGGTTTCAGATATGATGTATCTGGCATGGCATCTATTGAAAAGACATAACTTGCAGCATCTTCAGTGAACATTTGCAATACCGTACCATCATTTTCATAAGCTGCTAAGCCATCAAAAAGAAGCTCTCCAGTTGTAATATCTGTTAGTTTCAATCTATTCCTATATAAGCCACAATAAACGTTTGCATCGTTTGAAGTACCTGCATCAATGGAGAATGCTGCTTGGAACCAATATGGCTGGAATTCAAGCTCAAGTTCGTGTCCGGCAAAGTATTGATCTACTCTTTGCTGGTTCACCGGATAGAAATTAAAGTTGTATAATCCACCAATCCTTGATGAATCAATATAAGTAATCTCGAAACCAGCATTTTTACCAATGCGAGCAGCTCTTGGATAGATAATTGTCTGGTTCGGAAGATCTGCACTACTGCTGTTTAATTTTTGAGGAGTTGGTTGATTAACATCACCTTCATCATAAGCTAATAATCTATAATGGTAAGAAACGTTATTCAGTAGTTTTTCACTCTGTGCTGGGTCTTCAGCGGTGTAAACATAACCGTCATGATTATCATCACCAATATCATAATATGTTCTGCCGTTTGTAATCTCCTCCATATATGGAAGCACTACATCGTTCAAAACGTCATGTTTCTCGTATTCATATACAAAATCAGGGAAATTAATTGATGCCCTTTTATCTTGCAAATAGGCATAAATTGAATCCAAAGCAGCTAAAGTATGCTTACTATCATTCAGAGCATCTCTCCAAGATAATGGTTTCATTACGTCCATTAGTTTTTTTGCAGAGCCATCAATTATTTCAGTTCTCCAAGAATCTAAAAGATAATATGTATCTTCGTCCGGATCATAAGGTAATAAGCCGGAAGTATCTTGGATAGTAATAGTTTCTTTCTTATAAAGCAATGGATTCCATGTTGGATTTGAAGGATCAATTCTAAACTCACCAAGCATTACTGAATCCATTAAATCATGGCGATAAGTACTGTTGCTGTCAAAAGGTGAAACATAGAAATTATTTAGCTTCAAGGGCCAATTATCTGCTGTTAAGAAATCAATAAATGGGATACCAGTTTCAACGGCAAGCTGCCGGTAGAATCTACCCCATGGAGCTGTAACATCTGATGAATCAATATAATACATAAGTGGTATCATATAATTCCTGTCCAAGCCCAATGTCATTCTTGAATTAGAGTAAGCAATCGAGTCATTTTGGAAATAAACACCCCAAGGCACTCTAAGTATTTTCAAGCCGAGTGTATCTAAGTTTCCATCTTTTTTCAACAGGGGACCAACAATCATCAAACGATCAATAAATGGATCTTCATCTGTCTGATCGCCACCTTTATATTCTGATTTGAAGAAAGGTGTAGGCAATTCCCACTGTGCTATCTGCTTCCAACCAAAAGGACCTTTACCACTTGAGTATTGAAGCGATGGTGATTCGTAAGTTGTAGCAAAAGTGTCTAAGTCTATTCTACGGGCGCGATATAATCTATAGCCCAAAAAGTCCATTGCACCTTCTACACCATCTCTTGAGACTTCTGATGTGGAATCCCATCTGATAACTACACCATTATGAAGCATATCTTCGTCCATTGGTTCTTTGAAACGTGCTCTCCAAGGTGGCTCTGGAGCCAAGAAGTTATTATCATAAACTTTTTGAGCAAATTTATCCTTGCGTACCAATTCCACCATATCGTCCCATGAACCATCGGCATCTTTACCTTTGGTTGCACCAGCGAGTATGATACCAACAACGATATTAACTGTGTCGCCAGGAATGAAGTTCTCTGGATCGCCATAGTTTTGTGCTGGTCTCATGTGGAATGGACCAGTGGACATCATAAAGCGTCTGTCGCCAGGACCAGCGTCACCCATTTTATCGCCAGAAGCCATAGTGTTGTATCTTGGTTCGTCGTCGTTAATATCTTCAGCTATAGGCCAATTGAAAGACGTTTTCAGACCTAACTGCTCGTTATTAAAGTAGAATTTCTTGTCTTTCCTTACAAAACCAGTCAATGAATCTATTGCCGGACTTTCTAAAAAGTCTAGACCAAGATAACCAAAACCTTTATCTCTTTCGCCAAGGTCAGTGTTAGTCCACTGAACTGCTAAATCGAGAGAATCCTCTGGAAAATAATATGTAACACGATCGTTGGAAGCTCCTGCTCTTGCATTCAGCTTTAAGGCAATATCAATATCAAGTACTGAAGCCATCCAGCAATCATATAATGTATCAGGGCTGAAATTGATGATCTTATATTTCTGGAACACAAAATCCTTATAATCACCAAATCCCCATGAATAAACTATTTCTTCATATTGAAGGCGAAGTGGATATCCGTCTGCACGTCTTAGATTACCACCACCATCATATTCATCTACGTCTGTGTCTTTATAAACACTGAAAATATCCTCGCCTGAGATAAATGCAGGACCTTTAGGATATTTATCTGTATTTCTTTCATCAACATCATATACGTAATTACCTACGTATCTGTCCACTTTCAACTGTTCATCCTCTTCTGTATCCCAGATAGGCCAGTTAGTTATGTGATCATCGTTATATGGTTCGCCATTGCCAAGATTGAAATCAGTAGAGAAATACGTTCTGTATTTGTAAATTTCAGATTCATCTTTCAAATCGCCATCATCAATCCTGCCAGGTACCATCCATGAGCGGCCATTGTTTGGATTGTAAGATATTGTTACATATTTTTTCGGACCACTACCGTCTGGTTTTTGTTTGACAGCACCAAACCAGATACCAGCACCAAAGATATATTGGTTCTGCGATCCTCTGGGCCACCATCCACCACCAGCATTTGTAGCTACTACGTTATTTCCGAATATACCATAGTTGGTTGTGTAGAATTCTATATTACTGACAGTGTTCTTCTGTAAATCCCAGAAGCGGAAGTACTCTCTGCCAGCCATTGTCTGCTCTTTTTTATTCTTATCTTTATCTTTGGCTTTATCCTCGTCGCTTACTTTAATATAAGCACTCATAGGAAGGGATGAAGCAACCAAAAACAAGAAGCATAATAGTAATATTATTTTTTTATTACTCATGACATTTCCTTCATCTATTTTTCAAAAAATCATTAATTAAAACTGAAACATAAAGCCAAAGTAAACAGTTCTTGGGGCTTGATAATTGCCGCGGAACTCTCTCATATTTGTTAAATATCTTACAAAAGCATCATACTTCTCGTATTGCACTACTCGTCCATCACCGTCTGTATCTGCATATTCGTTATACATTCTTTCGCCATAAGGATTATACTGAAATGAAGCGATAGTGGAAGGATATGCAAAATCTGCATCTTTATAATATACCAAAGATCCAAAGTCAGTCGGCTTACGAATAAAGTTATAACCATCATCATCAGGATCTGCTGTTGAAGAATATACTCCTGCAACTGCTGTTCTGTTTAGTAAATTGTTAACGTCGAAGTAAATCTCGAAGCTGGTATTGCCAGCTCCATCGCCAAAGACGTCTCTCATCATAAATCTTCTGGAAACTCTTAGGTCTACACTCCAGATTGATGGTTGGCGTTCGGCATTGATCTCGCCGATAACGTTTCCACCAACGTCTGTTTTAGTGTAAGGAGTACCTGTTTGGAAGAATCCTGATAAATTGAGAAATGTATTCTCGAGTATGTGCATTCCTGCAATAGTTGGGCCCTCGCCCTTGCGCCAGAAGAGATCAAATATTGCATTGATTCTGTGGCGTCTGTCCCATGACATTGGATACTCTGCCAAAGGGAACATTGTCTTGCCAGTAAATGGATCTTCGGGGGCGCCATAATTGCTACCTGGCGAAGAGGATGTTCCTTCGCTTTGTGCTAAGGTATAATTCAATGTCAAGCCAATATTATCTGTTGCCATTTTGCGTAACGTAAATTCCAGACCTTTGGAATTCCCATATTCAGAAACGCTATATTGATAATATGGTTGTGGTGTTACTTCAACCCATACAGAACCAGTTTGGTTATAAGCATCTTTGAAGTAAGCAGATACTGAAAACATCATGTCGTCAGTAAACTGATTGCTATATGATAAGTTATATTGATTTGTACGCTGTGCTTCTATATTTGGATCGCCAAGAATCTGGTTGCCTCTTAGGTTCTCCACTGCGAAAGCATCATAAAGATATTGCAGCTCTGGCATCTTGAAGTAAAGACCATAGCTAATAGCAATATTTGATCTTTCTGTTATAGGATAAGTGATCTGCAATCTGGGACTTATCTGATATTTGGCAGATGCATCTTCGAAGAATTCCTGTTCGCTTATCTTTACAAATTTACCAGATGGAATGCGAGTTGTTGATGCTGGATCAAAGTAATCAAATCGAATACCAGGATTTAAAATAATACCTTTGTAGATAATTTGATCCTGGATATAAGCAGATGCTCTAATTGGCTTGTATGATTGACTTGTTAGCTTATCAACTTCTTCTGAATCAGTATAAAGATTGCCACCCCACTCTGAAGTATAAACATCAAAGAATGGATTGGAATCCCAAGGTAAACTGTTATAATGTCTTGCGTTGTCATATAAACGAACTTCAAAGCCAGCTTTGATCATGTGGTCAAAGTCGCCGTTGATCATCAGATTATAATTACCATCTATCTGCCAGTAGTTACCTTTACGAAAGCTGAAATTTCTTTGGTTTCCATGAACGGGGAAAAAGCCAACAGTAGCACCATAAGGATCCTGTGATCCATTATTACTTTCACCACCTTCGATGAATCCAGTTAATGGATTGATCGAAAGAACTTCGCCTTCTCTATAACCATCTTCATAAACAATCCTTTGCTGCACTGGTGTATAAGGATCTACGATAAAATCCTGACCGGGTTCAAGCGTTGAACCTGCATAGTTCCAATCATCCTGAGGATACCATAATTCAAAACCACCAAAATATGATGGATCATCAAAGCTCTTGCGCTTTGAGTAATAGTCATTATTAGTTGTGTTTGATATAGTGAATTCATAGAAACTGTTTTGGTTTAGAATGTGATTCACTCTTACCATAAAGTTACCTACTAACTGATTTGCTACGGCTTGCTGGGCTGCATATTCTGGCTGCCCATAGCTATAAAGTCCTTCGATAGCTCCTTTATCAGTGTTATAAAGCCAAGAGCTACTCATTACTTCTAAGTTTGTCATACCGAAATTACCACCAACAATAAAGTCAATATCCTGAGATACACTGAATCTCATGCGACCGGTAATGTTTTTAATCCAGGACTGCTGATTTGGAAGCTGACCGAGATTATTACCAATAGGATCATATATTTCATAACTGTTCCCACGGAATTGCTCGTACATATAAGAGCTTGAAATGAAGAATGTAGAACCATCAAGCAATGGCAAAGGACCACCGACGCCGCCCTCTACTTTGTGCATGTTCGGTCCTTGCAATTTCTTGCCATCACCTTGCTGGAGAGCTTTCAAGCGTTCGCCTTCGCGGACCAGAACTAAGCCATTATCCTGAGATCCCCAAAGTGCATCGAGGTCATGTCTATATCTTAAAAATCCTTCGTATCTGTCTGTTTTTCCTGTTTTTACGATAGTGTTCACCACACCACCCATAGCATCTCCATACTCAGCAGAGAAGCTCGATGTAAGCACCTGTACTTCTTCTGTTGCAAATGTAGAAACCATTGGATAATAAGTCATACCGCTGATACCAAAACCACCAGTGAATTGGTTACCAACATCGAGACCATCCACGCGTATCTGAGTATCGCTAGTACGGCTACCTCGAATATTCCAGCCATTACCGGAGTTATAAACACCAGCACTCAAGCCAACAATCGCCTGCACACCTTCACGGGCTACAGATTGCAACTGGCTTGCATCAAATTTGTTGACCACACCGACAGAATTGTTCTCTACCATCTGGCGATCAGCTACTACCTGAATAGTATCTGTAGCAACCTCGCTTGAGGAAAGCGTAACGTTCACATCAGCTGTAATGTCAGCAGAGATACTGACTTGTTTATAAGTTGTTGCATAAGATACAGCCGACACACGAACTTTATAAGTTCCTGGGCTGATCTTCATGATATTAAAACTGCCATCCGGTTGCACATAGGCACCGAGCTTGGTACCTTCTATGAAAACCGTAGCTCCAACTACGGGGTTGCCGTCCTTGTCCACCACCTTGCCTCTAATACTGCCATAGATACTAGCTTCAAGTATAAGCGGAGTTAAAAAAGCTCCCAATAGGAAAATTAGTAAAATACATTTACGCATAGTACTTACTCCTTTGTTTAAAAAATTTATTTATAAAACATGTAATTATCTGATAACGTTCAATACTTTGGTAACGGATTGTCCGTTTAATCTTAATGATACATAATAAGTTCCAACCGGAAGTGTCGAAGTGTTAAGTGTAATATATCTTTCGCCTGATGAAAGATTTCTTACAACGTTTTCCTGTAACTTTTTACCCATCACATCGTATAAATCAACTGTGCATGTACCATAATTGTCTGTAGTAAAGAGAATAGTAACATCCTGATCGGCAGGATTTGGATACATACTGAGTATTTCGAATGAATTGATTTCCTTCTGGTTCTCAACAGATACTTCGGTATCGAAATGACCAACTATCAGGTGCTGAAGATCGCCAGCATTGAACTGTGCTGCTCTAATTTGATCAGCATTTTCTGAGTAAATGATAGATCTCATTTTCAGTAATGGAATATCTCTAAGATCATTTGGTACATAATTGGGCAGCATGGTTGAGCGATCAATTTCTTCTGAATTTGTAATATTCATACTCTCGCTCCAAGATGATTGACCAATTTCGCGTGTAGATACGAAAATATCTGTAGTCTCGAAATTGCCCATATCAGGTTCGTATCCAATTAGGTCTACCCATTTGGCAACAAGTTTTGTACCGTCGAAAGTTATTGCTCCCTGAAGTTCGATATCTGATGGATTCTGACGCTCTTGGAGATCATTTAAGACATCTGCATAAGTAATATATGCACCTGTAACGTCTGCAATAGTCCTGATTCCCCATCTATTGTCTTCGTTATAAACTTCAATTATTTTAGTTTCTCTTGCGCCGAAGTTAGCAATCAAAGCTTTCATAATATAGCAAAAATCACCATTTGACTGCATAATGAAACTCTTGGTCTGCCAATCGAAAATGATACTGTCTGCTGGGTTTTCTGAATTACTGGTTGTAATTCCATATTCTGTTTCTGCATAAACCTGGATCACAGAATTTGGAATGATGTTAAAATCAGACCATGTGTCGCCTTTATCTGTTGAAAAGGATACAGCTGGTTTGTTCTTCGATACTGATTCCACGATAAAATTACCATAACATGCCATATACATATCATCTCCAGAAATAGGACCGAAATCAACTTGCTGGCTGAATCTACCAGTTCCTGGCTGATCTACCTCACGAAACACATTACTTGCCCACTGTGGTGGAACTACATGATCAGGGCTATTAAGATTTGCAGATTTCCTATATGCAAAATTATTAGCATTTGAAATTGTTTCTGTTCCTGCAGCAGGTGTTATCTCGGAAATGCTTTGATAAATAATATCGGAGCCAGCGCCCTCGCAATAAACTCTGTTGTCTGTGCTCCAAGTAAATGGAGAACCATCAACTTCAATATCTGGATCATGGCTAACTACTGATTCATAATCTGAGTTCCAGAAGCCCCATGCGTGTCCGTACCATTCGCTTACTGCTTCATTGACTAATGGAATGCAAAATCCAACTGAAAAAGTGCCTTCGTATTCGAAAGGATAACATGAAGGATACCTTCCCTCGCCAAATCCCCATTCTTTGTGGTTATAAACTAATACTGGCTCTTCCCAATTCTTTCCGAGATCATCAGACCAACGGACAAATACATCATTTTTTGAGTTGGGTGGTTCGCCTGCCGGTTCCTGACCTGTCGGATAGTAACCTCTTTTAATAGTAAGGTACCTGCCTGAAGTCATATCATATACAAATGCTTTGTTTGTAAGCAGATAGAAATAAGAGTAGCTATTACCCAATGAATCAATTATATTCCATGTAACATCATGAGTACCAATCTCTTTTGATTTAAATGGTACCATATCCTCAAGGGACACAGTTTTCATATATTCAGGAGTGTCGGTAGGATAATTGTTCTGTGGTTGTAATTCGATTGAGCTAGCAACTGAGCCAGCGAAAAGTGCAAAAATTGCACTTAGTAAAGTAATCCGTAGCAAATTCATATAATTCCTCCATAATAGTATTATATAATAATAAAAAACCTAATTTAAGGTATCTTTCAAATATAACAAGAAATTTCCGATTAGAAATTATTTATTGACAATTTTTTGCTTAAAATTAACAAAAAATTCACTTCTGTTATCAAAGAACGAAACCAATAAATATTAAAAAATAAATTGTAATCCATAAGAAAATATCAGAGAGCCACGCATACTTGGGTCCGACGATTCAAGTTCTGGTAGATCTAAATAAAATAAACGGCCCTCCATTCCAGCGGTCATATAAATACCATTATATATCCCAATCTTTGCAAAAAGTCGTGTAAAGCCAAGTGGTCCCTCGCTGTTTGCACCCAAGCCCAATCTTCCATTCAATGTAAAGCTATCACTGAATACTTTTTGTCGCTCATAAAAAACCGAAGCCCAGAAGACCTCTTTAGTTCTGTCATATACAATTTTTTCGGTTATAAGATTGCCAAAGTTATAATTTTCAATCTCCATTCCTACATCAATTTTCTCAAAGTTCTCAACGGAATAAGTAATAGACCCTATTTCGTCATAGTTATATTGGCTTAGACCAAATTCAACACCAAGAGAATTTTCGTTATTCAAAGCATAAGCTATACTTTGAGATACATGAGATACAGCTAAATTTTTATTAGTTTCTATTCCTGAGTTAAGCATCTCAGTACCGAGGAAAGAAGTAACAATAATGTTATTTGAGTTTTTATAAAAATCATAAAAAGGCATCTTATTCAATGTGTACCTGTTAGTAATTGCAAATGCATCATTATGAGCAATTGTAGGATGCATGTTCATTGCTAAAGGAACAGAAGGAATCTCCTGAAGGTATGATGTTTTCATCATTTTTTCATTTGCAACGATGCTTACATCATCAATCAAGTCCAAGTCAGTAGATGTAGGAAATGGTATAGTATTGTCTGATAAAGCAATATCTGGAGATATTATAGCAGTATTTCTAACAATAGTTTCAGGCATGCTGCTGCTCATTGCATAAGCAACTGTGCTGTTTTGTTTAGTTGCTCTTTTTTTAGAAGTAACATTGCTAACTTGCTGCACAGCTTGGTATTTCTCTGTTGGAGCTGGCATAGTAAGCTGATTGAATTCATCATCGAGCTGCTGTGTTAGTAGCTGGGTTTTAAGCTCAGCCATGGATTCTGATATCATTGAGGACTTGTCGAATGGATAATTATCGTATATACGATAAAAAGTGCCAATCAAAAAGAGGAGAAATACAGCCGCATAAGAGTAATACTTTCTACGACGATAAAAAGCTACAACTCCGGTATCGCGTCGGCTCATTATTGCCATAGCGATTTTATCTTCGGTATCGCGTAAAACGGCAGCAGGTGCTTTTATAGATTCGGCATCCTCTTTGATCGCCGCATTAAGCAATACTGCCGCATCGAAATCTTCTTTAGCGTCGTCTTCCCCCACAAGCAGAGATCGAAGCTGCTCATCTTCCTCGTGGCTTAAATCGCCATCGAGATATTTCGATAATAAGTCATCGAGATTCATGTAACTCTTTCATTAAAGGTTTCAACAATTTTCTTAATATTAAACGTGCCCTATGGACACGAACTTTAGCAAGGGACAGCTCTATACCAAGGATACCAGCTATCTCATTATATGAACAATCTTCATATTCCCTAAGTATTACTGCTTCGCGAAGTGCTACGGGGAGTTTAGCTATTGCTTTTTCGATATAATCTTTCATCCCCACGTCAGTATAATGTGTTTTTTGATTACTATGAAATTCTTCGTCAAAGGTGTCATATTCTTTTTGCGAGCGTATCATATTCAGGCATGTGTGTCTGGCTATCGTAAAAAGCCATGCAGCGAAGTTCTCGCCTTTAAATTCTCTTCTATGCTCATATACCTTGATGAAGGTTTCCTGGAAAGCATCTTTTGCCAAAGATTCGTCGCCAAGCATTCTAAGGCAGAACCGGTAAGCATTATTCTGGTATTTTTCGTAGAGTAGGTGGAAAGCTTCCAAACTCCCTCTGCTCAACTCTTTACCGGCTATCTCCAGTTTGTTTTGTTTATCAATATTTTTATTCTTACTAAACATTTTATAAGCCCAAAAACACTTGGCATTTTTCCTTTGGTTAATAGACACTTTTTCAATAAGAAAAGTTACAACTTTTTTTTGAGATAGGAAAGATTTGGCATCTTAGTGATTCATTGATAATCAGTATTTGAACTGAATAGAGATTTTATTCTTAAATTGCCACAGACAATCAGATCGTTGATGATAATAAATCTTCTAACTTTGGTCATAATCCCAAAACAGATTCATTTACTTTTTTTCTCATTAATTTCATTCTGCTCATCTACTGGTTCATCAACAAAAACCCTGATGCTTGTTGGGCTATTATCGGCATTACTCTCTATTACATACTCAATCAAACGATTATCATCATATAAACCATCTAAGTTTATATAGAGAATAATTTTACCTACTGATAAAGGATGGATTAAACCTGATTGAACCGAAGCTTTCGAGCATCCACAACTGCCCGTAACTTTACTAATCAGCAATGGTCTACCACCTCTATTAAGAACTTTCACTTGTTTAGTTATAAACCCCGATTCATCTGCTTTTACGTGAAACACACATGGCTTGATTTCAATCATCGGCGGTGATTGCAAAGTGTCTTTACCTGAAGATTTATCTTCATTATAT
>Ga0272443_10004967_pt1 | contig 14024 bp, 10 predicted proteins | sample SSMAcet12_FD_193581 | JGI IMG/M metagenome (GOLD analysis project Ga0272443, IMG submission 193581) | Marine sediment archaeal communities from Little Sippewissett salt marsh, Falmouth, MA, United States - SSM-Acet-12 | ecosystem: Environmental > Aquatic > Marine > Wetlands > Sediment ...
TGGTCCTGATGATCTTGCTCGTTTCGTCACTGGATGTGGATATCTTCTCGATGGCTGATGAGAGGTCTGTCATACAGGTACCCACCTCGGCCAGGACGATATCGGCCTGGCTCATCATCGTGCGTCCTTCTTCTGCGTTCTCGGCATTCTGCGTCGTCATTGCCGCCATTTGTTCAAGGGAAGATGATGTTTCCTCCAGGCCGGCCGCCTGTTCCGAAGCACCTTCGGCGAGTCTTGCACTGGCTTCATGAACGTGTGTTGCCGATGCCGTCATGGCATCACTTCCCGCGGAGAGACCGTAGGCGATGTGGTTCAGGGGCAGCGTCAGTTTATGCGCAAACCACATAAAATTCAAAAAGAGCGTAATTCCAACAAAAGAAAAAGTGGCTGTCGCGACAAGACCGTGTGAAAGACCGTATTTCCCGAGTATGTAAAAGCAGGGGGCGGTCACAATAATACCGGGCGTCACTTTCCCGAGGATCTTTGTCGGTCGGTTTTTCCCGTAGATGAGGGCCATAAGCCCGATGACAACACTGCCGGTAAGCGCTGACAGGAACAATACGACGACGATTTCCTTTATCATTCTATCTTCCTTTCCCCTGGTGCGGTATGTTCAAGTTGCGGCACATTGCATGAATGACTATCGGTCAAGGAAAGAAATTCCTTGAGGGGAAATTCATTTCATTGCAGTGATGTCCGGGGATGGGGTATGCTTTCAATTAGAGGTGAAACATGTGTCAACCGGTGCTGAGCAGCACCACAACCGACAGTGTCCTGTGAGGTTTAGAAAGAACGATATGGATATATTTCTCAATCCGTCGTCAGTGGTCGTCATTGGTGTCCCGCGTCAAGAAGGGATTGGAGCCTACAACTCCATTGAAATGATGCTTAGGTATGGTTTTGCGGGGACGATTTATCCCGTCAATCACCGTGCGGACAGGATTTGCGGTCTTCCCGCCTATCCATCCGTTCTCGACATTCCCGAACAGGCTGATCTCGCTGTTATCTCGGTGGGCCGTGATCGTGTTCTTTCCGTTTTCGATGAATGTGTTGCGGCAGGGATCAAACGGGTGATTGTCATTTCACAGGGATTTACCGATGCCGACGAGCCGGGAAATGTGTTGCAGCAGACATTGGCTAACCGTGCACGAGCGAATAACGTACGTGTGCTCGGACCGAATACGCTCGGTGTTCTCAATAATTACACGCGATTCTCCACCGGGTTTATCGACATGGTTCCTCCAGACGTGGTATCACCCATCTCCGTTATCGCCCAGAGCGGCGTGATCCAGGTGGCCGCCGATCAGTTGGGGTATCGCGGATGGGGCAAGTGTGTCGATATCGGCAATAGTTGTGACATCAGCTTCGCCGATGTGCTCGCGTACTTCGCCGACGATCCGGAAACTGGCGTCGTTGCAATTCATATGGAAGGTATGACGGAGGGGCAGGCTTTTCTCGATGCGGCCTTCCGCGCGAGTCGATCGAAGCCTGTGGTGGTTTTCAAGACGGGCAGAAGTCTTGCCGGGGCCCGGGCGGCCATGTCGCACAGCGGTTCACTCGTGGGTGAGGATGCCGTCTTCGACTGTGCCTTCAGGCGGTCGGGCCTCCTCCGTGTCGACACGACGGAAGAGCTTCAGTGCGCTTTGCGTGCTTTGTCTCGATTTGACAAGATGACGGGCCCCCGCGTGGCCATCGTGACGATAACGGGTGCCGGCGGTATCATTGCTGTCGATGCCTGCGAAAAAGAAGGCTTGGAATTAGCGACACTTCCCCCCCATTTGGTGGCGGAATTGATTGAAGGCATGCCGCAGTGGGTGTCGGTGGGAAACCCTGTCGATCTCTGGCCGATTGCCATGATCGGCGGTGATTATAGTGCCGTCGTCGAGAAAACACTGAAAACCCTCTTTTCAGCGGATACGGTAGACGGTGTCCTGTTTAACATGCCGATTCTTGGGTCACCACTTCACGGTGATCTCGATGTTCTTGATGTGATTGCCCGTGTCCGTGACGAAACGGGGTGTTCAACACCCCTTTCCGTTTTTGCCTATGGCGACAAAAACGGAGATGCCAGGAACTTTCTGGAAACCATCCCCGGAGTGGCCGTCTTCGATGCGATTGAAGATGCCGTGAAGGCGTTGGCATTCCGCTATCGTTATGAGCGGACACGAGAGACACCTCTCCCTGTACAGCGTATTTACACCGTCGATTACACAAAACGTGATACAATGGTTGCGCACAGTCGCGAGTCGGGCGTTCTCGACGGTGACAGGGCGTTGGATATTGTTCATGCCTATGGTATCCCGGTGGTATCAGGATGTGCTATTCAGGGATGGGATGAGCTGAAAAGGGTGGCGGACGAGTACGGCTATCCCCTTGTTCTCAAGGCAATAGGCCCGGGGTTCCTTCACAAAACGGAACGCGGCGGGGTCATCACCGGTATAGACAGTGATAATGGCCTTTACGATGCCTTCCGGAGATTGAACGAAACAATGGATCGCTTCCGGCCCGATCAATTTCATATTATGCTTGTCCAACAACAGGTTTCGGGTACGGAGATGCTTCTCGGTTTTTCCCGGGATTGCCAGTTCGGCCCGGTCATCATGTGTGGTTTCGGCGGCGTGTATACGGAGATATTCCAGGACGTATCTCGTGAGCTTGCACCCGTCGATAGAAGGACGGCCCGAAAGATGGTGGAGAGACTGTCCATGTATCCACTGCTCGCGGGTTACCGTGGTAACGCGCCCGTCGATCTGGAGGCACTTGCCGGGATCATTGAACGAATGTCTCTGCTCGCCATGGAAAACGTTGATATTATGGAAGCAGACATTAATCCGATCATCGTATCGTCAGCGGGCTGTATTGCCGTCGACGCACGTTTCGTATGGGATACGTATTCAGCGTAACCATGTATACGTGACATAATCCGGAACTCGTTATCGAGTCCCGGAAACGGGAGACATGATGTGAAATGGGACATGATCGTCATTGGTTTGGGACCCGCAGGCATGGCGGTATCCGCGATGGGATCGGCCATGGGTTTCGATGTGCTCGCCGTCGAGAAGCATAAGATCGGCGGAGAGTGTCTCAATTACGGGTGCATCCCCAGCAAGGCACTGCTCAAGTCGGCGTACGTGCGGCAGGTCATCAAAGAGGCGGAAAAGTACGGGCTCAATCGTGTTGACGTTCCCGATGCCCGAAATCCCTTTACACGTGTCCAGTCGCATCTGACCTATATCAACGAGGAGAAAACCGTCAAAATGTTTGACAAGGTCGATCTCCTCGTCGGACATGAGGCCCGGTTTGTCAACAGGCATACAATTTCCGTCAACGGTGTGAGGTACCAAGCGAGGAATATTTATATTTGTACGGGGACCGTTCCCGCCGTTCCACCCATTCAAGGGATTGATACGGTGGACTATGTAACGAACGAAAGGCTTTTCAATCTTGATAAGTTACCGGATTCACTTTTCATTATCGGCGGCGGTGCTATCGGCTGTGAAATGGCCCAGGCCTTCAGCCGTCTCGGAACGCGGGTTGTCATGGCTCACATGGATTCCCACCTCCTTCCCGCGGCCGATCCGCAGGCGGCGGCCCTTCTCGAAGAAGTCCTGATTGGTGAAGGAGTGGAGGTATATAACGCGGCGTCCATACGATCGGTCCGTCAGGAAGAGGGAAATTGTGTCGTGGAGACCGATACCGGGCTCTTCAGGACGGAAAAGCTTCTCGTGGCGGCAGGCAGAAAACCAGTTGTTCACTCCCTCGGTCTCGACACGGCGGGGATCAGATACAGCGGTAAGGGTATCGAGACGGACGATTACGGCAGGACGAACATCAAGCACATCTGGGCGGTGGGTGACTGTAACGGAAAATTTCTTTTCAGTCATGCGGCGATGCATCAGGGCATGCTTGCTCTGATGAACGCGATATTTCCGCTGAAACGTCGAATCAGTTCCTTCGTCGTTCCCTGGTCGGTTTTTACCGAACCGGAAGTCGCGCATGTTGGTATGACTGAGGAAGAACTGAAAAGAAAACGTATTCCCCACGAGGTGATCACGGTACGCTACGGTGATTACGGGAGGGCGATTACTGATGAAAAGCCCACGGGTTTTGTAAAGGTCAGCGCCAGTCGATGGGGGAAAATATACGGCGTGACCATTGTCGGCGAGTCGGCAAGCGAAATTATTCATGAGTACGTACTGGCCATGCACAAAAAAATACGGCTTCACGATATCATGCTGATGCAGCACTCTTTTCCGAGTATCGCCCTCTTGAACAAACGCATTGCCGAGGAGTGGATGATGCGGAAGATGAAAAAGCCCGCTATAAGGAAACTTATGCGGTTTTTCTACCGGCTGTGAAAAAAGGCGATATGCGACGGATGTTCCGCATATCGCCCGTTTTCGCTAAAAGCGTGCCAAGGATTTTAATATCCCAGATCGGCGTTGATCAATATCACATGAATCCGGCCTTTCGGTCGGCTCTTCTCCGTAATTGTCCACGTATTGCAAATTCGGTCCGGTGTGGAGCATTCACTGCACCGCCCCGTCGCAACGCAGGGGACCTTCTTGCCCAATCGCATGGCGTTGAGTGGTGCCGCGTAATCTTTAACGCGGACGATGGCATCGTCGAGGTCCGGTACGATTTTGTTCCTTCCCACAAGGATGACTACATATGTCGGGCCGAAGGTGATTGCCGCCACACGGTTTCCCGTATTGTCAAGATTCACAAGCACTCCGTCTTCCGTGACGGCGTTTGTGCCGGTGATGTACATGTCAGCTGAAAAGGCAGTTCTCATACAGGTGTATTTTTCATCAACGGACAACCCCGGCGCGAAAGGATCGATCAGCGTATAGTCCGCGTTGTCTCGAATGGTGTCAAAGATACCTGTTTCATCGGCTGTCGTTGAACCACCTCTCGATAATGTACGAACAGTGAGGTGTGACATAAGATCGCTCACGATCTTGTTCGCGTGTTCCGTGTCATCGGCGATGGAAACGGAAAAATTGTTGGCTTCCAACGCGTCTTTGATATCAGAGAGTCGAAGCTCCCAGTATCGTTCATTTGGTTCCTGCATTACTACCCCCTGCGTGCTTATGTTTCAGTATACCGGCTGATGCTCACGCCGGCTAAATGTCTTGAAGCGCCTTGATGGTTAAATCTTCAAGAATGTCCTTGACTTTTTGTTTGTACTCGGCCATGTCGGGTGTCTTCATGTGATTCAACAGGCACTCCATGGTTTCCCATTTCTCGATAATCGTTATCACGTTTTCATTCTTTGTCTGGGTCGGCAGTCCCGTGTCAAAATCAACGGTCGGGCGATATTCGATACAGCCCTTTTCTTTGTGCACCTTTGGTGCATAGGCTTTTAACGCGTCGATGTATTCCGGCACCTTGCCCGCTTTCACTTTCAAGGATGCGATAACCGTAATCATTTATTTCTCTCCTTCCTTACCCCGAGTATCTGATGATATTCGTCCGCTTTTGCCTCTTCCCACGGGGAATGCACTCCCCATAAGGCGATGTCTCCATGGTTACTACACATGCCTGGACCGGATACCCCTTTCAATCGTGTCGGGGTTTCTTGCACCGTCTGCCAACGTATCACAGGGGAAGAGAGCCGGACACTTCACTCCATAACAGGCATACCACACAGATATACACGGAGTTTTTCGCAGGGTCAACATTTTCCATGCCGATGAAACGCACATAAAGTGATACTATTCACTTTCGATGAAGAGTCCTTCGAGTTTTTTCATCGGGGGAATAAGCGGCGGCTGAAAAAGTCCGAATCCCTGAATAGGGAAGCGCAGTCCTTTCTTCTGCGTTTTCTCGAGGCCGGTGACGAGATCATCGAGTTGTTTCGCCGGGAATGTCAGAAACATCTCCGAGTCGTCTGTTCCGGCCATTATCCGTTCACCGCGACCGGGAATGGTCAGTGTCGCCTCGCCGGATATGGCCGGCATGACCGCCGCAAGGCAGGACAGCCCGAAGGTCGTTTCGGAGTGGATGGGTTTCCCGAAACTGTGCATGTATGCGTAGGTCAGGCGGATCATCTGGGCGGGTGTTCCGTAAACAACAATGACGTCCGGGTCTACGGGTGCCTTATTCAGAGGGAATGCCAGGACACCCGTGACCGATCCCGGGTCGAGAAAGGTAAAGTCATAGGTTGCCGCACGAGCCATATCGATGGTATCGAAATACCCCATTTCCATGAAAAATGAGGCAAGGGCGGATGGGTCGGCGAGACTCTTGAAACCAAAACCCGTGAGACAGGGCGTGCAGTTGATGTCATCGGCTGTGAGCCCGACGGCCCAACCGAAACGCCGCGCCATGCCGATCCATTGACAGAGATAGACGGTAATGCCGAATTTCTTCGGCGTGGTAACGCCCTCAGACATTTCATCCCCGGCGCGAAGAAGTTTTATCCCCAGGGGGAAGGACTGGGGCATGACCGTTTTCATAATCGTATTGTAAGCGTCTGTGTGTGTCATCTGTATAACGTCTCCTTTCAACGTCAGAAAGATCAGGCACTACTGCCATGGATATGCTGAAACAATTCATCATCGTCCGTGCCTGTAAGGCACGGATGATTCGAACTGCCGTGCCGTGCGTTAATCCACGATAAAAAGTGTCGCACCGGTCTCTGTCGACGACCGGTGTGGCTCATGATTGTCGGCCACCTGGTAGCTCATGCCGGGTGTCAGATCGAAACTCCTGCCGTCGTCAAGTTCCGTGTGAAGACTCCCGTCCAGGCAGAGCAGGATGTGTCCCTTCGAGCACCAATGATCGGCGCAATATCCGGGGCTGTATTCGACCATGCGGACGCGTATCTCGTCGAATTCACGTGTCCGCCAGTAGGCGACGCCCGTTTCACCGGCGTGCTCCGTTCGCGGCACCGACGACCAATCCGTGGTACCGAAGGGGATTTTCATCATGTTCATATGTCGTCTCCCTTCATTTTCTTTCGTATAAATTCCATGCAAGACGACCGGTGACCGCCCTGTATTTCAATGGTGCCGTTGGTGACGGTCCCGCCGGCGCCGCACTTTCCTTTCAATTCCCTCGCCAGAGAAAGGAGGCCATCGTGGTCCAGCGGAAGACCGGCGATGACGGTCACCGTCTTACCACGGCGACCTTTTCGTTCTTCCGTGATACGTACCGGGCCATTCGCCGGAGGAGTTTTCTCTTTGCAGCGACACTCCCCCACGGGATGACCGCAGTCGGGACAGATGCGGCCGCTCTCCGTGGAATAGACCGTTCGTGTGTTTTTGCCTCTTGCCATAATATGTGTTGTACCACGCCATCATATGTTCCCGGCATAATATCATGCTTTGAGGATTGTGACGATGAAAAGAGGCATTCTTTGATTATTACCGGGGATGTGTCACCTGTCAGTGAGGGTGTACATGTGTCCGTCGGGACCGGCGTTGACCACGGGAACGCCGGCGACAACATCTTTCTTCCCGCCGCATTCGTGGATGTGGCCGCAGACGGACAGAATCGGATGTGCCGTTTCAATACAGGAACGGACGGTGTGACTGCCCATGTGGCGGCCGGTGTGCATGATGTCAAGACAGCCCTTAGGCGGGGAGTGGGTAACCAGGACAGAGCGATCGGGACAGTGTGACAGCATTGCGGCGGCGTACTTCTCGGACATATCGACACTCCACGATCCGAAGGGTGTCTCGGGTGTCGCGCCGCCAACGCCGAAAAAGGTGATACCGTGGACACATGCGACGGTTCCGTGAAGAACAGAGACATGCTGCCACTGACGGCATGCCCTTGTCAATTCATCGTATGTTTCGTGATTACCCGGGACCAGTACCGTCGATATGGGAATATGTGACAGGCAGGTGATGATGTCCTCGAGACCCCGTCGAAAGGATGCGTAGTCACCCGCACCGACAGCGATATTGGCATGGTGCGCCTTTTTAACAATGCCGTCACAATACCCGCTGTTGCAATGAACGTCACTGAAGAGGAGTAATCTCATGGGTTTCAAAGTCCGCCGTCATGCCTGCGTCGCCACACGAGGATTAACAGAGATGCTGAATGCTGCCCGCCGGGGACTATATCACCTTTTTATAGAGAATAACATGATTCTTGGGCCGACGTCGACTGACGCACAAGAACGGATATGGAATGACACGTTTTTTACTGAGGCAGGAAGGCCGGTGATCGATTTTCGTGTGACCGTTACCCGGTGTTCCCCCGCCGTTTTCTCATCCCCATCAGTGTGCCGATGCCCATGGCAAGGAGAATGATCGTTGACGGTTCGGGAACGGGAGCGGATGATCCGGGAACGTTCACATGGATAAATACGTTTTTCGTCAGGTCTGCGGTGGCTGAGGAAAATTGAAAAAGTCCTTCATTAGGATCGGAGAGGTCGGACACGATACCGAGCGTGAAGTTGCCGGGTATGAAAGAGGTGAAGTTCAATTGCGCCAGGAGGATCTTATCGCCCGTCAGGCCGGGGCCGGGGAAAACATGCCCGGCCACATCCGTCGAGGAGAAATATGTTGAATCGTCGAAGAACGTCGATGCTACCGTCGCGCTGTTGTACTGGAAATCGCTTGCCGAGAAGGTCACGTCGAATCCGAAGGCGATCACTTCATCGGTGACACCATCGATATAGACACTGATATCGAAAAGATCACCGGCGAAGAGGGTGTTCGTCGACACATCAAGGCGGGTAGTAAGGGTGGCATGGGCACAAGGTGTCATAGCGATGACGACGATAAAAGAGAGAATGCCGGCGTATCTCTGTAAAAACATCATGGTCTTCTATCCTCCTCTATGGACACGGCGGACTCGCCGGGCGGTACATCCGCTTTCGCCGATCTTTTGTATTACGAACCCTTTTGCCGTGTCAGGAACGCTGTGTCAGGTCTCGTTCCCGGTAGTAGCCGTACCAGACCTTGTAATCGGCATAGCTGATACAGCCGTCCCCATCGTAGTCGGCCTCCTCGCAGTAGCTCGTATCTCCCCGGCATGTGCCGAGGGCACTGCGAAACAGCCGGTGGTCGTCCCCATCCACATCGCCGTCGTCGTCGAGATCACCCGGTACCGGATCGGGGGGCGGCGGTTCTTCCGGGGGAAGGACGGTAGCCGTAATAATCACGAAGTCGGGACCCCCGTCATCGTCGGCGATACCGACGAAGATCACGTATGTTCCCGCTTTCGCGTACGTGTGCTCCTCGCTGAAGGCGGTGGCGCCGGCGGGATAGTAAAAATACTCGTTGGAACTTCGCGCTGTGTCATCCCAGTCTATCAGGAGGGTGAATGTGTCGAGAACACCCGGGTCGTCGATGGTGCCGCTCACCGTCATCGGTTCCCCTGCGTGGACCGTCGTTGCCGTTGCCGTGATCTCCGGTGCGACGTTGCGGACGGTGAACGTTGTCGTGGCGAAGACATCATTGTACCCGTCGGACATGCTCGCCGTCACTTCATAGTCGTCGTTATCACCCGGTGGGTCGTCCAGATAGGTATGATAGGCGGAGTTGCTAACTGGTGATGATCGTGTTGTCCAGACCGATTCCGATGTCCCGTCGTTCCAGGAGAGGAATATGGGAAATTCCCCGGGATGGTTGGGATCGACATACGTGGGGTCGAATACGGCGGAATAACTCATCGCAACACAGGCCGTTTCGCCTTCGGTGATAACCGAGGTGACAGGTGTCAGCTCTAACCGAGGTTTATGATAGTCCATACGGGCCGTTATCTCACCGGCGGCCTCTCCGCCGTCGCCGTCAAGGACAACCACCTGAATTGTATATTCGACGGGGTTATCCGGTGAGGGGACACCGGAATAATAGTCATGCCATACATCCAGTTCCGTTGTGTCCGGTGCGTACGGTCCGTAAGTTGTCCAATTGCCGCCGCCGTCGATATCCCAATTGATCTGTATGGTAAAACAATCGTAAATGCCGGGGTCGGAGAAGGTGATCCCGAGATGATACTTGAACCCCCTGTCCACGATAAATCTCTGGCCGAGGCGGGACAGTGAAACGGTGGACGGGAGATTGTGCACCGTCACCGGTGCCGTGGCCGTGCCCTGGTTGTCGTACGTGTCGGTGGCGGTCACGGACACGGTGTAACTGCTTCCCGTATCCGGATCGTCATCGTAGCAATGTGTACAGGCATAATCGGCCGTACCCGCCGAGCAGGTGACTGTTTCTACCGCTGTGCCGTCGCCCCAGTCGATGCTGAGCGTGTATGCATACCGATCCGTCCAGGGACTCAAAACCGTTCCGTGGACGGTGGCCACCTCGCCTTCATTGATATCATCCCCCACGGCGCTGATCTGCGGTGGCGCATCCCGGGGGATGTATTCCCGGGCGCCGATGTCAATGATGTGAGATCCGTTTTTATCGCCGTCGTATATGATACGATCGGACGCAATGGCGGGAGCGCTGTTGTAACCTCTGTCGATGCATGGTGACAGTGCCGTAGGATACCGGTTGGCGTCCAGGAGAGGAGCGCCGCTGATGACGTTGGAATAAGGAGAGGCCATGGTCCATTGACCGGTGTGCTGGACGTCGGAGTATTTGAGCAGGATCGAGCCGTCTCCGAGCTTCCGGATGTCTTCTTTGTCAGTGGTGGCCGTATTGTTCCAGACAATGGTATTCCATACATTCAATTGGGATTCAGAGCTGTCATGATCGTTCACGTGAAAAGCGCCGCCATACGATGCCTCGTTGTTGATGATGGTGCAGTTCGTCACCGTGGTGGTCCGTCCCCGTGCCGTTGCCAGGGCAGCCCCGTACGAGCCGGTATTGTCTGAAAAAATGCAGTTGGACACAGTGGCAGATGCAACCAGGTTGAGCAGACCGCCGCCGCCGGTGATCTCGGTACCCGCCGACCGGGCATTGTTCCAGCGGAACTGGCAGTTTTCCACGATGGGGTGTGCGAGATTCCAGTTGGCAATGCCGCCACCACCCGATTCAGCGAGGTTGGAGAAAAAATAGCAATTCGTTACGGCCGGCGTGCTGCCCTCTCCCGTGTTGTATAGTCCGCCTCCGTATCCCGATGCTTCGTTGCCCTGGAACATGCACGTATCGATCGTTGGTGCGGCCCCATTAAAGAGACCTCCGCCCCACTCGGAGGTGTTGTTGGCTATGTAGACATGATACAATCTCACGTTATTTGACGCATTGCACACGCCGCCACCACGAAGGTTCACATGATTGTCGTAAATAAGACTCTCCTGAATATCAGCGATGGCGTTACTCCCGATGTAAACGGCACCGCCGGATGCTACAGCGTAATTTCCCATGAATTGAGGGTCCCAGTTGTCACCGTAATCAGGATCGCATGCGGCGATCGATGTCGTCCCGCCGGCGAGATACACGCCGCCTCCATACGTATGAGTCGCGTTATTTTCGAATCCGCAGGTGAAAATATCGTTTGTTCCGCTGTCGATATAGAGACCACCTCCCTCGCCGAAGTCATAGCCGTAATGCTCCGTTCCCACGTAGTTTCCTCTAAAAAGGGATTCCGATACGGTTGTATTCTTCGCCCACAACCCGCCGCCTGTCATGTCGGCTGTGTTGCCTTGAAACAGGCAATAGATGAGAGTACTGTCCCCGCCGTGTCGCAAACCGCCACCCTCGCCGCCGACATACGAGTTGTCGACGTCGTTCCACCAGAAATCCAGCTGCTTGATCTTAAAAGCGCTATTGTTGAGAAAATTACAGGCTTCAAAGGTGCCCTTCCAGCAGGCCACGCTGCCGCCGAAGGCGGCACGGTTATCCTCGAAAGTGCAATCATTCGCGACCAGTGACGGCCCGGCGCTGGCCACCGCCCCGCCATGACCCTCGGCGTCATGCCATGCGCCGAAACTATCGGTACCTGCTTTGTGACCATCTGTCCAGTTGCCGGTGAACGAACAGGACTGGAGTGTCAGTGACGAGCATTCGCTGTTGAAAATGCCGCCGCCGCGATACTTGGCATAGTTGTCCACAAAAATGCCGTTTGTTACTGTCGACTGGTCATCAGAACTCCAACAGCGCTCGATGAAAATGCCGCCGCCGTACTCTGACTCGTTTCCATTAAAGCGGCAGTTGCGTACCGTCAGACACGCATCGCGTATTTTGACACCGCCACCGAGGCCGCTTTCTCCGCGCCGGGTGCCGAGGAGCAGGTCATCTTTCTTGCCCTTTGCCGTATTGCGGGAAAAGGCGCACTGTCTCAATTCGACGTTTCCCTCAGCGTAGAGGCCGCCCCCGTGATATGCTTCATTCTCTGTAACGAGGCAGTTCGTTATCGTCACGGTATTAAAACAGTGAATGTTTGCGCGTATGCCACCTCCCTTTTCCGCCCAGCCGTTTTGGATCGTAAACCCGTTCAAAACGGCTCCGTCGGCCCAATAGTCGAAGGACACGCAACGATGGTCGCCCTCGCCGTCGAGAATCGTGTTGACAGTGTCGTTGTTCATCGATGTGACGGTAACGGTATTTTTTATGGTGATGGATTCGTAATAGGTGCCCGGTGAGACAATGACCGTCCCACCGCCCCGTGAGGCGACCCAGTCAATGGCGGCCTGAATGCTTGATGTGTCCGCCGGGACCCGGGCCGTGGCGGTCCATGCTGATGTCGATGATAACACCACTGTCGTGATGACGGCAACAAACCACCATATCCTGAGGGGATGATTATATGTCATAATGTCGTCCTCGTATGAGATTATTCCGGCACTCGCTGTTACTTATTGATGCGAGAACCATTCCACAATCTGCATGACGGATGATAACATTACCGCTCCCCGCGTCATGTCCCCGGATTACCACTGATACGCGCCTGGAGCTAAAGCAGGGGGAAAATGTATTCTATACATAATATTAACGCACTGTTTAATTATATTGTCAAGATAAAACAACTATTTCCTTAGAAATAACGTGCCCTTAAACGACATATTGAAACAGTCGGCACTATGCGGGCCGAATTTTTATGCGTTTTATTAAGAAGCTTATTACCGTGAATTTGGAAACTTACGTAAAACGGTCTGTGAAACAAGGACGTTCTTGCGTTCGCTGTAGTGTTCTGAATGATGATCCTGTTATAATAATGTGCCGATGACCGCTATATTTTTTCCATCGAGGAATGCATTAAGGTTCAGGACACGTCACCATTTTCCAAAAGACGTTCCGCCCAGGCAACGTTCTCTTTCAGAAGCGTCGGTATGGGGAGTTCATAAGGGCAGCGTTCCAGGCATGTGCCGCATTCGGTGCAGTTCCGGGCCTTTTCAATGGCCTCTTTTCGCCAGCCGTCGATCAGGATGGACGTCCCCATTCTCTTCACCATCGATTTGATGCCGAGCACGATCTGGATGGGAATGCCTTCCGGGCAAGGTTGGCAATAATCGCAACGGCGACAGAACTGCCGTTCGAACTGTCGTGTGATCGTATCCATTTCATCCCGGTCCGATTGTGTGAATGAAAGGTCGCCGAGGAAGACCGCCCTGTTTTCATCAAATTTCTCGATGCTTTCGACACCGGGGATCAAGGCGGTACCGTGACAGGCAAGCCCGTATTTGAGTGCCAGTGAGGCATTTTCGATGACGCCTCCGGCGAATGACTTCATGACGATGACCCCGACGTTTCGCGCGAGGGCCTTCGGTATCACCGTTTCGCCTGCCTTCGGTTCGAGAAAGCTGTAGCAGACCATAATCGTCTCGAAGAATCCGTCATCGAGGGCGCGGTCGAGCACGTCGAGGCTGTGACTGGTGATGCCGATATGTCCGATGATACCGCTGTCGCGCGCTTTCTCGAGACCCTCACGGGCTCCACCCGGCGAAATGATTCGCTCGTAGGCCTCGTTGTCTTTCACGAAGTGGCACTGGTACAGATCGATGTAATCACGCTGGAGGTCGCTCCGGCTCTTCTCGATATCGGCCATGATACCGTCAGCCGTCTGCTCCCGTGACTTCGAGGCGACGATAACGCGCTTGTCCGTACGGCGAAGCGCCGCGCCGATTCTCGCCTCGCTCGTCGTGTAGGCCCGTGACGTATCGATGAAGTCCACCC
>Ga0272443_10004968_pt1 | contig 14023 bp, 12 predicted proteins | sample SSMAcet12_FD_193581 | JGI IMG/M metagenome (GOLD analysis project Ga0272443, IMG submission 193581) | Marine sediment archaeal communities from Little Sippewissett salt marsh, Falmouth, MA, United States - SSM-Acet-12 | ecosystem: Environmental > Aquatic > Marine > Wetlands > Sediment ...
ACCGATGATCTCACTTCCTGTATACTCGATCTCCAGCCAGGCACTGCTTTCTTCCTTTTTCAGCTCTTCCAGCCTTGACTGAATATCTTCCAGCGAACCCTTGATGCTTACCAATCGCTGAAAACAGGGGACGGGGAGGAGGGAGATTTTTGATTGAGGATTGAGGATTGAGGATTGAGGATTTTTGGCCTTTACATCTGCCTGCTCAAATCCAAATTCTACGATCACCACGGATTTCTGCTGATTCGCTTCACCGAAGCCCATGGGAAGGGGAGAGCCGGAGTATCGGATGTGTTCCGCGCCGCTGACCGCCTGAGGAACATGCAGATGGCCGAGGGCGACATAGTCGATCGACGGAGAGAATACCTTCTTGCCGACGAGCGCCAATGACCCCACATACAGCTCCCGGACGCCGTCGCCTTCAACGGTTTTTCCCCCTGTGGTGAAGAGGTGCCCCATGGCAATGATGGGAATGGGGGATTGGTGATTTTGGATTTTGGATTTTTGAGTGTCGATTTTTGAAGTTTGACTGCGGACTGCCGGTTGCCGGAGGAGTGCGTGGCGCTTTTGTTCGGCGATCTCAACCACCCGGGCATAGTGTTCTTTGATGCCTTCTACCAGTTTTCGGTTCTTGTCGTCGATGGTCTCTCCCGGCTCCACCGTCCGGACGTCCTTGTCGCGCAGATAGGGAACCGCGCAGATGATTGCTGATTTTTGATTGTCGGTTTCTGATTCAAAGATCTCCATCTGTCCAGATGTTTGCCCTGAATCTGACTTCTCAGATCCAAAATCATCAATCACCAGAACCTCGTCTTCCAGGGCGTCCGTTACGGCACCGATCACATGGACGTTGAGCGCCCGCAACAGCTCTTTCGGGGCATTCAGAAACGAGGGGGAATCATGGTTCCCGGCAATAACAACGACATGGCGACAGCAGGAGTTGGAAACCCGGCAAAGGAATCGATAGTACAGTTCCTGAGCCCGGTTGCTGGGCGTGCTGGTATCGAACACATCACCGGCAACCAATAGAGCATCGACCTTTTCATCCTCGATAGTCTCCACCAGCCAGTCCAGAAACGCCGAAAACTCCTCATACCGCTTCCTTCCATAGAGGGAGCGGCCTAAATGCCAGTCTGATGTGTGGAGAAGTTTCATTGTTATGCTGCGATTGTCGTGATTCCGCGATCAGTTTCCATAAGTGATAAACACATCCTTTTCACCATACCCTGTCGTTATTCTTCTAGGGTTCATGGTTCAGATACAAGTGGTGCATATACGAGAGGTTTTGCGCCGAATGAACGCGCTCTTTCACCTCGGCAAGGAGTTTCGTGTAGCCCGTGGATAAATTACCCTTGTTCAACCCACTCATTTCCCTCCTCCCGTTGAAATCCTGTCCGTACAATCAAAAAAAACTTGAGCGATCTTTCAAAATCTATCGAGTCAGCTAAACCAATGAAAAATTGTCATATAAATATAACAAACACCGGAAGGAGGGGAAAGCAATAGTGAAGTACTGATATGGCAGAGGTGATAGATCGGATTAGAAATAAAATCGAGGATTGGGTTCGGGGCGCTCGCAACTACGTGAACTTATCTTGGTTGTAGGAAGCGTATGGGCGAATATCCAATATTTTTTGCTGAGCAATACTGGTTCTTTTATTGGTCTGTTGTAGATTTAAAATGATTTTTTTAGGCAGGGCTTGCTCGATATCGACTGCAGATGATCGTTTCGCCGCAATGGCTGCATTGAGTTGTCGAGATTTCTAAGAGGTGATTCGGTCTCTATGATAAATCAATAAAAAAAGCACTGATAATGACCAGCATGTCCCAATCGAAACATGACGATGAGTGGCTGGACTACTATGATCGGTTCAGCTATTTTTCTCCTGAGAAAATCCGTGAAGGGTGTCATCCAAGAATCAAGGAACATCCGGAAGAGGCTGAAAAGGCGATCGTGCTGGTTCATGGGCTTTCGGATTCTCCTTACTATATGACAGCTATCGGAGATTATTTCCACAATACGCTTGGTTACAACGTCTACATTCCCTTACTCCACTGTCATGGCCTGAAAAAGCCGGAGGGAATGGAAGCTGTTGAACTCGAAGAGTGGAAGGCTAACGTCAGTTTTGCCATATGTGCGGCGGCATCGAAATCAAAGAACATATCCATAGGAGGATTGTCAACAGGCGGAGCGCTGAGTTTCTATATGGCCGCGAACAAGCCAAGGATTAACGGCGCGGTGTACCTTTTTTCAGCTGCGCTTGATCTGGCTGGAGGACGGTTTGGGTTGATAGGCGATCTTAAAGAAATACTGCTGAGAACTTTTCTGGCAGATCTTTTTGACAGTGACAAGCCGTTGATCGGCGATAACCCTTATCGCTATACCCATGTAGACATGGATGGCGCAGCGGAGCTGGCCAGACTCATTAAAGAAAACGATATCATCATCGATGAATTCAAAAAGGATTATCCTTTTTCGAAAAAAGTGTTCGCGGCTCATTCCGAGTATGACAAAACGGCAGAGATTTCAGGCATTGAAGAATTGGAAAGAGCATCACTGCCGGAGCGATTCCGGTTTTTCAGAATCCCGGAAGATCGCGAGGTAAAACACGCAAGCGTTGTCCTGAAAGAACCTGTCGAGAAAGACGGAAAAATACTGGAAGAACCGAATCCGGAATTCATGAACATGATGAACGCCATTGCCGCATTTGAATAAGATTTGACTATTACAAGTTCAGAGTTCAGGGGACGCTCACAACGGGGCTCCGGGACGCTTTTCTTATATCCATTCTCCTCCGGAATTGTATGTTGTCGGCATCGACCGGGTCAAGAATGACGATCATACCGGCTATGTAATGGCTTCTTCTGAAAAAGCGCTTTGTGACAAGCTGGTTTTCACCCGGAACTTGAACATAAAGTCGCAGCGGGCAATGGATGAACTGTTGTTCGATGATTTACGAATCGATGAAGACTCCCTGGCTCGTTTTGACAGGAAAGTGATCAACGCCTGCATAGCTGCGGGTGAAAAGACTGTCATGTTGCGGTTATTGTTGCAACTCGTTACCTCTATGCATCGGGAGGCATCATGACGGTAACTATTCGCTTTCCTCAATTCTCCCATGCAATTCATAGGCTGAACTTTCCTCAATCTCTGCCATACAGAATTCACCCGGATTGACATCGACCCCGCCGGTATCGAGGATGCATTCATTATCCACTTCGGGGGCGTCGTATTCGGTGCGGCCGTAGGCGAGGTTGTTTTCTACCTCTTCGATCAGCACTTTCAGGGTTTTTTCTTTGAACGTCCGGTTCTTCTTTTCTGAAATTCCTTCCTGTAACTCCATCAGTTCACCTACGCGCTCCTGTTTTTCCTCTTCCGGGACATCGTCTTCGAGGTTGTCGCAGGCTGCGGTATGTTCCTCATGGCTGTAGGGGAAGCAGCCGAGACGGTCGAAGCGGAACTCCCGGACGAACTGCAGGAGTTCCTCGAACTCCGCTCTTGTTTCTCCGGGGTAGCCGACGATCATCGTGGTGCGCAGGCGGATGTTCGGGTTCCGTTCACGGATGGATTCCAGCAGTCCGATGGTGCCTTCTTTGCCGATGCCCCGCTTCATCGAGGCGAGGATGCGGTCGCTGATGTGCTGAACCGGCATATCAAGGTAGTTGCAGATGTTTTCCCGTTCCCGCATTGTGTCGATGACCTCGAGAGGAAAGTCGAGGGGGTAGGCGTAGAGCAGCCTGATCCAGTCGAAGTCAAGATCCGACAGTTCCTTTACAAGGTCGTTCAGGCGCGATGTTCCGTTGAGGTCCCGGCCATAGGGAGTGATATCCTGTGCGATCAGGTTGAGCTCTTTCACGCCCTTCGCTTTCAGCTGTGAGGTTTCTTCAAGCAGGTCTTCCATGCTTTCGCTTTTGTAGCGCCCGCGCATTTTGGGGATCGCACAGAAGGAGCATGTGCGGCTGCATCCTTCGGCGATCTTCAGCCATGCGTAATGCGATGGGCTGAGCAGTGAGCGTTCGTATCGTGATGCCGGATCGTATGCTGTTCCAAGGCGATTGAGGATTTCCGGCAGGTCGGCGGTGCCGAAAAAGCGGTCGACTTCGGGCAGTTCCGCCCGGAGCTCGGCGGCGTAGAGAGCGCTCAGGCATCCCATGACGTAGAGTGCTTCGATATCGCCGTTTTTTCTTTTTTCAGCCGCCGCGAGGATTTCGTCTATTGACTCTGTCTTGGCGTCGGCGATGAAGCCGCAGGTGTTGATGATCACGATATCGGCTTCGTCCGCCTCGTCGGTGAAGCGTAGCCCCTTAAGCTGGGCTTGGCCGATGAGCCGTTCCGAATCGACGGTGTTTTTGGAGCATCCGAGGCTCAGAAGAAAAATCGATCTGTTTCGGGTCATGGTTTCAGGACTGTTTTCCGGCATTGAAGGTTTTGAGAAAGTTATCTTTCCATTCTCTGAAGCTTCCGTTGATAATCTGTTCTCTCGCGGTTCTGGTGAGCCACATGAAAAAGGATATGTTATGTAATGTACAGAGCTTGAGGCCGAGAATCTCGCCGACATTGAGCAGGTGGCGGATATAGGCTCTCGAGTAGTTTCTGCAGACATGGTTGTCAAATCCCTCGTCGATGGCGGTGAAATCCTCCGCATACCGTGCTGAACGCAAATTGATATAGCCGTTTCTGGTGTAGACGCGTCCGTTCCGCGCTTCACGGGTCGGTATGACACAGTCGAACATGTCGACGCCGCGCTCTATGGCGTTGAGAATGTTTTCGGGGGTGCCGACACCCATCAGGTAGCGCGGTTTGTTTTCAGGAAGAATGGTGTGCGAAAGCTCGAGTATCCGGTACATCTCTTCAGCTGGTTCCCCGACGGCAAGACCGCCGATGGAGTATCCTTCAAAATCAAGGTCGACCAGCTCTCTGCTGATCTGTGTGCGCAGGTCTGCGTAGGTTCCGCCCTGCGTGATGCCGAAGAGCGCCTGAGCGTGGCCGTAGTGTGGTTTGGTCGCCGAGAGATGCTTTTTTGCCCGTTCGGCCCAGCGAACGGTCATATCGCCCGATTCTTTGACATAGTTTTTTTCGGCAGACGAGGGAGGACATTCGTCGAGAGGCATCATGATGTCGCTGCCGATGAGCCGCTGGGTTTCTATAACGTTCTCAGGGGTGAATTGCAGCATGGAGCCGTCGAGATGCGACTTGAAACGCACGCCTTCTTCACTGATGGTTCGGAGTTCGGAGAGAGAGTACACCTGATAGCCGCCGCTGTCGGTGAGCAGCGGCTGGTCCCAGTTCATGAACGCATGAATACCACCGGCCTTGCCCATGATATCATTTCCCGGTTTGAGATAGAGGTGGTAGGTGTTGGCAAGAATAATATGAACCTGCTGTTCTTTCAGTTCTTCTGGCTCTGCCGATTTTACGCTTGCCCTTGTGCCGACAGGCATGAAGACCGGCGTTGGAATATCCCCATGATCGGTAGTGAGAATCCCGCTTCTCGAAGCGGTTCCGGAATCTTTGTGCGTAACGGTAAAATTCATTATATCTGAATGGATGGAGAAAGGCTGTTGATTGTAATAACCTCAACAAGGTAAGCAGCATAGTGTAGAGATTTCAGCAAAGAAATGAAAATAATTGATGTTCCGATATGAGTAGCAGTGATGAGCAATGCTGGTATGCTGTTTATGTCCGTTCCAGATTTGAAAAGAAGATACATCAGCTTTTTGAAGATCGGGGAATAACCAGTTTTCTCCCTCTTATTGACACCTGGAGACAGTGGAGCGACAGGAAGAAAAAGGTCAGCATGCCTCTTTTCAAGGGCTATGTTTTCGTGAGGATTAACTTGAGGAAAGATCATTACACCATTCTCGAAACGGACGGTGTCGTCAAGTTTATCGGTATCAGAAATGTTCCTTCGGTTATTCGGGACAGAGATATAGAGTGGATTAAAATTCTTGTCGGTGAACCTGACTCTTTGAGAGACGTGTTACCGGAGATGCCTGCCGGTCAGCGGGTCAAGGTTGTCGCGGGTCCTTTTGTAGGGCTTGAAGGAGTGATTCGAAAAGAGGGAAGGGATGCCAAACTGGTTGTCTATTTCGACAGCATCATGCAGGGGATCGAAGTACTCATCAACCCGGAGTATCTCCGGACAGTAAAACTATCAGACAATTAACCCCTTTACGCTATGAAAGTACTGGTGACCGGCGCGGCCGGATTTATAGGCTATACGGTAAGCCGCAGACTGCTCGAACGAGGTGACGAGGTCGTAGGCATTGATAACATCAACACCTATTACGATCCGGCGCTGAAAGAGTCCCGCCTTGGTTTGCTAAGGGAATATGAAAAATTCCGCTTTGTCAGGCTCGATCTGGCTGACCGGGAGGGGATGGAAGAGCTTTTTGCCGTTGAGAAGTTCAATCGTGTGGTGAACCTTGCGGCGCAGGCAGGAGTTCGCTATTCGATAGAGAACCCGCACTCCTATGTCGAGAGCAACATTACCGGGTTTCTGCATGTGCTCGAGGGGTGCCGGCAGCACCATGTCGAGCATCTTGTCTACGCTTCTTCAAGTTCCGTCTATGGCGCCAACGAGACCATGCCGTTTTCCGTGCATGACAATGTAGATCACCCCCTTTCACTCTACGCTGCCAGCAAGAAGTCAAACGAGCTGATGGCGCATACCTACAGCCATCTCTACAGCATGCCCACTACAGGGCTTCGTTTCTTTACGGTCTACGGCCCCTGGGGCAGGCCTGATATGGCGCTTTTTCTTTTCACAAGAGCTATTCTGGAAGGAAAACCTATCAAGGTTTTCAACTACGGAAAACATCGCAGGGATTTTACCTACATCGATGATATCGCCGAAGGTGTTTTACGGACACTTGATCATATTCCGGTTGGAAATCCGGACTGGTCGGGGCTCAACCCGGATCCGGGATCAAGCCGGGCGCCCTGGCGGGTCTACAATATCGGTAACAGTGAGCCGGTTGAGCTCATGGACTATATCAGCGCACTGGAAAAATCATTGGGAAAAACCGCCGAGAAAGAATTTCTTCCCCTGCAACCTGGAGATGTGCCGGATACCTATGCCGATGTGGCGCAGCTGGTTCAGGATGTGAACTACCAGCCGCAAACCCCTGTAACTGAGGGGATACAGAAATTTGTCGACTGGTATAGGGAGTATTATGGGATAGTGACAAGTGACAAGTGACAGGTGGCGAGTTGACAGAGAAGCCGGGAACAGAAATGACTAATGACGATTTACTGTTGACAAATGGGAAAGCTGGCCAGCCGTTTTTCTCCTTTTTTTTCATGGATTCTGGCTTCAGGATTCCCGATGTAACGAGTCAACCATTCGATGGTAATCAGCGTTGTTTCACTCGTTACTGGTCACCTGTCACTCGTCACTTTTTCCCTATCCGTTCTGCAGACTGTAAACGCTTTCCCTGCCTTTGGTGCAGAGCTTGATGGTTCCTGACCGGACCAGAGCGATGAGGGTTTGCATGGCTTTCTGCAAAGGTATCCCTGTCAGTGAACTGAATTCTCCGGCGGTGATGGAGGGATTCTTTTTCAGATAACCCAGCAGCATTATTTCATTTGTTCCGAAAGAGAGCTTCAGGGGATCCCGTAACGATTTCATAAGGCAGACCTTGTCTTTTGTCGCGACCTTGTTGTGACTCTCTTCCCGCGTATAGACTTTTCTTTGCATGATCATTTTCAGGGTATCGGGGTCACGCTGCTCTTCAAGATGATAGTGTGGTTTGTCGTCGCTTTCAGGAACATGGACCGCGAGCACCAGACGTCTTTTGTATTCCAGTATTTCAGTTTCAATGCCGACTGCAGGATCGATATGCAGTTTTACCGCATCGTAGACTATCTCCAGCATCTCTTTTTCGCTGTGAATACCGACTATCCTTTTATCGTCATCCACTCCGATAAGGATGATTCCCCCTTCGGTATTAGCGAATGCGACAATGGATTTTGCGATTTTAGACGGGGAATGCACCAGACGTTTGAACTCGGTGTGCCTGGTCTCCCCCTTTCCTATCAGCTCCAGCAGGGGGGCATTTTCAAGCATTGGCCAGGTAAGTGACATGTTGCTTGATTTTTAAGTTAGCAGAACCAAAAACAGAGCAGCCATCTTACCACACAGTACAACACTCATCCTGATGAGCCGTTATTCGGGTTTCATGTGCGGGAAAAAGATCACGTCCCGTATTGAATCCTGTCCGGTCAGCAGCATGACAAGCCGGTCAACCCCGATGCCAAGGCCCGCACAGGGAGGCATTCCGTATTCAAGGGCGCGAAGGAAATCCTCGTCGACAATCATTGCTTCATCGTCGCCTCGCAGCCTTAGTTTTGCCTGGGCTTCAAGTCTTTCACGTTGAACGACAGGGTCGTTGAGTTCGGAGAAAGAGTTGCAGAGCTCTTTTCCTCCTACAATAAGCTCAAAACGCTCGACAACACCTTTTTCTGACCGGTGTTCCTTTGCAAGCGGAGACATTTCGATCGGATAGTCTGTGATAAAGGTCGGCTGAATCAGTTTCGGTTCCACGAATTCGCCGAAAAATTCATCAATGATTTTGCCGCTGCTGATTTTAGGATCAAGTGAGAGGCCGAGATCCTTGGCCATGTTTCTCAGTTCTGTTTCGGATTTGTCCCGTATATCCACTGCACAGTATTCCTGAATAGCCGCGGCAATGGAGATCCGCCTGTAGGGAGGTTTCAGGTTGATCTCGTGACCGAGAAACGTCGTGGATTCGCTTGCAGATATCTTCAGGTTTGTCCGGTAGATCAGCTCTTCGACAAGTTCCATCATCCAGTAATAATCCTTGTACGCGACATAGAGCTCCACCTGTGTGAACTCAGGATTGTGAAAACGGTCAATTCCTTCGTTCCGGAAATCTTTTGCGAATTCAAACACACCGTCAAAACCACCGACAATGAGCCGTTTCAGAAACAGTTCGTTGGCGATTCTGAGATAGAGCTCCATATTCAGCGCATTATGGTGCGTGGTGAACGGCCTGGCGGCCGCGCCACCGTAAACTGGCTGAAGGATAGGTGTTTCAACTTCAAGGTATCCTCTTTCGGAAAAGAAGTTGCGCATGAAGGAGATGATGGCTGAGCGCTTGATGAAGGTTTCTTTCACCTCAGGATTGACGATAAGATCCACGTACCGCTGACGGTACCTGGTTTCTTTATCACTGAAGGCGTCATAAGTGACCTTTTTACCGTCAACGTCCTTTTCCTTGGCGACAGGAATAGGACGCAGTGACTTGCTGAGGAGCTGGAATTCCTGCGCATGAAGTGATATTTCCCCGGTTTTGGTGCGGAACGTGTATCCCTTGATGCCGACAATATCCCCGATGTCAAGCAGCTTGAACGTTTTGTAGGACTCCTGTCCGACCTCGTCTCTCTTGATATAAATCTGAATCTTGCCCTCTGTATCCTGGATATGGAAGAACGACGCCTTGCCCATTTTTCGCAAGGTCATGATGCGGCCAGCAACAGCGAAGGTTTCCGGCTTTTCTTCCTGATATCCTGCAATGATGGTTTTGGAATAGCCGGTGACATCGAACCGATAGGGATATGGACGGACGCCCTCTTCTGAAAGCTGGTTTCGTTCCTCGATCCGTCTTTTCATCTGGTCGTTCAGAGTGCGGAGTTCCGCTTCCTTATCAACGGATGCGTCATGCGGCATGGCATTGTCTTGTACTTCGGTCATGAAAAAAATCTGTTAACTATTATTGGGATGCTTTTCCTGTCCTCAACATGTGTGTCTGTCAGGCGTCTACCTTCTTCATATCGAGCCAGATATAGGGAATGGTGCTTATTTTCTGGAAAAAGGACCTATAAGCCCTTTGAGAGAAGACATCGTAGTTGTTCTCTTCTATTGCCTTGAGTATGTTGCAGTAGTTTATGCTGCTCACCTTCACAGCGATCCGGCTGTTTTTTTTGAGCATCGGAATGCCTTGATCGGATGAGGCATAATATTTTTTTGCCCGTTCGATCTGAAACCGGATAAGCTGTTTAAAGTTATCATTTATTTCTTTGCGCATGAACTCTTCCTGGGAATAGTTGAATCGGTCGAGATCTTCGAGCGGCAGATATATCCTGCCGCGGTCAACATCCTCGCCGATATCACGAAGGATATTGGTGAGTTGCATGGCTATGCCAAGTTCAATAGCATGTTCAAGCGCCTTTTTATCGCAGTAGCCGAAAATTTCAGAGCACATCAAGCCAACAACAGAGGCGACTTTGTAGCAGTAGACATAGAGGTCGTCAAAGGTTTCAAAAGGTTTGAAATCAATGTCCATGGTGACGCCGTCCATAAGATCCAGCGGCAGCTCAATTGGTATAGTGTGACTGTCGAGGGTGTTCTGCCATGCCATCATGATAGGGTCATTGTTGTGATTCCCTTCATAGCATTCATGGAGGCGGGTTTTCCAGTCATCCATCATGGAGCTTAATTCCGCACGGGTGAGGGTGCCGTTTGTGATTTTGTCTTCCGCCATGTCAACGAGGTCATCGACCGTTCTGAGCAGGGCATACATGGCATAAATCGGATCGCGCTGATTTCTCGAGAGAAACAGAGTGGCGAGGTAAAAGGTTTTGGCGTGATGTTTTGCTATCTGACGGCAGTAGTTGTAGGCGTTTTGAAGCGTCAGTTCCCGGCCGGACCCTCGCACAATCGTTTTTCCATTATAGCTGTAATTCATTGAACCTGTCTGCTTTGAGAAGCGTGTATTTCTCCTTTATCAGGAGAAAGCAAAGAAAAAAAATGTGTAACTTTTTACGGCCTGAACAAGTTGTAAGGAGTGTTGGCAAGATAAAATAAAGCGCATAATATAGCAATATGTAAACAAGTGCCTCTTCAGTGCAGAGCATAGAGCTGTTTAATCTTTTTAATTATTGATCTGATATTGGATACGTACACCTCCTCAGAAGTAACAAAGGAACGGGCGCTGCTTGTCGGCGTGAGTTCCTCCCCGGAAATGACTAGATCACTCGTCGAAGAATATCTGCAGGAACTTGCATTTCTGGCAGATACTGCTGGTGCAGAGGTGATATCGAGTATTATTCAGGATCGAAAATTCAAAGATCCCGCATGGTTTGTCGGAAAAGGGAAAGTTGAAGAAATCGAACATATCGTCAAGGGAGGCCTGATAGATGTCGTTATTTTCGATGAAGAACTCTCTCCGGTTCAGACAAGGAATCTGGCACGAGCTTTCGACTGTAAAGTTGTTGATCGAACCGAACTGATTCTGCAGATTTTCGCTATCAGGGCACAATCTTCCCAGGCCAAAATGCAGGTTGAACTTGCTCAGCTTGAATATCTGCTTCCGCGGCTGACGCGTTTGTGGACTCATCTTTCGAAACAGAAGGGAGGCATTGGAACCAAGGGTCCCGGTGAAACGCAGATTGAGACGGACCGCAGGCTTGTGCGCAGAAGAATTTCTTTCCTGAAAGGAAAACTCAAGGATGTTGCCCTGCAGCATGCGACACAGACGAAAGAGCGAGGCCAGATTGCACGAGTGGCACTGGTTGGTTACACCAACACAGGAAAGTCAACGCTGATGAATCGTCTCTGTCCTGAGGCAGAGGCGTATGCAGAGGACCGGCTGTTTGCAACGCTTGATACCAAAACCCGCAGACTTGAACTGAAAATCAACAAAGTCGTGCTGCTTTCCGATACGGTCGGTTTTATCCGAAAGCTGCCTCACCGGCTTGTTGAAAGTTTTCGCTCGACGCTGGACGAAGTGCTGCAGGCTGACTTTCTGCTCCATGTGATCGATACCAGTCATGACGGTTTTGAAGAACAGATGCGAGTCGTTATAGGGACGCTGCAGGAGATAGGGGTGCAACACGGCAATATTATCAATGTGTTCAACAAGATCGATGCTGTTGAAGACAAGGAAACTCTCCGGTCGCTTCGCCGCAAATATCCTGAAGCTCTTTTTGTCTCGGCAGTTCGTGGGATTAATCTGAACTCCCTGAAAGAGGCTGTCAGCGCATATATTGAAAGGGATTACAAGGAATCTACTATCAGAACCCATATTTCCAACTATAAGCTGATAGGGTATCTCTATGATCATGCAGAAGTGATAGAAAAAAAACATGAGGATGAAGATGTCGTTCTGAAGTACAGGGCGCACTATAAAGATCTCAAACAAATCGAGGCCAGGATAGCTGCATCAGAAAAGACGAACAGCCATGTCGCTTGAGCTGTATAATACCACCAAAAGGGTCATACCCGAGGAAAAGCTTGAAAGAGTCATTCGGCACGTTATTGAGACCGAAGGCTTTGTCCCGGACGCTGTTGTCGCTGTGTTTTGCGGAGACAGACTGATACAGAGGATCAACCGCGAGCATCTGGGGCACGATTATACGACAGACACGATTACGTTCAGGTATAACAGCGGAAGAGAAATTGAAGGTGAGTTTTATGTGTCACTCGACGTGATCGATAATAACTCCAGGCGTTTCAAAACCGGTTTTGAAAATGAGCTTTTTCGTGTCGCGATTCACTCCGCGCTTCATCTCACCGGTTATGACGACAGCGTTGATGATGCACGGGCTGCCATGAAAAGAAGAGAAGACCGGTATCTGGCTCAACTGTTTTTCCTGTAAAGGCATTTTCTTTTACATGGTCAGGGAAGAAGAGAGAAGAACGGTGCGGTCGGTTATTTCAGGTGAGGAGAACGCCAGATGAAAGCCAAAAGCTACAAATTTTCCCGGAGTTAATTATCACAGGCCAAACAGGTGACGCGCCGGTAATCAATGCAAGAATTGCTTCCTTTAAGCTGGGCAAAAACCAGCACAGAAACTCCGATATACAGAAGCCTTTCTCTCCCTTTGAGCGGAACAGCATGGGTGACCTTTGCCGATCTTCCCGACCAGTATTCCCTGTCAGCAGTCAAAGACGATCTCGAAACGCTCTTTCCTCGAGGGTATCTGATCAGGGGATGTGGTGCGAGGGCGGTCAGCACGTTCGAACTGCAGGGAGGGGTGATTCTGAGAACAGGAGCTGAAGCGGTTTTACATCTTCAAAACGGGCATTTTGAAAAAAAATCTCTTCGTAATTTGTTGCATCAGGCTGAAAAGAATGGAAAAATCGTCGAAATGCCTCTGAATGATGACAACAGAGCGTGTCTCAGAGAATTGCAGCGTCATGCAAGGCATGGTGCAAGGCCTCAGCTTTCTCATGTTTTCAGGACCTATCCTTTTGACGCTTGCCGTTGCTTTGTGCTTCTTTCACCTGCCGATGAGTGGCTTGCCGCTGTGACGCTCACCATGCGTGACGATTGTATCGCGCATACCGAACTTATGTTGAAACATACAGGCTCACCATCAGGAAGTATGGAGCTGCTCCTTGCAGGAGTATTCAGCAGGCTTCGTGAAGAAGGGTTTGTTGAATGGAGCCTCAGCGAAGTTCCGTTTTATCACCTCGGCAGGAAAAATGCGGTCAGAGCAGAAGAAAGGATGATAGCCATGGTTGCTGGATTGTTCCGGGGCGCATATGATTTTAAGGGGCTGTATGATTTCAAGAACAAGTTTAGTCCTGAATGGCGTGATGTTTTTCTTTACTCCAGGCGGGGGATATCACCGCTTATTCTTGCAGAACTTGCTGTCAAGACCCGGTTCACTGCCTTGATGGCTCACATGATTCAACGTACGTTCATGAAACCGTTTTCCTGATATCTGACTATGGATACTTCTTTTCTTCTCGGGCTTTTTGCTCTGGTCCTCATCATTACAGGTATAGCAGGCCTTATTTTGCCGGCTCTTCCCGGAATTGTACTGGTATTTGCAGGACTTGTGGTTGCCGCATGGGCTGAGGATTTTGCCTATGTAGTACAGGGTACTCTTCTGATTCTCCTGTTTCTCTGTTTTCTCGGATATGGCATGGATTTTCTCGCGGGAGCTCTTGGGGCAAAGAAGTTCGGTGCAGGCAGGTATTCCATGATTGGTGCTGCCCTCGGTGCCGTTGCCGGTATGTTTTTCGGTTTGCCCGGAATACTGTTGGGGCCG
>Ga0272443_10004969_pt1 | contig 14021 bp, 13 predicted proteins | sample SSMAcet12_FD_193581 | JGI IMG/M metagenome (GOLD analysis project Ga0272443, IMG submission 193581) | Marine sediment archaeal communities from Little Sippewissett salt marsh, Falmouth, MA, United States - SSM-Acet-12 | ecosystem: Environmental > Aquatic > Marine > Wetlands > Sediment ...
AAGATTACCGCTCAGCCAGATAACTGCCAGGGTCAGTATTAATCCGAATATTCGACTGTCTTTCATAATCTCCTCCTTCTTTTATACACCATTTAATCCTGCCGGGACCTTCAGTTCAACCATAATATTGCCCGGCCTTAATTGGTGTACTTACTATCAGGAAGCGATTTTCTTCCCGCTTGCTTTTTTCTGAATTATTCACTTTATTGTAACCTCTTAATATTATGACGTTTAAGGATAGTAAAAAATCAAAAAGTAAAGCGCCGGCGACAAAAAAATGCGGTCTTAAGGCCGGGACTATTTGTCCCGTATGTGGTTTTGCAAAGCTGGTTAAAGAGCCGGGCAATATTGTCAAATGCCCGGTTTGTGGATTTGGCCAGCAATATAAATTTACCTGATAATTCATCCGAAGCGGCCGGGAGCCGTCGGAAAAGGTTATAAATTCAGACTTTATTAATTGTCTGGCAATTCGTTAAAATATATCGTAGTCGGGTTGATTGTTGTATAGACTTTCAAATCTGTGTATATTTGGATTATTGGGGAATCGAATTTCAAAAAAACCATAAAAAAGGAGATTCACATGGGCAAACCAAAAGACGGTTGCACCACTCCAGCTGGAGGAATAATAAATTCCCCGGAAAATAAAGAAAAAACAGAAATGTTAAAAAAGGAAGAGGTAATCAAAATGACAGCGACCGTAGGCAAACCGGCTCCTGACTTTGAAGCCAATGGATTTTTTCAGGGCGGTTTTGATAATTTCAAGTTGTCAGACTATAAGGGCCAATGGGTATTACTTTGTTTTTATCCCGGCGATTTCACTTTCGTCTGACCGACCGAACTGGCGGCGGTCGCCGCCAAGGCTAAAGAACTAAACGACCTGGGCGTCAAGGTCCTCTCCATGTCAACCGACAGTCGTTTCTCTCACAAAATCTGGCAGGAAGAAGAACTCTCAAAAATGGTTGAGGGGGGGTTCCCCTATCCCATGCTCTCCGATCAGGGCGGACGAATCGGATCTGCCTTCGGGGTTTATTCGCCCGAGGAGGGCGTTAACATTCGCGGGCGCTTTATAATAGATCCCGACGGTATTATCCAGGCCTGCGAGATAATGACGCCTCCGGTGGGGCGCAATGTTTCGGAACTGATCAGGCAGATCCAAGCCTTTCAGCATGTCCGCAAGACCGGCGAGGTTACTCCGGCCGGCTGGACACCCGGCAAACCGACGCTGAAGCCGGGGCCTGATCTGGCCGGGGCAGTATGGAAACAATGGAAAGTTTCCAATGCCTTTGATTGATAAAATATGAATCTCTTTTATGGCCGGGCGAGCCCTATCGGACTCGCCCTTTTTTTGTTTCCTTTAATGGATAATAATCGCATATTTCTATTGAGAGAGACAACGACTAGGACTTGACAGACCCACGTTATCCATATTTATTAGGGCTTTTTGATAATTATAGACAAACAGTTACTTAAATAACGGTCTGAAGCGAAGAGGGAGCGCATGGACCTGCAACTTTTATCTCGTATCCAATTCGCCTTTACGATTGGATTTCATTATCTGTTCCCTCCCCTGAGTATCGGCCTGGGACTTTTCCTGGTCATCATGGAGGGGATGTATCTCAAAACCAAAAATGAGCTTTATCACCGTATGACTCGTTTCTGGGTTTTGATTTTCGGTCTTATCTTTGCCCTGGGCGTAGCAACGGGTATAGTCATGGAATTCCAGTTCGGCACCAACTGGTCCACCTATTCCCGCTTTGTCGGGGATGTCTTCGGCTCGGCTCTGGCGGCCGAGGGAATTTTCGCCTTTTTCCTTGAATCCGGCTTTCTGGCGATTTTGCTTTTCGGCTGGAACAAAGTCAAACCGCGAACTCATTTCATTGCAACCATATTGGTTGCCGCAGGAGCGCATTTTTCGGCCATCTGGATCGTGGTAGCCAATTCCTGGCAACAGACTCCGGCCGGTTATCATCTGGTACAGTTCGGTGATGGCATGCGAGCCGAAATTACAGATTTCTGGCAGGTGGTATTCAATCCGTCGTTTATTGATCGCATCACTCATGTCTATATGGGTGCCTGGCAAGCCGCCGCTTTCTTTGTTCTGTCGGTTTCGGCCTTTTACCTGCTGAAAAAGAAACATCTCGATTTCGCCAAAAGTTCAATGAAGATCGGATTGATCATTGCCGTCGTTGCATCCATTATGCAGTTGGTCACCGGGCATTCATCGGCTATAACGGTAGCTGAGACACAACCGGCCAAGCTGGCGGCCTTCGAGGGTCATTTCCCGGCTGAAGCTCCGGCGGGGGCCTATATTCTGGGATGGGTCGATGATGAAGGTGAAAAAGTCAGCGGTATTGAAGTTCCCGGCCTCTTAAGCTGGCTTCTGTATTACGATACCAATAAACCTGTTACAGGGTTGAAAGCTTTCGAGCCCGAAGACCGTCCCCCGGTCAATCTGGTCTTTCAGAGCTATCATCTCATGGTGATGATCGGGTTTATTCTGATCGCCCTGGCTTTGTTGGGAGTTGTCGGCTGGAAAATGGGTTTCCTGTTTAAAACCAAATGGCTTCTCAAGGTATATGTGGTAGCCGTCTTACTGCCCATGGCCGCCAACCAACTGGGCTGGATCGTAGCCGAAGTGGGGCGGCAACCATGGATCGTTTATGGTCTCCTGCGTACCAAAGATGCTCTATCACGGGTCGTCAGTACAACTGAAATATGGCTGTCCCTGATCCTGTTTACCCTGATTTACATCCTGCTTTTCATCCTCTTTATCTATCTCTTAAATGCCAAGATTAAGCACGGACCGGCAGGGCTTTTAACCGAGCAGGGAGGGCAGAGAGCATGATTGATCTGAATACTGTCTGGTTTGGACTCGTCGGAGTCCTGTTGGTGGGTTATGCCATTCTCGACGGTTTCGATCTGGGAGTGGGAGCTTTGCACCTGCTGACCAAAACCGATACCGAACGGCGCATTATGATAAATTCCATCGGTCCGGTATGGGATGGCAACGAGGTCTGGTTAGTAACCGGAGGTGGAGCGCTTTTCGCGGCCTTTCCCGAAGTTTATGCCACTTCGTTTTCCGGTTTTTATTTGGCCATGATGCTGGTGCTGGTGACTTTGATATTTCGCGCCGTGGCGATTGAATTCCGCAGTAAGCGGGAAGGTAAAACCTGGCGGCAATTCTGGGATGTTTCTTTCAGCGCCGGGAGCATTCTGGCCAGCTTACTGGTAGGGGTAGCGCTGGGCAATATCGCCTGGGGCGTACCGCTCGATGGCCGTCATGAATTTGCCGGATCGTTTTTCGGCCTGCTGGGATGGTATCCCATATTGGTGGGCATAACCACGGTAGCGCTGTTTATGATGCACGGCGCTATTTATGCGGTTATGAAAACCGAAGGCGGATTGCAGAATAAAGTCCGCGGCTGGGTCAATAATACCATCATCTTCTTTATCATTTGTTATGCCACGACGACTTTTGCCACTTTGCTTTATGTACCCCATATGAGGGAACAGATTGCGGCTTATCCTATTCTCTTTCTTATTCCACTGTTCAATATGCTGGCCATCGCCAACATTCCCCGCGAAATTCATCACGGTCGGGAATTTCTGGCATTTTTATCATCCAGCATCTCGATTTTCTTCCTGTTGGCGCTTTTCGGCGTGGGCATGTTCCCCAATCTTATTCTGTCCAATCCTGATCCAGCCAACAGCCTGACTATTTACAATGCCGCGTCCTCAGCCAAAACGCTGAAAATTATGTTGATTATCGCCATTCTCGGAATGCCGATGGTAATCGCGTATACGACCAGTATTTACTGGATTTTCCGCGGCAAGGTGAAACTTGACAGCCACAGCTATTAAATAATAGTACCGGGCTTTTTCACAAAAGCCCGGTACATCTCTGCATTTAATCAATCCAAATTCCGATTGACAATTACTGGTAAGTGCCTACATTCCCGTTACCTGACGGGTAAGAAACGCAATAAATTCAGGATATTCATTAATGGATAATAAAAATAACAAAAATAGCCGGACCGAAGTAGCTCCGGAAAAACTGGCTCTTCTGGCCGAGGCTTCGCGGGCCTTGAATTCCAGCATTGAATATGAGCCGGTGATGAAAACCGTCCTGCAATTGATAACACGGGCAGTCAATGCCGAAGCCGCCCTGGTTTACCGTTATGATTCCGGCCGCAGGGATTTACGGGCTTATTTTTATTCCGGCAATGAAAATTTCAGACCCATAAATCTGCAGATGGGACAGGGTTTCGCCGGCTGGGTGGCTCAGAACCGGGAACCGATTATGATAAACGATGCCCCGGCCGATAAACGCTATGATTCCCGCCTCAACGAACTACAGGATATAGAATTACGCTCTCTAATCTGTTTCCCCCTGACTCTGCGAGGTCGCTTTTTCGGTGTTATCGAGGCTATCAATAAAAAAGATGACCTCTTTGACGATTCCGATATGGATACGATTCAGCTCCTGTCGGATCAAATTTCCATGACAATTCACAACGCCAATCTCTATCGCAATATTCGCCGTCAGGCACTGCAACGCACCACTTTGTTTGAAGTCAGCCGCAATCTTATGTCGCCCCTTACTCTCGATGAAGTATTGTACAATATTCTGACCGCGCTTAAGAGAGTTTTCGATTATAATGCTGGCGGAGTTTATGTAGTTGACAGCCGGTCGGGCAATATCGATTCCATCAAATCCATCGGTTATGACAAAATCATGGAGAATGACCTGCATCTCAAGATCGGTCAGGGAATTGTAGGTTATGTGGCCCGCACGGGAAAAGCGGAGATTGTACCCGACGTGAGCAAGGACAATCGCTATATAAATGCCCGTGAAGAAACCCGGTCGGAAGTGGTCGTTCCGATTAAAGCCGATGGAAACATGATCGGGGCTTTTAATCTCGAATCGGATCAACTGGATGCCTTTACACGCAAAGACGTGGAACTCCTGTCAGCTTTCGCATCCCATGCGGCCCTGGCCATTGAACGGGCCCGCTTGATGAGACTGGTTCTGGAACAGAAGAAAATCGAAGAACAGCTTTCTATCGCCCGGACAATCCAGAAATCGTTCCTGCCCGACACTCTGCCCCGGATAGATCGTTTTGATATCTGGGGGACCAATATCCCCTCCGGTGAAGTGGGCGGTGATTATTTCGATTTTATCCAGATTGTCGAAAATCAACTCGGTATTGCCATCGCTGATGTTTCCGGTAAGGGCATCCCGGCTTCACTGATAATGGCCGCTTTCCGGGCATCACTGATAGCCGAAATTCGCAATAATTATGCCATCAGGACTATCTGCAGTAAAGTCAACAATTTGATGTATGAATCGCTGGAACAGGGCAATTTCGTAACCGGTATCTATGGTGTCCTGGACAGCAAAAACAGTATTTTCACTTTTTCCAATTGCGGTCACAATCCCGGCCTGTTGATTCGTCGAGACGGATCGGTTGAGGAATTGACCGAAGGGGGTATGCTGTGGGGTATCAAACCGGATGTCCGTTATGAAGAACGTCCGATGTATCTGATTACCGGTGATATTCTTTGTTTGTTCACCGACGGAATCACCGAGGCCGAACACAGTTCCGGCCAGCAATTCGAAAGTGAGCGACTGGTCTCATTAATACAAAAAAACAATGATCTTACATCGGCCGATCTGGGTAAAAAGATTTTAGACGAAATACATGAATTCGCGAAGGAAGGTCCCCCCCCCGATGATCTTACTCTCATCATTATCAAGCGTTTGCCGTAGTTACTTGACAAAAATATAGAGTGACCGTTTATTAAATTAGAGAATTGTAAATAACGATTTGGAGGATATTATGTTGCGCAAATTACTCCCCCTGGCTCTGTTGTTTTCCCTCGGCGTTTTACTTTTCGGATGCAGTTCCGACGGTGGTGATAACGGCACCACACCCGTAGAGGTTGATCCGCCGCGTCTGGTAGCCGCCTACCATCAGGATCCGGGCATAACATCAGTTAATTCGGTAGTCTGGGATACTATAGACACCATCTATTTTGCGGTCGGGACGAGCTCCTCCAGCGATTATAATGCCAATGTTGGCTATCGCGATAATCTGTATGCCGCTATGCAGGCCCTCTATACCGATGAGTACCTCTATATTAAAGTCTCCTGGAATGACAATGGTGCCGATACTATGTTCTTCCCCTGGAAATCGTATCTTTACAGCGATATCGTTCACTGGGAAGCGGTTGACACCCTGCAGGTAGCCAATGAAGACCGATTTTATATCATGTTCGATCGGGGCGGAGCCGAAGGAGTCGATTGTTCCCAGATGTGTCATTCATCCAGCGATACTTCGACTGCAGGCCGTCAGTTTTATGCTTCCACGGATATCAACGGGGCCGATACCTGGCACTGGAAAGCCTGCCGGACTGCTTTTGCCAAACGGGCCGAGGACATGCATGTCACCGATATAAATATTTCACCCGATCCGCAAAACAGCAATCCCGGAGATAACCTGTATTTCAGAAATCAGGTCGCTGATCAACCCCGGCCGATATATATGCACCATACCGACACGGCTTATCATGGTGCGGTTCTGCTGGAAACCGATGCTGTAGATATGGTATTCACCGCCCTTGACAATGATCTGGAATGGGTGGAAATCGTAGCCAATCCACCCGATGTTGATTCCATCAGCAAATATATCCCCGGTTACTATATCCGTGATTCCACCGGCAATGATGGTTCTCGCTGGGATGTCGAAACCGTTTCGGAATATGACGGCACCAACTGGACTTTGGTTTTGAGGCGACTTCTGGATTCGGATGACAACGAAGATCTTGATTTTGATTTTTCTGTGACTGATTCACTGTTAATAGCCATTGCTCTGGCCGATAATTCCGGTCGGGAGCATTATGGTCTGGCACCGTTCTATTTCATTATAGAAAAATAAGTTACTGTCATTTGTAACGGAAAAGCCGCTCGAACGGGCGGCTTTTTTTATCTCACGGATTCACCCTCGCAAACAATCTAACTTGACAAATCAGGGGTTTATCCGTATTAATTTTATGGAAGTCTGCCGTCGCCGTCGGTGGTTCTGACAGGAATACCCCCTCTTTTCCTGCGCCATGTGACCCGGCAGACTTTCTTTTTAGGGACATTAAATTAAAGCATGAAAAAAGGCCGGTTTTTTCAAACCGGCCTTACTTTTTTATGAAGACTTTTTATCAATAATCATCAGCGTCCATCGTGGCAAAGCTGAAAATTTTCCAGTTACCATCTATTTTGTGCAAACCCCACTTATTCAAATACTGCCGGTTGGTTTCGTTACTGATAAATGATACCTCAACCCAGGCCGTATCGCCTATTTGGTCGGAACTGCCGACGACTCTCTGCATGGCAAACCAGCGATCATGGGTCAGGCCGCCTTCCAGCAAATCATCGAGTAGTTCATCGGGAGTACGGAAATTTCGAACCGAGTCTGTTTTTAAGGTGATGTCACGGTCTCCGGGGTTTAAAAGCCGGCCAAAATCAAGATAATGCGCCAGGGCCGAGCGATTGCCATCTTCCATAGCCCCGAAAGTTTTTATCACCACCTGACGCGGATCCGATTCACTGTAACTATTACCTCCGCAGGCGCTCAGACTAATAATCAGACATATCGCCAGGATTGTCGGAATTGCTTGCCGCATTACCAATCCCCCACTTAACAGTTATCCGGTGACTGGTGCCCAAATCCAGGTAAGGCACAAAACCGTAAGAAAATTGAAATTCTCTATAATCAAGACCAAATCCGAAAGAGAAGCCACCCAGGGCATTGCCGCCTGATTCGGTTTTATAATTTTCCCCGAAAGATGAATATCCCAGGCGCAGGTATAACGGTTGGAAATAATACATTTCCAGTCCGGCGTTTATATAAGGATTGTTGTCGTTGGGATACACGCCATCGATTGCAGCTATGAGCGGGAGCTCTTTGAGACTGTGTGAGACTCCCAGACGTAAGGCCATCGGAAGGTCATCTTTGACTTCTCCTTCCGAACCCGATGAGAATCCCGATAATACCCAGCCCAGATTGGTTACCGCCAGACCCGCCGTGGTTGCCGAATCACGGAATTCATAATACAAGCCCAGATCAAAAGCAAAAGCCTCCGATGAATAGCCATCGGCCATTTCTGTCATAAATTTGGCATTGATGCCGGCCGAAAGGGCGGGAAACGGCGGTATCGGAGTGGAAAAATTAATCCCCAGCAAGAAATCTCCGCCGGAAAATTCGCCGTCATCGGGATCAACCACTCCGGCGCTGTTGGTGCGGGTGAAATCTCCATAATTCATATAATCGATGAAAGCCCCGATGCTCTTATCACCCCAGAATGGCATTGTCCCGGCCACGAAGCCAGACTGAATATCCAGAACATAATTATGATAACCCGCCAGAAATTGTCTGTCTTCCAGTTTAATCGTAGCGGCCGGATTATAATACATGGCCGAAGGATCATCAGCTAGAGCGGTTGCCGCTCCCCCCATAGCCACGGAGCGCGCGCCAACGCCCAGTTTCAAAAAAGAAAATCCGGTCGTTCCGACATCTTTATGGATACCGGCTGAAAGCGAACCGGTCAAAATCAATGAGATTGAAAGGCTGGAAAGCAGAAAAAGTAAAAATGTCTGTCCAGCAATTCCGATAAGGCCGCCTTTGTATGGGTTTGGTGTTTTCAAGATAATCTCCACCCGCTAAAATCATAAGCTCGTAAGTTATACGCTTTTAGTATAGATCGGTTGAAATCCTTTCGATCTTACCAGCTTTTTGTCGTTCTGTCAAGGATATCGGCCGCCAGTATGGCTATAGCCCGATCCTGCCCCTCTTCTTCAGTTTCCGAATCGGCTTTATAGACGCCTTCGGCATAGAAATCCTCTTCCCAATAGATATCCTCCGTACCGGTTTTGGCAACTTTCACATGGATATTGACCTTTACGACATATTCCGTGACCTGGTCACTTTTATCATAAGTATAAGGATCACGTTTATAACCGGTTACCGATCCCTGCAAATCCGCTTCCGCCTGAGACTTATCCCTGATTTTCACGGTATTGTCTTCAATAAAGGCATCGATAACCTGTTCCGAGAGTCGATCGGCCAGCTGAAACTCAATGGTAGTAGTCTCAAACTGATTGATATAAACCGATTCAAAATCCGGTTTTCCGGACGGGGAAAAGGAATAAACACCGCAACCGGAAAGCAGCACAGCGGTGAATCCAATCAGTATAATCGGGAGATATCTCCGCTTCATCGTTCTACCACTACTTTGCCGTTTTTTATAACAGTCTCAACTAAATTAACACCGTAATGATAAGGCAGTTCACGGTAATCCTGCATACCCCAGATAACAATATCCGCCGGCAATCCCGGCTCCAGTCGGCCTAAACGATCACCCCGGTCAATCGCGCAGGCGGCATTGACCGTGACGGCTGAAATAGCCTCGGCGGCGGTCATTTTCAGTTTCAGTGCGGCCAGTGAAATAATCATCGGTAACGATTCGGTCATCGATGAACCGGGATTACAATCGGTTGAAAGGGCCACAATAACACCCTTTTCTATCATCTTCCGGGCCGGAGCGAACTCATCCAGACCAAGAGCGAACGAAGTCCCCGGTAACAGGACCGCGACCGTATCCGACTGTGCCATCATATCAATACCGCGCTCGGATATAAATCCCAGATGATCGGCTGAAATCGCTCCCAGTTCGACTGCCAGTTCCGCCCCGCCGGTTGATTTCAGTTCATCGGCATGGATCTTAAGTTTTAATCCGGCCTCCCGGGCGGCGGTCAGTATGCGGCGTGATTCCTCAACCGTAAAGACACCCTCCTCACAGAAAACATCGCAGAATTCCGCCAGATTTTTATCGCCCACGGCCGGGATCATTTCCTTTACGACCAGATTTATATAATCCTCGCGCTTATCGCGGTATTCGTCGGGGATTTCATGAGCACCCAGAAAAGTCGGGCAAAGGTCAATCGTTTCATTATCGTTTAATTGCCGGATAACTTCCAGAGTTTTAATTTCGGCCTCGGTTGACAGACCATATCCCGATTTGGCCTCAATGGTTGTTACCCCGTAAGACAGCAAACGGTCGAGCGTTTTTTTGGAAATTCTATAAAGCTCTTCGGCGGAGGTTTCGCGCAAATGGCGCACCGAGGTCCTGATGCCGCCCCCGGCTTCGGCGATTTCCATATAACTTTTTCCGGCCAGGCGCATTTCGAATTCAACTTCGCGGGTACATGCAAAGACCGGGTGGGTATGGGGATCGATAAAGCCCGGCATAACCACTTTATTTTTGGCGGAAATGACTGTGCAGTTTTCCGCCGGTTCCACCTGCGAAGCGATTTCCTCGGCTTTACCGACGGCCAGAATTTTATCGGCTGATACGGCAATTGCGCCGTTTGCGATAATACTTATCTCGGCCAGATCCTTGCCGCGGCGTGGAACCCGTCCCTGCATGGTAATCAACTGACCGATGTTCTCAATAAGCAGTGTTGTGCGCGGAGTAGATTTTGCCATAATTAAGTAAGCCCCGGAATCTTAATGCCTTTTTCTTTGGCACAGGCGATGGCTTCCTTGTAACCGGCATCCGCATGGCGCACTATCCCCGTTCCCGGATCATTGGTAAGAACGCGGTTGAGTCGTTTTTTCATTTCATTGGTACCGTCGGCAACAATAACCATACCGGCATGGATGGCATTGCCGATACCAACCCCGCCGCCGTGGTGGATAGAAACCCAGCTGGCTCCCGAAACAGCGTTAAGCAAACCGTTCAACAGCGGCCAGTCAGCAATGGCATCGGAACCATCAAGCATACTCTCGGTTTCGCGGTAGGGTGAGGCTACCGAACCGGTATCCAGATGATCGCGCCCGATCACGATGGGAGCGGATATTTTACCGGATTTTACATAACGGTTCAGAATATCCCCGAATTTGGCCCTTTCACCATAACCGAGCCAGCAAATGCGCGACGGCAGGCCCTGGAAAGGAATTTTCTCCTGGGCCATTTTAATCCAGCGCATAAGCGATTCATTGTATTTGAATTCTTTCTGAATAATCCTGTCGGTAACTGCGATATCTTTGGGGTCGCCGGAAAGCGCGGCCCAGCGGAACGGTCCCCGGCCTTCGCAAAACAGCGGCCGGACATAAGCCGGAACGAATCCGGGGAAATCAAAGGCGTTTTTCAGACCGCCCTTTTTGGCCTGCCCGCGCAAGTTGTTGCCATAATCAAAAACAATTGAACCGGCGCTCTGGAAGCGGACCATCGCTTCACAATGGCGCACCATCGAATCATAAGCACGTTTGATATAATCAGCCGGATTCTTTTTTCGCAGTTTGTCGGCTTCGCTGATAGTCAAACCTTCGGGGATGTAACCATTGAGTTCATCGTGAGCCGAGGTCTGATCGGTGACCAAATCGGGAATCATGCCGCGCCGGAATATTTCAGGGAAAATTTCAGCGCAGTTGCCTACCAAACCGATGGAAACCGGCTCATTGGAGGCCGCGTGTTCCTTGACTATCTTGAGAGCTTTGTCGAGGGTTTTGACTTTAATATCGCAAAAGCCCTGTTTAACCCGACGATTAATTTTCTTTTCATCTGCTTCCACGACCAGTATAGTCGCGCCGCTCATAGTACCGGCCAGCGGCTGAGCACCACCCATACCGCCCATGCCACCGGTTAGAATCCAGCGGCCGTTCATATTACCTCCAAAATGCTTATTGGCCGCGGCCGCCAAAGTCTCATAGGTGCCCTGAATAATTCCCTGCGTACCGATATATATCCAGCTTCCAGCCGTCATCTGGCCGAACATTATCAGGCCCATTTTTTCCAACTGGCGAAATTTCTCCCAGGTGGCCCAGTGAGGTACCAGATGGGAATTGGCAATCAAGACCCGCGGGGCGTAATCATGAGTCTGAAAAATGCCTACCGGTTTGCCTGACTGTATCAGAAGAGTTTCATCGTTTTCCAGATTTTTAAGTGATTTCACGATGTCATGATAAGCCTCCCAACTTCGGGCCGCCTTGCCCGAACCTCCGTAAATAATCAGATTTTTGGGATCTTCCGCAACTTCAGGATCCAAATTGTTATTGAGCATTCGCAGAGCCGCTTCCTGGTGCCAGCTTTTACATGAGATTTTATTACCGCGATCAGCCTTTACAGGAGTGTATTTCATAGTTCATCCTACCTTTACTTCTGATAATACAAGGCCATAAATTAAGGCTCCCGGGCATGGAAGTCAATCTAATTATCTTTGGGTAAAGGTCTTGCGGGCCATATAAACATGAAGCGCAGGAATGGTAAACGCCTTTAATATCCAAAAAGCGGTTAAAAGGCTGTCACTATCTGCCGATTTATAATTAAAAGAGTTTGAAGGCCCTCATAAAGGGATTTTAGACAGGGGTCAGACTACAAAATATGCTTACTATCGTCGGTTTTATAATTGTAGCCGGTTCCGTCATGGGCGGTTTTTTAATGCATGGCGGTCAGCCGGCGGTTTTGCTCCAGCTATCAGAATTTATTATCATTGGTGGAGCGGCTCTGGGGTCTCTGGTTGTTGCCACTCCTCTCGGCGTCATAAAAGATTTAATCAAGCAGATTCTCGGTTCCTTCAAGCCCGGTTTCGGGCGCAAGGATTTTATGGACCAGATGGTTATGCTCTATGAAATTTTCAATATTGCCCGGCGCGAAGGTCTGGTCGGTCTGGAATCGCACATTGAAAAACCCCAGGAATCGGAAGTCATAAAGCAATACTCGTCTTTTCTGGGCAACCATGAAGCGGTCAGTTTTATGTCGGATACTATGCGCCTGATTATCACCGGTTCGGTCCAGCCCCATGAACTGGAATCCCTGCTCGATGCCGATCTGGAAACCCTTCATGATGAGATTGACCAGGCTCCCTCGGCCCTGGCTACTACGGCTGATGCCCTGCCAGGTCTGGGTATTGTCGCGGCGGTACTGGGTGTGGTTATCACAATGGGAGCCATCGGAGGACCTCCAGAGGTTATCGGCCATAAAGTCGGCGCGGCTTTGGTGGGAACATTTCTGGGAGTATTACTTTGTTACGGTTTCGTCGGTCCGCTGGCCAATAGTCTGAAAGCCCGCAATCATTCCGATTCCGCCTATATGCTCTGTCTTAAACAATGTCTTTTAGCCTTCTGCAAAGGCTTTCCGCCATCTATCGCCGTTGAATACGGACGGCGCAGTATCCCCCTGGAAATGCGCCCGTCTTTTATTGAAGTGGAAGATGCCTGTAAGGAAACGCGCAAAAGCTAAATCAAGATGTCCGAAGATAACGAAAAAGAACAACCTATAATTGTCATCAAAAAAGGCGGCAAACACGGCGGTCATCACGGCGGCGCCTGGAAAGTGGCCTATGCCGATTTCGTAACGGCTATGATGGCTTTTTTCCTGGTCATGTGGCTGGTGAATCAGGCTCCCGAAGTCAAGGAGGCGGTCCAGGGTTATTTTCGCGATCCTATCAACTATGGCAAAGGCGCGAAGCCAAGCATTATCGATGGTGGCGCCGGGGTCATGAAGAACGGCGGCCTCGGTGATGTCAAGGAACGCGAAGAGACCATCGAGGAACAGATGCAACGGGAAATGGAAGAACTGGCCGAACGCATCCGGGGAACCATCGATGAAATGCCCGGTTTGAGCATTATCAAGGACAATGTTGATATTGAAATTACTCGGGAAGGATTGCGCATTCAGTTGATTGAGGGCAGTGATGAAGTCACTTTCTTCAAGACGGGATCGGCGGTGCTGAGTATGAAGGGCGAGTTGATTATGAAAACCATTGCGATGGAACTCAAAAGACTGCCCAATCAGTTAGTCATCGAAGGCCATACCGACGGTTCCGATCTGGATCGCAGTAGAGATTATACCAACTGGGAGTTATCGGCCGACCGGGCCAATTCCGCCCGGCGCGCTATGATGGAAAACCAGCTCCAACCTGACCAGGTTTATCAGGTGCGCGGGTATGCCGACAGGAAACCGCGTAT
>Ga0272443_10004970_pt1 | contig 14020 bp, 13 predicted proteins | sample SSMAcet12_FD_193581 | JGI IMG/M metagenome (GOLD analysis project Ga0272443, IMG submission 193581) | Marine sediment archaeal communities from Little Sippewissett salt marsh, Falmouth, MA, United States - SSM-Acet-12 | ecosystem: Environmental > Aquatic > Marine > Wetlands > Sediment ...
ACTTGCCCAAAAGTTCTCGGAGTGAAACTTACCGGCCAACTAAAAGACTGGGTTGCGGCTAAAGATGTAATTCTAAAATTGCTCAGCATACTAACTACAAAAGGCAACGTTGGCTGGGTAGTCGAATATTGCGGTCAGGGTGTTGAAAGTTTATCCGTACCCCAGCGGGCGACCATAACAAACATGGGGGCCGAACTGGGCGTAACAACGAGCGTTTTTCCAAGCGATGAACAAACTGAAAAATTTCTAAGAGCACAAAAAAGAGAACAGGATTTCCAGCCTTTGGCCGCCGATAAGGATGCCGAATATGACAGGGTCATTGAAATTAATCTGGATGAGCTTGAGCCTATGGCGGCGTGCCCGTCTTCGCCGGACAACATAAAAAAAATCAAGGAAATCGCAGGACTAAAGGTAAATCAGGTCGTCATTGGAAGCTGTACAAATTCGAGCTACGCCGATTTAATGATGGTGACTAATGTCTTAAAAGACAGGCGAATAAATAACATGGTAGAGCTTGCAATCGCTCCGGGCAGTAAACAGGTTATGAACATGTTAGCTGAAAACGGCGCATTGACTGATATAATTTCGGCGGGAGCAAGAATACTCGAATCCGGCTGCGGGCCGTGTATCGGACAGGGCTTTTCGCCCGCAAATGATACCGTGAGTTTGCGAACTTTTAACAGGAACTTCGCAGGCCGCACAGGTACCAAAGGCGACCAGGCGTATTTAGTCAGTCCTGAAACCGCGATAGCTTCGGCCCTGACGGGAGTTATTACCGACCCGCGTGACATGCCGGAATTATTCGAACTCCAGTATCCCAAAATAGAAATGCCGCAGGAATTTATTGTCAATGACAATATGATAGAAAAACCTTTACCTGAAAAGGAAGCCGCAAAGGTAAATGTTCTTCGCGGCCCTACTATCGTGGTTCCTGAAACTCCCAGGCCATTGCCTAAAGAACTCATCGGGAAAGTATTACTTAAATGCGGCGACAAAATTACTACCGACCACATCATGCCCGCGGGAACTTTCCTGAAACTGCGCTCGAATGTCCCAGAATATGCGAAAGTGGTTTTCAACTGCTTCAATGAAGAAGGCAAGCCTGCGTTCGCCGAGCGCGCACTTGAACTAAAGAAAAATTCAATCGCCGGTATCATCATAGCGGGCGAAAGCTATGGCCAGGGCTCATCGAGAGAACACGCAGCGCTTTGTCCGATGTACCTCGGCGTAAGAGCAGTAATCGCTAAAAGCATCGAACGGATTCATAAAGCGAACCTGATTAATTTCTGCATAGTACCGATAGAATTTTCCGACCCGGCTGATTATGACAAAATTAATCCTGATGACGAAATTCAAATAGATAATCTGCTCGAATCCATAAAGAGCAGTGAGTCGGTAAAAATCACCTGCAAAAACAAATCTTACGAATTTACCGGCAAACTGGACCTCTCTGAAAGAGACAGGGAAATTCTGCTTTCCGATGGTCTTCTGAATTTTGTAAGTAAGATCGCAAACAAGTAACAAAGAGACAAAGGTCCAAAGGCACAAAGTATATAAATACTGAAAATGACAAAAATAAAAACATATAGGGACCTAATCATCTGGCAGAAGTCTATGGCTTTAGTTACCCAAATATATATGGTGACAAAACGTTTTCCAAATGACGAAACTTATACCCTAATCTCTCAGATGAGACGCTGCGCAATATCAATACCGAGTAATATTGCGGAAGGTTATGGAAGAAAATCAACCAATGACTACATACGCTTTCTGAATATTGCGATGGGTTCAATATACGAACTGCAAACCCAATTAGAGATATCGTTTAATCTGAAATATCTTAGAGAAAAAGATTTTGAACAATTATATGAATTATGCAGAGAATTGGAGCGTATGCTTAGTAGCATGACAAGAAAATTAGGTTCTCAAACAACAAACTAACTCTGTGCCTTTGCTACTTTGCACCTTATTCAAGAAATGAGTGATAAAGTTATTACAATCTTTGGAACAAGCCGGGCCAAACCGGGTGACGCCGTTTATGAAATGGCCGAGCAAATCGGGAAATTTTCCGCCCGGGCGGGATTTACAATTGCAAACGGCGGGTACGGCGGCACAATGACCGCGGCGGCAAAAGGAGCTTCCGAAGCCGGCGGGGAAATTATCGGCGTTACCTGTTCGGCATTCAAGAACAGCAGACCAAACAAATATATAACCCGTGAAATCGTAACCGAATCACTCGACGAGCGGCTCGATACATTAATAAAAACAGGACAGGCTTATATCGTTCTTCCCGGCGGAACAGGAACACTGCTCGAACTGGCAAAAGTCTGGGAACTGAAAAACAAAGGCTTTTCCAATGTGGACAAACCGATTATACTTGTAGGCGAGTTCTGGAAACCATTGGTTAAAGTTATTGAAACCGATGATCCTGACAGTAATAAAAATGTAAAGTTTGCGAATGAACCGAAACAAGCAGTTGAATTGATTACTATATGAATAAAAAAATATTACTCCTGATTTTGTTTCTTATAGCAAGTACCACCGGTCTAAATGCCGGTACAACACGTCCAAATTTACTAAGAGACGGTTTTATCCTCAGGGGAATTGACGGCACGTTAACAGGCCCTGACAGCAACGATGCATGGTTTTTCGAGTTGGCATCAGATGTAATGGATAAAGATACCATTATAAAGGCAGGGACAAAGCTGGAATTGCTGCCATCCTCGGCGCTGGAGATGATGATTACGCATACCAAAACACACACCGCTGGGACATATCAACTATGGAATAGTACAGTTACAAGATATAAGGAAAGAAACTACATTTTTCCTGCGTACTTCCTACCGGTAAATTTAAAGGATACAAAATCTGAACCAGATAAAAAAACTCCGGAAGAAAAACCTGCGCAGGATTCAGCAGATAATACCAACGATCGGCCGTCCATACCTCCTGATATTATGAAAAAAATCAACGCGGCAAGAGAAGAAATGTTCAGGACTTCCCAGCGCATACCCGACAGCGATATAATCACTCTCGATGATAATCAGCAAGCGGCGAAAAACAGAAATACTGCAATTATTGATTCTGTTTTAGTAGGCAGAACAGCAATTTTAGTCAAACAGAAAAATAATAAATATGAATTTACCCTGGACAGTATTGGACGAAATGTAGAAAAAGAGTCTTTCCTATTGCTGCCATGCCAGGAACTGGAAAAAGCTGAACAAAAACAATCGGCGAATCCCGAACCGATGCGTTTTAATATTGCCGGAATTCTGACAAAATATAAAGGCAATAATTATTTGCTATTAAACAAGGCCATAGAAACTTACAATCACGGCAATTTCAATCGATAGAGGAAATTAATATGCCGCAGGAACTCGATAAAATATTGATTTCGTATGAACAGCCGAACTTCCTCGAGAATCTGGTTAATATTTTTCTTTCAAAAGGCGGGGCCTCACATTTCGGTTTCGGACCAACACACGTTGAAAACAGGCGCAAGGTCGAAACAATACTCAGCGATGTCGTTGAAAACAAAGATGAAGCAATCATAAAATACACGGAAAAATTCGATGGAGTGAAATTAACATCGGAACAATTTCGCGTTACTGAAAAAGAATTGAAAAAAGCTCACGAAAAAACTGATCCTGAGCTTCTTGGTTCCATTCGGAAATCAATTGCAAACGTAAAAAAATACCAGAAAGAAATTTTCATCGGAGACGACAAAATATGTTCTAACGGCACAGGAATAAAATATACACCTATCAAGAGAACTGGTGTATGCGTTCCAGGAGCTTCGGCACCATTGCCTTCGACGGTGATAATGACAGTAGTGCCTGCAATGGTAGCCGGCGTGGAAGAAATCGTGGTCATTTCGCCTCCAAGGTATAACGGCGACATCCATCACGTGACATTAGCGGTTTGTTATGAATTATCAATCGATAAGGATTATAAAGATTGTCGGTTTGAAGTTTATCGAATCGGCGGCGCGCAGGCGGTAGCCGCCCTGAATTTCGAAACACCAACTATAAGGCGAGTCGACAAAATCGTCGGCCCCGGCAACCAATGGGTACAGACCGCGAAACAGTTAGTATATGGTGACGTCGCTATAGATTCTATCGCCGGCCCGAGCGAGGTTCTGATTATTGCCGACGAGAAGGCGAATCCCGCCTGGATTGCAGCTGACATGTTAAGCCAGGCCGAACACGCTCCCGGCTGCGCATATTTATTTACCATCTCAAAAAAACTGGCCGAAAACGTCCTCAAGGAACTTAAAGAACAAGTGCAGCAATTAAAACGAAGCGATGAAACTCTTGTCTGCCTGAACGAATCGAGCGGCATCATCGTCTTCGAGGACATGGAAGGTCTGATTAATCGAGCAAACGAATTTGCCGCCGAGCACTTACAGGTACAATGCGGCGACAAGAGCGGGGAAATCGCAGACAAGATTAAAAATGCCGGTGCAATTTTTATCGGCGATTATACTCCGGTCGCTGTCGGTGACTATTGGGCAGGCCCAAGTCATACACTGCCGACGGGAATAAGCGCAACATTTTTCAGCGCGTTAAGCTCCAACGATTTTGTCAAATCAACAAGTATCATCGAATACGACAAGGAAAGGTTAGCCCGAAGCGCAGAGGATATAATTCGCCTTGCTGAAATCGAAGGACTTGACGCTCACGCCAGAAGTGTCAGGATAAGGCAGGAAGATTAATTAGAAAAACCTTGTCAACACCCTTATTATAATTTTTCCAATATCATCTCCGAAGCGCGTTTAAGTGCTTCCTCGATTTTTTCAGGATTTTTCCCACCTGCCTGCGCCAATTGAGGTCTTCCTCCCCCGCCGCCTCCTACGATCGGAGCGATTTCTTTTATAATGTCACCGGCTCGCAGACCTTTTTCAATCAAATCATTCGTCACGCCGGCCAACAAAGTAGCTTTGCCTTCATCCTCGAAACCTAAAACGACAGCGGCTGATTTCGCTTTCTTTTTGAGCATATCCACAGCTTCCCTTGCCTGCTCGATCGAGGCGGATGAAAGCCGGCCTGTAATTATCGAGGAATCGTCTGCTTTTTCACAATTACCGAGAAGATTTTTCGCCTGCCCCATTACATCGGAGCCTGACGACTTCGAAGCCGCTTTGAGTTTTTTCGAAAGCTGCTTGTTATCATTTAATAATTTTTCAACTCTTTCAAAAAGCCCTTCAGAAGGAACTTTCAGCACGACAGAAAGTTCATCTACAATATCACTTGCTTTTTCAAGATACGAATTCAGATTAGAGCCGGTCAGAGCCGTGATTCTGCGTACACCTGCTGAAATGCTCTCTTCCTTGATTATTTTAAAGCCGCCTATGGAGCCGATTCTATCGACATGTGTCCCGCCGCAAAATTCCTTACTGAACGCATCATTGAGTTTTTCGTCAGAGTCCGTTCCAACTGCAACGACTCTTACTTCATCGCCGTACTTTTCCCCAAACAGCGCCATCGCGCCGAGTTTCTGTGCTTCATCTCTGGGTAACACAGACCATACAACCGGCAAATCATCGTTTATCTTTTGCCTGACTAAAACTTCGACTTTTTTAATTTCCTCAAGGGTAAGAGCCTTCGGATAAGTAAAATCGAATCTAAGATAATCCGGGCCGACGTAACTGCCCTGCTGGGCGACCGAATCACCAAGGACCTGCTGCAGGGCCCACTGAAGCAAATGCGTAGCAGTATGATTTTTCTTTATCGCAGCTCTGTCTGCACTAACGATAGTAATGACATGCTGACCAGCGCCGAAAGAGCCATCGACAACTTTACCCTGATGAACAATGCAGTTAGCGATTTTTATAGTGTTTTCCACAACAAAACGTGATTTTTTATCTTCAATTGTGCCGCAATCACCAACCTGTCCGCCCGCTTCTGCGTAGAAACAAGTCTGGTCAAGAATAAGACCGACTTCAGCACCGGGTTCGATTTTCCCTTCACTCCTGAAACCATTTTTATCGATCCAGCCTACAATTTTACTCTCGCAACTATCGAGGTGATATTTGTGCATATCCTCGGTGACAGGCAGTTCGGTATCCGTCAAAGCCGACATAAGCGAATCGCTTTTTTGTGCGGCCCTTGCGCGCTGCCTTTGCTGTTCCATCAGTTCAGCGAATTTTGTTGTATCAACTTTCAGGCTGCGTTCGTTCGCCATGAGCTGCGTCAAATCGAGCGGGAATCCGTAAGTATCGTAAAGCTGGAATGCATCCTCGCCATTGATAATTTTATCCTGCGATTTTTCCGCCCTGACAGCAGCGGCATTAAATATTTCTATCCCACGATCAAGCGTCCTGCCGAAACTTTCCTCTTCAGACTGAATTACCGTCGTGACATAATCAGCACGTGCTTTTATTTCAGGAAACGCCTCACCTAAATAATCCACCACTACCGGCACAAGTTTATAAAGAGCCGGCTCACGTATACCCAGTTCCCTGCCGAAACGGGACGCCCTGCGGAGAATCCTGCGAATTACATATCCTCTTCCTTCGTTCGAAGGCGTCGCGCCATCGGTTATCGCAAAAACAAGCGAGCGAATATGGTCGGCGATAACACGAAAAGCGTTATCTGTTTTATTGCCCATTTGGGCAGTATATTTATGACCAGTGATTTCTGCGGTATAGTCGATTACAGGCATGAATAAATCGGTGTCATAATTGCTCTTTTTGTTTTGCATTACGGCAACGACTCTTTCAAGACCCGCTCCTGTATCAACGTATTTAGCCGAGAGCGGCAACAGCTTGCCATCCTGCTGGCGGTTGTACTGTATGAAAACCAAATTCCATAATTCAATATATCTTGCACAGCCTGCGTTAACCTGACATTTGTGGCCGGGAACATTTTTCTTATCACACGCATCAGGACCAAGGTCAATGTGTATCTCGCTGCAAGGCCCACACGGCCCGGTCTCGCCCATCTCCCAGAAATTATCTTTCCTGCTGAAAGCCAGTACGCGCTCGGCGGGTATGGGCGTCACTTTTGTCCAAAGCTCTTTTGCTTCGCTATCTTCAGGAAGGCCGTCAGCCTGGTCACCGGCGAAAACGGTCGCCCACAACTGGTCGGGATTGATTTGCCATACCTTAGTTAAAAGCTCCCACGCCCACTCGATAGCCTCGGCCTTGAAATAGTCATCGAACGACCAGTTGCCAAGCATTTCGAAGAAAGTATGGTGATAACCGTCCCTGCCGACTTCTTCGAGGTCGTTGTGTTTGCCGCTGACACGAAGGCATTTTTGACTATTAACCGCGCGGGGGAATTTCGGAGTTGTCAGCCCCAGGAAAATATCCTTGAATTGATTCATACCCGCGTTGGCAAAGAGCAATGTTTCATCGCCGACAGGTACGATTGGAGAGCTGGGTACGAATTCGTGGCCTTTGTCTTTGAAATAATCAATGAACTCACTTCTGATTTGTTTTGCACTTCTCATTTAAATTCCATACCCCCTTTAAGAGCACGCGAGATATTCTTCCTGAAAATTATATAAGCCCTTTGGCAACAAAAACCTTGTTCTTTATTTCTTCGGACAAATCCTTATTTTCGGCAAGGAATTTCTTGGCGTTTTCTCTGCCCTGTCCGAGCCGCACTTCGCCGTAGTTCAACCATGCGCCGCTCTTTTCCACAACGTCACAACCTGTAGCAAGATCGAGCAGGTCACCTTCATAGCTGATTCCGCTATCGAACATAATATCGAACTCGGTGTCACGGAAAGGCGGCGCTATTTTATTCTTAACAACCCTGGCCCTTACTCTTGAGCCGATAGCGTTGGTGCTGTCTTTAATAGTTGTAATTCTCCGTAAATCTACACGAACCGAGCTATAAAACTTTAACGCCCTGCCGCCCGTTGTGGTTTCCGGATTACCGAACATTACTCCTATTTTCATACGTATCTGATTTATAAAAATAAGTGCGGTTCTACTCTTGCCGATTATGCTCGTGAGCTTTCGCATTGCCTGGCTCATCAGCCTTGCCTGCAGGCCCATGTGGCTATCGCCCATTTCGCCTTCGATTTCCGCTTTGGGAGTAAGCGCTGCAACGGAATCGACAACAATTACGTCCACTGAATTCGAGTTCACTAACATTTCCGCGATATCAAGAGCCTGCTCACCGGTATCCGGCTGGCTGACCAGCATCCCGCTGACGTCAACTCCCAGCCTTTTAGCCCATGTAGTATCCAGTGCGTGTTCGGCGTCGATAAAAGCCGCAACGCCGCCGTTTCGCTGAGCGTTTGCAATAACATGAAGCGCGAGCGTTGTCTTTCCTGATGATTCAGGACCGAAGAATTCTGTAATTCTGCCGCGAGGGATACCAACTCCACCCAAAGCGACATCCAGTGATATTGAGCCTGTGCTGATGCCTTCGATTTTAGCGTACTTGTTTTCGTCCATACGCATAATCGAACCCTGGCCATACTGCTTTTCAATTTGTGAAATCACACGCTGTAAAGCATCTTCTTTTCCGGAGGCCTTTGACTTTAATTGTTCGATTTTGCCTTTGGATTTTGTTTTTTGTTCTGACGATGTTTTTGCCATTTTTCCCGTCTCTCCTTTCCCTCATGAAATTAAAATTTATTATTCTTTATTCAAACTTACTGCAAATCGTATTTTCCTAATGACGTATAAACAGGGCCCTGCGGCGTTAGCTCACTCTGGTAAACCGTTATCGAATCGACCGTTGAAAAACCGAGATTGAAATTTTTGTATTCTTCGGTCAATCGAGCCAGCTTCAGGCCCGCTTTCGAATTTCTAATCCTGCAAAGCGTCAAATGCCCTGCAAATTTTCTATTATCCTTAGGCCAGCCGGCTGCAGCTAACTGCTCCTCAAGATCGCCGTGTAATTGTAACAGATTTTCGCCTTCTTGTCCTGTGCCAATCCAAAGAACTCTTGCACTTTTGCCGCCGAAAAAACCAACACCGCCGACTTCGATATCAAAAACTTTATGCCGACCGGCTACGTCTTTGGCTATATTGCAGATATCTACCGATTGATTATCTTTAATTTCGCCAAGAAATTTCAGGGTCAGGTGCATTATATCGGGATTTACCCACTTGGCATCACTTTTTTTAATGTCAACTTTGCCGAGCATTTCCCTTTGCAAATTACCCAGAGATTTCCTGATATCCTCATCAATATCTATCGCTATAAATACACGCACAAATAGGAAATCCTAATTTCTAAAAACTAAATCCTAAATAAACCTGTCATAAGCAAAGCCGCAGGATTCAAATTAACAAAATTCAAAACGAGTTATTCTTTGTCATTCCTACGAAAGCAGGAATCCACTACTGCAAGATATAAATGGATACCCGCCTGCGCGGGTATGACAACGCATATCGCTCTGTTTGAGCAGCTTATGTGAGGTATTCTAACCTCTGATACTGTCGATTTCACGGAAAAAATAAGAGAATTGCTTTGATGGGAATCTTATTTACAAAACGGTTATTCCCTTAGGCCACGGTATAACCAATGAAACTCTACCCTCCAGCTTAGCGGAATATCAGAAATTTTCGTAAATTCCTTAATTTTTTGACTCATTAACATTGCTCTGGTATTATAAAAACTCAAAGGAGGCATTATGGAATATGATAAAGACAAAATTGATGAAGTAGTTCTGGCGCTTTTATATTTAACAAGCGAAACCGATAAATACGGCACACGAGCATGGAAAGGACAGGATTGGAGGACAATGGACAGGCTTCATGAAAAAGGTTATATCAGCAACCCGAAAACAAAAGACCTGTCAGTTGCCCTGACCAGGGAAGGCGCAGAACTTTCAAAAGAACTGTTTTTCAAACATTTTGGAATAAAAGAATAAGGCGACAGCAGACAGAAATTCAGGTGTAAGCAGCATTATTTGGGACTTTAGCCTGTTTTAAAGTAACTAAAGAGTTTCAATTTTAGGAGCCTGAAATGGAATATTCAAAAAATTAGTCAATTATAAAAGAGCTTGATGAAGGTGGGCAAGGAAAGGTTTTCATTGTACAAAAGAAAACAGAATTAAATTCTTATTCTAATATTAGAGCAGCCTTACACGAAATAATTATTTAAAATTATAGCATTATTCAAAATAAAGAGCAAAGCGAAGCATATAACAAACTTCGAGACTGCATTATAGCAATGATTTATCATGAATATTTTTGTCAATTAGGTGCATTGAAAGTATTGCATGATATACGAGAAGCTCGAGATCCTAAGAATATCAAAGAGAGGATGAAAAGTGAGATAGAAATAATGTCAAAAAACATACATCCAAATCTGATAAAAAGACGATGCAAAGTTTGTGGAGAGGGTATCTATAATTTAGTCGTAAATGATCACACGCAAGCCATGAATTATGGAATTAGATCTGCTGGGAATAGGAACAATAAGATTTTTGAATGTTCCAATTGTGGAAACGTTCAGTGGTTCTCTTATAGTACAAATGTACCGAAAGTATGGCAGTAAAATCAGGTGTTGCGTAACGTGTGTGAATGGCACTAAACATATTAGATTCCTGTTTTCACAGGAATGACAGAAGAGAAAAAGCAATGAAAATCAGTACCAATCTGCTATTAGTTCAATTTTACAATCGTACCTTCGTTGCGTGCTATGTCGATGATTGGGGTGTAATCATCTTTTTCCCATCGTTCGAGGCCGCATGGAATCGGCTCGATCCGGTAATCAGTCCGGCCTGCGTATTGCCAGAGTTTGTCTAATGTTTTGCATTCGATTTTGCTATCGAAGTCAGGTGATACAACTACCAAATCAATGTCACTCCATTCGGTTGCTGTGCCGCTAACCTGTGAACCGAATAAGACTCCAAAACTGATCTTAAAGCCATTGTCTTTAAGGTAATTGAGATATTTGCGAACCGAATTTATAACTGCTTCTTCAGCCATTCTATTAACTGCTCCGCTGTTTTAAGATAACGCTGTGCCTCTTTTTCGTCTGGAATTGCAGGCCATTGCTCAGGGTATCTGCCCTCAAGACAAAATCTGTTGAGCGCTCCGAGCGCATCTTGTCTATCAATATTTTCTTCAAGGTCCGCCAACTGGTAAAGATTAATCAAGTTGTGGATTTTCGGAGGTGTCTTATTCTGACTTTTGCAAACGCAGGCTTTTAGCATTTTCTCTACTGCAAGATGGATAAAAAACATACCATGCCTGGTCTTACCGGAATTAATGAGATTGCTCCCGACTTCAAAATCTTCTTCGGAAGTTCGTACCCAATATTCAATTTGCTTTGGAATATTTGTCATCTTATAAATACTGAAATTTGGTCTATTCTAACAATCCTGATCATTCGAGTCAATATTACCCGTTATTTTGATAAAATTTTGTGCAAATTTATATTTTGTGTTTTTATACCTCTTAGCGGCAATAAATATAATCTAAAAACTTGTTATTTTTCGAAGAGTCTCGAATCTTTTATCAATATCAGGCTTGCTTATCGACTCCAAACCTTTGAGTGAAAAACCGGCAATTGTAAAAGATGCCGTCACGGTACCGTAAGCAATAGCTTCTTTGAGTGATTGAAAATCTTCTTTTTGTTTTTGCGCGAGATAACCCATGAATCCGCCCGCGAAGCTGTCACCCGCTCCTGTCGGGTCTATTACATCCTCTACCGGATAAGCAGGTAGAATAAACTTCTCTCCATTTACTCCGCACAACAAAGAACCCGACCCGCCCTTTTTTATAACCGCCGCTTTCGGACCCATATCAAGAATCACTTGTGCCGCTTTAATCAGATTTTGTTCTTCGGTAAGTTCTCTTGCTTCGTCCTCGTTTATTATCAAACAATCTATTTTTTTGAGCAGTTTCTTAAGGTCTGTGAGACTTCTCTGAATATAGCAGTTCATCGTATCGGCCGCAACAAACATCGGCTCACTGACCTGCTCGAGCAATTCAAGCTGGAGATTCGGTGCAGTGTTCGCAAGGAATACGAATTTACTGTCACTAAAAGATTTTGGCACTTTCGGCGACGCTTCGGCGAGAACATTTAATTCAAGATGGTCGGTTGTCCGGTTGTCCATATCTTCGTGATATGTCCCTGTCCAGCGAAAAGTCTTGCTGCCTTCTCGAATCTCAAGACCGGCCAAATCAACATCCTTTCCCGCAAATACCTGCTCTAAAACAAAAGGACAATCCGGCCCGACAACGCCGACAAACCTGACCGGCGAAAAATAGCTAGCCGCCATACTGAAATATATCGCCGAACCACCCAGACAATTTTCACTTACACCATTAGGTGTCTTAACCGTATCTATTCCAATTGAGCCTGTAACTAATAATGACATAATATTTCCTATCGTAAAAATTAAAGAGTAAATAGTAAAAATATAGAATAAAAATCAAATATTTCTTTTTCCTTTCGCAGTTAAAATACTGGAAGCAAAAACTTTTGAAATTTCGTCCATTTCATCCAAAAACCACTGCACTTGTTCATATTTGGCTCGTTTACTATCTCGAAGTATTGCAATCCATAATTTACTTTCATTTGTAGACCGTAATGAAATATTAAAATATTTTATAAACTCTTTTTTGCTTGCTGCGGATTGTGCTTCAACATAATTACCTAAAATACTTGTACCACTTCTAAGCAACTGATCGCCTATTCGATAAGAAACGTTATCTTTGGGAAGAGTGTCTATGAACTCAATCAGTCTTAATACAAAACTATAAAGGCGTTTCTTAAAAGTATTTTTTATGCTTTCTTTATCTTTTTGCACTTTTTTTGTTTTTGCTTTTTGCTATTTGCTTTTTTATTTAATTTTTTTCAGTGTATTGTCAATTCTTTTCAGGGTTTTTTCCCTTCCCAGCATCTGGACAGAATCGAAAATCTGTAAACTTACAGTGGTCCCGCAAAGAGCTACCCGCAGGGGTTGTGCGACTTTTCCCAGGCCGACCTGTTTTTCTTCGGCCAAGCCGCGAAGCATATCCTCGATTGCCTGCTCCGAAAGTTCTTCCAGCGCATCGAGTCTGTCACGAACTACAGCGAGATTTTCCAGGCCGTTACTTTTAAGCAGAACTTTTTTAACGGCTTTTTCATCGTACTGGATTTCGTCATCTTCAAAAAACAAAAATCTGCTCTTGCGTTCGATGTCCGCAAGAGTTCTTGCACCTTCGCAAAGTTTGATAATTTTTAAAAGAAGCTCATCATCGGCCGAAACCACTGGTGATTCAACTTCCTTCAGATATTGTTTGAAATAACCGAGCAGTTTTTCCTCTGATACCATCTTTATATGTTCGGTGTTGAAAGCGATAAGTTTCTGCCTGTCGAACAGGCTGTTCGATTTTGTCAGGCGGGAAATATCGAACGCTTCGATAAGTTCGTCGATTTTCATAATCTCCCTATCATCTCCCGGATTCCATCCAAGCAGTGCCAGGAAATTCACCATGGTCTCCGGCAGGTAGCCGCTCCTGAAAAAATCTACGATATTAATTTCAGGTAGTGACACTCCCAGATATTCAGCCATCTTATCTATTATCGGCATATCGGGTGTAGATTTTCCCTTTAGAAAACTTTCAATCTCTTCACGCGAAATCCCGCCAACTTTGACAAGCGCATCGTAGTCAATATTCTGTAATGTGTTTATATAATTGCGAAGTGCAGTCGGTCGCTCACGTTTGGAAAGTTTGCCGCCAGCATCGCTGATTGTCACAGACATGTGAGCGTATTTCGGCAGCTCGCCAAATCCAAGAGCAAGCCAAAGTGACTGCTGGCCCGGCGTATTGTTCAGATGCTCCTGGCCGCGAATGATGTGAGTAATTTTCATCAGGTAATCGTCAACCACACACGCGAAATTATACGTCGGAAAACCATCGCTCTTTTGAATAATAAAATCACTCGTCTCGCCGGGAGCGAAAGTAATTTCCCCCCTGACCAAATCCTGTACAACAATAGGCTCATCCTGCGGCACCGCGAAACGAACCGTTACGGGCCTGCCTTCGGCCCGCGCATTTTCAGCATCTTCGTTAGTCGGAAAAATTTCAGGACGCTTGTATGTAAATCCCTTTTTA
>Ga0272443_10004971_pt1 | contig 14018 bp, 8 predicted proteins | sample SSMAcet12_FD_193581 | JGI IMG/M metagenome (GOLD analysis project Ga0272443, IMG submission 193581) | Marine sediment archaeal communities from Little Sippewissett salt marsh, Falmouth, MA, United States - SSM-Acet-12 | ecosystem: Environmental > Aquatic > Marine > Wetlands > Sediment ...
CGAAGGCCAAAGACAAGAGACTGCGTACTGCGGTGCAGGCTGTCGCAGAGAAGCTCTCAGATACTCTTGCGGCTCGTGAGAGTTGCACAGGAGTTGCACGGGCCGCCGGAGGGTCTGAGGAGCCTGCCATAACCCCTTCTGATGCCAAAGCTTATCCTGTGAAGGGGATGGTGGAGGATACGGGGATCGAACCCGTGACCTCAAGACTGCCAGCCTTGCGCTCTCCCAGCTGAGCTAATCCCCCACCGGCTTCGGCGGAGTATACCCGGCGGGGCGGCGTTCTGTCAAGTCTTGGCCTCCCGCGAAATGGCCGGTGCGGTCCCCTACTGCGCGCTCCCGAAGCAGACGACGCCCGCATCGGACGCGACGAAGAGCCGCCCGCCCTGGAAGGCGAGGTCCAGGACGCGGCCGGGCACGGCCGCGCTCCAGAGCTCCTTTCCGCCCTCGATCCCCGTGGCGTAGACCTTGCCCGCGCCGCCCGAGAGGAGCACGTCGCCCGCCAGGACGACCGCGGTCATGCGCGCGCCCTTCCATGCGCCCCACTTCACGGCCGAGGGATCGCTCGTCGCCTTCTTTTCGGGCGGATGGACGGGGACGAAGCGGCCGCCCGAGAGCTTGTAGGCCTTCCGCCTCTCGGCTGTCAGGTGCCGGCCGTCGCGCAGGTAGATCGTCTCATCCGTGACGACCGGCAGCGCGGCCGAGAAGAGCCGGTAGTTACAGACGTGGTGGATGTACTCGAGGCGCGTGGCCCGGATGACGAGTCCCTCGTCGAGGACCATGAGCTGCGAGCCCTTCGCTGGCCTGCCCCGCCCGGCGCCGGCGCCGGTGAAGCTGAACGCGCCCCCCGAGACCTTGACCGTCCGCGGCGAGCCCCACGGTGTGGGCACGAAGAGCTGGTTCCCGGCCAGGGCCAGGGGCCCGCGGGCGACCGAGCCGCCCCGGCCGCCGGATTTCTGCTCGGACTTCACCGCGCCGGTTCGCGCGTCGAGCTCGCAGGTGACGCCGCCGTCCTGCGGGAAGAATCCGGCGGTGCAGTAGACGACGCCGTCGCGCACGAGCACGCCGCAGCCGGCGGGCCAGCGCGAGGTGAGGCGGCCCTCCCAGACGATGTGGTCCACGGCCGGCGCGACCCGGAAGCGCCAGGCGAGCGCGCCGTCGGCGGCGCGCAGGCAGTGCACCCAGCCGCCCTCGTCGCCGATGTAGACGAAGCCCTCCCAGAGGCAGGGCGACCGGAAAATCGCGCCCTCGGCGATGTGGTCCCATCTCTTCCTGCCCGTGGCCGCGTCGAGCGCGTAGAGCTTCCGGTCCGTGGAGCCGGCGAAGACGAGGCCTCCGCCGGCCGCGAGCGACGTGGGCCGGCCCGGGAGATCGATCTTCCAAAGCTGCTTCAGCGGTGCCTTCGCCCTCTCGTCCGTCGCGCCCGAGCGCCGCGCGTCGCGCCGCCACGTGGCCCAGGGGGCGGGGCCTTCCGGTTTGGGCATATCCCCCCCGAAGGCCGGACCCTTCACGAGCCGGTCCTTCGGATCGGCGGCGGGAATCGTGCCGGGGGCCATGGCCAGGTTCGCGCGGAAGGCGTGCCGGCAGTTGCAGCCCGGCGCGGGGATGTAGATCATCCCGTTCGCCGGGACCGGCGGGAAGAAGCAGGTGGGACGCAGGCCGGGGTAGGAGACGGCCCGCATCTTCTCTCCCCCCAGGTCCACGAAGCCCGGTCCGCCGCGGAAGCGACCGAAGAGGTACCCCGGCGTGGCGATTGCCGGCGTGCAGCCCCCCGACCCCAGCTTCCTGACCCACTTGATCTCGCCGGTGGACTCAGCCATCCGCGTGGCGGGCGTCGAGGAGTGGCAGGGCGTGCCGATCACGTGGTCGCCCGCGAAGGTCAGGAAGGTGGGGTTCTTGCCGTTGAAGTTCGGCCGAAAGAGCTTCTTGCCGTCCTCGGCCGAGTAGGCGACGACCTCCATGCCGGCGATGATAGACCGGCGCTCCTTCCTGCCGCCCCGCCGGAACTGGAGGATCCATAATTTTCCGCGGTGGTAGGTGACGAGGCGGATGATGTGATCCTTGAGAATCACGTTCTCCCGTGTGCCCCACACCTTCCGGCCGGTCTTGACGTCGAGCGCCTGGAGCTTCCCGCCCTTGTCGACGAAGTAGACCCGGCCGCCGCCCGCACACAGCGAGTTCGTCCACGCCGCGGCCGGCGCGCGCCAGCGCACCGCGAGGCGCTCGGGATCGAGCGCCACGAGCGACCGGACCATCCCGCGGAACCCCATCCCGTGATTGCCCGGCTTCCGGAAGTTGATCCCGGAGCCCATCGCGCCGACGAGGAGCCCGTCGGCGTGCATTAGCTGCATCCAGATGGAGCCTCCGCCGGGGACGGGGACCGACTTGAGAATCTCGCCGGTGTCCGGATGAAAGACGTGCAGCATCTTCCCGCCGAGGATGTAGAGCCCCTTCTCCGTCGCCACCGCATCCGAGGAAGCCTTCTCGGGCGTGTAGTTCTTCCACGTCCGGTCGATGGGAAGCGCCTTCGCCCCGACGTGCGACCAGAGCTCGACGCCGTTGTATGCGTCGTAGGCGTGGATCGAGGGCGTGGTGTCGGGGTGCTCGGGGTATCCGAGGCCCAGGGCGAACTCGCGGCCGCCGGCCACGAGCAGGCCGCCGGAGCCCAGCGCGGGCGGGCTCTCGACCGCCCACTGGAGCTTGAACGGCGGCACCGCCGCGGTGTCGGTGCTGCCGTAGGTGTTCCCCGCGTCACGCGCGCGATGCGTCCACTCGCCCCACGCCTCGGGCCGCGGCTTGGCCACGCGCGTCCAGACACCGCCCGACTCGACGATCTTGCAGCTCGCGACACCGGCCTCCTTGAGCCACGCCTCGAGAGCGGCGCGTGTGAGCTTCTCGCCGTCCGCCCTCCCCGCGGCCGCCGCGCTCTGACCGATGTAGGCGAAGCCGTGGGGATTGAGGAAGCGGAGGATTTCCGCCAGGTCGCGGCCGCGCCGGCCCCTCACGAACTCGTCGCCGCAGACGATCAAATTTGCGCAGTTGTCCGGGTAGGTGGGGTGCGCAAGGTCGCCGCGTACGGCCGTCACGCGCGTGCCGTAGAGCCCGGCCGCGTCGATCGCCTCGCGTGCCTTCGCGACGGCCGCCTCATCCGACTCCACGCACTCGATGCGGAGGGCGGTCAGCCGGGCGAGCTCGATCGCAAGGCCCGCGTCCCCGCAGCCGAGATCAAGCGCGAGGCCCCTGCGTACCCCGACCTCCGAGGCGATGCGGCGGGCGATCTCCGTCTTGCCGCCGGCGGCGAGGCCCGGCGCTCCGGCAACGGTCAGGATGCCGACCAGAAGGAGACCCGTCCGATGAGGATCCGTGCGCATGCGACCTCCCGCTTTCGGATGCGCGTTCGCGCGCCTCCTCTAATTATGGACGAGATGGCCCGCATTCGCTACGGAGGTTTCTGCCGCTCGGTCCCGGGCGGCCCGGGCGGGGCGATAAAGGGGCCCCCGCCGTTGAATCGTCCCCCGTCCGCCCCCCCTGTGTCCGCCCGGTGCCGTTTTGCGGGGCGAAAAAAACCTCTCTCTTGTTCCGGCCTCGGAACCCGATATAATCCAATGGGGGTCTGGTCGGGTTTGCGGGCTCTTATGGGCCGATTTTCACGGGAGGACGGGCCGCTTGGACAAGCGACCGCTCATCATCCAGGCCAACAGCGCCCGCAAGTGGATCGGCGAGGCGGCGCATACGCTCGCGCTCGCGCGCTCCTTGGCCGGCCGCGGCTGGCCCGTCGCCGTGCTCGCCCGGCGCGGGAGGGAGCTCGCCGAGCGCGCGCGCACCGCGGGGCTCGAGGTCCGCGAGCTCGGCTTCGCGAGCCGCTTCTCGCCGCTCGCCGACCTCGCCGACGCCCGCGCAATTGCGCGGCTCGGACGGGCGGCCGCCGGCGACGCGGTCCTCCACTGCCACCGCGGCAAAGACCACTGGACCGCCCAGGCCGCGCGCACGCTCTTCCGCCTGCGCGCGCCCCTGGTGCGCACGCGGCACGTGGTCATGCCGGTCCGCGGCCACGCGGCCAACCGGTGGCTGCTCCGCCGCACGCAGCGGGTCGTCTGCGTCAGCGAGGCGGTGCGCGCCGGGTACGCCTCGCTTGGGCCCCTTCTCGAGGGGCGGCTCGACCTGATCCGGCCCGGCTCGGTCGATCTCGATCGCTTCCGCCCCGCGCGCGGCGGCGAACGCGAGTGGGCGCGCGCCGCGCTCAATCTCGCGCCCGACACGCGCGTCGCCGTGCTCGTCGGCCGGCTCCAGCGGGTGAAGGGACAGGCCGGGCTGATCGAGGCGGCTGAGGCGGTCGCCGCGCGCGTGCCCGGGTCGGTCTTCCTTCTCGTGGGCGACGGCCCGGACCGCGACGAGCTCGCGCGTCGCGCGAGCGAGCGGGGGCTCGAGGGGCGCGTGCGCCTTCTCGGCCGGCGCGAGGACGTGCCCGCTCTCCTTCACGCGTGCGACCTCGCGGTCGTCGCGTCGATCGGGTCGGAGGGCTTCAGCCGCGCGGCGCTCGAGGCCATGGCCTCGGCGCGGCCGGTCGTCGCAACAGGCGTGGGCGCCCTGCCCGAGATCGTCGCCGATGGCGAGACGGGCCTTCTCGTCCCGCCGGGCGATGTGGGGGCGCTCGCCGGGGCAATCGGCCGCGTCCTCGCCGAGCCGGAGTTCGCCGCGCGCCTGGGCCGCGCCGGCCGCGCGCGCGCGGAGCGGGAGTTCTCCGGCGAGGCGTGGCTCGCCGCACACGAGCACCTTTACGCCGGGTGCCTCGCACCGGCCGCGACCGAGGCCTGCGAGGCCGCCCCGGACCGGGCGCGGAGCGTGCAGCCATGACCGCGCCCGCCGCCGCCGAGCTCAAGGCTTTCGTCTTCGAGTCGATCCGAAGCGTCCTCGCGGCGAAGATGCTCTGGCTCTGCGAGCGGTACAAGGCGAGCTTCGTCTCGCTCGATGCGTTCGCCAAGCGGCTCAAGGAGGACCGCTCCCGCGTCGCGCGGGTCCTCATCGACTGGACGCGCCAGGGCCTCGTGCGGCCGAGCGCGACGGGGAACTACTACCTCGCTGCCCCGCCCGAGAAGGCGCGCCTCATGCGCCGCTTCTACGAGCTCTGGAGCGACGCGCGCGGCTGCAATAACCTGGCGCGCTGGGTTCGCCCGATCGAGGCCGGGCAGGCCGCCTCGATCGAGGTGCTTCCCGAGGTCCCCGAGCTCGAGCCGGCCGCGGCGGCTGCGGCGGTCGCACCGCCCGCCCCGCCGCCCGCGAAGAAGTTCATCCCGCAGACCTCCAAGGAGATCGACGAGAAGACCGAGCGGGAGATCCGGAAGAACGTCGCGGCCATCCCGCCGCTGCCGCTCGTGGCGCAGCAGCTCCTCAACGAGATCTACAACCCCCAGTCCAGCGCGAAGAGCCTCGCGAACATCGCCATCAAGGACCCGGCCATCACGATGAGCCTGCTCAAGATGGCGAACAGTGCCTTCTACGCCCAACGCGACGAGGTGACCGACGTGCAGCGGGCCATCGTGGTGATTGGCCTGCGGAACGTGAAGCACATGGTCCTCGCCTCGGGGATCGGGCGGGTCTTCGTCCGGCCGAAACACGGCGGCTACAACTTCGACGCGCTCTGGACGCACGCGCTCGGGACCTCGGTCGCCGCGCGGCTCCTGGCGCGGCGGACGCAGGCTGTCACCGAGGTCGCGGCCGGCACGCTGGGGCTGTTGCACGACATCGGCAAGTTCGCGATGAACGTCATGGCGCCGGAGCGCACGGCGCAGCTCCTCGACCCCTTCGAGGGGCCGGAGGGGGTATCGGGCCTGGCGAAGGAGGTCATGCTCTTCGGGACCACGCACGCCATCTACGGCATGCGGCTCCTGGAGGCGTGGAAGCTTCCGCACGAGGTCGCCCGCATCGTGGAGCACCACCACCACCCCTCCCACGCCGAGTATGCCGACCTCAGCGAGGACATCCTCCGCGGGCTCTCGCTCGTGCACGTCGCCAACCAGGTCACCAAGATGGGAGGCCTTGACTGCGGGGACCGCATGATCGAACAGGTGCCCAAGGAGTGCTTTGAGATCCTCAACCTTCCGCCGGACCTCGACGCCCTTCTCGATGAGCGGATGCGGAAGACCTTCGAGCAGGTCAAGTTCTTCGTGAGCAAGGCCGCGCGCAGCAGGCCGGCGAAGAGGCCGTCCGGACGAACCCCGCAGGAGCCGCCGCGCCGGCCCGGCTCAGAACGACGCCACGGTTCGGAGCGTAGGTAGGCTCCAAGCCGCGGCGTCGCGGAAGCCGAACGAGACGGTTTGGGTTCCCGAACTAGAACGCGGCCGAGACCCCGACGATGAAGCCGCCGATCCCCAGGTGCGCCTCGTCCTCCTCCGAGCCCTCCTCGACCTCGATGTCGATGTCGATCTGGCGCCAGCCGGCCATGGCCGAGAACCACCGGTAGGTGTACTTGGCCCCCACCTCGAACTCGACGAAGCTGCCGGTGTCGTCACCGCTCTCGATGTAGAGCCCCGCGATCTCGCCGTAGGCGCCGAACCCGTGCGGCAGCCGCACCTCGCCCTGGAGCCCGATGACCGGGATGGGGATGTCCTCGTCGAACTCCTCTTTGCCCACGACGGCGTTCTCGATCGAGGCCTTGGTGTCGAAGATGTCCACGCCCAGGATGGTCCCGAGGCGGACCGTGTCGGTATCGATCCAGTCGCCCTCCCAGGCGACGCGATAGATGGTGGTCTCGAGGATCGATTCGACCTCGATCCCGATCTGGTAGGTCTCACCCTCGAACTGGATGTTGACCGTGGGGGCCTCATCGCCCTCGAGCTTCAGCCGCGTGATCGAGCCCACGAGTCGCTGCGAGCCGCCCACCCAGACCTTGAGGTAGGGCACGCTGTCCGCGGAGTCGAGGTCCAGGTCGTCCTCCATGTCGATCTCGGTCCCCTCGATCGCCGCCGTGGAGGCCTTGACCTCGGCATCGACCTCCGGGTGCCAGAACTTCGCCTCTACACCGACGAGCGTGCCGGCGCGGGCCGATCCGGCAAGGGCGGCCAGTGCCAGGCCGAGAACCAGAAACAGGCGGTTGTGTCCCATCGTCTCCTCCTCGCTTCGGGAAGCGCCCGGGCTCCCCCGTCCCGGACGCGCGCACGATCCTAGGCGAGGCGGCCGGTGCTGTCAAGACAATTCGAGTGGAACGAAAAGGCCGATCGCTTCAGGATACCAGCATGCCGACGACACGTCGGCTTCCCAGAGGAGTGCTCACTGCTGCTTTGCCCAGTTGGCCCACTTGACGAGAGCTTCTTTCTGAATCTGTGGTTCCCGGCGGCTGTTATAGCCGAAGGAACGCCCTGCGCATGCGCGGAGGGCGACGACTGCGGTTCTTCGGATGTCCTCGTTATCATCGGAAAGAAGCTCGACAAGCGCATTTGTCGCGCGCTTGTTCCGGAGATAGGCTAGACCTCGCGCGGCCTGCAAACGGAACCAAGCCTTGTGACTTTGATCCGTAGCCACGACCGCAAGAACCGCTGCGGTCTTTCCTTCGTCCGGCATCTCCTCCCCTGATGTGAGCAAGTGGCTCAAATGTCCGATGCCGGCTGCGTGGAGCGGGTCGTTCTCATCTTGGCTGATCTCCACGATAAGCAAAAACAGCCTTTCGCGCTCCGCGTCCATCTTGCACAACATGTTAAGCGCCGATTGCCGGAGTTCGGGTTGAGCGGAGCGGTCGCGCACCGTTTCCAGGAGTTTATCTGCCAAGCTTTCCTGCCGACTACCCAGAACCGCGATCGATAGAATAAGAATCGCAGCGGCGCCTGCCGCAATCTTCAGTTTGTGGCGAAACAATTTTCTTTTAAGCAAATGGAGAAAAGTCGTGCGCTTCGCCGTGATGGGCCCGCCTTCCAGATACCCGCGGATATCGTCCACCAGCGCCTTTGCTGTCGAGTACCGCCGGTCGGGATCCTTTTCAAGGCACCGGAGGCAGATCGTCTCCACGGCGGGGTCGATTTGCGCTCCGCGCTTGGTTGGAGGGACCGGCTCGGCATTGATCTGCTTCTTCACGATATCGAGTGCGTTCGTTCCGGTGAACGGCGGTTTTCCGGTGAGAAGTTCATAAAGGATGCAGCCGAGCGCGTACACGTCCGCTCGCGCGTCCACGTCGCGGTTGCGGCCTGCAGCTTGCTCCGGCGCCATGTACTGCGGCGTTCCCACGATCACGCCGGTCTGGGTGAGCGCAGAGGAGGCAAGTCCTCCACTGCTTGCCGTGAGCATTTTTGCCAAGCCGAAATCCGTTAGCCTGGGTTCGCTATCGGGCCCGATCACGATGTTGGACGGTTTCAGGTCGCGGTGGATGACCCCGCGACTGTGGGCGTGATGCAGCGCCCGAGCCACCTTCTCCACGAGCATCAGGTTCTCGTGAATCTGGCCCCGCCTCTGCTGAACCAGCAGATCCAGCGAGCGCCCTGGGACAAAATCCATCGCGTAGAAGTGGATCCCTTGATGCGTCCGCAGGTCATGAATCGGCACGATGTTCGGGTGCTGGAGCTTGCCGGCGCTCATCGCCTCGCGAAAGAAACGTCGGACCTCTTCTTCCGAAGCGTACTGCGCAGCCAAGAGAACTTTCAGCGCCACGGTTCGCCGCAACCTCGGATCGTAGGCCTTGTAGACCACGCCCATCCCACCCCGGCCGATCTCGCGGAGAATCTCATACCCGGCGAGTTCCTGAAGGACCCATCCCTGCTCGGTTTGGGGGGGAGGCTTGTGCGGCAGGAGCGCCGTTTCCGCCGATGCCTCGGGTGGGCTTTCGGCTGGGACCGGCTCCAGCAACATCGGCACAGGCTGTTCCAAGTTGATCTTCGGAGGTACATAGACGTGTTGCTCGCCCTCACGGTAGAGATCCTTAGGCACGGGCCTTTCGAACGCTGTGAGCGCGTCTTCCTCGGTTGCGAAGGTTTGGAAGAGCGTCTTCAGGCCTAGGGTCTCGAAGACATCGGCTGCCTTGCCGGAGAGACCTGTGAACTTGATGTCCCCACCGGCCTGACGCGCCTCCCGCGCACGCGAGACGAATGCCCCGATCCCGTCGGAACTGAGGTAGGTCAGGTCCGAGCAATCGACCACGATCTTGACATGGCCGCGATCGACAAGACTGCTGAAGGCTTCCTCGAGCGCTCCGCAGGTCTGCGCGTCGATGTAGCCTCCGGGCGCGACCACATGCACGCCGCTAGGCAACTCGTTCACCTCGATCTCAAGTGCGGTTCTCTGGTGGGCGAGGAGATGCTTCAGCTTTTCGGGCGAGAGAACTTCTCGCTCCACGAGGATCTCACCCAATTTCTGGCTGGGTTCGCCCTTTTTGCGCCGACGCAGTTGTTCGGCGAAAGCTTCGGAGATGTCTCTTTCGCTTGCGAAGCCTTTGCCCACCGCCATCCAGCCGAGAGGATTCTTCCCCCTGCGATAGCTACCGAAGAGTGCCAATGGACCTCCCCTTGCGCATTCATACCCACATGAACTGAGGCATTATCCAACTTCAGGTCGCTGGGTCAAGCGGAACGCGGGCCGCCCCTTGCGCTGGACGCGTCCCCGGGGGATAATTCCCCGCAGTGGAACGCGCGAGGGCGGCGCGGGCGCCGGGCGGGCGCGGATGCGGAGGAGAACGCCATGGCCAGGGTCGAGAGACGCGGGGAACAGCGATTTCAGGTGAAGGACTGCCTCCTGAAATTCTCGGAGACGAGCCTGCTCTCCTTCCTTAAAAAGCCGGGGAGCGCCGCGCTGCCCGTCGTGAACATCAGCCTGAGCGGACTTCAATTCTTCGCGGCGAAGCCGATGAAGGAGAAGCAGCCGCTGCGCATCCGCCTGGACGTGCCGGCCTTCGACGAGGTCCTGGAACTGCGCGGCAAGGTGCGCTGGTGCAAGCCGGTCCCCGGCCGTAAGGCCCACCGCGTGGGCGTGCAGCTCTCGGGCGTCGACCGGGAGACGGCCGGCCGGCTCGGCCTCCTCCGGAAGGATCACCTCATGCGCGTCATCGCGCGGAACCGGAAGCTCCTGCTCTAGCGGAGGGAACGGACGTGCCCCGGAGTGTGCTCCTCCACGCGGCAGTTCTCCTCCCCGTGGCGCTCGCGTGCGGGGGGGGCGCTCCGCGCGCCGTCGAGGCGGAGCCGCCCCCGGCCGCCGGAGGCGCGGAGGGGCGGGGCGAGCCCTCCGCGGAGGAGCGCGAGAAGCTCGCGCGTCGCGTCGCGTCGCTCGTGAAGGACCTCGGGCACGACGAGTGGAACGTGCGCGAGGCGGCCGCGAAGGCGCTGATCGAAATCGGCGCGCCGGCCGAGGCCGCGATCGAAGGGGCGACGCGCAGCGGGGACCTCGAGATCTCCACGCGCGCGTGGCGCCTGCTGCTCGAGATCCGCGGGACCGGCTTCATCGGCATCTACATCGCCGACGGGCCGGAGCCCGCAAAGGAGGGCGCGCCTCGCGGCTCGCTCGTGACGGGCCTCGTGCGCGAGGGGGCCCCCGATGCCGAGGGGCTCCGCGCCGGCGACGTCGTCGTCACCGTGAACGGCGGGCGCGTGGACGGATATGCGGACCTGCAGCGCCTCATCGCGCGTTGCCGGCCGGGCTCGAGGGCGAAACTGCGCGTGCGGCGCAAGGACAAAGTGCTCGACCTCGTGGTCGAGGTCGAGCGCTGGCCCGAGGACGAGTTCCCCCTGCCGGAGATCCCGGACTAGGGGTGCGACGCTCGACTCTCTACTCGGTCTTCTCTTCCCCGCGGGTGATCGTTTTCACGTCCGCCTTCTGAAAAGTCATGCGCATCTTGATCGAACCGCGCTGATACTCGATGACGATCTTCTCGTCCGTCTCCTCGAGGAGGCGGCCGGCGAAGGTGCGGCCGTCCTTGAGCCGGATGGCGACCCTGGGCGCGTCCCCCTCGCCCGGTGTCCCGTCGCCGGGCGCGATGCGCTCGATCTTCACCTCGTCCTTGCGCAGGTGCAGGACCATGCCGTCCGTGCGGACGATCTTGACCATCGTGCCGGTGCGGCGTTCGTAGGTCTCGACCTCGGCGACCTCCAGGACCTTGCCGTCGGCGAGCGTGACGCGCCAGGCCGCCACGCGCTCCTTCGGGCCCTGCTCGACCGACGCCGCGGCCACGGCCGCCCGGATCTTCTGGAGCGCCTCGAAGGCCGCGGGACGCAGGCGGGCGTCCTTGAGCGCCTTCTCGAGCGCGGGGATCGCGCTCTTCGCGGCCGCGCCAACCTCGCCCAAGGCCACGGCCGCGGCCGCGCGCACGAAATGGAACTTCGCCGGGCCCGTCTCGCCAAAGCCGGGGGGCGCTTCGACCTCGCGCGAGGCCGGGTCCATCTCGAGCGTGCGCGTCAGCGCCGCGACCGCCTTCTTCGCGGTCGGGCCCATGAGCTCCAGCATCCGGGCCGTGCGCTCGCGTATCGCGGGCTTTTCGCTGTCGAGCTGCGCGACGAGATAACTCACGGCCGCCCCGGCGGCGGCGGCGGTCTCCCGATCCTCGCGGTAGGCCGCGGCGATGGCCTCGCGCTGCCCCGCGTGCTTCTTCTCGGTTGAGATCGCGCGCAGGATATCGAAGGCCCCCGTGCAACGCCCGTCGCTGCCGGTCCGGAACGTCTCGTGCAGGGCCGGCAGCGCGCCCGGGCCCAGGTGGACCATCGCCTCGATCGCCCGCGTGCGGATCATCCCGCGCGCCACCTCGCTTCCGGCCTTGGGGTCGAGGTACGGCGCGAGCGCGAACCCGGAGAGCGGCGCCGCGCGCACGAGCGTCTCCGCGAACGCGGCCCACTTGGCGCCCGCGTCCTCGGCGGACTGCTCCCGGATCTTCCCGTCGACGGTCTTCCCGAGCGCGGCGATAAACTTCCCGCGCATCCGCGCCTCGACGAGGCCGAGCACCTTCCTGCGCTCTGCCTCGTCCTCCATCGCGGTGACGACCTCGGGCCTGGCCAGGAGCGCGACCTCGAGGAGTTCGGCGGCCAGATCCCGGCACGCCTCCTCGTCCATGGCCTCAAGGAGAGCGCCCCGGATCTCGGGCGCGGCCGCGGCGGCGGGCTTCGCGCCGACGGCCGTGCGCAGCGAAACAGCGCAGGCCGCGCGCAATGCGGCGTCCTCGTCCTTCATGCCCGCCAGCAGGGCGGGCACCACGAGGGCGAGCCCGTATCCGCCCCCGGCGAGGAGCTTCGCGGCGCGGCCGCGGTTCGCGACCTTCGGGTTGGCCAAGACCGCGCCGAGAAAGGGCACCGCCTTCTCGCCCTCGATGCGGCCGGCCTCCACGAGATCGAAGACGACCTCGCACGCCGTCGCGTCGCCGCAGGTCGCGGCCTCCGGCGGGGTGATCCAGAAACCGAGCAGGGCCAGGAGCGCCTCCTGCGCGCTCCCGCGCACGCGCTCGTCCTCGTCGCGGCAGGCCGAGGCGAGCGCCGGCAGGGCGTTCCCGTTCACCAGAGCGTTGCGGAGCGGGACGTGCCATCCCGGTTTGATCTTGCGCTTGCGCTTGTCCCAGTTGGACCTCTTCCAGGCGGCGGGCAGGGAGGTGCCCAGCGTCTTGGCCGCGGCCTGGCGCACCCGCCACGACGGCCCTTCGAGGGCCTCGACCAGATGAGGCACGGCGCCCGGCCCGCCCGTGGCGAGGGACGAGACCTCCTTGACCCGCGCCGCCTCCGCGGGCGTGGGCACCTCGCCGGGAGTGGGCGTCTCCTGCACCTCCGGATCCTTCTCGACGACGTCCGGAGTCGGGGTCGGAGCCGGCGTCGGCGCGGCTTGGGTTTCGGGTTCGGTCTTGGTCTCGGTTTCGGCCTCGGCCTCGGGTGGCTCCGTCTGGGTCTCGGTCTGCGGATCCTTCTCGGGCTTCTCCTCGGACGAGCCCATCATCGCGCGCGCGCCCAGGCCCAGGAGAATGACCGCCGCGCCGAGGACGCCCAGCTTCACGAACCGCTTGGTCTTCTCGGCCTTCTTCCGCCGCGCGTCGGGGTCGGACATCCTGGGACGTTTGAACCCGACGGGCATCCCGTCCTCCGCGTCCGCGGCGGGCGGCGGGGGCGGAGCGACCTGCGAAGCCGCCGTCCCCGGGGCCGGCGGCGGGGGCGGGAGGGGCGGGGGCGCGAGGGGCGGGGGCGCGAGCCCCGGGATCAGCGGCGAACGGACGGGCGCGGGCGACGGCGGCGGACTCGGCGCCGGAATCGGTGGCGGACTCGTCTCCGCCTGGTTGCCGTCGAAGACCGTCTCAAGTTTCTTTCCCGTGCGCAGGTCGAGGCCGCACTGGACGCAGACGACCGCGCCCTCGGGGAGCGCCGCTCCGCAGTTCGAGCAGCTTCCCGAGGCGCCCGCCGGACCGCCGGCCGCGGGCACGGAGATCGTCGTGCCGCAGGACGGGCACCGCGTCCGCTTTCCGGCCAGGTCCTCTCGGACGCTCAGGGGCTTCCTGCATTTCGGGCAGTTGAAGCGCATAGGGCTCACTCCCTCGGGAGGTTCGTCCGCCTGGAGATTCTACCACGAAAACCGCCGCTTTCCACCCCCGGAGCCGGGTCGATCCCCGGCGGGGCCGGTCCCTAACCCAGCCGCTCTCCGGGCGCGACCGCGTGGCCGCGAAGGAACGCGGCCGCCTCGCACGCCTTGCCGCCCTCGGGCTTGAGGCGCGTCAGGCGCAGCGCGCCCCCGCCCGCTGCGACGAGGAGACCCTCCTCCCCGGCGGCGAGGACCGTGCCCGGCCCGGCGCCGCCCGCGTTCTTCTCGACCCGCGCACCGAGGACCTGGAGGCGCCGCCGCCGGCCGCCCTTCTCCACGAAGGTGAACGCCACGGGCCAGGGCTGGAACGCCCGCACGGCGCGCTCGGTCTCGGCGGCCGGGCGCGACCAGTCGATCTCGGCCTCGCGCTTGGCGAGCTTCGGCGCGAGCGTAACACGCGAGGCGTCCTGCGACGTCGCGTGCGCCTCGCCCGACTCGATCGCGCCCGCCGCCTCGACGAGGAGCGCGGCCGAGAGGCGCGCGAGCCGCCCGGAGAGCGACACGGTCGT
>Ga0272443_10004972_pt1 | contig 14017 bp, 14 predicted proteins | sample SSMAcet12_FD_193581 | JGI IMG/M metagenome (GOLD analysis project Ga0272443, IMG submission 193581) | Marine sediment archaeal communities from Little Sippewissett salt marsh, Falmouth, MA, United States - SSM-Acet-12 | ecosystem: Environmental > Aquatic > Marine > Wetlands > Sediment ...
AGGTAGGGAAAATTCTGGCTGATTTTAAAGAAGTCACCCACTGTTACCAGAGAAGGCCACAGGGGGATTGGCCCTACAATCTTTATACGATGATCCATGGGAGCAATCGGAATCAATGTTTCCAAATAGCAGCACGGATGTCCAGATCCGCAGATATTGATGAATACAAACTGCTCTTTAGTGAGAAAGAATTTAGAAAGACAAGTATGGAATATTTTTAGACGTCACGCTAGTACCTGAATTTTGCACCAACTATCTACTACGGCTTGAAGCGCTTTGCCTTTAAAGATCCTGAGCGATGGCGCTACTGGATGGCTATTTCGCTCGATCTGAGGTAAACCGCTTAAAAAGATCCCGAGGATATCAGAGTCATGCTCACCCGGGCACGGGCATCACGTTAAAATACTTTACGAAAAACAATTTTATTGACTTTATCTGAAAACGTGTGATAAAGAGCCATCGTTAATTAGTAGACGGGTTGGGGTACCGGTCTAGCCCTATGAAAATAGACAAAGACCTGAAAAAAACCATTAAGACCCTTGGGTTTGTCAGTACTGTGGGTCTGTCCATGGGCATCGCCATTGCATTGGGGGCTTTGATCGGTTATTACCTCGATAAATGGCTGGATACCAGCCCCTGGTTGCTTTTGGTTTTCCTGGGTTTTGGTATCGCAGCAGCATTCAGAAATCTTTATATCATGTACAAAAGGGTTGAACGCCTGTAATGGAATGGAAAAAGTTGTACAGGGATCTTAACCGCCTGAACTGGCTTATTCTTTTGCTTCTTGCTTCAGCCAGTTGCTTTATAATGAGCCCGGCATTCACGGCTGGCATCATTGTCGGCGGTTTGATGGTCATCGTCAATTTTCATGCGTTACAGCACACCATATGCCAGGGATTTTTACCTAGCGACACTCGAAAACCAGGAAAGGTATCCATTATTGCGAAGTATTATCTTAGACTTGCAGCAATGGGGGGGGTAATCTATCTATCTTTGTCACAGAAATGGATAGACCCTGTTGGGTTGACTGTTGGTCTTTCAATTGTGGTGATGGGTATCGCCAGTCTGGGGATTCAAATGATCCGGAAAACATATTCAAAGGAGACAGTCTAGATCTATGGAGCATCCCATTTTTTTTATTGACGCCATCCTCTCTGCCATTGGCCTGGAACATTTTGCCCATAACTATTCCCATATGACACACATGTGGCTGATTATGCTCATTCTTATCATCAGTGCCTTCCTTTTTGGAAGAGGGGTCAAGCTCCTCCCCAAAAAAGGGCAGAACGTCTTTGAGGTCCTGGTGGGTGGACTTGAAGATTTTATGGTGGAGATTACCGGGCCGGAAGGGAGATTCTTCTTTCCCTATATTGCAACGATTTTCTTTTTTATCCTTATGTCTAATCTGATCGGGCTTGTGCCCGGCTTTTTTTCGCCCACTGCCAATCTCAATACCACTTTAGCCCTGGCGCTTTGCACATTCGTGCTCACACACATCATCGGAATTAAGTTTCATGGGACTAAATATATAAAGCATTTTTTAGGGCCTGTGTGGTGGTTGGCCCCCTTGATGTTCATTCTCGAAATGATTGGCCATTTTGCCCGTGTCATGTCACTGAGTATACGGCTCTTTGGTAATATCTTTGGTAAAGAAACCGTGCTCGGGATCTTTTTTATGCTGGCGGGTCTTTATCTGGCCCCGCTGCCCATTCTTTTTCTGGGCATTTTAGTGAGCTTTATACAGGCGCTGGTTTTTACGCTCCTGTCAATCATCTATTTTGCAGGTGCCATGGAAGAGGCACATTAGATTCCTGGTCATACGGTTTGTTGGATCTGCTGGGCTGAATTGTCATATTACAAATTCGTCTGGCAGCAGACAGCGACCACCTGACATTTTAATTTTTTTGGAAGAAGGCCAAATATAAGAGAAGGGAGGTTTACATGTCGAAGAAAACATTAATCAGTGCTTTTACAACAGTTTTAGTATTGGGGTCGGCTTCGATGGCATTCGCAGGCGAAGGATCTGCTCAGGCAGCTGGTCTGTGGATATACTTTGGAATAGCCATCGCATGCGGCTTCGGTATTGGCGTTGCAGCACTTGGGACCGGCCTGGGTATGGGTAATGCGATCAATGGCGCGCTTCAAGGAACGGCCCGGAACCCTGAAGCAGGCGGAAAGATTATGACCACCATGATTATTGGCTTGGCCCTGATCGAGTCCTTATGTATTTATGCTTTGTTGATCTGTTTGCTGATGGTATTCAAGATCCCGGATTTTGCAACATTCATCGAAAAAGTCATGCATTAAAAAACCGAGAGGGCCGTTTTTAAAAGGCCCTCTCATCCAATTTTTCTCCACCGCTCACATTACGGATATCACATTTCAATTAATTAGACGGTCTGCCTGCCTTGTACCGGCACAGGCGCTGAACCTTCCCCAAACAGGATTTTCCTTAGAAATTGGCCTGTGTATGAGCCCTCGATTCCTGCAATCTCTTCCGGGGTTCCTGTCCCTACGACATATCCACCCCTTTCCCCTCCCTCAGGACCTAAATCAATGATATGGTCGGCGGTTTTTATAACATCCAGATTATGCTCGATGACCACTACCGTGTTCCTTTGCTCCACAAAACAATTGAGGACTTCAAGAAGCTTCTGGATATCTGCAAAATGGAGCCCTGTTGTAGGTTCATCAAGAAGGTAAAGTGTCTTTCCCGTATTCTTTTTGCTCAACTCCTTAGATAACTTTATCCTCTGGGCTTCGCCGCCCGAAAGTGTCGTCGCCGGCTGTCCCAATTTTATATATCCAAGACCCACGTCCACAAGGGTGTTCAATTTGTTTTTAATCCCCGGGATATGCTCGAAAAAGACAAATGCCTGATTCACCGTCATATCCAGGATATCTGCAATGGTGTACCCCTTATACTTTATCTCCAGCGTATCCCGGTTATACCGAAGTCCCTTGCAGCTCTCGCAGGTGACATAAACATCCGGAAGAAAATGCATTTCGATCTTTATGATGCCATCCCCCTTACAGGCCTCACACCTCCCGCCTTTTACATTAAAGCTGAACCTTCCTGGCTTGTACCCCCTGACCCTGGATTCTGGAAGCATGGAAAAGATTTCACGGATATGAGTGAAGACCCCTGTATAGGTGGCGGGGTTGGAGCGTGGAGTTCTACCAATAGGGCTCTGATCAATGTTGACGACTTTATCAATGTTGTGGATGCCCTTGATAGCGTTCACGTGGCCAACCTTTGCTTTGGAGCGGTAGAGCCTCTGACAAAGGGCAGGGTAAAGAATTCCGTTAACTAAACTGCTCTTACCGGAACCAGAGACACCGGTGACACAGGTAAAGGTGCCCAACGGAAATCTCACTGCAATTTCTTTTAAATTATTTTCTCCGGCGCCCTCGATCACAAGCGTTTTGTGGTTTCCCCGTCGTCTAACCCGAGGCACAGGGATTGCCCTGCCCCCCCCTAAATACTGCCCGGTAAGTGATGTATGGTCACGCACCATTTCATCCGGGCTCCCCTGGAATACGATCTGTCCACCCTTCACACCTGCCCCAGGCCCCATATCAATGACATGATCTGCAGACAGGATCGCTTCAGCATCATGCTCCACCACAAGCACCGTATTTCCCAGGTTCTTCAAATGGTTTAAGTTTGCCAGCAACCGCAGGTTATCCCTCTGATGGAGGCCTATACTGGGCTCGTCGAGGACATACAGCACCCCGGCCAGACCCGAGCCAATTTGAGTGGCCAGCCTGATCCGTTGATCTTCTCCGCCTGAAAGCGTAGCGGATGAACGGTCAATAGTGAGGTAATCAAGCCCGACATTTCTTAAAAATTCGAGTCGATCTCTGATTTCTTTCAGAACCCTCTGAGCGATGGCCTGTTCCTTGTGTCCCAGTTTTAAACCGCAAAAGAATTCGTACGCCTTTTCAATAGAAAGTTTTGTAATCTCGTGAATCGCCCTTTCGCCGACCCGAACTGCCAGGCTGATCGGCTTCAACCTCGCACCGCCACAGACCGGACAAGGCCGGATACTCATGTACTTTTCAATCTCCTCTCGAATCTGGTACGAATCGGTTTCACGATACCGTCTTTCAAGGCTGGGGACGACCCCTTCAAAAGGGCGATTATAAAAGTGTCTCCGATCGTCTTGTTCAAAATAGAATTTGATCTCATCGTCCCCTGAACCATAAAGAAACGCTTCCTGGATTTCTTTTGGGAGGGTTTTAAACGGGCTGTAAACATCTATACCATAATGCTGGCAAAGAGAATCCAGCATCTGCTGAAAATACACAGAATGTCGTTTGGCCCACGGGACGATGGCCCCTTCTCTCAAAGAAAGGTCGGGGTCTGAAATGATGAGGGCCGGGTCAAAGTATCTCTTTGTGCCCAGCCCGCTGCACTCCGCGCATGCACCCTGGGGGTTATTGAAGGAGAACATTTGAGGCGTCAGTTCCGGTATACTAAAACCGCATTTGGGACAGGCGGCATTTTGACTGAAAAAAATTTCTCCTGACCCCATCACATCGAGTACTGCATTCCCCCCGGAAAGGGAGAGGGTGAGCTCCATGGAATCGGTCAGCCGGCGTTGGATCTCCTTTTTCACGACCAGCCTGTCTACCACCACGCTGATATCGTGTTTCCTGTTCTTCTCAAGTACAATATCGTCATCCAGGAGACGGAATGCGCCATCTATCTTCACACGCGTAAAGCCATCCTTACGAAGTTTCCTTAACAGTTGGATGTATTCCCCTTTTCGCCCCTCCACCAGAGGGGCCAGAAGCTGTACCCGGGTCCCCTCTTCAAGCCCCATAATCTGATCCACAATCTGCTGGGTGGTCTGTGAGCTGATTTTCAAATCACATTTTGGACAATAGGGCTGTCCCACCCGGGTGAATAGGACCCTTAAGTAATCGTAAATTTCCGTGGCGGTGCCAACGGTGGAGCGGGGATTTCGGCTCGAGCTTCTCTGCTGAATAGATATGGCAGGGGATAACCCCTCAATGGAATCCACATCAGGTTTGTCCATTTGCTCAAGGAACTGCCGTGCATAGGCAGAAAGGGATTCGACATATCTGCGCTGGCCCTCGGCATAGACCGTATCAAAAGCAAGGGAGGACTTGCCGGACCCGGATAACCCGGTGATCACAATAAGCTTATTTCTCGGAATATCCAGTGAGATATTCTTTAGATTGTGTTGTCTGGCTTTTCTTATCTTTATGTATTCCGTTGCCATTTGATATCTTCACACTATCCTTCCATGTTGATAGCACAAAAGCTAACCCATGGTAAACTCTAACGTTGAAATTTAAACGGAGGGAATGAGAAAGACAGTTTGGGGTAGACTACTCAACTTGTGTTTGCCTGTTCTTGGCCATAGAGGCGGCCATTGTGATGGCGGCCTTCAAGCTGGACGCATCCGCCTGTCCGGTACCGGCAATATCATAAGCCGTTCCATGATCCACAGACGTCCTGATAATGGGCAGGCCCAGGGTCACATTCACCGCATCAGAGAAATGAAGTAGCTTTAAAGGGATCAGCCCCTGATCATGATACATGGCAACCACTGTCTCAAAATGGCCTGATGCCGCCTTATGAAACAAGGTATCCGCAGGGAATGGCCCTTCCACACGGTACCCTTCATCTCTGGCCCTGGCGATTGCAGGCCTGATAATTTCTTCTTCTTCCGACCCAAACAGACCTGACTCACCGGCATGGGGATTCAGGGCTGCCACGGCCAGACGGGGTCTTTTAAATCCAAAGTCATTTCGGAGGGCCGTAGCCGTTATGATGATGGTTCTGTAGACTTTCTCCTGATCCAGAAGCGCCGAGACCTCTTTTAGCGGGCAGTGGATGGTCACCAGGGCCACTTGCAGCCTTTCTCCGGCAAGCATCATGACATAATCATGTGTATTGGTAAGACTGGATATAAGTTGGGTGTGTCCTTCATAGACGTATCCAGCCTGGTGCATCAGGATTTTACTTATGGGACAGGTCACCATGGCATCAACCTCCCCCTTCCGGGTCATGTCCACGGCCCTGATGATATAGTCCACCATTGCCTTACCCCCTTCCAAGGTTGGTCTTTCCGGAAGGATTTGTCCGGCTTTCAATCGCGAAACAGCGATTAGGTCCATCTCCCCGGTTCTTGACCTGGCCTCGGGGGGACCTGAAATAATATTTAGGGATATCTTTTGACCACACTTCGAGATGGATGAAGATAAAACCTTGGGGTCACCCAGGATTACAGGCCGACACAATCTATAAATCTCTTTATCAACAAGTGCCTTGACAATAATCTCCGGCCCAATACCCGCCGGGTCACCCATGGTAATACCGATAAGGGGAAGGTCTGACACGTTACACACCTCGCAAACAAAGCTAAGATCTAGAACTTCAGATTGGCCCTTTCACATATAATGCTAATACATTAGATTGGGTAAAAAGAGAATGATCTGTGGGATCATCATCAAAATAATGATGCCCGCTACCACAGCGAGGAGGAAAGGGAATATGCCTTTGAAGATTGATTCGAGAGGGACCTCACCAATGACCCTGCGGGCCACGCCAAACACCACATAAACATTGATCCCCACAGGTGGCGTGATAACACCCATTTCTGTGATCATTACGATAATGATGCCAAACCAGATAGGATCATAGCCGAGCGTCATAACAACAGGGAAAAAGATAGGGACAGTGAGTGTGACAAAGGCGAGGGCGTCCATAAAACAGCCACCAAAAAAATAAATCAGCACAATGACGGCCATAATCATATACGGTGGTAAATCGAACCCGCCTACCCAGGAGGCAATATTGAATGGAATTCTTGTCACGGCAAGGAATTTACCAAAGACAACGGCGCCAGCGATGAGCAGCATCACCATACAGGATGTGCCAAGGGTCTCATATAGAGACTTAACAAACCCATCCCAGGTAAGCTGTCGTCTGATTAAAGATACGGTGAAGACTCCAAATACCCCTACGGCTGCTGCCTCTGTGGGGGTAAAAAGACCAATGAAAAGACCGCCCATCACCAGAATAAATACCGCCAGCGTCTCGCCCATACCCAGCAGTGCTTTCAGCCTCACTTTCCAGGTAAAACTATCTCCTGGAGGACCCTGCTCAGGTCTGCGGCTGCATATGACATAGATGGAAATGATGAATAAGATGGTCACAAGGATGGCGGGAAAGATCCCTGCAACAAACAGTGCCCCGATGGACTGCTCTGTAAGCACACCATAAACGATCAGCACGACGCTTGGGGGCATAATCATTCCCAGTCCCCCACCCGAAGCCACGGCACCGGTTGCCAGTTCATCGGCGTAATTATACCGTTTCATCTCCGGCAGACCCACCGTGGCCATGGTTGCTGCCGTAGCCGGGCTCGACCCACACACGGCCCCAAACGCTGTACAGGCCGATACGGTGGCCATGGCCAGCCCCCCCCTTGTGCTGCCCAGGTATTTATAGCCCGTGTCATACAATCTGCCGCTTATGCCGGCGTTGAAAGCCAACTGACCCATAAGAACGAAGAGCGGGATAGTCGTCAGCCCATAGGAGGAGAAGACCTCATAGATATTCCTGGAAAGAAGGGCAAGCCCCCCATGTCCTGATATCATGATGGTGAAACCCAGATAGCCGATCATGGCCATCACATAGGCCACAGGCATTCTGGACAAAAACACGATGATCATCACAACAATGCCGATTATACCGATAAGTGTAGAACTCATATCTCTTTTAGCTTTTTAAAATGCTGGACAATATCCTGTATGATGACCAATGTGAATATGAGCAGGCAAAAGGCAACGACATAAATAATGACATACTCCGGGAACTCCAGATTCATAGACACTTCACCGGATTTCTGCATGGTGTGGGCATAAACGGTCATTCGCCAGGTGACAAGCATAAAAAGACCCAGACTCAAGAACCGGGTACAGATGTCTATGATAGCCTGTGTCCTTTCTGAAAGCAGCCGGACCAATATTTCCACCCCCACATGACCATCAATCTTATGGGTGTAGGGCAATGCCATAGCAACCGCCATGGTTGCCATATAGCCCACAATTTCCACTGAACCAAAAATGGGATGGCGGAAGAATCGCCCCACAACATCAACACAGGTCAAAAGGGCCATTCCCACCAGACAGCCGGCGCCGACGATTTTCATTTTATCCGAAATCCATTCAATTTTTTTTGAGAATACACCCATGACCCGCTTAGCCCGTTGACTGTTACCATCATAGCGAGGGGTCGACCTTTATATCTAAAGATCGACCCCGTTATCTGGATTTAAGTTTTAAAGTCTATCACTTGTATTTTTTCAATTCTGTTTTAACAAAGTCGACGATTTCTTTGCCATTAAATCCTTTTTGGGTCAGTTTCTTCGCATACTCCCCAGGGATAGACTCAACGGCCTCCTCCCACCGGGCAGATTCCTTTTTGTCAAGACCAATGAGCTGGCCACCCTGGTTCAGGAAAAACACGATACCCTCCAGGTCGCTTGCATCCCAGGCTTGACCATGTTTTACTTCCCATTCACGGTTGATCTGCTCAATGGTCTTCTGGTCGTCCCGGGGAATCATTTTCCACTTATCCTTGTTCATGACCACAAAAAAGGACGTGGTATAGGCCGCAGAGAAGGCCGCCGTACAATATTTGGTCACCTCGCCCAATTTCCAGCCCTTGTTGGCCTCAAAGGGATAACTGGCCCCCTCCACAACGCCTTTCTGAATCATTTGATAGGTTTCGGGCATGGGTTTCGGCACCGGTGTTGCGCCTAAAGCCTTTTGAACCAAGCTGCTGGTTCCGTGGCCTCTCAGCTTGAGGCCTTTCATATCCTCGATCTTCCTCACCGCTTTATCCCGGGTGTGAACGAGACCGGGTCCATGGGCATGGAGATACATGACCTTGGTATCCATGAGCTCTTTGGGCTTAAATTTGTTATATACCGCGTTTATTACGGCTGTGGCCACCCTTCCGCTTGGCCAACCCAGGGTCAAATCAACGGCTGACATGACCGGAAATCTTCCCCGGGTATACGCCAGTACAGAAAACCCAATATCTGAAATTCCTGTCACCACACCGTCATAACACTGATTGGCTTTGCTCAAGGTCTGGCCGGCATAGTATTCCACGACAACCCTGCCACTTGTCCGTTTTTCAACCTCTTTGCACCATGCCTCGGCTAATTTACTCTGTACGTGGGTGGGGGGGAAGAAGTTACTGTAGGTTAGTTTTATTGCGGCTTCTGCTTTTATGGGACCCATGGTTAAAAAGCCGACACCAACACACGCAACCAAAAAAAACAAAAAGATTTTTTTCTTCATTAGGACATCCTCCTTATGAAAAGATTAAATGAAAATCTGGTTAAGACCAACACTATTACTGACGTCTACTGATGTCCCTTTTCACCTCCTTTCCATATTTAAAGTGAGAGCGTTGTTTTGACAAAATTTTTTTTGTTCGGGAAGGAAACAGGAAAATACCCTCTTAATTGTGCCGCAAGGTTGATGGTCGAAGTGCAAAATTTGAGGAAACCCAATTAAACTCCTCCGCGTAAGGCAAAGGGTTGTCTGGAAAGATAAAGGTAGCTACAAAATGACTACATTGTATAACCAATCTACTTTATATCATTTGCACTGTCAAGTAATTTTCTGCACATAAATCATATAACGTGAGGTGAAAAGCGTTTGTTAATTCAGAATTTTTTTAATAAAATAATAGTATTTAACAAAAATCTGCCCAATTGAAAATTCACAGGGAGAGGAGTAGAACATGGCAAATAGGACAAAAGAGATCAGGGTAAATTTCCCAAAAGAACTGGCAGGTGGCGCATACTCCAATAACATGGTCATTTCGCACACAAAAGAAGAATTTATTATGGATTTTCTTATGGCTGCGCCCCCTTCCGGCACTGTAACCGCGAGAATTATTGTCAGCCCAGGTCATATCAAACGCATTATAAAGGCCCTTCAGGAAAATATTTCAAGATATGAGCAAAAATTTGGCAGTATTCAACCCGCCGAAGAACCCATGGAAAAAGTAACCCTTCAGTAAAGGAGTGGCTATGGATTTCTGTGATTTTGCTTGTAAACATGCCACCTGGCCTAAAGGTGAATCTCTGGATGGGTCTGGAAGCTGTCGGACATTTCAGGCCATATACTGCAAAAAAAAGAAGCGCCATGTTCATAAAAATATGCCCTGTCCTGAAAAAGAAAAAATGGAAGACACAAGGCACAAGACTTAGGGCCTAAGGTCAAAGAATCCTTTTGCCTTACGCCTTGCGCCAACTGCCAAAAGGCTGTAATTCCGCTATTCCATTAATTTCTCTACTGTTTCAATTTGGATAACCAAAGCGAAGCGCATTCCTTCATATATCCACCGTTTCCAGATATTCGCTGATGGCCCCGTCGTATTGGTGCGTGAGTTGAAAGACCTTTTTCGCAAGTCGAAACCGCGTCTTGAGTGTTGTTTCCCCACCCGTTTCCGTCATCTCCCGTGAGACGACCTCATAGTCGGCCGGATCTATAATGACCGTTACGTGTCTGAAGTTCTTGGCAGAAGACCGTAGCATGGAGGGTCCACCGATATCGATGTTCTCAATCGCTTCTTCCAGGGTCACCCCTTCTTTTGCCACTGTTTTTTCGAACTGATAAAGGTTTACGACCACCAGATCAATGGGTTTAATCCCATGCGCCTCCATCATTTCCACATGCGCCGGGTTGTCACGGAGCCCCAGAAGCCCGCCGTGGACTTTGGGGTGAAGGGTTTTTACGCGGCCGTCCATCATTTCAGGAAACCCGGTATAATCGGAAATATCGGTCACTGAAATCCCCCCTTCCCGCAAGGCCTTTGCCGTTCCACCCGTTGAAAGAATCTGAACACCCAACCCGGAAAGCGAATTTGCAAAGCCTACAACCCCACTTTTGTCGGTCACGCTGATAATAGCTCTCTCGATTTTGCCCATTTTGGAACCTCCTTGTTCAATGTCTCTTAAATTCTATCCCGCCGGTGATGCACGGGAAACATAAGAATATTTTGTTGATCATTTTCGCCGTTTTTATTCTATAAAATAATTGCTGTGATTTTTCAACACTCCTTAGCGCATTAAATGCCTAATTCTTTTTTCGTTGACTGATCCCCACCCTTACCCTATCTTTGAGTCGTACGCCATCAGCTTTCCTCAATTTACATTCCACTATCGTATGACAGGAGCAGAGACCATGCTGCAAGACGTCCTTTTGACCGATGAAGAAAAAGATCTCAAAAACGCCGTCAGGCATTTTGTAAAAAATGAGGTATCCGCTGACTTGCTTAAAAAGATGGATCGGGATGAGATACCCTATCCCAGAGAATTTGTAGAGGCCTTGGGCAATCACAATTTTTTGGGCCCAAGATTCTCAAAAACCTATGGCGGTCGGGGTTTGACCTGGACCGCTGAGATAGCGGCCCTTGAAGAAATCGGGGTTCTGGGGATGGCACTGGGATGTGCGTTTTCAATGCCTTCAATCGTGGGGGAGGCCCTTCACACATTCGGCTCGGAAGAACAAAAAGAGAAATTTTTAACGCCCATGCTTAAAGGTGAACTTGTCTCTGCAGAGGCCCTGACCGAACCAAGGGGTGGATCGGACTTTTTTGGCGCCACAACAGTGGCAAAACGTGAGGGGAATTATTTTAGGGTAAAAGGTCAAAAGCGATTTGTTGTAGCAGCAAGCGGCGCCGACTTTTTTGTCGTATATTGCAAAACTAATCCGGAAGGAAAACCTCACGAACGCATCAGCCTTATCCTCATAGAAGCAGACCGTGAAGGAGTTGAAGCCAAGCATCTCTATAACCTTCTAGGCACAAGAGGCGGCGGCACAGGGCGTCTTATTTTCAAAGACGTGAAGGTCCCTGCCTCTAACCTCATCGGCGAACTCAACCAGGGGGCCCTGATCTTCAACACCATGATGATTCCGGAGCGTTTGACCTCGGCTGGTGGATCATTGGGGCTGGCACGGGCAGCCCTCGAGGTCGCCACACGATACAGTAACCGGAGATATGCCTTTGGTCGAAAAATTCGCGAATATCAGGCCATAAGTTTCAAAGTCGCAGACGCCATAACTCAATTAGATGCAGCCCGGGCCATTACGCATGCAGCTGGAAAGGCAGCTGACAAACACCTTCCCTCGGCAAGACGCCTGGTGAGTGAAGCGAAAAAGTACGCCACTGATATGTGCTGGGAGGTGTGTAACCTTGCTATGCGTATCGTTGGTGGCATCGGATATACCAATGTATTTCCAATCGAGAAGATGGTACGTGACGCAAGACTCGCACAGATATGGACCGGCACCAATGAGATTATGGGCCTTCTCATCCAGCATGAATACTACAAGGAGTTACTGAACGACCCCAATCCTCCGAGAGTGAGCGAGGAAGATGCTGAAGAGGCCCACCTGGAGGATGAAAAAATTTATGAAGATGATGAGATGTGGACTAAAGGCTGGTAAGGAAAGCTTCAGTTCTCCTTATCCTTGTCCTCGTCCTTTTCAGGTAAGGCAATTTTGAAAAAATCGATTCCCTCCTCTTTTAAAGTCTTCTCCTCCTCAAAGGTAGCTGACCCCCTTATGTTCTTTTTTTCACTGATTCCATAGTGCATTTTTAGGGCCTCTGCAGAAAACCTCGGGCCAACGTCTTCAAAATTAGCCTGGATATAACCGACGACTTCCTTTGCAAGTCTCTGGTAATCGATGGGGCCTGATGGCGTCTGTTCAACAGGGTGTGATTTTTTCACTGCAACCGGAGACATGACCTTTCTAACGTTTGTGCTGTTACAATACGGGCAGCTAACCAGTGCCTCACTATTTTGTTTTTCAAATGATTCGAGGCTATCGAACCAGCCTTCAAAGATATGACCATTTGAACATTCCAGATCAAAAACGATCATGTCTAACTTTTATCCTCCAATAAGTGGTATCCCATTCTGTCCTTTTTATTTCATCCAGACGGGATCACCGAGGTATCTTATCTGAATTCCAAGAGATGTGAAACAAATCACCGTTCAGCGTAAAATACAGCCAAAATTTTTGTCCTTTTATCACCGTGGCATTTTACAAGATGAGGAACCGCGGAATCGTAGTAAATAGAATCCCCGGGTTCAAGAACATATCTCTCTTTCCCATAAATAACCCCCATATTTCCCTCTAACACATAAATGAACTCCTGCCCGTCATGCGCCGATCTCTCTTCCTCCGTATCCGTCGGTTCAAGTGTCACCATGAAGGGTTCCATGTGTCTATCTGTTTTGTGAGGGGCCAATGACTCAAATTCATAGCCATAGTGCTTTGCCGTTTTGGAATCATATCTTGATATCACCTTTCGGTCGTCCCGGCGTACAATGGTATAGGGTCGATTCTCCTCACCTGAGATAAAATACCCCATTTTCATCTCCAACGCCTTGGCCAGCTTTATCACCATCCCAAGGGGAGGCGCAACATCCCCTTTCTCAATTCCCTCCAAAAAAGCAATATCAATATCGGTCCTTTGCGAAATATCTTGAAGGGTAAGCCCCCGCGTTTCCCTCACCGCCTTGACTCGCTCACCCACATTGACTTGGATATCTGTTTTTAACGATGAGGCGTCAATGCTGTCCGGAAAATCCCCTTTTTCATCCTTCCTAGAAGATTGATTGCTGATTTCACTAAGGAAATCTTCGTACGCATTAGATACTCTGTTTTGAACTTTTTTTTCTTCCATGATAATTTTCCTGTGCCTTCATAAATGAGTTGTTTAATGCCTGAACAAAAACATCCGGATTTCCTAACAAGTTCCCCTTGATTAAGGGGTTTTCATAAGCTAAAGCCACAATTCTTCACGTCTATGTTTGACGGCTTCGTAAAAAGTCCAACTGCTGCGTTACGCTTCATCTTTCGTCATTGCAGCGTACTGTAAGTACGCCTCATTCCTCAAGATTCGCAAGCCTTACATTTGGCGCTTTTTACTGTGCCGTCTAAA
>Ga0272443_10004973_pt1 | contig 14017 bp, 14 predicted proteins | sample SSMAcet12_FD_193581 | JGI IMG/M metagenome (GOLD analysis project Ga0272443, IMG submission 193581) | Marine sediment archaeal communities from Little Sippewissett salt marsh, Falmouth, MA, United States - SSM-Acet-12 | ecosystem: Environmental > Aquatic > Marine > Wetlands > Sediment ...
TGTTTTCTTTTCGCGAAGCGCTTGCTGCTCCTTGGCCCTATGTTCCGATTCTAGCCGACGGCGGTCCATATCTTCAAAGCGCTGTGAGCGTTCCTCAGAGGCTAAACGAGCCTGGTCTTTGAGTCCGGGAGCCTGGGCTCGGACCTGCTTCAGCCATAGGGGCGATTGCTGTTCCCCTGTGTGCCGATCCATGACCTGGCGGAAAGTCGAAAGGGATTCGCCGCACTGGATGCAAACTTGCGCTGAAATGGAATTCTCTGCACCGCATTCGCTGCAATAAAAGGTCTCGAATTGAACCCGGTATCCACAGGCAGGACAAACCCATTGATCGTGTTCGTCACGGACCAGAGCAGCCTGTTGGCACTGCGGACAAGGATCCAGATTCATAGAAAAAACCACCTTGCGATAAAGTGCAGTGATTATACCATTGTGGGCTCTAAGTTAGACTTTACTGAGAAATCGGATGTAACTTATCCGAGAATCTTGCATCCATAGATATGGAGGAAAGCATATGACATCAGCGAAGGTAGTTTGGCTGGAAAAAGGTCAATTTGTCGGCACCGATAGTTCCAATCATTCCGTTGTTCTCTCCACGCGGGACGAGGAAAACGACACGGGGATGAGTCCGTCGGAACTGCTTCTGGTCGCTGCGGCAAGCTGCAGCGCCGTGGACATCGTACGCATTCTTGAGAAGAAAAAAATGAAATTGACGCGCCTTGAAGTGCAGGTTTCGGGTGAGAAAAACGAAGAACCACCCTGGGCGTATAAGAACATCACTATGACATTCTTGGTCGACGGCGAGGGTCTCACTGACAAAGCGGTTGCGCAGGCCATACAGCTTTCCGAGGAAAAATACTGCTCGGTAGCGGCGAGTTTACGTGAAAATGTCAATATTTCGACGCAGTACCGACTAAACGGTGCTTCGTAAGCGAGATTACAACAAGCTAGCGGTTATACGCTAAAATATAGATTAAATACTGAAGAGGGATGGCAAAGATGAATGAACCAATCAATGTAACGGATGAGGCTTTTGAGAAGACGGTACTGCAATCAGAAATACCCGTCATTGTGGATTTCTGGGCACCATGGTGTGGTCCTTGCCGAATGGTCGCTCCAACGCTCGAGAAATTAGCGAAAGAATATGAAGGCAAACTGTTGGTTGCAAAGGTGAATACCGACGAGCATACTAAATGGGCGATGAACTATAACGTTCAGGGAATTCCAACGATGCTGTTTGTCGCTGGTGGACAAATCGTTCACACGCAGGTTGGTGCCCTTCATGAGCCGATGCTGCGGAACATGGTGGAAACTTTTCTTGCGAGCGTAGAAGAAGCAAAAACAGCTTCTTAGTTGGATTGAAACCCATCACAGGCCGGGGCATGCTCCGGCCTGTTTGCTTTCATTTCCTCGAGGATGATTGTGCTACAATCGCTCGTCGATTGAGTGGGCAGATTGGCCTCTGGATCGATGAAACTGCCGGACAAGGCGAGTCACATTCATGATACTTATCACGGGATCTACGGGGTTTATCGGGCGAACAATCGTGCGCCATCTTGTTGAGGAGGGCTATGCCGTCCGCATCCTCCTGGCCCCATCCAGACGCTCTCCGCGTCTGGCACGCGGTGTGGGCGTGGATGTCACGCTGTCTTCGTTGACGGATGAACGCGGGATCCGCGCGGCGTTGGTCGGCGTGGATACAGTCATTCATCTGGCAGGGATGAGCCCGGGAGGACAGGATAAAGACGTCGATGCGGAGGTGGAAGGAAGCCGCAACCTCGCAGAAGCGGCTGCTGACGCAGGGGCCAAACACTTCATCTATTTGAGTCATCTCGGCGCAGACCCCTTCTCAGCTTATCCGATCCTATCTGCGCGAGGCCTTTCCGAGGAGCAGATTAAGACCAGCGGTGTCCCCTATACAATCTTGAGAGCAAGCGTTATCTTCGGGGCGGGTGACGATCTCACCACATCAATCGCTATGATCCTCTCAATCGCTCCAGCATTTTTAATGCCCTCCGGGGGAGAAACAATTCTTCAGCCGCTCTGGGTAGAAGATCTGGCGCGCTGTATAACCTGGTCAATCGGCGCGCCCGACCTTATCAATCAGATGCTGGAGATAGGCGGGCCGGAATACCTTTCTTACCGTGAGATCGTCCAAATGATTATGCGGCACGTTGGCAAAGTCAGGCCGCTTGCGGAATTATCGCCCCCGGTGCTGCGGGGCGGGGCGGCGTTCCTCAGTCGACTCATGTCTTCACCACCGGTGACCCAAAACTGGCTGGATTATCTTGCTGTCGACAGAACCACAGATATAGACACGGTCGCACGTGTATTCTCGCTTCAGCCGGCGCGCATGGAAGATCATCTGGAATATTTGCAGGATGTCAGCTGGGGGAGAGAGTTCCTGAGGAGATTCCAGGAGCGTCGTGGGTAGGTCCTGGACGCGTCTGTATCAGTCGAACCAGTTGACGAGCCAGTTTATGGATGCAGCGCCGGCATAGGCAAATAGAAGCATCTTCAGCACTTTTCCGATAAAAGCCCACATCAGAAATTGAAAGACCGGCATGCCAAGCGCTCCAGCAGCAGCCCCGGCAAGATCAAAAAAGGGGTTGGGTATGAAGGCGAGCAGGAGAATCGCTGGTCCGCCGTACCGGCTGGTCCACGCTTCGACGCGATGATAGAGATCGCTGTTCTGGACGACGCCTTGTCCGCTGAAGCCTGCCAGATATCCGGTAAGCTCTCCCAGCGTCGCGCCTGCGCCAGCAGTGAGCGCGACCAGAAGTGGAGAGAAAATTGCGCCAGCCGTGAAGGTGAGTGCAATCCCGGGGGCCGGAAGGATAACAGTTGCATTCGCAAGGATGGATAGTAAAAAAAGCCCGGGATAGCCGTACGCGGCAAGTTGCTCGGCTTCATCCCGGATGGAAAAAATGTAGATGCTGATTGCGATGACCGCAATCAGCATTAAAATCCGCAATGCGGTTGTGGTCCAACCAGGCTTCTGGCCGCGATCGTTCACGTTTCCAGGATCTCGACACTCTTGATCGCTACGGCAGGTGCGTTTCGATTGCCGGGATCACGCGCCTCGATCGAAAAGAGAACATCCATCCCATCCGAGACCTTGCCGAAAACGGAGTGTTTGTTATCCAACCAGGGGGTGGCGACATGTGTGATGAAGAATTGAGAACCATTCGTGCCCGGTCCGGCATTGGCCATCGAAAGCACACCGGGGCCGTCGTGGCGGAGCGTGGGATCAAATTCATCCTCGAATTGATAGCCAGGGCCACCCATGCCGGTTCCGGTTGGGTCTCCACCCTGCACCATGAAGTCTGTGATCACACGGTGAAAAATGACGCCATCATAGAAACCCTCGCGTGCCAGGAAGACAAAGTTATTCACAGTCTTTGGGGTTTTGTCTGCGGTGAGGGCAATCGTGATATCGCCTTTATCAGTGTGGAGGATGGCCTGGTAGGATTTTTCGGGGTCTATGACTACGTCGGGTGCTTTGGGATACTGCTTGGACGACATTATATCTCCTCCTGATTATCCGGTGTACTCCTCGGTATTGAAGCCGCTGGTCAGCAAATCGGCAATGCGGGAGACGACCATGTCCATGGCGACAGTGTTGAATCCGCCTTCTGGAATGATCACGTCCGCATAGCGCTTGGATGGTTCGACGAACTCCATATGCATAGGTCGGACAGTTTTCTGATATTGCTCGATTACTGATTCCACGGTTCGTCCGCGCTCGATGATGTCGCGCTGGAGGCGGCGGATGAAGCGGATATCCGCCGGGGTGTCTACAAAGATTTTTACATCGAAGAGCTTGCGTAAGTCGCGATCAGCAAAGATCAAGATGCCCTCAACCAGGATGACAGGCTGCGGCTCGACGTGGACTGTTTTTTCTGTCCGGGCATGGCGCGTGAAATCATACGTGGGGACTTCGACGGACAGACCCTTTTTGAGCATCTGGAGGTGCTCAATCAGCAGTTCCGTTTCAAGTGAATCAGGGTGATCGAAATTGATGCGAGTCCGCTGTTCATGCGGGAGTGAGGTTAGGTTTTTATAGTATGCGTCATGGGGCAGGAACGCGAGATTTTCTTCCCCTGTGCGCTTCAGGATGACGCTCGCGACAGTTGATTTACCGGATCCTGTTCCACCGGAGATGCCAATGATGATGGGGGTACGATTGCTGTGCATGCAGGCATTATACGGGCTGTGCGGCGTGGAGGGAATAGCGTTTACCAAATGATTGTCGCGGGGAGGACCGGAAGTACAATAAGGAGATATAAAAATGGAGCCAGCGGACGGGATCGAACCGACGACCTATCGCTTACGAAGCGATCGCTCTGCCGACTGAGCTACGCTGGCACCTGCAGAATTATACCAGTCGATTTCTTCGATTGACAAGATGGGGATGGGAAGGAATGGTTTCAATGCGTGTTGGAATGCTCTCGTATCATACATGCCCGCTGGCGCTGCTGGGCGGGAAGGATTCGGGCGGGATGAACGTCTACGTCCGCGACCTGACACGGGAATTGGGAATTCACGGTATCGGTGTGGACGTGTTCACCCGATCACAGGATGAGCACGTACCGCATGTGCTCCATGATCTGGGATATGGCAATCGCGTAGTCCACATCCCGGCTGGCCCGGAAGTGCCGATGCCGAAAGAAGCGTTGGCGGAGTACCTTCCCGATTTTGTGCAGGGTATCCGCGATTTCCAGCGCATCAAGAATTTCCGCTATGATCTCATCCACAGCCATTATTGGCTTTCAGGCATTGCTGCGCTTCAGCTCCGTGAGGAGATTGACGCCCCCGTCATCCAGATGTTCCATACCCTCGGCGTTACGAAGGCAAAGATAGCGCGGGCAGAGCACGAGTATCCGTCACAGCTGCGCCTGGATACAGAACGCAGGCTGCTTGCGCAGGCAGACTGGGTGGTTTCCTCGACCCAAGCTGAAGTCGAAGAAATTCATCAATACTACGGCAATGACGTAACTGAGATTGAAGTCATTCCGCCCGGTGTGGACCTTTCGCATTTCTATCCGATCGATAAAGATGAAGCCCGGGAGTTTGTTGGCGCTCCCTGCGCACAGAAAATGATCCTCTTCGTCGGGCGCATCGAACCTTTAAAAGGTGTCGATGCTCTGATTGAAGCGGTAGCGCTCCTGAATCAAGAAGGAATATTTGAAAAAGAACGCTTTTGTCTTGCCATTATAGGAGGCGATCCGCAGGCGAGCGAGAAGGAAATGACGGCGGAGATGAATCGACTCCTGACCCTGCGAGATAAACACCACTTGCAGGATATGGTTATTTTCCTGGGCAAGCGTTCACAGGATTCGCTCCCGTATTATTATTCTGCCGCGCGTGTGGTTGTTGTACCTTCCCATTACGAATCCTTTGGGCTGGTCGCTCTCGAAGCGATGGCATGCGGTACGCCGGTAATCGCAACGGATACCGGTGGTCTGGCATATCTCATACAGGATGGAGAGACGGGTTTCCATGTTCCCGTAGGCGACTCCGCGGTTCTCGCTGATAGGATTAAATGCCTGCTGTTGAACGAAGAGCTGCGCGCACACATGGCGAAAGCCGCGCTCGATTATGCCAAAACGTATGCGTGGTCTTCCCTTGTGAATCGCATCATCGCGCTCTATGAAAAAGTCCTCCGAAATCAAAAGAGCGAACGCCTGGAAACAACACCCAAGGGATAACATGAAGGTCCATCTTCTGCAAACACCGGATGAAGCTGCAAAACAGCACTTTCAGGCGCTGATCGACCGCAGGATTCGCGTTTCCTATGGACCTCTTGATGGCGGGGGTGAATTTGATGTCCTCGTCAGCGGCCGGCCGTCACGGCAAGCATTACATGCGAGCGAAAAGCTGACGACTCTGGTGATACCCTTTGCCGGGATTCCGAGGGCTACTAAAGAATTGCTTCAGGATGTGCCAGATTTGGAAGTGTACAATCTGCATCACAACGCCCTTCCAACGGCAGAAATGGCGATCATGCTGATGCTGGCCGTGATGAAGCAGATTATCCCGGCAGATCAAAATCTGCGCCGAGGTGATTGGACGCTGCGTTATCAAAATCGGACAACCAGACTGGCCAGCGGTGGACAGGCTCTCGTCCTGGGGTATGGCGCTGTCGGGCGTCAGGTCTCTTCCCTGTGTGTTGGGCTGGGGATGCTCGTCACGGTCGTAGGGCGTTCCATGGAAAAAGCGCATCCTGCTGCGTACCGGTATGTGAGCAGTGACCATATTGAAGAAGAACTGCCGGGCTGCGACGTTGTATTCGTCTGCCTTCCGCTGACGGCTGAGACGGAAGATTATTTGGATGAGCGCAGACTTGGGTTGCTGTCTGAGTCGACCGTGCTGATCAATGTTGGACGCGGCGAGATAGTGAACGAACTAGCTTTATACAATGCACTGAGGGAGAAGAAGATTTTGGGGGCTGGACTGGACGTTTGGTATCGTTATCCTGGAGGAGTGGAGGAGAGAGGACACACGCATCCTTCTGCTTATCCATTTCATGAATTGGACAATGTTGTGATGAGCCCGCACATGGCTGGTGGTGTGAATGGGATGGAATTGCGCCGGATGGAAGGGCTGGCAGAATTGCTAAATCGGCTTTATTTACGGGAGAAGCCGGCTGAGAACAGGGTGGATTTGCAGCTTGGATATTGAACCATGCACATGCTGTGTGATGAAGTAGTCGAGATGAAGTACAATACGTAGCCGGCATATGGTTGAGCCTTAGTTTTATTCCTTCAACTACGACAAGCGAACAGAGGAAGTATTGATGAAAAACTATTTGATTGACATGGACGGCGTGCTCGTTCATGGTCAGACGATGATCCCGGGCGCGGGGGAGTTCATCGATCGGATCCGTGCGGCGGAAGCGGAATACCTGCTGCTAACCAATAATCCCGCCTACACTGCGGGAGATCTTGCCCACCGTCTAGAACAGATTGGATTAATCATCCCGCCGGATCGAATCTTCACCTCCGCTATGGCGACCGCACATTTTCTCCAAGCTCAGACCGAAAAGGCCAGCGTATTTGTCATTGGTGAGAGCGGCTTGACGACTGAAATTCACGACGCCGGGCTTGTGATAACGGACATTGATCCACAGTACGTTGTTCTCGGCGAGACGAGCGCGTTTAATTATGAACTGATCACAAAAGCAATTCGGTTTATTATGGCCGGCGCCAGCTTTATCGCAACCAATCCTGACCCCACGGGCGTATCGGAGGGAGGGATTGTGCCGGCAAATGGCGCGATGGCTGCGCTCATCGAACGGGCTTCCGGTGTGGCTCCATTTTATGTCGGAAAGCCAAATCCATTGATGATGCGGACCGCACTCAATTATCTTGGTGTGCATTCGGAGAACACTGTGATGATCGGGGATCGAATGGATACGGACATCCTTGCCGGCGTAGAAAGCGGTCTTGAAACCATCCTGGTATTAACGGGTGTAACTCAGCGCGAGGCGGTACAGAAGTTCCCTTACAGGCCCACGCACATTCTCGAGTCAGTCGCAGATATTGTCATCTCATAGGGAGAGTGTGCGCGATGCGGGGAACGAAATACTGGTTTGACCGACCATGACAGGGGGGGAAGCTGCAGCGCTGATAACATCGCTCCTCTGGGCGATGACATCACTTTTCTTCACGCAGGCGACCGCTCGTGTCGGTCCTGCCATCGTCAATAAAACCCGCCTCCTGTTGGCTTTGGTTCTGTTGGCGTGTTCGCACTTCGTGGTTTTCCATACGCTTCTACCCATCGGCGCGGGTTGGGAAAGATGGTCCTGGCTTGCGTTGTCGGGCGTCATTGGATTGATCATTGGCGATGCCCTCCTTTTCCAGGCTTTCAATGTCGTCGGACCGAGGCTGTCGATGCTTTTAATGAGCCTGGCTCCGGTCATCACGACCATCTTCTCCTGGATTTTCCTGAATGAGCAGCTCACCTCGATTCAGCTTGCCGGAATCCTGATTACCGTGGCGGGAATCGCGTTCGTCGCAGCGGAGCGGGGCGTGAAGCTGGAGACGACAGTGGAGCAACCGTCTGCGGGGCGCGAGCGTGAAATCCCTGTGCGAATCAAGGGCATTCTATTTGGTCTGGGAGGGGCAACCGGCCAGGCGCTCGGTCTGGTCACGTCCAAGCTTGGCCTTGCAGGAGATTTCCCCGCCCTTTCCGGCAATTTAATCCGTGTTCTGGTGGCAGCCACGATATTATGGGCCTGGACCATCGTGCGGGGGCGGGTCCCGCTTACGTGGAGCGCCCTCCGGAGAGATCGCTCGGCGATAGGTTATATTGCGGCTGGTTCTGTGGTTGGGCCATTTCTCGGTATCTGGTTTTCTTTGATTGCGATACAGCACGCTGAAGTTGGGGTGGCGAGTACACTGATGGGTCTGGCGCCCATCATCCTGCTTCCTCTAAGCCGGATTTTTTTGCACGAGAAGATATCATGGAAAGCTGTGCTGGGGACCTGTGTGGCAATGTTCGGTGTGTCGGTTCTGTTTTTAGCCTGAGGTATTTATGGGCACTCTTGGAGAGTACCGGCTGCATCGATGAATGGGCGGACCCCCCGCATGATTTCAACAGTCCCCTCGGCCATGATGCAAGTGCCCGACTGCACATCGCGGTGCGGACGGGTTGAATCCACGATATAGAAAGTGCCTCCCGACTCGGAAAACAAGGCGACGAACGGATAATCCTCTACTTCAAACCAGCGTCTAAGCACGCCGTATACACACATACGCCGGCCCTCATCAGACAAAGACACCTGGTCCCATTGGACGCAGCCGGGTTCAGCGACTTGCGCAGCGCTCGTGGCTTCTGGATCCGGCTCCGGCGTTGCGGTAATCTCCACGCCGGTTGTGGACGTGGCTGCCGGTTCGGGGTTGGACATCCCGTTGAAAGCCGCTTCCAGGAAGGGGCGGCCGGGACCAAATGCGGCATAGACCGCAGCAGCGATGATCAGGATGATGATCCCAATCGATACAAACGGCCATATATTGGACAGCTTCCGCTTGCTGATGGGTTCCAGTGGGGAGGCAGGCTTGGGTGGAATCAGCTCGCCGTCAATCCGGGGCTGATCTGTTTTTCTTTTACCGATCTCCCGGCTGCGAAAGCTGGTGAGCCCAAGCTCGGGCGGTGTATAGTCTGTCGGCTTGTGATTGGGTCGTACATCGTCTGTGTCTTCCGGCATGGAAGTGCTCTCATGCGCTGGCGGCGCTGCATGCGGGGGCATTTGCTCTGCCGGTTTCTTATTTCGGGCGGATCGGAGGATGGCGCGCGCACTGGCGTTAGAAGACGGTGTTGTTGTGAAAGGTGCAGGACTTGAAAAATCCTCGCTGGAGGCAACCGGCTTGCCGCAGAGGGGGCAGACCTCCAGGCCGCGCTCGATCCATTCTGCGCAGAAAGCACATTTCTCCAGGCTGGTAAGCCAAAGAGGAGGATCTACGCTCTTGCGACAGAAGCGGCAATAGACGGCTTCATCTTGAATTTCCTGACCACAATGTGGGCATTTTCTCATCAAGCTTCTCTCCACAGTGGATGAAAGCAACCATAATTCTATACTGACTTGATAATTGCGCAATGACCCGAGCAGGTGACAAGGTAGTATATACTCATACAATTCTGCCCGGCAGAAGATATTCCATGGGAAACCAGTTGCGATGGAACCCATGTCGGGAATAGGATTAGTATCCCTTCCTGATCATTCAGGTGTGCATATAATGGTCGGGAAGGACAAACACAGCATGCCACGCATATTCGGGGAGGACCATGAACATGGTCATGAGCAAGCTTGCGAACGAAATTGCGGAATCGCCCACGTTGAAGTTGAATGATCGAGCGCGAGTCCTGCGCGATCAGGGGGAAGACCTCATTCATCTCGGAATCGGCGAACCCCAGAATGCCGCCCCGATCGGGGCGATTCTAATCGCTTCCGCTGCGTTGACGGCGGGAAGTATCAAATATACACCAACGAGTGGATTGCCCGCGCTGAAGCAGGCTATCTGCCGCTACACGCTGGAAAATTACAAACGGCAAGTACAACCTGCAAATATCCTCGTTTCCAATGGCGCAAAACAAGGTCTTTATAACATTTTTCTCTCACTTATCAATCCGGGGGATGAGGTTATCGTTCTCGCGCCCTACTGGGTCAGCTATCCTGAAATGATAAAAATGGCCAGGGGCATCCCGATCATGCTTCAACCGGATCGGACGGGATTCCATTTCAGCCCAGAGGCCGTAATCGAGGCCGTCAGTGAACGAACCAGAGCGATTATCATCAACAGCCCCAACAACCCATCCGGAGTTGTATACTCCCCTGAATTTATCCGGGCAATGGTCGAATTTGGCGAGTCTACTGGCATCTTCATCATTATGGACGACATATATCACAAGCTGGTTTTTGATGGAAGCGAAGCGCCGGGTGCATACCAGTTCACCGATGCGGAAATCGAACAGACGCACGTCCTTATTGTCAACGGGGTGTCAAAGATGTATGGAATGACGGGTTTTCGCATTGGCTGGGTGGTCGCACCCTCAGCGCTGGTAGAGGTGATGACCAAGTTTCAGGCGCAGACCACCTCCAACCCTTCCATGATTTCACAAGTCGCTGCAGAAGGAGCCCTCACTGGCTCACAGGATACAGCAGAGGGGTTAAGGCTTCAAATGCAGAATAATCGCAATGTGATGCTTGACGAACTTGCCGGAATCACGGGCGTGACAGTAAGCAAGCCATCTGGGACCTTCTACTGCCTGCCGGACTTCAGTACATATTCCCTCGATTCCAATGCCCTGGCGGAAAAACTGCTAAACAAAGCCCGGGTTGTAACCGTGCCCGGTGCCGCCTTTGGCATGGAAGGGCATTTACGCTTGAGCTTTGCCGGGAGCCTCCGCGACATACGGGAAGGCGTGCAGCGAATTCGATGGGCGATTGATCCGGAGGCGCCAACACGGATTCGGATTGGTGACAAGGAAATGGTCAGGGATTGGCTATGAATCGAGAGCAGATGAACAACCGTAGGAGCGCATTTGGCCTGGGGAACCACGGGCTTCGCCATCTCCGTAATGAATACTGGAATCTCCCCAGAGATGTTCTCTACGAACATATTCTCGCCCGGGGAGAAGGTAATCTAACACAAGGCGGCGCCATTGCTGTAACCTCGGGAAAGCATACAGCACGCGCCGCAAATGACAAATTCATCGTGTACGAGCCGCTGACTGCAGAGGAGATTTGGTGGGGTGAATACAACTGCCCGATTTCGATCGAGCAGTTCAATATGCTGCTGGTCGAGATGCAGGCCTATTTCCAGAGCCGGGATGTCTACGTTCAGGATGGGTTTGTCGGGATATCGCCCGATCAGCAGCTGCCAATTCGCATCGTCGCCGAATATGCCTGGCACGGGCTTTTTTCAGTGAATATGTTCAACCAACCCTCAGACGACTCCTGGTATCAGGGACATATTCCCGAATTTACCGTCCTGTGTGCGCCTTCCTTCGAGGCAGATCCCACCATCAATGGAACCCGCTCAGGCACATTTATCCTGCTGAATTTTGAGCAAAAACTCTGCCTGATTGGAGGATCTGCCTACGGCGGAGAGATCAAGAAGTCTATATTTACTGCGCTGAATTACTACTTCCCGAAAGAAAATGTTTTAACGATGCACTGCTCCGCCAACGTTGGGCAGGCTGGCGATTCCGCACTCTTCTTTGGCCTCTCGGGAACAGGGAAGACGACGCTCTCAGCGGACCCGGGGCGCCGCCTTGTTGGAGATGACGAGCATGGTTGGAGCGAAGATGGTATTTTCAACTTTGAGGGTGGCTGCTATGCGAAAGTGATCCGGCTCTCCGAAGAAGCCGAACCCCAGATCTATGCCTGCACTCACCGTTATGGCACTATCCTGGAAAATGTTGTCTTTGACCCTGCGACTCGGAAGATCGATCTCAATGATTCTTCACTGACCCAGAACACACGCGCGTCGTACCCGCTGGAATACATTGACAATGCGCTGTTGGAACGAGAAGCGGATCATCCCAAGAACATCGTCCTGCTGACCTGCGACGCCTCGGGTGTGATGCCGCCGATAGCGAAACTGTCTACCACACAGGCCCTGTATCAATTCATCTCCGGGTACACGGCGAAAGTCGGGGGTACGGAAGCAGGCGTTGGGAACGCACCTGAGATTACCTTCAGCACATGCTTCGGGGCGCCGTTTATGGTCCATCACCCATCCTATTACGCGCGCCTCTTGAAGGAACGTATTGAGAAGCATCAGGTGAATTGCTGGCTGTTGAATACGGGCTGGATTGGCGGGGCATTCGGAAAGGGAGAACGAATCAGCATTCGCTACACCCGCGCCCTGCTTAACGCCGCACTGGATGGCAGCCTTCTGGAATCGCCGTTTGTCGTCGATCCCGTCTTTGGGTTTGAAGTTCCTACCCGGTGTGCTGATGTTCCTGTGGATGTGCTGGATCCGGCATCATCCTGGGAGAGCCCTGAAGCATACCTGCAGGCCTACCGCGATCTAGCAGGTCGATTTGTCCATAATTTCAAACGTTTCGAAAAAGACTGTCCCCAGGAATGGCTGGAGGCAGGTCCGCATCTGACTTGATCCACACTTGACGCGCAGAAAGCAAGAGTGTTAGATTAGCCCGGTGCATGCCGTTTGTTATGGCTGCCAGATGGGCAGCAGACCGTTGCTTGTAGACCTGGGTCTTCATTTGGCAGGTTTGATCCGTAGCTGAACGATACGAAGGATGATGGCTTGAAATCGAACAGGTTAGTTGTGATCCTGTGGGTCTTATTCGCTGGAGCCTGCATCGGGCTGGGTTTGCTTGCTTTCTCTTTTACCCGGACAATGGTCGCTAACTATACCGGCGTTGGGATCAATCCTTTTCAACCAGGAGAGGTGCAGGGCGGTGCAACTGCGGAACCCGGCACGCTCCCGACCCCGGTACAGGTTTTAGCCACGCCGCGTCCATGGGATGGTGCATCCCGCGTAACCATGCTCGTCATGGGCATAGATTACCGCGATTGGGAAGCCGGCGAGGGTGCGCCCCGCAGTGATTCGATGATGGTTGTGACGTTTGATCCAATTACCGGACAGGGAGGCTTCCTCTCCATTCCCCGTGATCTGTGGGTGGAGATTCCCGGCTTCGGCCACAATCGGATCAACACCGCCTATATGTTTGGGGAGGCCAGCCAGCTACCTGGCGGCGGGCCCGCCCTTGCCATGCAGACCGTAGAAAATCTAATCGGAGTTCCGATCCAATATTATGCGGTGATCGACTTCCACACATTTGAACAATTTATCGACGAAATTGGGGGCATCGACGTTCTTGTGCGGGAAGAAATGCGCATTGCTCCCATTGGCGCAGAAACATCCATCGCCCTCGAGGCGAAACCTTACCACTTCAACGGCGCCGAGTCGCTGGCGTATGCTCGGGTACGTAAAGGCGCCGGGGACGACTTCGGACGTGCAGAACGCCAACAGCAGGTGATCCTGGCGGTGATCGATCGTATTGTCGGATTTGACATGCTGCCCGGGCTTATCGCTCGCGCGCCGGCGCTCTATCAGGAAATGGCCACGGGCGTTCGAACCAATTTATCCCTGGATCAAATGATATCCCTCGCCTGGTCTGCGCTGAGAATCCCTAAAGAGGACATCCTTCGGGGCGTCATTGCGCCACCGCAGATGATCGAATTTTATACACGACCGGACGGCGCTCAAGTTTTGCGCCCGGTTTCTGATCAAATCAGAGCGCTGCGCGATACCATTTTCCTCGAGACGAGCGCAATTTCACCCTGACTTCGAGCGGGTAGACACGCCTGAAGACAGGCGGCGGAAAGACGGAGAAGGAAATATTGCTAGACGAGACCAGACCGTTTACACCAGAATCCAAACCGGCAGACGGATCCAGGCTTGGGGATACACGACCTCTCCGCACCGGCGGCAAGGCTCCCAAGAAGCCCGGCCGGCGGCGCATATTTCTATTAATCCCGGCC
>Ga0272443_10004976_pt1 | contig 14007 bp, 14 predicted proteins | sample SSMAcet12_FD_193581 | JGI IMG/M metagenome (GOLD analysis project Ga0272443, IMG submission 193581) | Marine sediment archaeal communities from Little Sippewissett salt marsh, Falmouth, MA, United States - SSM-Acet-12 | ecosystem: Environmental > Aquatic > Marine > Wetlands > Sediment ...
ATGACCGTTCCTCTTCTGATCGGCCTCGACGGGGAGCGCGCGATGAGCCAGACGACGGGGAACTACGTCGGAGTGAGCGAGGCGCCTGCCGAGATGTACGGCAAGCTCCTGTCGATCCCGGATGAGCTGATCGAGCCCTACTTCGTCTTCCTGAGCGACTGCGACGTGCCCGACGGTGTTGACAGTGCTCCTCGTGACGCGAAGAGAGCGCTGGCGCGAGAGATCGTCACCATGTACCACAGCGCAGAAGCCGCCGCAGCCGCGGAGGCCGAATTCGACCGAATTCACGTTCGCCACGAACGACCGAGCGACGTACACCAAGTGAGCCTGGATCGGGCTCTCCTGAAGCCCGACGGGACGATCTGGATCATCGACCTCCTCCAGGCCTCGGGCCTCGTTGGAAGTCGCGGCGAAGCCAAGCGTTTGATCCAGCAAGGCGGCGTGCAAGTGAACGAAGAGAAGATCGCCTCACAGGACCTCGATATTCCCTTCGCCCCGCCCATCCTCATCCAAGTCGGCAAACGCGCGTTCGCGGAACTCGTGTAGCCATCGGACAACCTGGACCGCAAAGAACAGCAGAGTTGTGGCTTGTGCTCCAGGATCCAGGGGCAGGGTGCTTGGCCAACCCGGGTTGCGGTGGCAGTTCGGTACTGTGTCACCGAAACTCCCCTGTGTCACCGGAACTCCCATCACCGAAACGCCACCAGCGGCGATTCAAGCGCCAGCCTTTGACTCCGTCGCATGATTCATCAATCTGCGCCGATGATGTGAGGCGCCGCCCACAGGATCAGACTCTGGCGGGGCACAACGGCGGCGGCGCCTGACTCGGCGAGGGGAGTTGTCTGAGATCTGTTCTCGTTGAAGCGCCCCCCTGGCTTTCGTATTGTTTGGCACAATTCCCTTCCTTCTGAGGAGGAAACCGATGCATCGATGGTCACTCGTAGCGGCACTGCTCGTCTTGTCCTTGGGGCACGCGGCGGTTATGGGAGGCGAACCGGAAGTCACGCGGCGGCTCCTGGCCCCTGAGCAGGGTTGCACCGTCCTGTATGCGACCGACGGCGTTTCCGCTTTCGGCGGCAACAACGAGGACTTCATGAACCCTCTGACGAAGGTGTGGTTCATTCCCGGAGAGAATGGCGAGTACGGCCGAGTCTACTTTGGCTTCGAAGACCTGCAAGCACAGGGCGGGATGAATGAGAAAGGGCTCTTCATCGATGCGCTGGGGATCGATCAGCCATGCGCGGTCGATACGACCGGCAAGCAGGAGTACCCGGCCAATCTCGTCGACAAGGTCATGTGTGAGTGTGCGACCGTCGATTGCGCAATTGAGCAGTTCGAGCGGTACTACACGTCGGAGTACTGGTTCTGGCAGTTCCTTCTGGGCGACCCGACCGGCGTCTCGGCCATCATCGAGGCGGACGCGATCATCCGACAAGAGGGGGCGTACCAGGTTGCGACCAACTTCCTCCAATCGACAACGGCCGAGGCGCAAGCACTACAACTGGACTGGCGATACCGAGAGGCCACGGAGTCGCTCGAGGCAACGGAGACACTCGCCGTCGGCCGCATGAGAGACATTCTGGATGACGTCCATGTGAGCGGCGATGTGAATACCCTCTACTCCAACGTCTACGACCTCACCGAGCTGATCGTCTATCTCTACCACTTCCATGATTTCGGGGAAGTCGTCGTCATAGATCTTGCGGCAGAGCTCGCGAAAGGATTCCACGTTGTAGATCTTCCACTCCTCTTCCCCTCAAACGCGGAGGCACAGGCGTGGGCAGCCCCGAAGCTCGAGCAGCGTGCGTCCCTGATCGAGTCGATCAGAGATCCCAGCATCAAGGACGATGCATTGAGTGTCTACGAGGGGCAATACGAGATGCCGACGGGGTGGGGAGATCCCTCATTGACGGTCGAAATCATCGCAGGCGAGCAGTCTCTCTTCCTCCGTTTCCCGGAGTGTCGGCAGTTCGAGCTACACCCACTCTCAAGCACGGAGTTCGGCTACGTCGGCTTCGCCAGGTCGGAGTATGCTGTCATGCTCAACGTTCGATTCGGCCTAGATGACAATGGACGGGCCGAGTACTTAGAGCTCGTAATGGGCGACCAGGTCTTCCGGAGTGAGTGGATCTCGCTATGATCACCCAAGGCGGCGTGCACGTGAACGAAGAGAAGATCGCCTCACAGGACCTCGACATCCCCTTCATCCCGCCCGTCCTCTTGCAGGTCGGGAAGCGTACCTTCGCGGAGATCGTATAGGAGTCGACAACCTGAACCGCAGAGAACGGGGAGCTGTGTTCCCGACTCCCCGTTCTCGCCCGTGGGAACGGTCTGTCCAAGAGCTCTACTTCTCCGGGCCCTGGAGGCGTGCGGCCGAAGCTCCGTGGAACGCATAGCCACAGACCGCGCAGCGGAACGTCGCGTCCTGCACGTCGCCCGGATTGGTCCGAATGCATCGATGCGATCGGCACCGCGGACACGTCCATGCGCCGGTCTCCGGGGGCAAGCCTTTCGGATCGACCTTCGGCTCACTCAGCCACGAGACGCCGTGGACGCTCTGCGTCGACTCTTCCTGGTTCTGTTCTCGCTCTTGCGACTGGAGGAGAAGTTGCTGCTGCCACTGCAGGATGAGCTCGGGGATGCTGCCCGGCATGTTGTTGAGCATCGGACTCGCCTCCTTCGTGGTGTGGCTACTCCACCTACCAAGAGGCCGACCCCGTGTGTCGCCTGAACGATGTAGAAGTTGTGTAGATTCCTCCGGTTCACAGAGAGCAAGGGCGGTCGCCGAATGCTGCCCGACGCCAGGTTCATGCAGTTCGCACTGAGATTGTCCAGATCTTGGTCTCGGCGCGCGAGGCCGCGGCAGCCATCGAGATGTAGAGTAGGCAAGAATCAACGAGGCCGCAGACCCTACTCATCCATTCGGCATTCAAGAAGGAAGCTCGTACCTTAGGGCAAAGCGAACACCTCGAAGCTGTCGAAGTTGAGCTTCACTGGCGTCATCTCGAAAGAGCCTGCAATGACGCCGACCCGCCAGCCGTCGCCATCTGCGAGGCTGACCGGCCCCGGAGCGCTGGAATCCGCGCCCTCCAAGAGCTCAGCCCCCAGATCGGGGAACTCCCCGGTCTCGAAGTGTCCGACATCCAGGTTGTTGATGCGGACTGTGACCGAACTGCCGTCGACAGTAACACGCAACCTATTCTGCACGCCATCTCCGCGATCGATCGCCGTGCTCTCCTTCCAGGCGATCGGCGGTCTCTGCCACTTGCCTTCTCTCATGGACACCGCCGTGGTCAGGCCGGTCGGCGTGATGAGGAAGGCAAGGAGGTTCTCGTCGCCTACACCCCAGACGATGCCCCAAGACGCGGCGTCAATCCCGGGATGCGTGCGTCCGGTGGCCGCGATGATGAAACTGTCCGGAACGGATCCACAGGGCGACCAGCTCCACAGCAACTCGTCGGGTCTCGCCATCCGAATCTGGAAGATCCCGTTTCGATACTCCGTAGTTCCCACATCGCTTGTTCCCACATCCCACCCACTCCCGGCGTTGTCGAAGCTGTCCGAGCAGACCGCTTCTCCCAGAGCGACACTTGATAGGAAGACCAAGATAGCGAGCAAACATGAGGACGCGACCGCGACCCGCGTGCCTCTCTCTCCGATTCTCATGAAGAACCCTCCTCTCTGCCGGAGCAGTGCACGTTGGGAGAGTCTAGCACACTCATGGACACCGATTGCAGGGGACGAGCGCTTAATCCCTCATCCAAGTTGCGGCTTGTGTCTCCCAATACTCGGAGCCCTAAGAATCAAGATCTGACCCTGCAGTCTCGCTACCTGCTTACTGGCAGCAGGCAGGGTCAAGGCGAGTGACTACAAGGAGCTCCGATGGCGAGGAGACAGGTGGGAGCGCGATCCAATAGAAAGAATACACATTCCCGATTCGGGTGTCCCTCAGGAGCGTGGAAACGCTCAAACGGTCCGAGTTTGCTATGCTCTCGGTACGCACCTCAATGAGCTCGCCATCCTTCTCAGTGACTTGGACGATGGAGATCGCGGGGATGGCCGCTCCCGGCGGAATGATCATCGCGTAGCTCTGGATCACGGTGCCACTGCGACCGACGGCAGACGCACTCAGCGGACTTGTCACGGGTGTCTCCAGGGCGTCGCTTCCGGTTTGGATCGCAACGCCGACGTCCACGGCCAGCTCTTGCGGAAGCGCCTTGGCGGATGATCCCACGACGAGACCAGCGGGCAGCGCAGCAAGCCCCGCGACCTCTCCGCTCGCGATGGTCATCGCGCACCAGGAGGTGCTGCACCATAGGACCTGGGTGCTTTCACTTCGAAATGGAATATGCGTCATGGCGTTGGGGAGTCGTTCGGCCAACTCCCCGACAGTGAGTGGGAGCCCCCAGATGTCTGCAACCGCTACGCTCAGCCCCACAACGCTAGCCTCACAGACAAGTAGAGAGACGACAAGACAGCCTTTCAGCCACTTCTCGTTTAGGCTCATTGTCGGTCCCGCCTTACCAGGAATTGATCCATGACCTATGCGAGCCCTAGTGGAGCCCTCCGCCCACCGCATTCGCTCAGCTCGCTAGTCCCACCTTTGTACCCAGTTTGAGCGTCCGACTACGAAAGCGCCTGGCGGCTCGTAGCCAGTCGGGAAGGTGATCCAGTGATAGCTGAGAGCTCGATAGCGCTCTCCGTGGCAGTCGAAGTTGATGCCAACAGCGAAGACATCGAAGCACGTATAGCACGCATCCTGCGCCATGTCTTTGGTGGCGTAATCCTCCTGCAAGTACACCAGGACTCTCAAGTATGGGACCGCTGCGGTGGTCGACGTGTACGCGAAGAACTCGAATGCGAATGTATCCACCTGATAGGCTAGGCGAGCGCACTCATACCAGATTTCTGAGCCAAGGCCTGCTGGGGACTCTTCGCTTCTGCAGATGGCACGTCCTCTGTCTTTCCCCCAGAGGACGGCGAGATCGTAGCTCTCTACCGGAAACTCCCCAAGCAGGTCTGGCGAGACCCGGGAGAGCAGTTCTCGAACGGTGATGTCAGCTCCCCACAACTCGTCCAGCTCTTCTGAGATTGCTCTCCCCATTGCCACTCCAGCAAGAAGTAGCACAACAGCAAGTGCCAGACTAGCGATCTTGTGTAGCGTCATCGGTGGATCCTCCTTTCGTCGTCGCAACCTAGTGCTCATTCGAGTATATCCTTCTTTTCATAGAGTGCCAATACAAGAAAGGATAGGCACAGGTATGATATGAATCCCGTGACGCAAGGCTCGGAGAATTCCGAGGGCGCAGTACGCAAGCAGTGATGGGCAAGAGTGGGTTGTGATCTATGATGTTGTGCGCATGCCTCCTTTGCCGCCCGTGCAGTACGCTACCGGTGAACAAGAGCGGCTAAGGCCGCAAGAATGCGCAGGATGAGATGTATCGCGTTAGATTCGCACACGTATTGCACGTGGGGGTTGGCGCAGGACGAAGAGAGGAAGGTGCTGCGCGAGCAGCGGGTTGGTCATGCACGGGGAGCGCTACGGGGATTCCTGTTGGCGAAACCGTGGAGATCGAGGGACACATACCCACACTGGTGCCGAGATAGGGCGTGCGCTCCGAATGCCGATGCTGTTCGCCTCCATCGTCCGGAAGCATTTCGGTGGGTACTGAGAAACGAGAACAGTCCAGCAGACTCCGCCGGGTGTCGGGCAGCGGCTGAGAAGACAGCGTTCTAGCTCCCTGCGCTTCGAGCAGGAAGCCGGCTTCATGGGCGTAATCCTAGGGAGATCGACCGCCTTCGCGTGAGTTCGGTACTGTGTCCCCGGAACTCGCTCCCGGAACTCGCACTCCCCGGAACTCGCACACATCCCACCCACTCCCGGCGTTGTCGAAGCTGTCCGAGCAGAGCGCTTCTCCCAGAGCGGCACTTGATAGGAAGACCAAGACAGCGAGCAAACATGAGGACGCGACCGCGACCCGCGTGCCTCTCTCTCCGATTCTCATGAAGAAGCCTCCTCTCTGCCGGAGCAGTGCACGTTGGGAGAGTCTAGCACAGGTGGCAGCGTGAACGGTCGACTGTCTTCGAGAGGCCAGCGACTCCCCGGTCAAAGGCATTGCGTGTCCGCACGGCGCGAATTGAAGTATGTGTCGCACTTGTGGGTGCCTGAAGAGATCCCCGACGACCCATGTCCCCCCGCAGTGTGCATGCCCTCCTAGTTCTCCTCCAGCCAGTGTTCCAGATCGCGCTGCAGGCTCTCGGCAGTGTGGATCTCGTACGGCTTCCCAGTTTTCAGGACCCAGCGTAGCGAGTCGAAGAACTCCAGGCCGTGGTACCAGGGGAGGATTGCCCGATCAAACCCCATTCGCTCGCAGTACGCCTCTTCGGTGCCCCGGCCGCGCAGCTCGGGAACGAGGAAGAATGGCAGCAGGAACTCGAAGATCGGGTCGGTGAACCCGGCGTGCTGCCAGTCGATGATGCCCACGAGACGATCACCCTGGACGAGCAGGTTCTCCGGCCAAAGGTCTCCATTGCTGAATCGATCGCCCGGCGGACCCGGCCATGTCTCCTTGAGATGCCGGTAGGCGGCCTCGGCGAGTGGGTTCGGCTTCTCGAACATCGCGTAGCCCTTCTCGAGGACTTCGAGCGCCGATTCGCTTCCCTCCATCTGCTCTGTGCCCCCGGGCGGGAGGTCGTTCGCCGTGATCGATTGCACTGCGCAGACGGTGTCGACATAGAGCGTGTCCGCCCACGGCTCGTTTGCCTTCATGGCAGCGAGAAGTGGATCGCCATCGATGAACGTGCTGACGAACAGAGGAGTTCCCAGCGCCTCACCGTCGGGGTCCCAGTGAAGGACCTTCGGCGACGGCAGCGGATGCGACGCCATCGCCTTCAGCGCGATCACCTCATTCGCGCTACAGCTCTTCCCGAGGCGAACCAGGAGCCGGCGTGGGCCCTCATCTGTCTCAAGATCGACCCTCCATGGCGTCTCGCGCGAGCTGGCGCCGAGCGCCGCTGTGTGGATCGTCGAGTCGGCCGAGACGCCGAGAACTCGCTCCAAGGCCCCTCTTAGATCGTCCTCTCGAACGGGAAGCGTGTGTTGATGGGGCATCATATGATCCCTCCTTCTGCAGACGTGGAAACGCAAAAGGATCTGCTGGAAACGACATTAGATCTGGAAGTCGTCTGGATGCGTCGACGCCGCAAGGATAGGCGAACGTGACTCAGGCGGCAACTGCCAGCCTCCCGTGGAGGAGGTGAACATGATGCTGTGCGTGGATTCGGAAACGCAGTGCTCGGTGGCAGGGCGCTAGGGTCTAGTCTCATACCGTGTCACACGCCTCCCAAGACCGAGTCATGGTGTGTCCCCCGATTCCCCCGCTTCGCACGCTCTGACCCGTTTCCTTGCACCGCGTTCGGAAGCCCGGCCCCTGATTCTCTTTACGTGTCTTCGGGCAGCTCTCGGAGAAGGGCATCGACGTCCAGGGTGACGGTCCGGCTGTGCTGAGCGCTGACTCCGTCCTCCTGCAGCCGAAGGTGCATCGTCATGCTGTCGGGCTCGAAGACGACGCTGTGGAACGTCAGGCCGCTTGTCGGAATCAGATCGGTGAGGAGATCCCAGACGGACGCCACCGTTAGAGGCGGCGCCTCGCCGGTTGCGACGGTACGAAGCGCCTGCTGGCCGATGTCGTAGTAGGGACAATCGATCGGCTCGCCGCGCTCGCGGTGGTGCATGGTCGTCAGGACGAATGGCTCTGTCGCTTTGGACCTTCGAACGGTTAGGCCGCCGGACTCCTCCCAGATGCCGTCGGACTCGTATACGAGACCTCGCGCTCCGCGCGCATCTGGGAGCGTCGCGACGGTCAGCGAGCGGCCGACGCCGCTCGGCTCGGCTCGAAGTGCGGTCGCGATGTCGTCGCGACTGCTCCCGGCCTGGGCCGATTCAAGTGCGGTTCGATTAGAAAGGAGGAAGGGGAAGAATCCACTGGCCCGGACCGGGTCCCGTTCGTTGTACGCGTCGTTGTTGCAGAGGACGATGCCGTCCGCGTTCATCCCGGTGGTGATGCCGATCAACGGTGGGTAGAAGACGGAGACCGACGCACACCGATCGCTCTCAGGCCACGGGGCGCGAACCACCACCACCTGCGGCGTCTCGAGGAAGGCGGGGAGCGCGGGCCAATCCATGTTCCGGCCGACGACCGCCTGGCCGTCTTCGGTCATCGATCCCCAGGCAACGAACGATGTGCAGCCGAGCCTCCGATCGTCGTAAGCGAAGCAGCCGGCGATGAGATCATCGATTTGGAGAGTCCGACCAAGAGAGGGGACCTCCACGGGACCGCCGGCCCGCGCTTCGATCCCGCGGAGCATCCCGTTGAGTTCCGCCATGTACTCCGGCAGGATCGAGAATCGATCCGCGGCCGGGAGGACCTCGGAGTCCCATCGCATGGCGTCGAGATCCCAGGTTCGATAACGGATGAACCGGTCGTAGAACCCCACGATCTCCGGCGCCAAGAGGTACCCGAGGGCGTGCCCCTGCTCAGTGGGCGCTCCCCACACATGGAGCACACGCATCCCTTCGATCTGGGTGATACGGCCAGTCATTTCGGTTGCTGCCGCCGGCCATTCGTCCGCGTTCACTGGCTCCACCGCAATCGTGGACAACGACGTGATCAGGAACAATCCCGCGAACAACACGTAAGCATCGAGGAGGGTTCTCCTGAGACACCCCACATTTGACCTCCTTAGGCCATTCCAAGAAACCTACGGTATTCGATCGACGTCACGGCACCGTCTCGCAGCTTCCTGCACGGGTTTCGGGGGGATCGTCCTCGCTCTCAGCGGAGCGGAGACCGCGGTGCGCAAACTACGAGTTAGCGAAGACGCGGCGGGAAAGCGCCGGGAAGCTCTTCGATACAGCATCTGACCCCAACATGCCTTGCCGACGCCCTTGCTAAGTAGCTATCCGCGACACTCCCGAGGAATAATCAACTCGTACCGCGGACCTAGGCTGAACTACGCGGCCAGGAAGGGAGATCATGAACGTGAAGCGCACTCTATGGGTCTGTTTCCTGTTCGCATCCATTCTGCTGTTGGCGATGGCTGCGGCAGCACAGGTGGCGCAGGAGAAGAAGACCTGCACAACTCAAACGGCCGCCCAGAACCAGTTCTCGTATCAGAAGATGGTTCAGAGCCAGGCGCTGACGCAGCAGATGGCCCAGAACCAGTACGCGTACCAGAACAAGAACCACAACAAGACATCGAGCCAGAAGATGACGCAGAGCGGCAGCGCGGACGGCAGCGGCAACGGGAACGGGAACGGCGGGAACCAGGGTCAGCAGGGCTCGCGCTCCGGAAATGGCGGGAACGGGAACGGATAGGCGGATCTGGAAAGACGCATCACACCCTGGTTCGCGGAAACGGGGAATGCATGAGATCTAGGAACGCTTGGGTTGTTGGGGTCTTTGTGTTGACACTGATTGGGCTGTCTACCTGCGCGCTCGCGGTTTCCGTCTACTACGCCGCGGACGAAGCGCTTCTTCATCAGGTTCTGGAGGGAATGGAAATCGAGTATGTGGTAGCGTCGGACGGAGACGCGGATCCGGTGTGGACCTTCACTTCCTCTGGAATCACGATCACCATCGTGTCGTACGACGAGGTGACGCCTGGCAGCTATGCGTCGCTGCTCTTCTACGCCGGCTGGTCGGCCGACTCTCAGATATCGCTCTTCGCAATCAACGATTGGAACAGACTGTCCCGATTCGGACGAGCCTACGTGGATGAAACAGGAGATCCGGCGATCGAACTGGATCTACTACTAACAGGGGGAGTGACTGCGCAGACCATCAGGGAGTACATCGAGATCTTTGTGGCGACCGTCTCGGATCTCGGCGTCAGCCTGCAGCTCTAGTTCCCGATCACTGTCGGAACTCCTCCTCGAAGCCTGTGACCCCGAAGCCTGCTCGCAGAGCTATGGCTTGTGTCCCGCGGCTTCGGACAGTGAGTGATCGATGTCCCAGTGATCAAGCCGTGCACGAAGGCCATCTGCCCAGTCTGCGTCGATTGCAGCGGTGGATGTGATAGCGTTGGACAAGCGGAGCGCCACCTCGTCGGAGGCGAGGATGCCCCACTTGAGGAGTGAGACTTGATAGCTGTGGGCTGCTTGCCCTCCCATGAACTCCTGACCATCGACGCGTACCCACCACACGACCTCGGCCGACCACCATGCCTCACCCTCGGTCCTTTCGCCCTAGGTGTTGCTCCAGACGTGCTCGATGCCTACGCCCGCCTCGAACGTCCCTGCAGGCGTGACGACGGTCTTCTGCGGCAGCCCGATGAGAGTGATCGACTCCTCGACGACTTCGTCCTTGAGTGACTGCAATCGAAGGGATGTCTCACTTGGGGCCCAAGAAGGCGAGTAGGAGCCCACAGATTGCCGAAGTTCGCCTCGAATCCCGGGCAGTTCAGCGGGAGGGATGTGATCCACGACCTGAGGCCAGCGGAGATGGGAGCCGAGTTCAGTCGGTGCTACGCTCGAGGTGAGGAACAGTATCTCTGATCCGTCAAACCACTGTGTGATGGCTGCCAGATACCAGTGATGGTTGGCAGAGCTTTCGTTGGGTCCAACCACAAGGAAGGTCATCTCGCCCGCTGTGTTCTCGCCTGTCCCCGCTGCGACAACCTTCGTCTTGTAGGTCCAGAATCTCCCTGTGCACCAATCGGGGGCGGTTGACGGGACGAGGAAGATCCCGTACGCCAGAATCGCAGCCAATCCAATGAGCACAGTTGCTGCTGCACGCACAAGACTGCCCTCCCTCTTCGCTACGCGCGACGGAGCGTATCGTACTACCGCAACTACTCTACTGGTGCGTGGGGGAATCGGGGGACACACACCCTATTCCTTCCGCTTCCGGCCGGGCTTCCGAAGGCGAAGGGAACGGCCAGTGCGTCTCTCGACATGTTCAAGGAAAGACTCAGCGCCGAGAGGTCTGCCCGTTCTTGTGTGACGCCGGAGGACTTCGGATTCGCCGGGATCGGTTGCGAGGAGAGCTCGCCAATCGCCGCCCTCTTGAAGCTCCAACGATTCTTCGTCGAGGGGATCGTCGGAGGCCTTCCCGACTAGCCATCGGGCGCTCGACCACGGGTATGCCCAGGCCTTCCTGACGATCCCTGCACGGACAGGATTTCGCAGAACGTAGCGAATGGCAGCAATGATGCAAGTGCCGTCGAGCGGGCACGAGAAGAACCTGCCCTGGAATAGATAGCCGCGCCATCCTTCTCGGAGGTTGATCATGCGCGAGTAGTGCTTGTGCGCCTCACCGATTCCCTTGGCAAGGCTTGTCTCCGTCTCCGGTATGGCGATGAGATGGATGTGATTGGACATCAAGCACCACGCGAGATACTGGACGCCGAATCGTCTGCTCTGTTCCGCAAGCATGTCGACGTAGGCTTGACGATCATCTTCGGAGAAGAAAACGTCCATCCAGTGGATGCCACGTTGAGTGACGTGATGTGGGACTCCGGGAATGATAACTCGCGCTATGTGGGGCATGCCATGAGTCTAGCATAGAAGATCAGATAAGAGGCATGTGGATGAGGGAGCGCGGGCTGGGAAATGGGTCTGTGTCCCCCGATTCCCTATCGGCGATGGACCTCCTCCCACGCAAGGCTGTGGTCTGTGTCTCTGGCCGCCGGAGAGTCAGTCCCCTTGATAGATCCTGAAGACCCCGCACCCGCTGGAGAAGTACAGGTCCGTGTTCGTCTGCGAACCGATCACCCCGGCGGGATCCATCGGCAGATTCTGAGCGAAGACGATCACGGATCCATCCGGCGTGATCTGCAGCATGTGCATGTCATCCTGATGCCCCGGGAGGTACAAGTCACCGTGGCCTGCCCAGTAGATGTTTCCGTCTGCGGCCCCGGCAATGCACCCCATCGGGCAGCACATCCGAGCCGTTGAAAGGTCCGCAACCTCTTCGAACCGGCCGGCCGCCGTATTCACGCGGTACAGACCGGCGCGTACGGGGACTGTGGTATGGTCGTCAGAGGGATACGCGACGATGTAGAGCGACCCGTTTGGCGTGAAGGCGAGGCTGTCCAGGCTCTTGCCCGCAGCCTGTGTCGAAAGCGTGCGGCGCCTTCCGTGCTCGTCGACCCACCAGAGATAGCCGGGGGAGATTCCCCAGGGATTCCCGGTCAAAGGATCTATCACCAGTTCCCAGGCGGGCTCGCCGAATTCGGCCAGAACGTCGACATGGCCCGCCGCGGAGATCTCGTACACACGGGTTGCGGACCCACCGGGAACGCGGCCCATCGCGAGAGCATAGGCCGTTCCGTCGGAGGCGATCGCCAGACCTTCCACATCCGCCAGCAGTCCCCCAGCGAACAGGCATGGTCTCCCGTTCCCGTCAATGCGCACGATCCGACCCTCGCCCGTCACGCTTGGATGACTTACGCCGATGTAGACCCTCTCCTCCGAGTCCGTCGCCAGCGCACGCGTATTCCCCACGCCCAACCAGAGAACATCCAGCTGCCGTGTTGACAGATCGAACCGCACCACGTGATTGAACGTGATATCGACGCAGACGATGCGGCCCTGCGGATCGAAGACGAAGTCGCAAGGATGAAGACTCGTGTAGCTCTCCTTGACCCAGGGGATCCTTGTGCGTTGGCCCGTCGTTGTCGAAATCTCCCAGAGGCCGTCGATCAAGTCCATGAAGTACAGCCGTCCGTCGGCAGAACAAGCGATGTAGTTCCACTCGCGCAAGACGTCGCGGACGAGCACCGACTTCGTTCCATTCGGTGCGACCCGATAGATGACTCCGTTTCCCTTGTCGTAGACGTACACCTCTTCGTTGAGCGGATTGACAGCGAGATCGATGGCATCGGAGAAGCCAGTGGCAAAGCGTGTGACCTCCCCGCTTGGCGACACACGCTGTACGCTTGACCCGCTGCCCTCCGTTCCGTAGATCGCACCCGAAGGGCCAACGTCCAGTTGATACCCGTAGAATCCGTGAGCGTACTCCGTTGCATGTCCAACGGGATCGATCTTCCAGAGGATTCCGTTCGCCCCCGTCACGAAGAGATTCCCGGCCGCGTCGAAGACGATGCCGGAGTTGTCGTCACAGGGAGCCGGATAGTAGTCGCCCAGCACTCCTTGCTCGCTGAGCTCGAACAGCCTGTCCCCCGCCCCCCAGTCGGTCATCACGATCGTTCCGTCCGGCCCGACGGCCACATGGCTCGGCGCCTGGAGCGGAGGATCGTAGATGTTCTCTGCCAGATAGCCATCGCGCAGGCGGAACTCTCGTGCCAGTTCGTACTTCGGATCCTCGCTGAGAAGCCTCCCGGGATCGATTTCTGCGAGCACGGGGATTCCACCGGGGAAGAAGAGGGTGTCCGTCGGCTGCCACAACTCCTCACAGCACTCTCCGTGCATAGCGACGACCTCCACAAAGCGGACTTCGCTGGGGTCATCGATGTTCAGATCACGCAGGTCGATTCGAACCTCGAGAGAGGAGTCGTAGGCGAAAAGCGAGTATTGCGTCGGGCCGATCTCCCGGAATCCATCGGTCACGTCCGCGCGATAGCCCTCGGGCGAACCCGGAGGCCAGGAAATCAGGTAATCGATGGATCCGACGCCGACGAAGAGATCGAACTGCGCATACGGCTTGCTCGCATCCTCGAGCTCAACGACGAAGTAGAGCGCATTCTGGTTGAGGAACGCGCGACCTTCGATGAAACCAAGGTAGCCAGGTTCCTCGTCGTAGGCGCTGTCCGGAATGATGGCGACATCATCCGACCAGTCGGAGATGTCGCCGTCGATGACGATGTCCGTCGTGTTCGCGTTCTGCGCGCACAGCGGTAGCACGGCTCCTGAGACGGCAACGAGGAAAACGCCAAGCACTGCAACAGTGTTTGCTGAACGGAACGCACGGTACATGCTATGCACACCCCCCAGGTACGAACACATTACTCTAGCATAGAGACATGAGGACATCAATCCAGGGGCAC
>Ga0272443_10004977_pt1 | contig 14006 bp, 18 predicted proteins | sample SSMAcet12_FD_193581 | JGI IMG/M metagenome (GOLD analysis project Ga0272443, IMG submission 193581) | Marine sediment archaeal communities from Little Sippewissett salt marsh, Falmouth, MA, United States - SSM-Acet-12 | ecosystem: Environmental > Aquatic > Marine > Wetlands > Sediment ...
GGGTATATCATATAAACTCATTTTATTCTGGATTCTTTCCTGCCCAAGTTTTCCATACTAACAGTATTATAAAGATAACTAACATAGTTGTCACAGCAGTTATCATTATACCAAAACCTGAACTTCCATCTTCCCCTCCAAAAATTTTAACTCTAACAAGATTTAATATCTCTTTTGTTGAACTATAATATGAGGATAATGATTTTATAGTTCCTCCAGTCTGTGTTGTTTCATCTCCAGATTCTATCTTCTGTTCTTGAAATGCTTGTGATGTTGAATTTACTTGTAAAGCATAACTCCTGGTCTGTGATTCCAGATTTGTTTTTGCAGTTGATATCTCTGAATCATTACCAACAGAATAAGCAATATTATTATCACTGCCAAAATCTGTTGCATAATTCAGTATAGCAATGGAGAACAATACAACCATTGCAATAGATAGTAAAAATTTTGTTAATCCCATTATGATCTTTTTGCTCCTTTTATTAATATTATTATCACAGCTATTATCAACCATAATACAGTTGCTCCTGATCCTATAAATGTTCCTCCATCTCCAGTATCAATAAGGTTCATTGTTATCAATAGTATAGCACCTATTATCACAAAAATTCCAGTTATCATTGGGTTGTCATTTATTCCTATACCTATCAAAGTTAAGAACAAGAATAACCCTAAGAAAACTATTGAAGTCCCATATAGATCTTCTGGTTCTTGTTCCATTGATATTATAGACTGTCCCATTAAATTTCCTGACTTTGATACTCTTGCTATTACTGTTGAATTACCAAAAGACTGAGGAACAGTACAACTTAATGTTCCAGAGGAACTTGACAATGAGTGAGAACATACTTCTTGTTTTCCAATATTATCAAATAATGTTACATTTAAAACAACCTCTGGAGATGTTCCACTTGGTACTGAATATATTGATTCTATCTCTCTTGTATCTGGATCATAGGATAATGTAAATGTAAAGTCATTTCCAGTTGTATAGTCCTCAACAGTCAAAGAAGATGCAAAAGTATTAAGGTTTATTTCACAGTTCTGAAGAGCTGGGTTCTGACATACTGCTCTTATATCATTAAAAGTCCCTAATGTTTCTCCATTCTTAGTTACTAATATTGTATATATAACATCTTCTAACTCCAGATTTCCCACAGTTTCTCCATTTTCATCAGTTTTTGGTATCTCAACAGTCTTAAATACCCCTTGATTGATATATTTTCTCTGTATCTGTATCAATGCATCTTCAACAGCAATAAAATTATCATCCTTAAAAGTTATCTTGAACTCTTGACTTCTGGTATCAATCAGATCATAAAGGTTTATGTTCTGTGGAAGTGAACTGTTTGTAAGACTAAAATTTTGTATATGATAGAACTCACTTGCATATAAATCTGCATCATATCTTATCTGAGTATCTAGTCTATAAGTTGAATTACCTATATAAGATTCTAAACATACCTGAGGGTTGCTGTTTTTAGAATAGTTGTGTGAGTATTCAATTATAGGAGTAGAAGAACCAATGGTATAAATATCAACATCCACTTCAACTGTTGAGTTATAAAAGGTTGCATTCTTTACAAGTTCATCAAACTCATCTCTTAAAGTCATATTTAATAACAGTACACTATAAGCACCACAATCATCAATGCCTAAATCTATTATCCTCTGTTGATAAGAGGTACTGTTAAAAAGATTCCAGGTACCATTGTTCAATCCTACTTCCCAATAAAAACTGACATTCACATCTCCAGTAACATCTGGTGTATTAACTGTAACTACATAACCTCCAGTATTCCCAGAAACAGATGGTGTACCAGTATATCTTGAACCATTATATACAAGTACCCCTCTGGTATTAGAAAAACTATCATTATTAAAAGATATATTAAGGATAAATGTTTCAGAACTTCCCTCTGTTGCTTGAGTATTAAAGTTCTGGTTCTCTTCTCTCCATCCACTTATATTAAAATATCTTGTTCCTGAATTTGTACAGAAGTCTGAATTATCACATATCTTTACCAACCAATTATAATTTCCTATATTAAAATTCTTTGTAAATGTTGTTCTGTTCTGTGTTCCTTCCCATGTCTGAGTATCATTATAAATCCCATCAATATAAAGACTTACATTCTTTAAAGTTCCAGTAACAACACTTCCATTGATATCAAAGGTAACATTCTTATCTATAAATATTGAATTTGTTGCAGGGTTGTTCAATGTTGCTGTTATAGAACTTACATCTTCATAATAGACATATTCTACCTTTGCTACTGCATATTGAGATGTTGCTCCCCCAGAAGTTGCAGATGTTTTCAAGATTATAAAATCATTTGTTCCAGTTATTGTACTTGAATAAACATTATCATCATAAACCTTCCAGGAACTTCCTCCAACATTTGTGAAACTCCATTCAGAATAATCTGTTGCATTAGTATTTACACAATCAGATTTCTTTATATTATTACCAAACACAGTAAGATTTGAGTAAGAAGTTCCACTTGCATAATCCCTGCAAGTAAGATTTACTGTCATTGTTATATTAATAGGTTGAGTTCTTGAAAAATTGGAAGTCCTTAAAAATAAATAACCATTATCCCCTGAGGTGTCTGTTGTAGTGTTAAAATTTAATTCATTTGTATCTTCCCCCATAACAAACTTAGGAGAAACAGCAATATTTACACTTGTATAATTCCATATTGTTAAATTAACTGAATTGTCATTTATCTCATCATAGATATTCTTGTAAGTCCTAGAATATACTTGTATTATTGAACTGTTGGTGTTATTCAATGTATCATTCACACTTAACAAAAACTTGTGTATCTTTCCAACCCCTAATGAAGAAGTGTTTGTCAATACTCCTGCCTTTGTTATCTGGAAATGGTTAGAACCATTGATATAAAAACTATCAACACCTAAACCTGAATCAGTTGCATCAAAGTCAAAAGAATTGGAGTTATTAATTAACCAGGTTAAATTCTGTAAATTAGTTATTGATGGAGGTAAAGAATCTATTGTAAATGTAACTGAATCCTCTCCAATATTATTTGCAGAGTCATTACAATAAACAGTCCATGTGTTTGAACCTTCTGTTCCAGTTATGGAAGTAAAGTTATTTCCTATGGTTGTATTTGTTGAGTTACTTCCTCCTCCATCTGTAGAGTACCAACAATATTTACCATTAGTTTCTGTATAAGTATAATTCATTGTAGTTTTTGCAACATAATTTGTTGCTGTTGGATGAGTAATTGAAACAGTTGGTGTTGTTATATCAATACTAATATTCCTTAATGGAGTTGTTACTGTTGCTCCTTCTGCATCTGTTGTAGTACAGTAAAAAGGATGGTAACCTTCTGCTAGATTATTTACTGTAGTTTCAAAACTAAGGTTTTGTGCAGCAGAAGTATTTGTCAATGTATAATTTTCTGAACCTCCAATAAATAAAGATAAGTTTAACATTCCTGCAGGACTTCCTGTATCATTCCCACTGCAATTAAAAGTAACATCATCAGAATTAAACCAGGTATTATTTGCAGGAGTATTGATGCTTACATCTGGAGGTGTTCCTCCCCCTCCTGTTTGGTTTGTTCCATATTCCCTGAAAAATGCACAATAATTTGTCTGTGGAAACCAGTCAGTTCCAGGAGTATAAACATAAGACCTTCCTCCTGAAATTTGCCCTCCATTGTGTCTGTTTAATATAAAATAATGTCCACTATCGCAAGGACCACAATGCATTACAAAAGCATAACAAGTCCCTGCTGTCAGGGTTTGTGTTGAATTAAGACTGATATTATATTGTTTTTCTGATGTAATTTCACTTGCAAGTATTGAACCCTGCCCAATAACATTAGAAAAATCGGGATCATCACTTGCATTGCAGGTTGTTAAATTAATATCTAAAGTCCATGAATCTGTTGTTGCACTATCGCTTAAAGATAATGTCAGTCCATTAAAATCATGTGTTTCATTTGCTCCTGTGTTTCCTGTCCTGAAAGTCTGAGCAATATACTGACCATTATGAATATTAACATCTACTGTTCCAGTTTCATATCTTTCATATAGTATCAATCCAGTAAAATCTGCCCATTCCTCTATTCTTACACCAAACATTGTTGGGATAAATTCTACAATCTCTCCTTCTCCAACATCATAATATCCTCTTACTTTTATTACACCAACAGGAAGGTCTGCTTTTTCATTAAACTCTCTCCATTTTCCTATAACTTGTATAGTATCAATAACTGGTATACAAGATGTTGTATTCTTACCAACATCAACTGTACAATTATTTGTTTTTTCATTGTAACTCCATTTATAATCTTCATCATAATACCTATACAAGAACCCTTTGTCTGTTATCTCATCCTTTAACCTGCATCTTTCACAGTCTTTATTGTAATATTCCATCTTACTTAACCAATCTTGATAGACAGACTTAGAATTGTTTATAGTCATCTCAAAAGCATAGTTGTTTATTTCTGTATTATGAGGAAATATCTTATTATGTACTGGTGTTTCAAGTCTTACAGTTGCTATATCATCTATTGGTCTTAACCCAACCAATGCATCTTTGATTGTTACTGTCTGTGTTGTTGGATCATAGATTTTTCTGCTATTTTCTAAGGATTCTATGTCTAAAAAAGTGAAAATCCCTACGACTATTACCATTAAAACCACTAAAAAAGTTATCCAGAGTGGCTTATAATGAGTTTCTGTTTTTTCTCGTCGGTAAATTTCTGTATTTTCCATGTTTTATATATAAGATTCCTCCTGAATACCACTAAATAATATAATCCCTGCCAAAAATCCAATTACTGTAAAGATTGTTGGAGAATACAATATCATGTAACTTAAAATAGTATGTTCTTTCATTATAGATGCAAAGTCATCTGTTCCAGTATAAAATTCCTCATACATATTACTGATAAATATTGAAGTTAAGATGAGTATGATCATCATTGCAAAATAAAAACTTATTAACCACTTACTAGGTGCTTGTCTTATCACTACTATTATCCCAAAACTTCCAATAAGAACCATAATATATAAGATTCCAGTTATCCAGGTAAATGATTGAATAATATTATCTAATTGTGTAAATGTATAACTTGCAACATCAGTCATATTTGTACTACCTATAACCCCAAGATTTGTAAGTTCTGGTCTTGCCGTATCAAAGACATAATTAACTACAGAACTTCCAACAACAGCTATAAAACCCAGAAACAGAATACTAATTAACAATACAAAGAAAAATATTATTAGTCCTAGATTTCCTTTTTTATTCATTTTTTATTACTTTTTCTTTCAAAAGCACCTATTCTAAGTCTTGGCAACATATCTTCCCCTTTACTCATTCTATCCACTATCTCTCCATAAGGGATGTCATCAAGTTCTATCACTTCCAAGTTTTTCTTGAACAGTTTTAATCTGTTCTTTGTGTCCTCTCTGACTCTTATCATATGGTTCTTTTTGTCTTTCATATTGAACTACCTCCTGGTACATCCATACCTCTTTCTAACATCCTCTTAACCTCTCTATCTTTAAAGATATTTAAGAAGATATATACCATCCATATAATAGCCATTGGTAATGTTATCAACATCATTATCTGATATATCCTGAACATTACTGTACCAAACATATCAACATTGAAGTAAGCTATTGAAACATTACTTGTGGTAAATACTATCAACAATAATAAAGTCCATCCAACAGCAAACAATACTGGTCTTAGATATTTTAGGTTATTGATACTCATTACCAATCCATAATCATCTGTATCATTACCATCTGGAAGTTTAGTTATTGAATACATTGTCAATATAAACAAGAATATAAGTAAGAATAATAAAGTACTATAATAGATTGACTTAGCTACTGTAAATTCATGTCCAGTATTTGTGACTTTCAATTCAACAGAATCAAAACCTCCTTCCATAGAATTATTACATTGAAAAATATAAGAATAATCCCCGGCCTTAGAAAAATTATCCCCACTTACCAACACCTCAACATCAAAGATATCATCAAATTCATTAAGGGTTTTTTTTGTATATATATGATTTCCAGAACTATTATATAAATGAAAATAACAAGAGATGTCCCCAAAAGAATAAGTACCATTTATGACTGGTATACCATCACTAGAATTAAAGATATGGAAATTAAAATTATAATCAGTACCCTGCTTTATATATTGTTGTGTTGGATATTTTATGAACCAACCACTTGTGAACTCTCCAGAAAGAAAACCAGGTTTTGCAGCAACTACTGAACCCATCATCAATAATATAACTATAACAAGAAGTATCAGTTTCTTCATCTTATCATGTTCAATGGATTTAATTTAGATGGTTTCTTCTCAAGATTGTTTGTTCCTCCAACTGTTTCTGTTATGTGTGTGTGTTGTCTTAGTGTTTTTCTTTCCTGACCTGCATATGCTCTTAGATAAGTTGAGTGTATAGTATCCTGAACAACCCTTAAAATACTTTCAAACCTTTTTAATTTATTTTTCATAAGTTGTTCTTTTATTTTTGTGATCTCATAATCAATCCTATCCTCCATCTCATTGATAAAGGATTTTTTTATGTCTGATTCATTTACCTCTTTACCTATCAGACTATAAGCAAATTTTTTTAACTCAATCTTCTTATCAAGTCTGCCCATAAGAACTTCCTTACATTCCTCAAAAGAAGGATAGTTAAATATTATATCATACTCCATGAACACATCATCATTAAGAACATTGGATAGATCATACATCTTCTTGTTGATTGTTTCCTCATCATAACAAGATAATAAAGTGTTCTTATTCAAATAAAAATTAATGAAGTTCATTATTAAATAAACACCATAATCAGTAAGAATTATCAACCTCTTATCTTTTGGTTCAACCCATTTTCTTGAACCATCCTCTTGTTTTTCAAGTAGATGTCCTCTTAAAAGATGTTCTATTGTATCAAGTTCTTCTGATAAGTCTATCTGTTCCTTCAATAAACTCTTATCCATCTGTTGAATATCCATTGCTTGTTGTTGCATCTGCATCTGACTTGTCATTGCCTGAGTCTTTGCACTTTCTACTTCCTTCTGTTGAAGTTGCATATATTTTTCTATCTCTTCTTCATTCATATTTTTATCCTCTTTGCAGTCTGTATCTCTTGGGTTTCTTTTCTTGTTGATAGTCTGTATTTAGGTTCTTCAATAAATATCCCTCCTCTTTTTCTCTTGTAACCTCTTGGGGTCCTTAATGAACCAGTTGAAACACCTTTGGTTGTTGGTGTTATCTTATAACTTGCTGCAAGTGTTCTTCCAGTTATGGTCTTACCAATACTTATTGCCTTTGATAGTCCAATATTACTTGCAACTGGTTTAAACTTTCCATATCTTCTTACTGAAACTGTAAAACCTGAAACTGATTTTATTGATTGTTTTGGTGTTCTAAAAAAAGTAAATATTGCTGGAGTTTTTGGTGGAACTATTCTTGTTGTTGTTGGTCTTAATCTTGAAGAAGAACTTGGTGGTCTTGATACAGAAGAAGATGAGATTGAAGAAGAACCTGATGGTCTTGATACAGAAGAAGATGAGATTGAAGAAGAACCTGATGGTCTTGATACAGAAGAAGATGAGATTGAAGAAGAACCTCTTGATATCCTGGAAGATGGAAGTTTAAAACTCTTAGAAACACTTGCTATATCAACAGAACTTATAACTGGGGTTCTTACTATTCCAGAACTACTTGATTCTGATACTTCTATTGCTGTTGATACTCTGGAAGGTTTTATTTCTGATACTTTTTCTGTTGGTACAACATCAAATTCTACAATAGGAACTTTTCTTCTCTCAAATTTAAAATATAATCTGTTTGCAGATTGAACCAAAGGTGTTTCTGCTGTTATTATTGATTCTTTTTCTGATTTGATAAAAGGTATTGTTGATCTTCCAAGTTCAGAAGATTCTATTGAACTCTTTGATGTCCTAAGAGATGCAAAACTTGTCTGTCTTGGGTTGACTCCTTCTGCTAATTGAAAAGATACTGGTTCTATTTTAGCAACTGTTGGTCTTAATGTACCAAAAGGATTTAAACCAAATAATTTTCTTTCATTTTCTGAACTAACCCTTAAAAAAGTTGGAGATATCTTTGGTGCCTGATAGACTCCTTTTATCTCTGAACTTCCAGAACCTGCTTTTGTTGTTCTTGCAAATGGTTGAGAAGATGCAGTAAAACCTTTTAGTCTTGTGACTCCATATTGTCCTGATGGTTTAAATTCTTTTAATAATTCTCCTGCTGTCTGACCTCTTTTTATTCCAGGATATTTCTGACCTTTAAAAAACTCTGGTGCAACAACATCTGCTGTTGGAACTTCAATACTTTTAAAAGTTCTTACCTCATCAGAACCTTTAACAATAACTTTTGGTATCACTCTTGCTTGTATAACTTCTCCAGAAACAAACCCTGCAGAATAAAAAGGTTCATTAGATATTTTTTGTCCTACAACCTTTCCAACTTCTATTGGATTTGGTATCTTATCTATATTAAATATCTCTCCAGTTGCAACATCTTTCCCAAACCTTAATGTTGAAACAAAACTTTCCCCAGCACCAATTCCATAACTTGCACCGGCTAATTTAAGATTTATATTCCCTTTTTCTCTTGATGTTCTTTCCTTCTCTCTTATCTCTGTTGATCTTCTTATCTTTGTTGGTTCAACTGTGAGTAATGGAGGAGGTAATGCTCTTTCTGGTATTCCTGGTGCTTTCCTTATCTCTGTTGCAGTAGTAATTGGTCTTGCAGACCTTTCTTCTTTTAATTTATATAAAGTTTCTCTTCTTTGTCTTTCTTCATTTTGAATAGCCCTTTGTTCATTCTGAAGTTCTTGTCTTTGTTGTTGACTTCTTACTTCATTTCTTATCTGTTCAACCTGACTTCCACTTAATGTTCCTCCAGTAATTCTTGCACCAGAATTTCTTGATAAAGTTTCTCTGATAAATTCTTCTTGTTGTCCAGGTTCAACAGACTGTCCATAACCATCAACATAAATAGACTGTGGAGGTGCAATGAATCCATATCGTTTTATAGAAGAAGTCCCAAGTTTTAAACTTGGTCTTAACTGTGATCTATTAGATACATTCTTTCCAGATACAAAAACCATCTTATTCAACTCTTTATTTAATTAGATGTATACACAATTATATAAATGTTTAGATTTTTGTAGACAATGTTTACAATCCTTCCAGATCATAGTCAACATTTTTGGTACTAAGACCATGAATATCATTGAACTTCTTTATTCTTCTTTCAAATATCTCTATTAAGTTCTTTATCTTTTCCCAGTTGTCCCAATTTACTTTAAAACTGTGACTACTTGAACCTATACCATCATTTGTCAACATTTTATATACTGGAAAATAATTTAATGAATCACTAAGAAGTTTTCTTACCTTTTCAACCTCATTTATCTCTTCTTTATCATACTTACTGTAACCTTCTCCATATAATATCTCCAAACCATATATCCACATCTCATAATTCCAGTTTAATCCCCTCTTTGCAAGAGGATTTATCTTACTGGAGTTGATTATCTCTTGTGCTTCATGGAGTCTTATGTTTTTGAAGGTTCCTTCATGCCATTCACTTACAGAACCTCCTGCTTCATCATTATAATCTGGTCTTTTCATCTTATTCAAACAGTTTAGGTTTCTCCTTTTTAATATTCTTCCATTTACTAAGAGTTGAATTGTTTACTTCCATAAATTCTGCTAGTTCTTGTGCATTAAGTTTAAATGTTTCAGATAATTGTGATATAAGATACTGAAACTTCAATAATTTATTACTACTTATATTACTTGGAGTTCTTTTAGCATATTTATCAATAAGTTTTTGAGTAGATGCATCTTTCTTCTTATCATACTCATCCTCATCTATTATATCATGCTTAAAAGCATCTGGAAAAGTACCTCTCAAGTGTGGAAAAAGTTTATAAGGTTTTTTTCTCTTCTTTGCCCAACAATCCATCATTCCTTCCAGGTATTTCTTAGTATAATAAGTGAAATGTCCTGCATTAAGGTTATCTCTTGAATAAACATGGATTAATCCAACTGCTCTCTCCACTACAAAGTATAAATTAAGTCTGTAGAACTTAGGAACATTAAAAATGATAATATGCTTCCTACTTCTGCAAGTCATTAGTGTTTGTATCAACATTTGTTGAACTCTTGACTGCCAATTATTTGCAAGACCTCCTAATGCTGCTTCATCCCATATTATAAGTTGTTCTCTGGTACTATTAACAAATTTAATGAACTCTTCTGGATCAAAGAACACATGGTCTAAGTTGAACTCTCTACCAGTCATCTCTGAGAGATAATACATACATAAAATTGACATTCCAGTCTTTCCAAACCCTTCATCTCCATCACATATGAAAATAGCATCCAATTTCCTTTTCATTGCCGCTCTTTCAACTACAAAGTCCAGTTTTTGTCTTAAAACTTCTTCTATATAGTATTGTTTACTAGTATATTTCACTTTTTTCTTTGATTTCGGGTGTTTAAATGTATAATGGGTACTTGTTGTATAATTTTATACAACACTATTTGATACTACCTATTATAAGTAACTTTTGTTGAATTATTTGTAAAAGATATGATGGGTAATGGTTTATCTGATATAAAAATACCATAAACTATAATAGGATATCCATATTTATCTTCCAGTTGATCTATCCCATACCCAATAGGGTTCAACAAACATCTATTTGTTTTAACATTATAATAGTACTGGGATAAGACTACAACACAGATTATCATTATCAAGATTATGATTCCATCTATCCAATCAATCCTCTTCTTCATCCTCCTCTTCTTCATCAGAATCCTCTGACTCTTCTTCTTCTAAGAGTTGATTTCTTTTTCTTGATATCTCGTTTGCTTCTGTCAACTCTTCCCAAACTCCTTTCAGTATCTTGTTCAATGTGTCTATCCTGGATAACAGCAGGTATCTGTATTCTGCTTGGTTGGATAACTGGTAAAGGATATCCTGTGCTGTTGGTTGCTCCTCCTTTTCTTTCTCCTGACTTGAGGAACTCTTCTTTGTCTTTTTGTCTTTCATATTTTTTTCTTAACCTCCTTCCATTCCATTTCTGAAAAAGAATAAAAACCAGTACTAAGAATCCCCAGAAGAAAAGAACACCAAGACTCTCCAACAATAATCTTAATGGAGTTATCATGCTGGTCTTACTCCTGAACCAGAACATACATTCTCTAATGCAGAGAGTATCTGTCTTGTTCCTTCCTGAACATCCTTAGCTGAGTTAATCATTGGTACAAGTGAATTTGAAATTTCAGTCATCTTGTCTAACAAAAACCAGATTCCAATTATCATTATAAGTAAGAAGAATCCACTCATCAAGATAGTTCCATATTTCTCCATGAAGGATTGTTTGTTGTATCTTGATTCTATATTCTTTCTAATAGCAACATGCATATATCTCATATCTCTGTCAATAGGTTCAATGTCTAACATTCCCATCTTGGCATCTACATCTCCAAGAACTACATTGTACCAGTAACCATCCTGGCCTATTGCATACCAATAGGTGTTCTTACCCATCTTCCTTCCATAAGCTGCTCTATATACTCCTTTCTTTTTCAGATACAATATCTCTTCCCCTCCATCTCCTAACTTCACAAGTCTTGCTCTATCTCTTAGGAAGGGTTGAAAACCCTGACCAGAAATATTCTCAAAAACAATGACCTTCTTATTATAGATACGATAAGTATAGATCAACCATATCATAATTATTGCAGCAGTCACTATCAAGAACATTGAAAATAATATTGCTATCCTTCCGGTCCCAATACCAAAAGTTGGAACTGGGATATCAACAATTCCTAAAACATCAACCATGTTTCTTATCTATCCAAAATTTAATTGAAAATAATAATACACCAACCATAGATACAACAATCAGTATATCTCCAAGAGAATACATTGACTTACCCTTCACTCCAAAAATATCTGACAAGTACCAGTAATTAAAAGACTTTATATCATCTGTCAATATATGAAATGGAAAAGACTCATAATCATCATAAGTCCAACTTACTGGCATCTTACAATCATTATTAAGTAATGTAATATAGTTCATCCTTAATCCTAGTACTCCTATTGCTGTAAATATGAATAACCATATCAATGTTTTTTCAGTTTTTGTTATTGTCATCTTTCATATTTTATTTTAATTCTATCGCCCCCATATAAGGTGTGATTGTTGACCTGTGTTTATCAGTTAAATTTGTTTTTGACATCTTCTTTGAAGATTTTATCAGATGCTGTCTTCTGATATGTTCTCTTATTTCACTTCTTGTTCCAGAAACTAATATGTTTCTTTTTAAACATAATTTGCATAAGTATATTTTTGTCATCTTTCATATAAACATGGTCATTTTCCATTTAATTCTATGTGTAAGCTCTAACATTTTGTGTCGTAAAAAGTTGGTTTTTTGGTTTATATTTATCTATTAAGAGTTGTTCTACTGCAATTCTCACTCTTTTTGTAAAATTTGTTATAAAAAATTTAACATAAAAAAAATCATCCTTCCCCCTATGTGTTGATATTCTGCTCAAAAGATTTTCTGATTGTCCTATATATAAAAGACAATACTCCCTATCATATAAAAAATAAATTCCCTCTTCCTTTGGTATTTTAAGATTAGTTATCCTATAAGTTTTTCCACTAGAGTTATTAGAAATCAAAATAGGTTTATCCTCATCCATTTTAATAAATGGAATCGATTCTATATCAGGAATATCAATTCTTAATTCCATCTTCAGAATAAATCCTCATAAGATTTAAGTGCATTAACTGGTCTTGCCTTTGAATAGATAGAGGTTGTAGCCAGATTAGAATGACCTAAAAGGTATTGAACATGGGGCATGGGTGTTCCAGAATCTGTTAATCTGACTGCAAACCCATGCCTTAATGAATGAAAGGTATATTCAGAATTCAATTTTGCTAATTTCTTATATTTATCAAATCTCCTTTGAAGAGTTCTTTTGGATTTCTTTATTGGTAAAAATTTAATCATGTAATCTTTCCACCCTTTTGGAACTGGAACAATCCTCTCCTTGCTATACTTTCCATAAATTTTTATTTGAGGAGGATTCATATCCCATTGGAAATTTTCCTTTGTTAATGCAGGGATAATATTTCCCTCTTTATCATCCCCACCAACAATTTCAGATATCCTCAAACCAGAACCATAAGATAATAAAAATGCTATTTTAGAAATCTTATCTTTCTCTGGAATACTTTTGATAAGATTTTTAAAATCTTCAGGAGTCAATGACTTTGGAAGTCTTTGTTGTTTCCTTTTAGATTCTCTTGGTTTTATTTCAATCTCAAATAATTTTTGTTTATAAGTTTCAGAATCTATTAAACCTTCTTCAAATGCTTTTTTTAAATCTTTCTTATTAATTTGTGACATTTTTCTAGTTAATCTTATGTTTAAATATATTTAAATATGACCATGTTTCTACATTATCTGTCATTTTCTCTCCTGGATAAATTTAGTAGTAGATTATAAAAACCCATCATAATTAACAAAGGTAATAATAATAATATCAAAGGTATATCTTCTCTATCAATAAAGATTTCTTCTTCTTTTGTTGCTTCATTAATTGTGTATGATGTCATTTTTCTCCTTTGTAACATTCGCATAAGGTATATTGTGCGAACTTTTCACACATAAATTCATTCTTTGTTTTTCTCCTTTAAAGCATTATAAACAATAAAAAAAACTGAAATTAAAAAAGCAATTATTACACAAATAGAAATTCCTAAAACTAAATTTTTAAATAGTATCATTTTTGATTTTCCTCCTTAATATTAGGATTTAACGAAGTGTCCGAAGGACATTTGGGCGTAGGCGAAGCCGTAGCCGTTAAATCCATATTAATCGCCTTTTCCGTAGGAAAAGTTGCCGTAGGCAAA
>Ga0272443_10004979_pt1 | contig 14004 bp, 10 predicted proteins | sample SSMAcet12_FD_193581 | JGI IMG/M metagenome (GOLD analysis project Ga0272443, IMG submission 193581) | Marine sediment archaeal communities from Little Sippewissett salt marsh, Falmouth, MA, United States - SSM-Acet-12 | ecosystem: Environmental > Aquatic > Marine > Wetlands > Sediment ...
TGGTTAATTGAATATCCAGGAGAAAAACAGAAATATGTCTAAATTGCAGGTCTTGTATTTTCCGGTAATTTTATTGTTAGTGACGTTACAGGCATCGATGGGGGGACAGATAACGTTAGATGAAGCAGAACCGGAAGTGGGGGATTGGGGGTATCGGCAGGCACAGGGGCAGATATCAAAGGTAAACCCACCCAGTTTTGTGTGGCGCTATCAAAAAGACATGACCTGGCAGATACAATGCGCACTGGATAAAGAATTTAAGGAAATAACATATCAGGTGGAGCAAGTGGAGTTTAATGTTCATTGTCCGCCCGAAGTTTTTTCACCCGGCAGTTATTTTTGGCGCTATCGGGGCCGGGATGCCAAGGGGCAATATACCCAATGGAGTCAGGTGCGCCAATTTAGTATAGCCAAGGACGCTGTTTCTTTTCCTATGCCGACACGCCAAGAACTTTTGAGGCGAATCCCCAAGGAACATCCGCGGCTGTTTATGCGGCCCGAGAATCTGCAAAAACTCTCGGCTCTGGCCCGAGGAGAGATGAAGAAGGAATATGAACAGTTAGTGGACCAATGTGAAGAGATTCTGGCCTCACCACCACCGACTGCTGAGCCGCCCTTATATCCTCCGAATACAGTCCGTCTTAGTGAACAATGGAAAAAAATGTGGTGGGGTAATCGGACTTATACTGTAAAAGCACTAAATAGTGCTGCTACTCTGGCGTTTACCAGGCTTTTAGGGGGGCAGGAAAAGTATGGGCAACTGGCCAAACACATTTTGCTGGAATGTGCTAAGTGGGACCCCAAAGGCAGTACGGGCTATCGTTATAATGATGAAGCGGGAATGCCTTATAACTATCACTTTGTACGGACCTATACCTTCCTGAACGATATGCTCAGCGAGGAAGAAAAAGAAATTTGCCGTCGGGTGATGAAAGTGCGTGGAGAAGAGATGTACCACCATCTTTGGCCGCGGCATTTCTGGCAGCCCTATCACAGCCATCAAAATCGGGCGTGGCACTATCTGGGTGAGATTGGCATCACTTTTTTGGGGGAAATTGAAGAGGCAGAAGATTGGCTCTGGTTTGCTACAAATGTTTTCTTTAATGTGTATCCCGTCTGGTGCGATGACGACGGCGGTTGGCACGAGGGAATGCTTTATTGGATTAGCTATTTGAATCGTTTTACCTGGTGGGCCGACGTGATGCGCGAAGCCGTTGGTATTGATGCCTATAAGAAGCCTTATTTTTCTCAGGTGGGATATTATGTAATGTATCTTATGCCGCCGGGCAAGGTGGGGGGTGGATTCGGTGATTTGACAGCCTTCTGGAAGTCGAAAAGAAACGCCTCCATCATGACTGTCTTTGCGACCCAGGCCCATAATCCTTACTGGCAGTGGTATGTAGAGCAGGTCGGCGGACCGGAACCTGTACCAGGCTACATCGGATTTATTCGAGGCGCCCTGCCTAAGGTTGAGCCCAAGTCACCAGTCGATTTGCCGACGTCAAGATTGTTTCGGGGAACCGGACAGGCTTATTTGAACAGCAACTTGCTGGATGCGACCAAGAGTGTACAGGTTGTGTTCAAGAGCAGTCCCTTTGGAACACAGTCGCACGGTTATGAAGCCAATAATTCGTTTCTTCTTTGGGCCTACGGCCAAAGACTGTTGATACGAACGGGCTATCGTGACATATATGGAAGTGAACATCACAAACAGTGGATGTGGAGCACCCGTTCGGTTAATAATATTACGGTGAATGGAGAAGGTCAGGAAAAACATACAGCCACCGTGGGAGGGGAAATTACAGATTTTAAGACCACCGATTCCGTTGATATTGTAGTGGGCGAGGCGGGCGAAGCCTATGAATATCTCGACCGCTTTACCAGGGCGATTATTTTTGTCAAACCGGAACTGGTGGTCATCTATGATCGCTTAGTGGCGAAAGAGCCGGCTAGCTATGAATATTGGCTTCATGCCCTGAAAAAAATTGAAGTTAAGGATCAACATCATATCCATCTCCGCAGTGAGGATGTGCTCTGCGATATTAATTTTCTGACTCCGACCGGATTACAGTTTGAACAGACGGATCAATATGATCCGAATCCCCGTCCGCGGATCAAGCTGCGGGAATGGCATCTGACCGGAAAAACCACCGAGAAGAAAAAAACTATAGAGTTTGTAACCCTGTATCGTCCCGGCCGTATAAAAGACAAAATACCAACCGGAGCCGAGTTAAAACAAATTACCGGCGGCTATATATTGCAGGTCGAACTAAGCGGTGGAAATATGATCGCGCTTTTACCTACGAATGATCAGGCGGTGCTCAAGGCAGAAGAACTGGCAAGTCAGGGAAAAATAAAACTGCGCCTTCAGCAGCAAGGAAAAGTGGAAGTGATCGGGCTGGAAAAGTAGCGTAATTTCATCTGATAAACTCAGCAGGGGGGGAAACACATCTTGTCTGGTAGATATAAATAATTGATATAAATTTGTAATGTTTTATAATGTCATGCGTCTTTATTATAAGACATAGGCTGACATGCACCTACAGCTATAAGGTAAATGTACCCCTTACGTATAATTCTTTTGGCCGAGCGGAGCATAATGTGTTATCAGCAAGACGGTTATGGAACATTAGTCTGGGTGATTGCCACTGGGATATGGGTTAATATAAAACGCTGCTAAGGGTAGAGGTATGAAAACATTCATTACGATTATTGTAACTTTTGTTGTCACAGCGATCCTGATTGGGGTATTTTGGGGGATGTTCAAGTCTAAAAAGAAGATGGCCCAAGACCAATCGACTGTGGTACGGATAGAAAAACCCGAGCTCGGGGAATTAGTTGAGATTGTAAACGCACCCGGCGAAATAGAACCAAAACGCAAGGTGGACATAAGTGCCAAGATATCGGCCCGGATTATAGAGATGCCTTTTAAGGAAGGTGATCGGGTTACCAAAGGAAATCCCAATGCCAAGCCCCCCATCCCTCCTTCACTGTTATTGCGTCTGGACGATAGTGATTTGCAGGCCGCGTTGAAATCCGCTCAGGCGCGGCGGGCGGCTCAGGCGGCACAATATGATGTTGCCGAACAGGAAATCATTTCCAGACAGGCCCATATTGCCGGAGTCAAGGCCTCCCTGCATGAATCACAATTACAACTTAATCGTCAAAATACTCTCTTGACCTCCAAAGACGTATCACAGTCGGCGGTGGATCAGGCCCAGAGGCAGGTGGGCGAGCTCAAAAGTCAACTCCAGATGGCAGAAAATGATCTGAAAACTGCCACTTTGCAATTGGAGGTATTAAAACATAATTTGGCCGAGGCCGACGCTAACATTACCCGCGCTCAGGACAACCTGAGCTATACCATAATAACCTCACCGATTGACGGCGTGATCACCCGTATCAACGCCGAGGAAGGGGAGATGGTGATGACCGGTACGATGAACAATCCGGGTACGGTTATCATTGTGGTCGCGGACTTATCAAAGATGCTGGTGGTGGCTCAGGTGGATGAGGCGGATATTGCCGGAGTTAGAAAAGGACAGCACGCCAAGGTTCGGATTCATGCCTGGCCGGACAGGGAATTTAACGGGGTGGTGCAGACCGTTGCCTTAAGCCACGATCTGCGCCAAAGAACAGGGGCTAAATATTTTGAGACGGAGGTTCTTTTAGATGCTGAAGGTGAACGGGTTTTCTCGGGGTTGACGGCGGACGTGGATATCCAAACCAAAAAGCATGAAAACGTCTTGAAAGTTCCCAGCCAGGCGGTACTGGGACGGCCCGTGGATGATCTGCCTCTGGAGATTCGTGAAAAATTGTCGGAAGATGATAAAAAGAAAAGTATAGCGACGGTTGTATATCGTTATGTGCAAGATGATAACGAAAAGGAAAAATATAAGGCGGTAGTAACACCAGTGCAGGTCTCGGCCAGCGACGCAACCCATACGATTATCACCTCAGGCATAACTGCTGAAGATCAGGTTGTAGTGGGACCGTACAAGGTACTTGAGAAAATCAAGCATAAACAAAAGCTCAAGGATGAAAAAGAAGTAGAAAAGGAAAAGAAAGAAAACCAGCGCAAAGCAAATGAAGCCAAAGAAAAGAAAGAGAAGTCAAAAGAGAACGAGCAGCATAAAACGACTGAGGAGGATGCCAACGCCCCGGCAGTAAAACAGGACCCTTGCAATGTAACCCAATAAGTGTGTGACCGAGTGGAATGCTAATACGACTGAAAAATATTACCAAGGTATATAAAGTAGGGGTAGAGAAAATCCATGCGCTGGACGGAATCGACCTGGAAGTTGGGGAAAACGAGTATGTGGCTATTATGGGGCCCAGCGGCTCGGGTAAGAGTACGTTAATGAATTTGCTGGGCTGTCTGGACCGGGCCACTTCAGGTATTTATGAACTGGCAGGCAAGGATACCACCAGGCTCAGAGCGGCAGCCATGGCCCATGTGCGTAATCGGCAGATCGGTTTTGTCTTTCAGTCGTTTGAATTATTGCCCCGGTTAAGCGCACTTAAAAACGTAGAGCTGCCGCTGATCTACTCTGCCAACAGCAGTTGGTGGGCGCGCAGACGAAAAGCCAAGAAGGCACTGGGACGAGTGGAACTAGGGGATCGGATGAAACATCGTCCGAGTCAACTTTCCGGAGGGGAAAAACAACGGGTGGCTATCGCCCGGGCCCTGATTTGTGATCCCAGTATTCTTTTGGCCGATGAGCCCACCGGTAATCTGGACAGTAAGACCAGTGAAGGGATTATGAACCTCTTCGATCAACTGCATCAGGAGGGTCAGACAATTATTATCGTAACCCACGAGGAACACATTGCCCGGCATGCCCATAGGATTATAAGAATGCGGGATGGGAAAATATGTTCTGATGAGGCGTCTGGAAAAGGGGGACAAAATGTTTAGATTATTATGGACGCCTTTTGCGTTCGTAAGGTTGTTGTTACAAAGTATGCGTTTGGCCCTGGGACAAATCTGGGCGAATAAAGCCCGTGCTACCCTGACGACCATCGGGATTGTGATCGGAGTGGCTTCGGTAACGGCTGTGATAGCGGCGGTGACGGGATTAAAGACCAGGGTGCTGGACCAATTTGAGTCTTTCGGTACGAATAAGATTTATATCAATCCCCGGCGGCCGGAAACCGGGCCCTTGCGAAATGCCTCGTGGCGGATTATCCGTTTTCGCCCTGAACTCTTTGATGGTTTGTTGGAACATTGCCCCTCCGTGGAATGTTTTACCAGACTTTGTAATTACCGCGACCCGGTGCGGCGGGGGGAAAAGGGTATTGAAGAAGTGCGGATTCTCGGTATAGATCCGGATTGGCATAAGATCGAGAGCCGACATGTAATTATGGGGCGACCATTTTCGGTAATTGATGAACGGCACTCTCGTCAGGTTTGCCTGGTAACGTCCACTATTCGTGACAAGTTGCATTTGGATCGTGATTGCGTAGGCCAATCTATTGTCATCGGCGATAGATCATTTCGGATTGTGGGTATGGTGGAAGAGCGGGTCGAGTCCTCCATGTTTGGTGGAGGCGGCGCTCGGGAGGAGATTTTTATTCCATTTGCCACCTGCTGGAAACTGGATGGGGACTGGATGTGGGTCATAGCGAACAGCCGCAGTCCCGAGTTATCCGAGGATGCCCAGGCGGAGCTGCGTTTTTTTCTACGCAAAAAGAGACACTTGAAACCGGCTGAGCCGGATACTTTTCTCATGGAGGCTATCGAACAGTTTGTGCAGAAGTTCCGCCAGACCTCGATGATTATGACGGCTGTAGCGGGGGGGATTGTAGGTATTTCTCTCTTGGTTGGGGGAGTGGGGATCATGAATATCATGTTAGTTTCGGTCTCGGAGCGCACGCGGGAGATCGGACTGCGCAAGGCTGTGGGGGCCCGGCCCTCGGCTATCCTGTTACAGTTTTTAGTGGAAGCGATCATGCTCTGCCTGTTCGGGGGGCTGATCGGAGTGGTTATCGGCCAGCTTTTAACTCTGGGCATTGCCAATATTCCCCACGCCGAGTTTCTCAATAAGGCCCATATCCCCCTATGGGCTGTCGGACTGGGTTTTGGTTTTTCGGCCCTGGTGGGTATATGTTTTGGCTTTTTCCCGGCCTTGAAGGCGGCTCAGCTCAATCCGATCGAAGCCCTACGCCATGAATAAGAAGATATAAAACACAAGTTAACAAACAAACCCGCCGGAACCTGGTTCCTAAAACCAGCTTAGAGTAATTTCAAACGGAGGGGGCCCTTTGTATTTTTTCTCCGATAGAGGATGGCATAATGAGTTATAACCAAAAAAATAAGGATGGGGGTTACAATAAGGCTTATATGTTTAAATGGATTGCTTTATCGGTATTGCTTGTGTTTATCTGGCTGGGGTTAGGGTGTGAAAAGATATTAAGCCGCTATGAGACGATCCAGGTACCTCCGGAACGGTTGGAAAGTATCGAGCCTATTGATTGGCAGGCCGTCAGCATAAAGGACAAGCCGGCCGATGCCAATGACACAACACCGCAAGTGCTACCTCCGGAAAAACTAAAACTTACAATTGAAGAATGCCGCTCTGCTGCTTTGGAAAACAACCTGGACATCGAAGTGCAACTGTTTGATCCCCGGATAGCTCAACAGGATGAGCGGGAGGCCAAAGGTTACTTCGAGCCCCTGGTGTTTTCAAATTTCAATTGGAATAAAGAAGATAACGTCGTATTTACCGATTTGGACGCCAACAGGCGCGAATCGATTTATAATGATTTTGGCCTGCGCATACCCTTGCTTACCGGCGGAGAAATTACCCTGGATATGCCCTTTTATCGAACCGAGACAGACAATGCCTTTTCCATTGGGGACACTTTGAGCAGGGAACAGATAAAAATTTACGGAAATACCTTATCCGCCCGGATCAATCAGCCGCTCTTGCGTTTCGGCGGTATCCGTCGCAACACTCATGCCCTGCGCATTGCCCATTATGGCACTCTTACCGCCAAGGCTCGGACCAAGCTGGAAGTTATTCTCGTTTTAGCTGCGGCAGATAGGGCTTATTGGCGCCTTTACGCGGCACGACGGGAATTAATCGTGCGTAAGCAGGAGTTTGATTTAGCCCAGGCCCAGCTTCAAAGTGCCCGAAGGAAAGTGGCTGCCGGCGAAGTAGCCGAGATTGAGATTATCCGGGCCGCCGACGCCGCCGCCCAGCGCAAGGAGGCAATCATCATCGCGGAAAATTCCGTGCGGGACCGCCAAAGAGAGTTAAAAATGATTTTGAACAAGCCGGAATTGCAAATGGAAACACCCACCGTGATTGATTTGCAGACCGAACCTAATCCGCAGCGTTATGTGCTTGATCGGGAGAAATTGCTGGATTATGCCCTGACAAATCGCATGGAGCTGCTGGAGTTGGAACTGCAAATTGCCATGGATACCAGTACAGTTGACTACGAACGGAATGGCATGCTGCCTCTTGTTAATCTGAATTACACCTACAACATAAATGGCCTGGGCGACAGCGCTGATGATGCCTATGACATGGTGCTCGACAATCGTTTCGTAAATCATCGACTGGGGTTGGCAGTAGAAATACCTCTGGGTAATAAGTCGGCTCACAGTCGTTGGCGGCGTGCCCAGTTGCAAAGACAACAAAGACTCGCAACCAAACAACAGCGCACAATCACCATCAAACAGGAAGTGCTCAATGCCGCCGACCAGATGGACGCGAATTGGCAGCGGGTCATTGCCAATCGCCAAAGCGTTTTGTTAGCCGAGAGAACCATGAAAGCGGAGCAGAGGCAGTTTGATCTGGGTCTACAAATTTCTACCGAAGTACTCGATGCCCAGACCCGCTTTGCCGACGCCCAATCGGCCCAGATACAGGCCCTGGTGGAATATCAAATCGCCCAGGTTGACTTGGCCTATGCCACCGGCAGCCTGCTCCAGGCCGCCCAGGTACATTGGCAGCCGAAAGAGATTACAGCGAACGACAACCCGCCAAAGTAAGCTGATATGTAAATCGAGATTTACTGGTATCTTATATCTGTTTGGGCTGAGAAAAATTAGATTATAAAAATGGTCGTAAGTCTTTATAGTTCGCATTGAAAAATGATGTAAGTCTTTATTTTGGTTGGGGGATTTTTTAAAATTTTTTCTAAATACTTCTGATTTCTGCTGATTTGGGTGAATTTCTTGATTAAAAGTGCGTGGTTTTTTCGCGAAACCGTTTGACTTTTTATGAAAAGTGTGGTATATTTAATATGATACTAATGGGGGTAGGCGGGGAGTCCACGTTTAATAGGCCTAGAGAGCGACAAGAGTTAAGAGGCAATAAGTAGATTAAAAATCAAAGATCAAAAAGCAAAAATACATATTAAAAATTAAATATATCTCACGCAAAGGGACGGAGAAACGTTGACCGTGGACAGTAGGCTGTTGACCGTAGTGAGAAATAAGTTTCACGCAAAGGGGCGAAGAAGGCAGTAAACGAGTAGACAAGTAAATGGGTAAACGAGTAAACAGGTAAGAGAGAGACAGAAAACGCGTGGGTCATGGTTCGACAAGCTCACCACAGGTTGAGCCCCACCCTACGTCAGATAAGAAATTATTTTGACACAGATCCGCCTTCGCTAAAGCTACGCCGTGACAAGTGGACGCAGATTATTTGCTTTAAGGTGATGTTTTGCAAACATCTTAAAATTCAAATAAAAACCATTATGCAAACAGGCTTGCAACGGCTTTTAACTTTGAATTTTAACTGCAGAGCAGTTATACCTTAAAGCGAAGGAAAGTGAACCGTGGACAGTAGACCGTAAAGAAGAAATCCGAAGCACGAAATCCGAAACAATATCAAAATCACAAAATTCAAATGTTCAAGACAGAAAAAATAATAGCCACAAAAAACGCAAAATGCACAATAATATTTAGCCGCAGAGGTCTCAGAGAACTCAGAGAAAGATATTTAACCGCAGATGTACGCGAATGAACGCCAAGAAAAACAATTACAACTCTGTGGTAAAAAAATATTTAAACCACCGAGGACACCGAGAACGCAGAGTAAGATATATAACCGCTAATAGACGCGAATTAACGCAAAAAAACAAATTCAAAGAAGAGCCGCGTGGGCACAGCCCACCCTACCATCTGCGCTGGTGGTGGAGGGGGAAATTTAGTATAAGAGTGTATGGGTATATGGGTAAACGAGTAAACACCATGCTCAAGAGTACTTGAGCATGCCACCCAATGCGGGGAATAGCCGCGGAGAGGCCGGTGAACCGGCCTGAGGAAGAAAAAATCCTGGATTCCCGTTCCCCGATCGGGGTCGGGGACAAGCTTCACGGGAATGGCGATAAATACGTAATGCGAAATACGGAATGGGAAAAGATAGGAGATAAGGAGATAAGAAGGTAAGGAGATAAAGAATCGCGTGGGTCATAGCCCCACCCTACATTAAAAGCACGGCCGAGACGGCCGTGGCACATAGCCGCGGAGAGGGGAGATAAGGAGGTAAGGAGATAAGGAGATAAGGAGGTAAGGAGATAAGGAGATAAGAAGGTAAGGAGGTAAGGAGGTAAGGAGATATTTATGCAGGATATTAAAAGTAAGAGATTGATATATTTAAAGGGGATGCTGTTCTTATTGGGGGGTATTATGGCGGTGGTGATTCTGCTGATTGAGCAGCCGAGTATTAAAGTAGCGGCGTTGCTCGCTATAGCAGTGTGGTGTTTTGCCAGGGCGTACTATTTTGCTTTTTATGTAATTGAGCATTATGTTGATGCAAACTATAAGTTTGCAGGGCTGTGGTCTTTTGTACGGTATATGGGCAGAAAAAGGAAAAGGTAGAATATGGCGGGAAGGGAAGGGCTTGGACAGGGAAATAGACGGCTGATATAATTTACAGGTGTTCACCAGAGACTGTGGGGGCGAGCTCAGACCTGTAAGACTAAAACATAAGGCAACCTCTAAAAACCGAATTTTGAAGATTGAAACAGTGATTAAAAGCAACCTAAACTTTATATGCGTTTTATAAAAAGATATAAGATTCATTTTGGCCTAGGCATGGTAATCATGGGGCTATTTGTGTATATACATCATACTAATACTAGGGGTGTTTGTGTCTATATAAATAATGATAGTAATGCCTTGCTTCATGATATAAAGCTTATATACACAGGAGGTATCAAGAAAACTGAAATAATAAAAACCGGAGCAAAATATAAAACCTATATCAATCCGAAATCAGAATCAGATTTAAGATTGAGATGGAAAGATAATTCGGGGAAACAGCATTCTCGCCAAATCGATGTATATATAGAGCATAATTATAGAGGCCAAATTAAAATCAAAATTGATTTAGAACACAGAGTTAGCTGGACTGACAATATTAAAACTCCATCTTTTCTTTGATGACATCAAAAATTAAAAGGAAAAGGTGGAATAAGAGCGGGGTTGCAAAGTATAAATAAAGGGGTAAAATCAGGTTGCACAATCCCATACCTGATTTTTGCAGGGAGGAGATAAGAATTAGGTGTTAAGAGTTAAGTGTTAGGAAAGAGATGGAATACGAAATGGACATAAGTTACAAGGCCTAAGACCTCAGACTCAAGAAAATAAGAAGAAACAATGATAAATTTGAGATTTCAGATTTGAGAAAACATAAAAGAATAGCTGGAATGATATTAATTGCAGAGTGGTGAAGAGTACATGGAAGGATCAGGAGAGCAAGCTGTCGAGCAGAGGCCAATGAAGAAGTGTCCCTATTGCGCCGAGATGATACAGCTTGAGGCGATAAAATGCAGATACTGCGGAGAGTTTATTAAAAAGCCACCGCGCGAGCAGACGAAATGGTACTTTTCGACAGCATTTATAGTTATTGCTTTACTAACGGTGGGGCCGCTGGCACTGCCTGTGGTGTGGCTCAATCCGCGTTATAATATCTGGCTGAAACTGGTAATAAGCGTGGGGATTGTGTTGCTGAGCGTTTTTCTATGTTATGCAACGGTTGAGATATATGATGATATGATCAAACAACTGACGGTGCTGGGGTGAAACAGGCCGGGAGGGTAAACAAATGAGACGGTTTGTGTTTTGCGTGATGATGTTGTGCATGCTAAGCACGGTGGTCGAGGGAGGCGCGGCATCTGAATATAATTTCAGGGCAGGGGTGGGTAAGGTAGATATTACGCCGGGGGAAAAAATATTGTTGGCAGGTTCGCCGTCTGCGAGAAAGACTACAGAGATAGATACGCGTCTTTTTGTAAAGGCGATAGTTATTGAGGTGGGGGAGCAAAAAGTAGCAATTGTAGCGTTGGATACCTTGAAGTATCAGACAGAGCTTGCTGTTAAAGCGCGAAAACAGATAGAACAGACAACACATATACCGGCCGACAATATAATCATAAGTTGTTCACACACGCACTATGGGCCGTTGTGGAGTTACTATAAAGACAAGTTGATAACGCCCATAGGCAAGGCGGTAGAGCTTGCGGTTGATGATCTTGGGCCCTGCAAAATAGGAACAACTAAAGGAAAAGCAGAAGGGGTGAGCAAGAACAGAAGGGCGTTAAAAAATGGCGAAGCCTGGAATACCTGGCTGTTAAATCCTCCTGAAAAAGATAAATATCCCGCGGAGGGGCCGGCTGATCCGGAGGTGGGGATACTGGCGGTGATGGGTAAAGACGGCAGATACAAGGCGATTGTGTATAACTTCGCTTGTCATGCCGCTAATACCCGAAAAGTTATGATATCAGCCGATTATCCCGGTCGGGTGCAAAAGTATATTACAGAGAATCTGGGGTATGAGGTAGCGACGTTATTTCTGGCGGGTGCTTGTGGTAACGTGAATCCCAACAGAAAAGAAAGCGGGGACGTCTTCGGTGAAAAACTGGGGGAAGAGATCATGCAAAGATTGGGGAGCATTGAATATATTGTAAAGCCGACACTCTTGGTTGAAAGCAGAGAAGAGGAAATGCCGGGCAGAGAAAATCCGCAGTTCAACGAAGAGGATGTTGCCCGCAAGTGGCCGAAGCAATTGGAACATTACCGAAAGGCTTTTAAAGAGATGAAAAAAAGGGCAAGGCCGAATTATAAATTTATTTTTACCGGCGTTCGAATAAGTGATGATTTTGCCATAATAACCAACCCGGTGGAGTTGTTTTGCGAAATAGGGATGAGCATTAAAAACAAGTCCCCTTTCAAGAATACGATGGTGGCCACGCTTACGAACGGAGCGCGGGGTTATGTGCCCACGGCCAAAGCATTTGAATTGAAAGGATATGAGACGTGGTTTGGAGAACATTCCTATCTTTCCACGCGGGCCGGTGATATAATTGAGAAGGAATCGCTGGACATACTGAATCAATTAAAAATGAAGAATAAGGTTAATTAGCAACCGCATGGGCTAAAGCCCATCCTACCAGGGTATTTTGAGGTAGCTTAATGATTAGGGGTTAAATTTTATGAAGTTAGTCAAATTGCTGGGTGTTTTTGTTGTGGTGTGCATGTCTTCCTGTGCCAGGATGCAGATAAAGACAGCAGAAGAAAAGGAGATACCATCACTGCTGGGGCTGGGGACAAAGATACAAATAGCACCAGATGAGGTTTGGAGGAGCAAGCAAGAAGATTTCAATATCAGGATAACATTGGGCAGAGGGGGGCTGAAGGCCGGTGAGTCGATAGGGATTGTGAACGGGTCGTTTATAGATCGGTGGAAGTTGAGTTACGGCAGTCACTGGTGGGGGCAGGAGAAACCGTGGCAATGTGATGATGTGCAGAAACCAAATTATGTACAAGCAAGCTGCAGCAGGAAAGGGGTTAAAATAGACCTTAAGGTGGGGGAAGAAGGTCCTAATAAGCCGTTTGTCAATACGCCCGGTCATTTTGTGAGATCGTTGAGAGAAAGGATGCGCTTTGTGTTGGAGCTGTCGTCTGAAAGCGATTTGCAGGAGGGTGATGTTATTAATATACGGTGGGAAAGGGTGCATGCGCCGGATTATGCGATGCGATATTTTTTCCTGCCGTTTCGCTTTAATAGATTGCCGGCACTGGATCGCTATCTACCGATAAGGAAAGGTGAATTTTATTCTCTGCCGAGCATTCGAGTCAAAGGGCACAGCGCGAAAAATTTGTATGTTACCTGTAGGCCGCTGCATGCGATCAACGAGAAATTTTCCCTGAATATTGCGGCGGTGGATAAATTCGGGAATCCAGCCGAGGATTTTGAAGGAAAGGTTAAACTAAGCGTAGATGGTAAGGGAAGTATTGGCAAAACAGTAAAGTTCAGCGGGGGGGAGAGGGGGCACAAGCGGATTAAAGGCTTGATTATTGCTGAGGCCGGATGGTATCGCATTAAAGCGGAGGAGAAAAAAGTTTCCGGGATATCCAATTATTTAATTATATCGAAAGAAAAACCAGCGGAGCGACTTTACTTTGGGGATATGCACGTTCATATCCTGGATTGTGACGGGACCAACGATATTCAGGAACATTTCTTTTATGGGCCGAATATTGCGGGGCTGGACTTTGGGGCGGTATCGCCGCATGCGGAGTACTTCGGCTGCAAGAAGGCGTGGGAGAGGTATCTGAAGGAAACGAGAAAAGCAAATAAACCGGGAAAGTTTGTTACCTTCTATGGATACGAATGGGCCCAGGAGGGACATACCAATGCTTATTTTCTGAACGAAGAAGATGCTGTATTGCTCTATGGTGAGAAACGTATGAGGGCAAGAGGGGGTGTTGAGGACAATACGCCGTTTAGGACAGGGGCGGACAATGAACAGGATTTTATGGATAAACTGGAGGAACTCAAAAAAACCCGGCCGTTATTTACCATTGCGCATATTCATAGCGCCTATCGCAACCTGCGCGATTCGGTTCATTGGCTGGATGAAATATATTCGCAACATAAAATAAGCAGGCAAAAGCGGGAAGAACGTCTGCGTAAAAACCTGGCGCGTGGTTTGCGGCTGGGGGTGGTGGCGGGTTCTGATATGCACCGTCTGACGATGGGG
>Ga0272443_10004981_pt1 | contig 14003 bp, 11 predicted proteins | sample SSMAcet12_FD_193581 | JGI IMG/M metagenome (GOLD analysis project Ga0272443, IMG submission 193581) | Marine sediment archaeal communities from Little Sippewissett salt marsh, Falmouth, MA, United States - SSM-Acet-12 | ecosystem: Environmental > Aquatic > Marine > Wetlands > Sediment ...
TTCCGCCGGGGGCCGGAGCTTCTCCGGCGGAAGCTAGAGATCCCTTCCGCCGGGGGCCGGAGCTTCTCTCCGGCGGAAGCTACAGGTCCACTCCGGCGGGGGCCGGAGCTTCTCTCCGGCGGAAGCTACAGGTCCACTCCGGCGGGCATCGGGTAGGAAAGAGAGGGAGGTACGATGCGATTTCTAAGCGATCTCGCCTATGGAACATACGTCGGTCCGCTGCCGATGATCGCGATCGTCGGCTTCGTCACGTACGCCCTGCTCGTGACGACGGCCGCGATGGTCTCGGCGAAGCGATGGAGCAAGCGACTCCGACGTATCCCGGTCAAGGTTCACCGGTGGATGGCGATCATCGCGATCCTGCTGGTGACGCTTCACCTGCTGATGGGGCTGTCGAACTACGTGTAGGCCGAGAACCGAACGAAACCGGACGGACCGCTCCTGCCTAGGCCTCGCGTCGCAGATCCGGCGGAACGCAACGCGTTCCGCCCCCTCCGAAATGCAGGATTTCGGAGGAACTAGTAATCCGCCCGCAGCCCGAACTCGGCCGACTCGACCCACTCCTCCGGACGCTCGTAGTACTCGACGAGCGAGCTGACGAACTGGAAGTGCCCCTTCTCGATACTCGCCAACCGCTCGAACAGCGCCCGGATCTGCGCGTCGTCGGAGGCTGCACCCTGCTCGCGATAGAACGTCTCCGTCGTCCGTTCGATGTCGGTCGCCCGCCGCAGGACGTCGAGCAATCCGGCGTCGGACGAGATCGCCCCGACGCCGCCCTCGATGCTCCCTCCGACCCAGTCCCTCGCCGCATCGATCAGGCTGACCTCAGCCTGAACGCTTCCGGCGTTCATCGTTCGCAGCGCGTCGGCGTGGCGCGCCTCCTCGTCGGCGAGCATCCCGAGGATCTTCGCCGCGCTCGGATCGCTCGTCATCTCCGCCGCGGAACGGTAGTTCGTCTCGGCTCGTTCTTCGAGTGCAATCGCTTCGTCGATCAGTCCCACGATCTCTCCTTTCCTGTCATCGTCGACAGCATAACCGGACCGCGTTGGATCCGGCGAGTCGCCCGCCGGACGCAGATGCCGGAACGTCCCCGACGCGATCGGATGCACACCACGACTCGTCTCGACGAGCAGGCGCCCGGCTCGATCGACATCGACGGCCAGCCCCTCGATCGCCGATCCGTCCTCCATCGACATCCGTACGGTTCGCCCGAGCGTGCCGAGCTGTGCCTTGTAGGCGTCGAGGATCGCGCCCTCCGACTCGAGGAACGCCAGCTCTTCGCCGATCGCAACGATTAGCTCCCCTCGACGCGCACCGCATCCGACGCTCCGCAGACAGGTCGCCGCCGGGTGCGGCGCCTCCTCGACGTTCAGCCCGATGCCGACAAGCGCCAGGTCGCGAACCGTCTCAATCAAGATCCCGGCGATCTTCGCGCCGTCGATCAACACGTCGTTCGGCCACTTCAGCTCCGCCTCGACGCCGTACCGGGTCAACGCGCGAACGACGCCGAGGCCGGCCAATGGCGAGAGAAGCGGCCCCGTTTCGAGAACGAATGTCGCGTACAGCCCGCCCGCGGGGGACAACCAGCTCCGACCGAATCGACCCCGTCCCTCGGTCTGCTCGTCCGCGACGACAACATCGCCGACGGCGGCCTCTCCCGAGTCGACCAGCCGTCGGGCGGCGTCCTGCGTCGACGGTACCCGCTGGAGGCGATGCACGGTGATCGACACGCTACACGGCGCAGCCGACGGGAAACGTGTCACACGCGTGCGGCATCACGAGGACGCGCAGATCCGTGCCGAAGGCCGCCCGGGCCGCATCGAGAACCGGTGCCGCATCCCCGGCCGGCGTCAGGAAGAAGCGCCGCGCGGTCTCGTCGCCGAGCTCGGACCGCAGCGAGACGTTCGCCCGCCTCAGATCGCGCGCGAGATAGACGGCCTTGTGCCCGCCGAGGATGAATCCCTCCCGCTCGTACAGAGCGAGGACATCCTCCGGCGAGTCGCTTCGCTCGATCCAATCGGCAAAAGCCGGGTGACCGATGCCGTCGGAGCACGCCGCGACCAGAAGCACGAAGCCGCCGTCCCGGACGGCCCGCATCGCGTTGTACTGCGCCTTATAAGCCTGGTACAGGTTGATATCCTTCGGATGCCCTCCGGCCGACGCGATCACCACGTCGTACGACGCATCGAACGGAACCTTCGCGTGATGATCCCAGAAGGCGCGCCCGGCGGCGTGTGCCGCCTCCGGCGCGCCCGTAACGACTTGCGCAACACGGCCATCCCCGTCAAGGACGACGTCGACGACGAGGTCGAGCCGGACCATCCTTGCCGCTTCGACCATCTCCTCGCTGATCGGGTTTCCGTCGTAGATGCACGCCTCGGAACGTGCGTCGGTCAGGCGCGCGTGGTTGGCGGAGATCGTCTCCCGCCCGGCGACGCCGGGGAGGATGTTCTTCCGGCCGCCCGAGTAGCCGGCGTAGTAATGCATTCCGATATGGCCCAGCGAGACGACTCGATCGGCCTCGACGACCGCTCGATGGATCCAAATCGGATTGCCGAATGAACTGCGACCGACCTCGACGAGGTCGCGGTCGCAGTCGTGCACCAGCACTCGAAACGCTCGGCGTAGGTCACCGAGCATCGTTTCGAGTTCCTCGTCGGTCGGCGCACGATGCGTCCCGGTCGCCACGAGGAACGTCACGTCCGACGCCGCGACGCGGTCGCGGAGCCGCTCCCACAGCAACGGGAAGATCTCCCGTGTCGGGGTCGGTCGCGTGTGGTCGGTCACGACGACGGCGACGCGGTCGCCCGGGGAGAAAAGCGCCGCCGGGTTGCCCATCCCGAACGGCCGCTCCCATGCCCGCTCGAACGCGGTCCGAAGCGCGATCGACGGTGCCTGTTTCGGCTCCAACACGTCCCACGAGACCCCGGATGGAATGTCGATCGTCACCTGGCCACGACCGTACGGCAGCTCGAGCGTCGGCATCGTCCCCTCCTTCACGGAAGCCCATTCTATCGGATCCCCACTGGATACGAACCCTTGCGATCGTCTCGATCGATCGCTACGCTTCGGGCCAGCGGAAGGGGGCATCATGGCACGAACATATCTGACCTCGGAATCGGTCACGGAGGGGCATCCGGACAAGATCGCCGATCGCGTGTCCGACGCCGTGCTCGATTCCATCCTGGCGGCGGACCCGGAGGCCCACGTCGCGTGCGAGACGTTCTTGACCACCGGTCTCGTCCTCGTCGGCGGGGAGATCACGACGGAAACGTACGTCGACGTCCCCTCGCTTGTCCGCCGTGTCCTTCGCGACATCGGCTACGATCGAACGGGGCTCGGCTTCCACTACCAGGACTGCGCCATCCTCTCCGCAATCAAAGAGCAATCGACCGACATCGCCGCGGCTGTGGGCAGCGCCTCCGAGGTCCGAGACGATCACTCGTCCGACCCATACGACGTCATCGGTGCCGGCGACCAAGGGATCATGTTCGGCTACGCCCGCTCCGACACCGAGGTGCTGATGCCGCTGCCGATCGTGCTGGCGCACGGTCTGACGCGCCGGCTCGCCGAGGCCCGAAGAGCGGGCGACCTGACCTTCCTCCGCCCCGACGGGAAGTCGCAAGTGACCGTCGAGTACGACGGAGATCGTCCGGTGCGCGTCGACACGGTGCTGATCGCGGCGCAGCACGATCCCGATGTCGGGCTCGACGAGCTTGCCGCGGGGATCGTCGAGCAGGTCATCCGCCCCGTGCTCGGCGACTGGCTCGACGATCGCACGACGCTGCTGATCAACTCGTCGGGACGGTTCGTGATCGGCGGCCCGGCGTCCGATGCCGGCGTCACCGGCCGCAAGGTCATCGTCGACACCTATGGCGGCTTCGGCTCGCATGGCGGCGGCGCCTTCTCCGGAAAGGATCCGACGAAGGTCGACCGATCCGCGTCGTACATGGCTCGCTACGTGGCGAAGAATCTGGTCGCCGCCGGCCTCGCTCGAGAGGTCGAGGTGCAGGTGGCGTATGCGATCGGCCGCGCCGCACCGCTCGCCGTCGGCGTCAATTCCCGCGGGACGGGCACCGTTCCCGACGACCGGCTGCGCCGGGCGATCTCCGACACCTTCGACTGGCGTCCCGGCGCGATCATCGACCGCTTCGAGCTGCGGCGGCCGATCTACGAGCCGCTGTCCTCGTACGGCCACTTCGGCCGGACCGACCTCGACCTGCCGTGGGAGAAGACCGACCGGATCGAGGAGCTTCAGAACGCCGTGAGCTAGCCCTTCTACTCCAACGACAGCTGCGTGACACCGGGCAAGCTCTCGATCTTCGAGCCGAGTTCGCCGATGTCGATCGACCCTCGGTGACGGATCATGAAGCGCAGCGTAATCGGTCCCGCGTTCCCGGCGGACGACCATCCGCGAAGCTCGACGCGAATCCTCTCGTGCTTGCACAGGTCGAGAATCGCACGTTGCCCCGGCACCCGCTTGTCGGGCGACACGTCGATCACGAGCTGATGGTAGATCGCGCTCGGAACCCGTGCTTCGGCCCAATCCAGCACGGTGAGGACGGCGAGACCGATGACGGTCCCTCCGATCGCAAGATCGTAGAAACCCTGTCCCGAGACGATCCCGAGCGCCGCCACGAACCAGATCGATGCCGCCGTCGTCAGCCCGCGAACCCAATCCCCCACGCGGATGATCGTCCCCGCGCCGAGAAAGCCGATCCCGGTGATCACCCCCGCGGCGATCCGTCCCGGATCGATTTGAACCCCCGTGCCGGCGGCGACCCACCGAACCACGGATTCCCCGCCGACCATGACCAACGCCGCGCCGATCCCGACAAGGACATGGGTACGCAGCCCGGCCGGACGCCCGTGGATCTGGCGTTCGAGCCCGATCACTCCGGTCAGCCCGGCCGCGACCACCACGCGAAGGATCAGTTCCCACGCGATCATTCGTCCTCCGTCGGCTACGTCAGCTCGAGCGACTTCTCGTCGTCGATCCGTCGGATCGTCGCGACGATCTCGTCGACCGGCATCGCGCCGAGGTCCTCTTCGGTCCGCAGCCGCACGGCCACGGTGTCGGCCTCGATCTCGCGGTCGCCGATTACGAGCATATACGGGATCTTCTGCATCTGCGCGTTGCGGATCTTCGCGTTCATCCGCTCCGACGTCCCGTCGACCGTCGCGCGGATCCCCGCGGCGCCGAGCTTCCGCTCTACCGCCCGGGCGTACTCGATGTGCCGGTCGGCAATCGGAATGACCGCCGCCTGCACCGGCGACAGCCAGACCGGGAACGCGCCGGCGTAGTTCTCGACGAGGAGCGCGTAGAACCGCTCGATCGCACCGAGCAGGGCCCGATGCACGACGTACGGCCGCTGGCGCGAGCCGTCCTCGGCCACGTACGTCATGTCGAACCGGCTCGGCAGGTTGAAGTCGAACTGGATCGTCGTCAGCTGCCACATCCGTCCCAGGACGTCGCGGATCTTGATGTCGATCTTCGGGCCGTAGAAGACCGCTTCGCCCTCCATCCGCTCGTACGGCAGTTCGCGCGCGGCGATCGCCTTCAGCAACGACGCCTCGGCCGTCTCCCACATCGCATCCTCCCCGGCGTACTTGTCCAGATTCGCCGGGTCGCGGACCGAGAGCTCGATCTTGAACTCCTCGAACCCGAACCCTCTCAACAGGTCCAGGCTGAAGTCGAGCACGCGCAGGATCTCGTCCTCGATCTGCTCCGGGGTGCAGATGATGTGCGCGTCATCCTGCGTGAACCCTCGCACGCGCAGCAGGCCGTGCAGCGTTCCCGATCGCTCGTATCGATAGACCGTGCCGAGCTCCGCCCACCGAAGCGGCAGGTCGCGGTAGGAGCGGGTCTGCGACTTGTAGATCATGATATGGAACGGGCAGTTCATCGGCTTCAGGTAGTACTCCTGCCCATCTACATCCATCGGCGCGTACATCCCGTCGCGGTAGAAGTCGAGGTGTCCCGACGTCTCCCACAGGTGCGCCCGCCCGATATGCGGGGTGAAGACGATCTCGTAGCCGCCCTCGTAGTGGCGCTGTCGCCAGTAGTCCTCGATCAGCACGCGCATCCGGCCGCCCTTGGGATGCCAGTACGCCAACCCCGGACCGGCCTCCTCGTGGAAGCTGACGAGGTCGAGGTCCTTGATCAGGCGTCGGTGGTCCCGCGCTTCCATCTGCGCCAGCCGCTCGAGGTACGCCTCGAGGTCCCCCACCTTTTCCCAAACGGTGCCGTAGATTCGCTGCAGCATCGGGCGGGTCTCGTCGCCGCGCCAGTACGCCCCGGCGACGGAGAGCAGCTTCAACGCCGCCGCCTTCACCTGTCCCGTCGAGCGGAGGTGCGGCCCACGACAGAGGTCGACGAACTCGCCCTGCTCGAAGAACGAGACGGTCTCGCTCTCGAGGTCGTCAACGAGTTCGACCTTGTAGCTCTCGCCCTGTGCCTCGAGCAGCGCGCGCGCCTCGGCCGCCGGCAGTTCCTTGCGGACGATCGGCAGGTCGGCGTCGATGATCTTCGCCATCTCCGCGGCGATCCGATCGAGATCCTGTTCGGAGAACGACTCGGGCACGTCGAAGTCGTAATAAAAGCCATCTTCGATCGCCGGCCCGATCCCGAGCTTCGCCTCGGGGAAGAGCCTCTTCACCGCCTGGGCCATGATGTGCGTCGTCGTGTGCCGCAGCGTCTCCAGCGCCTGCGGCTCGCCCGTCGTGACGAGCGTCAGCGTGCAGTCCTCGGTCAGCGTCTCGCGAACATCGCGAAGCGTGCCGTCGACGACCGCACAGACCGTCGCCTCGGCGAGGCGCGGCCCAATCGACGATGCCACCTCGAGGATCGAGATACCCTCGGGGTGTTCCACAATGGACCCATCCGGCAAAGAAACTCGGATCATCGTCCCTCCTTCGGGGCGGAAATGCCGTATCTTACCTCGGAAACACCGTTGCGACCAGCGATACGGCCTTCGGCGGGTCCCGACGAAGCGGCCTACAGGATGTAGCGGGACAGGTCTCGATCCTCGACGATGTCGGCGAGTCGCTCCTCGACATACGCCCGATCGATCCCGATCGTCTCTCCCCGACGCGCATCGGCCTCGAAGGAGATGTCCTCCATCAGCTTCTCCATCACCGTCGTCAATCGGCGGGCGCCGATGTTCTCGGTCGTCTGGTTCAGCTCATAGGCGATGTCGGCGATCGCGGCGATCGCGTCCTCATCGAACTCCAACGTCACCGATTCGGTCGCCATCAGGGACCGATACTGGGTGACCAAGGCGTCCTTCGGCTCGCAAAGGATCCGTCGGAAGTCCGCCGCCGTCAGGTTGTCCAGCTCGACGCGGATCGGCAACCGTCCTTGCAGCTCGGGAATCAGGTCCGATGGCTTCGACATGTTGAATGCCCCGGCAGCAATGAACAACACGTTCTCGGTGCTGACCGCGCCATAGCGCGTTCGAACCGCCGTTCCCTCGAGCAGAGGGAGGAGGTCGCGCTGGACCCCTTGACGCGAAACGCCCGGCCCGCCGGTCTCCTCTCTTCCGCCGGCCGCAATCTTGTCCAACTCATCGAGGAAGACGATACCCATCTCCTCGGCCAGCTGGAGGCCTTCCTGGCGGACCTCGTCCATGTTGATCAGCGTATCGAGGACCTGCTCGAACAGGTAGCCGCGCGCCTCGCGAATCCGCATCCGTCGCTTCTTGCGCGACGTCGGCAGGAGACCGGAGAGGACGTTTCCCATGTCGATCCCCATCTGATCGATCCCGTCCTGCGAGAAGACCTCCAACTGGGGGTTGATCTGCTCTTCGACCATGATCTCGATATAGCGTTCCTCGAGATCGCCGGCCTCGAGCTTCGCGAGCAGCTTCTCGCGGGTGTGCTTCACCGACTCCTCGCGCTCCTCGTCATGGTCGCTGCCGGGCAGGAGTGCCTCGAGGATCTGCTCGGTCACGAGCCGTTCCGCCTCTTCCTCGACTCGGTAGATCTCCTCCTCGCGAATCATGTCGATTGCGATGTCGACAAGATCCCGAATCATCGACTCGACGTCCCGGCCGACGTAGCCCACCTCGGTGAATTTCGTCGCCTCGACCTTGACGAACGGACAGGTCGTCAGACGCGCCAGGCGGCGCGAGATCTCGGTCTTCCCGACGCCGGTCGCGCCGATCATCAAGATGTTCTTCGGCTTGATCTCGGCGCGGATCTCGTCGCTGACGTACTGCCGGCGCATCCGATTGCGCAACGCAATCGCGACCGATCGCTTCGCCGCCGCTTGCCCGACGATGTACTTGTCCAGCTCCTCGACGATCTGCTTCGGCGTCAGGCCGCTGATCCGCGGCTCCGGCACTTCGATCAATGGGCTCATGCGCTCTCTCCCCACCGGATTTCCTCGAGGGTGATCTGATCGTTGGTGTAGATGTCGATCGCCGCGGCGATCTCCAGCGCCCGCCGCGCGATCCGGTCGATCGGCAGATCGCCTGCTTCCATCAATCCCTTCGCTGCAGCAAGGGCGTACGGGCCGCCGGAGCCGATCCCGATCACGCCGTCGTCGGGCTCGAGGACGTCGCCGGAGCCGGAGATCATCAGCAGCCCCTCCTCACTGACGGCGGCAAGAACGGCCTCGAGATGACGGAGCATTCGATCGGTCCGCCACTCTTTCGTCAGTTCCACCGCGGATCGGCGAAGCTGGCCGTCGAACTTCTTCAACTTGCCTTCGAACTTCTCCAACAGCGCGAGGCAATCGGCGGTCGCCCCGGCGAAGCCGACGAGGACGCGGTCGTCGTGCAATCGATAGACCTTCTTCGTGTTTCGCTTGATCACGGTCGTATCGAGCGTCGCTTGGCCGTCGCTGGCGAGGACGGCTCGCCTCTCCGCCGCATCGTGAATCGCAAGAATCGTCGTGCTATGCATCGTAGCCATGAGGGCCCTATTCTAGTGCGCGCGGGAGAGCCCATCAATCCGACGTTCGCGTGTTCCGATCCGTACCGAGAGGTATTCAAAAACGCACCGCAACAAGATCTGTTGGCTTAGAGAGAAGAGAGAATGTAGTAGCAGTAGTAGGGCGCGTCGTATCCTGGGGAGATCACCGAGACGGACGATGAGAAGGCGCGTTTCACCGATCGTTTCGTGGGGAGAAGCTGTGCAGGAGAGCGGATTTGCGGTGGACGGTCGCTGTGGGAAACGTCGTACGGGGCACTCCACAGCCGACGTCCACAGAAGGTGGGGCGGTCTCCACAGGGTTGTCCGCCGAGCGTCCACAGCGGCTAGCGGACGGTCGAATAGCGTGCGGCCAGGTTCTCCTGCATCTCGGCGATCTCGGCGTACAGGAGAGGGGTTTCCTCGATCATCGATTTGACCTTCACGTAGGAGTGCATGATCGTGGAGTGATCGCGATTGCCGAACTCGCGGCCGATGGCCGGGAACGAATGATCGGTCATCTCCCGCGAGAGGTAGATCGCGACATGGCGCGCTTGCGTGATCTCCTTCTTCCGGCTCGAACTCTCGATCTCCTGTGGCTTCACGTGGAACCGCGAAGCGACCTCTTCTTTGATGTGCGCGATCGTCAGACGAGGTCGCTGTCCCTCTTTCGGAAGCATGCCCTCGAGGGATCGCGCGGTCAACGCCTCGTCACGCAGTTCGGCGAACGCAAGCACCTTCGTCAACGCCCCCTCGAGGGCGCGCACGTTCGACGAGATTCGCGACGCAATCAGCTCCAAGACGGCGACATCGATGTCCAGGCCGCGAAGCGCCGCCTTCTCACGCAGGATCGCGATGCGCGTCTCCAAGTCGGGCGGCTGGATATCCGCGACGAGTCCCCACTTGAATCGGGAGACGAGCCGATCCTGGAGGCCGGACAGCTCGCCGGGGGATCGGTCGCTCGATAGGACGATCTGCTTCTCGTTGCCGTGCAGCTCGTTGAAGGTGTGGAAGAGCTCCTCCTGCGTCGCCTCCTTGCCGCTGAGGAAGTGGACGTCATCGATCAGCAGCAGATCGACCTGACGATACTTGCTGCGAAACGCCGGAGTCGTGTTGTTGCGGATGGCATTGATCAGCTCGATCGCGAACCGCTCCGACGATGTGTATACGACCGAACGACTCGGCGACTCGGCCTGAACATGGTTGCCGATCGCTTGAAGCAAATGGGTCTTCCCCAGTCCGACGCTCCCGTAGATGAAGAGCGGGTTGTACGCCGTTCCCAGCTTCGTCGCGACCGCCTCCGAGGCGAAGTACGCGAGGTCGCAGTTCTTGCCGCGGACGAACGAATCGAACGTGTAGTCCGGATTCAGCGGCAGCACATCGGCGGGGAGAGAATCGCTTCTCGAGACCGACGGGGACGTCCGTTCGGGCGGGTTGGATCCGTTCTTCGTGATCTCGATGATCAGTGCGACCGGGTGTTCGCACGTCTGCGACGCGATCTCCTCGATCATGTCGCGGTAGCGACGTTCGATGCCACCTTTCGTGAACGGATCGGGGACGGAGATCGTCAACGCGCCGTCGTGCAGCGCGACGGCACGCGTCTCCTGAAACCACGTCTCGAAGCTCGAATAGGAGATCTCCGACTTCAGCGCGGACAGCACGGAGTCCCACACGGATGGAGCGGTTACGGTCATTACGGTAGCTTCCCCCTGCACTTGCGCCGCAAGCGTATCGCACCGACTTCGAGGCGGTCAAGCGGTCGAGCGGTGTCGGGTCCCGATTCTTGGGCGCTGGAAGCCGCATCAGATGACTGTCACCGCGCGAACAGACATCCAATACCTCCTTCGCAGGGTCACACGTCGCGTACGACCGATGGGAGGGTCCGTCATCGTAGGCGCTTCGAGCGAGACCGGTGCGATCGATCTCGCGTTGTGGAAAAGCCCGATACCCCCGTTGGACAGGAAGAAACGCCTGTGGAAAAGGATGCGGAGATCGTGGGGAGAGCGTGGTAGGACGGCGTGGGTCGGCATCCCGCGCGTTGCGCCGAGACATGGGCCCCGACTTATCCACAAGGAAGTCCCCTCAGCGAGCGTTTTTCGGGGGCTTCTCCACATGGTTTTCCACAGGCCGCATCGAGGCTCGGGAACCCCGGATGTATGATTTCAACAGACTTTGCTGGAACGGGTGTGAACGGGAGACCTGTGGTCTCGTGTGGAGGGGTGGGTCAGATGTCCTGTTTCGATGGGACGATTCGCCATGTTGACCAAAGGATTGGTGCCGAGGCCCAGATTCGAACTGGGGACACCGGCCTTTTCAGGGCCGTGCTCTACCAACTGAGCTACCTCGGCACAACTGGCGGGGACGACCGGATTTGAACCGGCGATCTCTGGAGTGACAATCCAGCGTCCTAGACCAGACTAGACCACGCCCCCGAGATGCGAAAACTCACTGGGCGAGACAGGACTCGAACCTGTGACCTTCCGGATGTAAGCCGGATGCTCTCCCAGCTGAGCTACTCGCCCATTATAGCGCGCCCCCTGCATGCCGCAAGGGGCTCGCTCTGGCGTCCCCAAGGGGATTTGAACCCCTGCCGCCGGGATGAAAACCCGGTATCCTAGGCCGCTAGATGATGGGGACGTAAACCGGCGAATTATAGGCTCCAAAGGGCCTTCGTTTCAACAGATGTGGGTCCCGTCGAGAGGCGCCTTCGGACACAGGCGATTGATGCCTCCCCATGCTCTCTGGTTTGGCGTTAGGCTCTACGCGTTCTTGGTGCGCCGGCGAGTGCCTTCGAACGAGTGCGTGGAGGTATCCGGCTGCTGTCCCGAACGAACGTGGCTCCAGATGCTATCGATCGGGACCCGGACCGAACGTTCTTACTCCGTGGCGCATTCCTCGCCCGACCTCTCGGGAAGGACATCGCTCTCGTCCGACGCCGCGGGGTCCGGCAACTTGGAGAGGACGAAGACAGCACCCAGTAGCAGGAACGCGGCGACCAAGTACGCGGCATGGTAGCCGGCAGACTGCACGAGGTACCCGCACGACACACCGGCAAGGGTCGTGCTTGCGCCCGCAACCGCGTTGTAGGTCCCGAGAGCAAGACCGCGGTTCTCCGGTCTGGCAAGCCGCGAAGCGAGCGCAACCCCGCTCAGCTGGAAGAACGACCAGGTCAGCCCAATCAGAAACAGGAACGGGGCGACGGCAGCCCACGGAAGGTCCGGAATCAGCCATAGCGTCACTGCCCCGAGGAGGAACAACGCAATCCTGGCGCTCAGGGCTCCCATCTGAACGCGCCGGTTTCCCCGACGCTTGATTCGATGGAGTGCAAACGGATACGCAAGGACGATGCCACTGTGCAGCATGACGTATCCGCAGAAGACGAGCGAAGGAGGGTATCCCAACCTCTGCGACAACAGCAGCGCCAGCGGCATGCCGAAGAAGGCGATTCCGGCGAACGCCAGCGCCGAAGCGAGGAGGAACTGCCGCGTCTCGCGCCGGAGATCTCTCAGCCGCTTTGGGGAGAACCGGTGGTACAGATGGAGTGGATTGAAGCGCCACGCCTCGAGCAGGAGGTTTCCGACAGCGATGATCAGACCGCGAAACCTACGCTGCGTGAATACCGGTCTCGTTGACGGGATCAGCCAGGCCGCGAGGCCGGCCGCGACAAAACCCAGCCCCGACAGCACGATCAGCAGGGTGCGGATTCCGAGTCCCTCCGACAGCATGACCAGCGTAGTGGTCACGCCCAACGCTCCGGCCACAAGACCTAGAAGCCATCCCAGAGCGCCGAACAGGTTCAGTGCGGTGATGCTCGCCTCCCATTCGCGATCGTCCTTGCGTTCGATGACCAATAAGACGGCGACGGACGCGTTGGCGATCCAGAAGAAGCTGAGTAGTGTGTTGCAGACGACAAGTCCGGCGAACGTCACGGAAAGGGCGAGACCGGCGTGGGTGATGCCGACCGTCAGGCTGCTCGCGACGACGAATGCTTTCCGTCGGTGCACCGCATCCGATAGCCTTCCCCATAGGAGGCTGCCAAGCACCGCCGCGGCGCTTGCAAACGTCGAGAGGATCCCGAGTTCGCTTGGACCTTGTGCGAGGATTCGATCGAGCTTCAACGGGATCAGGACGGACGAGGTTCCCATCACGAAGTTCGCGAGTAGGAAGGCGGCGTACCAGGGTTCTATCGAGTGGCGGACGGAGCGCATCGGGAAGACCTCCGGGAGATGGCGAATCCAAGCGACTCGGGCGTTGGATTCGAAGGCGCGATCGCTACCTGACCAGGAGAAGAGGCGTGGTAGATGTGTTGGCTACTTCACGTGCCACGCTTCCCATCAAGGCGCGCTCGAGTCCACGGCGGCCGTGCGTTCCCATGACGATCAGATCTGCGTCGAGCGTCGCGGCCATCTGGGTGATTACCTCTCCGGGGTGACCTTCCTTGAGATGAGGTTCGACTTCGGTGACCCCCAGATCGCGAAGTTCCTGTGCCGCTTCGTTCACGATCTCCTGCCCTTTCTTGTGGACCTTCTCCGCCACCGCGTCATCCAAGACGTAGTAGTACCACGGCCCGGCGTAGTTCGTCTCGGACGCGAACAACACGTGAACCTTCGCCGAGAGCTTCTTCGCCAGAGAGCCGGCAAAGCAGACCGCCCTCTCACTGCACTTCGACCCGTCCGTCGGAACGAGGATCCCCCTGATCTCGTTGCGGATTGCGTCGTTCTTCATCGTTCGATCCTCCATCGGGAGTGTATGTCGGCTAGTCGATCAGCACGTCGCCGAGGACCACGCCCGAGCCATTGGGCGACGTGAACGTCACGCTAAGGACGTACATTCCGCTTGACCACCGATGCGATGACAGATCGGGTGTTAGGCTGATCTTGTACACACCGCTCACCGGCTCGGTTACGCCGACCTTCTTGATAGGATCTGCGCCGGCGGGCGCCCCGACGACGACGACGGACAGACTGCCCTCGGGAATTCCTCGAACGGGACCGGACGCGTTGTACCCCGAGACGAATAGGTAGGCCTCATTCCGATTGCCGGCGGCCGCGGCGCCGCGATGTCCGACGGCCTGAAGGATGAGTCCTTCC
>Ga0272443_10004982_pt1 | contig 14002 bp, 12 predicted proteins | sample SSMAcet12_FD_193581 | JGI IMG/M metagenome (GOLD analysis project Ga0272443, IMG submission 193581) | Marine sediment archaeal communities from Little Sippewissett salt marsh, Falmouth, MA, United States - SSM-Acet-12 | ecosystem: Environmental > Aquatic > Marine > Wetlands > Sediment ...
GACCTCGCGGTACGTCCTCACGGGCAAGCGGGGCGTGGAGATGATTGACCTGGAGGGCGAGGCCCACTCGCGTAACAACTGGGTCCGTGGCACGTGCCGGCTTGGCGTCGTGCCGTGCAACGGCCTTCTGTACGCCACACCGCACTCGTGCGGATGTTACATGGAGGCGAAGTTGTACGGGTTCTGGGCCCTGGCGGGCGAGCGAGGCGCCGGCCCGGTCGCCGCGCCGGACGTGCCGGAGGGCGAGCGGCTCCATAAGGGCCCGGCGTACAGCGAAATCGAAGATCAAAAACCCAAAATCGAAAATGTCGCTGACTGGCCCACCTACCGCCACGATGGTGCCCGAAGCGGCTCGACGCCGGCGCCGGCGCCTGCCGCGCTCGATGCCGTTTGGCGGGCCGAACTGGGCGGGCGGATTACCCCACCCGTCGTGATGGCGGGGCGGGTCGTGGTGGCCCAGACGGACGCCCATCGCATCGTTTGCCTCGATGCCGCCACGGGCAAGGAGGCCTGGGCGTTTACGGCGGGCGGCCGGGTCGATTCCCCGCCCACGATCGACCGGGGCCGGGTGCTGGCCGGCTGCGCGGACGGGTACGTTTACTGCCTCCGCCTGGCGGACGGCCAACTCGTCTGGCGGTTCCTGGCGGCCCCGCGCCGGGTGCACGCCGTATCGTACGACCAGGTGGAATCCGTCTGGCCCGTGCACGGAAGCGTTCTGGTGACGGGCGGCGTGGCGTACGTGGTGGCCGGCCGGTCGTCGCATCTGGACGGCGGCCTCGTGCTGTACGCCCTGGACCCGGGTACCGGCCAGGTCCGCGCCTCGGCGCGCGTTCGTAGCGAGCACCCGCAGACGCTGCCGGAGCCGACCGCGGAGCAGCGGGAGGCGATGCTGGCCACGATCTCCCAGAACAACACCGACTACAAGACGTTCCTGGCTCCCGACCACAGCGATGCGTTCTCGATGGACGGGGCCCGGCCGGACGTCCTGGTGGCCGCCGGCGACTCGGTGTACCTGCGTCAGTTGCGGTTCAACGGCGAGTTGGCCCGTCAGAAGGAGTCGTACCCGCACCTGTTTTCCACATCGAGCTTCCTGGACGGCGGAGAGATTCACCGCTCGCACTGGGTGCTGGGCACGGGCGACTTCACGCGCACGCCGGTGGCCTACTCCTGGATCGCGTTTGGCCCAACCAAGTGGCGCGACAACCGGTTGTCGGTTCCCTACGGTCTGATCCTGGCCTTCGATGAACGCACGGTGTGGGGCGTTCGCCGCAATCACCTCATGAGGTCGAAGGGCGGCAGCAAGAGCCCGTACGTGCTCTTCGCCCAGGCGAGGCCCGGGGCGAGTGGGCCGAAACGGTCGCTGCCCGACTTCCGGAAGGAGGGCGTCGAGTTGGCGTGGACGGCGCCGCTCGCGCTCCGCCCCCGGGCGATGGTCCGCGCCGGCGAGCACCTGCTCCTTGCCGGCATGTCCGACACGTTTGATGCCAAGCAGCCGTCCGCGCCGTGCAACGCCGTGTTCCAGGGCGAAGGTGCGGGCGTGCTGCACGTCTTCGCCACCGGCGAGGGGAAGCCGCTGGGCACGTGGCCGCTCCGGGCCCCGCCCGTGTGGGACGGCATCGCCGTTGCCGGCGGCAGGCTGTATCTCTCGAACGAGCGGGGGGCCGTCGTGTGCCTCGGGCGCCCGTAGACGGGTTGCATCGCGGCCGCCGCGCCGGCGCACGAGCTCAACGCCATGTCGCAATAGACAATACCCGGCAACGTTTGGCTTACCCAAGGCGTGGCCGGGACGGGTGGCCCCGTATCGGCGAATTCATGGGAGGATCTTGCGATGTCTCGACCACACGTTCTTAAGGCCGTTCTGATTGCCTTTCTTGTTCCTGCAGCCGTTGCCATGGCGGCCGAGGCGCCGGCCGACCGGGCCGACCGCCTGATGAAACAGTGGGATACGAACCAGGACGGTCGCCTGTCGCGCGAGGAACTGCCCGAACGGATCCGCCCGAACTTCGATCGCGTCGACCGCAACGGCGACGGTTTCATCAGCCTCGAGGAACACCGGGCCGTCGGTCGACGCCAACGTCAGCAGGGAACGCGCCAGCAGCCGAATGTCGCCCGCCAGTGGTCCAACGTCGAGATCAAACGCGACCTGCCGTACGCCGGCACCGACGACCCGCGCCAGCGCCTCGACCTGTACCTGCCGAAGGAACGCAAGAGCGCGGGGCCCCTGCCGGTTGTCGTGTTCATCCACGGCGGGGCGTGGGGGGCGGGGAGCAAGGAGAGCGGCATCCGGCGGGTCGCCCCCTTCGTCGACACGGGACAGTTCGCCGGCGCCTCGATCAACTACCGTCTGAGCGGGCAGGCGATCTGGCCCGCCCAGATTCACGACTGCAAAGCCGCCATCCGATGGATCAAGGCCCACGCCAAGGAGCACAACCTCGACCCGGCCCACATCGCCGTCTGGGGCTCCTCCGCGGGCGGGCACCTGGTGGCCATGCTCGGCGTCACCGGCGACGTCAAGGCTCTGGAGGGCGCGGTCGGCCCGCACACCAACCAGACCAGCCGCGTGACGTGCGTGGTGGATTGGTTCGGCCCATCGAACTTGCCCACGATGAACGACCCGCCTGGTAAGATGGATCACATGGGCCCTGGCGCGCCCGAGTCGCGACTCATCGGGTGCCCCGTGAAGGACAATCCCGAAAAGGCTCGGGCGGCGTCGCCCATCACGTACGTCTCGAAGGGCGACTCGCCGCACCTCATCTGCCACGGCGACCAGGACCCAACGGTGCCCCACGACCAGTCGGTTCGCCTGGCGGCTGCGCTCCAGAAGGCCGGCGTCCCCTGCACGTTTATCACCGTAAAGGGGGCGAAGCACGGCTGGGGCCACCACCCTACGGTCGACACGCGCGTGGGACTGTTTCTGGAGAAGTACCTCCTGGGCAAGGACGTGACGGTGTCGGCCGAGCCCGTCGAGATGGGCACGTAACCGATGGCGCCGTGCGGCCGGCCGGGTCGCCGGCCGCTTGGGGTCGTAGGTACTACCCGAGGCCTGGGAACGCCTGCGCCAGGTCGAGCGTGTCGCCGGTTTCCTTTTGGAGCCGCCGGAACGTTGCAAACAGGCGTTTCATGATGGCTTGTGACCCCGGCGCCTCGGCCAGGTCGTGCATTTCGAGCGGGTCCTTGCGCAGGTTGAAGAGCAGGGCCTTTTTGATCTTCGGGTACAGCAGCAACTTGTACCCGTCCTGAGTGACCATACGCTGGACGCCGAGGTACCCCCCGTAGATGGCATCGCGTGCCCCGTCGCGCTGGCCGCGGATGAGCGGCATCAGGCTGCGGAACTGGACGTGCGCCGGTATGGGGGCGCCGGCCAGGTCGAGCGTCGTCGGCATGATGTCCTGCAGGTACACGGGCGCCTCGATCCGCTTGCCCTTATCGATGCCCGGCCCCGTTACGACGAGCGGCACCCGGACGCTGTGGTCAAAGAGGTTCTGTTTGCCGATGAGGCCGTGATGCCCGACGGCCAGACCGTGGTCGGCGCTGAAGAAGATGATCGTGTTGTCGGCCTTGCCGGACTTCTCCAGGGCGTCCAGGATGCGCCCGATCTGGGCGTCCATGTGCGAGATGATGGCGTAGTACTCTTGCCGGTGGACTTTGACGGAGTGAGGCGTGCGCGGGAAGGGGGCCAACTTCTCGTCGCGCAGGCCCTTGCCGCACCCGATGTCGTCCTTGTACGGGTACTCCGGCAGGAAGTTTTCGGGCACCGAGATGGCATCGAGCGGGTACTTGTTGACGTACGCCTTGGGCGACTGGCGCGGGTCGTGCGGGGCATTGAACGCCAGGTACATATAGAACGGGTCGTCGCTCTTGGCGGCCTGGCCGATGAAGCCGACGGCATCGTCGCCGAGGACCTCGCTCCAGTGCTTGCCGCCTTTCCAATACCCGCCGCGGCTTTCGTCCCACGGTTGCCAGGGGTCGGGTTTGCCCTGACGGGGCCGGTTGTAGCCTTCGGGCGTTTGGTTGGGCATGCCGGGGCGGACGTGGACGACGTGGTTGAAGGTCTTTTCGGCGTCGGCCTTCACGTGCCACTTGCCGCTGAAGTAGGTGTCGTACCCGGCCTTCTGGAGGAGTTGGCCCCACATGCGGCCGCGCTCGCGGAATTCCTTGTCGGTGTGCTTGTATACGCGGGAGGCGTTCCAGAGGTAGAGGCCCGTGTTGAGCATGGTCCGGCTGGCGATGCAGACGGCCCCGCTCCACGAGCCCTGGTTGTACGCGTGGGTGAACGTGGTGCCGCCGCGGACCAGGCGGTCGAGGTTCGGCGTGATGACCTCGTCGTTGCCCAGGGCGCGGACGGCCTCGAAGGTCTGGTCATCCGCGAAGAGGAAAAGCAGGTTGGGCCGACCCGTTGGCGCCCCGGCCGCGCGGGCCAGGGGTGCGGCTGCCATCGCCGCGGCGCCGGCACCGAGTGTTTGCAGGAAGGTCCGTCGGTTCATGTTGGTTCCTTTCGGGGTCGTGTGGCTGTTTCTATCCTTCGCGCAGCACCTGGAAGCCCATGAGGTGCCCCAGGCGCTCCATGTCTTTCACGTGGTTGCCGTAGAAGACCACCCGGTGCAGCAAGGCCATGGTGTGGTGGACGGCCTCGTTGATCTTGCCGGCCCCCCAGTTGTGATAGAAGGCGTCGGCGTCCGCGACCTTCGTCCAGAACTGGGTTCGGCAGGCGAGTTCGTCGCGGGTGATCTTGTAGATGGTGCCGGTGGAGATGAGCAGGGTGTCGAGGTTCACGAGTTTGGCGCAGGTCACTTCCTGGCCCAAGCGCTGCTCCACCTCCAGGGCCACGCCCTGCTCGGAGTCGCTCTGCGTGCGGATGCGGAACGGCAGGCGCCTGGAGTCCGGCCCGGCCATCTTCGTCGCGCAGGTGCAGTGGAAGTGGATGAGTGCGTTCTCGGACGTGTCGAACACCGGGTCGCTGATGAAGCCCGGAATGCCGAATGCATACTGGAAGAGGAGCATCGTCAGGGTCGAGTCGCAGTCGCCCTCGCACGCGCCCACCTTGCCCAGGTCGTTCAGTTTGCTGAACGTGAGGCATCCCTTGGCGGGCTTGCCCATGCAGTGGCTGCTCGTGATGGCCTGGGCCTTCTCCGCGATCATGAGGTCGCGCACCGCCAGGTACATGCGGGCGGAGTTCACGATCTGGTCGGTGGTCGGTTCGACAATCTCCCGGGCCTTCGATAGCCAGTGCCGCCGGGCCTCCGCCTGGGCGGCCTCGATCGGTACCGCCTGGTGGGCATCGAGGATTTTCTGGTTCGGCCACACGAGCATCTCGGCGCCGAGCGCCTTGGCCACCAATTCCGGCTTCGTGGAGGCCATCGTGCCCTTCGGCTGCCCCACGGCGATGAGACGGGTTTTGCGCATCTTCGCGGGCACCCGCAGCAGGCGGACGACGCGATCGATGTCGGTCCAGTCGCCCGACGGCATCAGGATGACGCGCTTGCCCTGCTGCTGCCACTGCGGGAAGTACATCCACCCGTGCCCGCTGAACGGCTGCGTGAAGACGCCGCACGGCAGGCCGGTGTCGAGGATCGCGCTCATCGGCCGGTTCGGCGCACCGCCGCCGTGCCCGGACAGGTGGAACATGAGGACGGCGTCGGCGTCCTTGGCCTTGGCGACGACCTCCTCGGTCTTGGTGGGCGGCAGCAGCTCGCCGCCCACGAACTGGACGTCGCCCAGACGCTTCTCGAGGGCCGACAGGTGCGCCTCGAACTTCGCGATCTCCTCCGTCGGCCGCGACATGTAAAAGTGACCCGTCCGCCCGATGTACACCTTGTGGATGCGCACGGGCGGCATGGCGGGCCAGTTGGCCTCCCCGCCGGCCGCGACGCCCGCACGCCCGGCCTCGCCGGCGCAACCCGCTGCCGCCATCATCCCGCCCGCCAAGGCCGATTCGAGGAACGTCCGTCGGTTCATGTCCGTACTCATGGTTTTCTCCTTATGGTTGCCGGGTGGCTTGGCCCGGAACGGCAGGTGTTTTCCCCTGTCGGAGGCCCGTTGTTTGCCTGCCAGACTACTACGCGACGCCACGGCGTGCAAGAGGCTGTCCAGCCGCGCCGCACGAGAAGCCCTTCGCGCGCCGCGGCCGTATGGTACAATGGCCTCTTCCGACAAAAGGCCGAACGGCGCCACGGCGGGCGCCACGCATCGGGAGACCGCGATGACCCGAAAGTACCTGCTTTACCTGCTTCGCTGGCAGGCCTCCACGCCCATCCTGGCGGTGTGCGTGTGGTTTTTGACCGAGCGGCTGGGCGCCACCGTCACCACCGTCCTGGCGAATCTGATAGGCGGCCTCATCTTTTTCTGGGTCGACCGGTGGATCTTCAGCCACACGACCATTCTCCAGGGCGAGGTGTGGGAAATCCGCGAAGCCATCGCCTGCGCCGACTGTGGCCAGGTGGTGGACCGCGGGTACCGGCTCGTCAAGAAGAAGGATTACGACCGCACCGGCGACCACCGGCCCGAGTTCCGGTGCCACCTGTGCAGCCGACGCAAGTACGAGCAGGACCACGGCGAGGCGGAATCGCCTGCCACGACGCCTTGACGGCGGGCCGGACCCTGGCTATACTTCTCCCCCTTGGCCGAGGCTTGGGCTGAAGACACGCCGTTGGCCCGGCCGATAGCATGGACGTTGCCGACCCCGGACATGGCCTGACGGGCGGGTGCGGCCGGTTGCGGGGCCACAGGCGGCGCCGCGAATGCATGCAGACAACCGATTCCCCGGTAGCTCAATTGGTAGAGCGGGCGGCTGTTAACCGCTAGGTTGTAGGTTCAAGTCCTACCCGGGGAGCCACTTTTTCGCGGCGGCGAGCAGCCGCCGCTTTGTTTAACAGGCGCCCGTTTGGCGCAACTCTCGCACGTAACGTAGCCTGCGGCAACCACTTACACGTTTTACGCTCTCTTGAGGCTCCAGGCGTGTGCGCGCCCCGCCGCGCCCCCGCGGCCCCTCCCGGCCGCGGACTCTCAGACTCTCGGCCCGCGAGAGCGGTCCCGGTTAGCGCGATGGTTCGGAATGGACCCCGGAAATGGAGAATGCGAGATCTTACTTTTTGCGACACCCCAGGAGATCGTCGCATGACTGTAGGGCTCCACCGTCTTGCAATGACGCAGGCTTGCCGAGAGAATGCTGACACTAGATGGGTTTGGTTCGTGCGCTTGTCGCAGGGCGACAACAATGGTAAGAAAAGCGGCGCCATCCGGGGAGACTGATCTGGGGCCAATCACTTCCGGCCTGATCCGCTTAGTTATTCCAGGCTCCGATTGATTAGCGCCAGAGACGAGGTGAATCGCACAAGTAAAGCGACGCCAAACCCCGACCTGACAACGCCCGGATATGTATTTACTATATTAGCAGAAGTTGCATCAATTAGATTGTGCCAAGCTCAGTAATGCGACTCGGTCTCGATCAGCCCTCCATACTGTTCGTTGCCCACCGTCTCCCACCACTGCCGACCTTGCACATCGTTGACGAAGTAGGCACCATATCGCGAAGGCGCAGGCTGCACGCCGCAACTCTGTGCCAGCGCCGCGATAAGCATCGGTGACATGCCTTCACGCTTCAAGAGGGCAAGCAGGAGGGGCCGTCCACGCTCGCCCAGCCGACCCAGCGCGCCGATCAATGCACCACGAACCTGGTGGTCTTCTTCCTGGGTGCAGGCCAGGAAGAGGGCAACCGGTGCACCGTCCGATCTGGCCTGGCTCAGAGCCATGGCGGCCTTGCGTCGTACAGTAGGCTCGGCATCTACCAGCCGGCCGATAAGCCACAGTTCTTCGTCCGGACCCATTTTCTCGGCCGCGCTAAGTACCCGGCTTACAAGCTGGTGCGAAATGCCTTCGCAGGTGACTGCGTGTTGAAGGCTGGATTCGCCAGACTCTGTTGCCGGACCACAGCCAACACAGCTCATGAGCACCGCTAACGAAAACACCTGCAGAGCATCAATCGGCGCAAAGACGCCTGCTGCCCGGTCGCTTATCACTGCCTTGTCCATTGGCCCCAGTCCACGGAGATTTGCGGCCAGTCCTGGGTTGCTGCGTGCCTATTCCAGCTGCGAATTGCATTGTGCATGCCCATAGTCGGTGAGCGATTGAAGACTGGTTGAATTGCGCGCGGATTGTTGGGGGTATGCGTCCAACCCCACAGGATGCAACCGAAGATCCTCCCCTTATAGCTTCCGGCATTACAGATAATACAAGTCTCGAACTGCTGGCCACTTGAAGCCGTGCCTGCGGTGCCAAAGAAGCCCTTTGGCGAATCCTCCCACAGCAATGGGTTCTTGCCGCCCCCCGCGGTCCCCAGCGTCCCGGAACCCTCATCCTTAGGCAAAGGTGTTCCAGCCATGAAAGGTGTGTTCACCGCATGAGACCGCTCGATATAGCGGCCGTTATTCATCCACCCCTTCGCCCTACCCTCTTCGATGTGCCTGCCGCTGGGATCCACGTGCCAATCGGCGTCAGTGAGCTGCCCGCTCACTGTCATTCTGACAGCCTGAACAATATTGATCGCTTCGCAGCATTTCGCGGTCTTTTCGTTGGGCACAAAGTCCATCTTCATTGAAGCGCCGTACTGCATTGGGTACCGAACAAGGTAACTCGCAAAATGGATGGTCCCGTATTCGGTCGCCGGTGCTATGGCCCAGAATTGGTGGCCAGCCGAAGTAAGCTGCTCGACTTTTCCTCTCACGCTCGGGGTGGTAGCCTCATCGAAAGCTGAGGGCAGTGGTGGCGCAATCGATCCGTGCAGCCTTCGGGGAAATGCTTCCAAGCCAGTCGGGTCACACAGCGCCAGAGGCATGCCCGATACATATTCGTAAAGGTTCAGGCCATCCTCGGCCGGATCGCGCTGGGCGAAGCGTCCCAAGGTTGGATGGTACCCCATGTTCTTCTCCTTGTTTCACTCGCTCTGAATCGGCTGCGTCGGCCGAAATGGCGGCCGTTTCTTGTCCACCCTCGTGAAGATGTCGTTGAGCACGTTCAGCACCGGCTTGGGGCGGGCGATCTTGTTGAACCCCTCCCACTCCCGGTAACTGTTCGGCAGTTTGCCTTTCGTGTGAAGGTCAGTTTCCTCATTGAGTGCCCCCATCAGGTTGGCGAAACGGCCGGGGCCGGTCGGTCCCAAGCGATGGGCATGCGCATAGGAGAGTCTGCTGCCCGCCGCCGCATAGAGGCCGCGCATGGCTATCTCTCTTCCCCAGTCTTTGCATGCTGTGCCGGGAACGTTCTCGGGCCATATGTTCTCCGGTAATAGTCAAACGCCTCCAGTGCGGGATAGGGGGGACCGGAGGATGCAAACGCCCTCCCCGTGAGCCGGACTTCTCCCTCCGGGCCGTAGCTCAAGGGCCACATGGCGTCAATGTACTCAGGCTGAGGTTTCTCGAACTCCTCAAGGGTGAAATACCCGCCGTCGTAGTACTTGGCTTCTGGAGGCAACCTCCCCGGCAGATCAAAAAGGTAAGCGTTGAGCAGGAAGAGCTTGTCCTGCTGATTCCCCAGGGGATCCTCGGAGATGATCTTCTGCACGGCCTGCCGTATCCTGTCCAGTGGGTATTTGCGTATGCCATCCAGCAATTCGAGAATTCCTTGCCTTGTACGATCATCCCGTGCGTAAGACCAGTCGGGGCATTCCCGAAGTTTAGATACGATCTCCTCGATCGCGATCTCTCCGCCCGCCTCTAAGCGGGCGGGATCGGCTTCGGCCGGCCTAGCATCTTCGGCCTCTTCCGTAAAAGGAACATCCTGTCCTGAGCACGATGCCAAGAGGAAGCCCGCAGGACCAAGCATGGCAAACAGCAGCGGATTGCACCAACGAACCTCGAACATGGGTTTTGTGGTCAGGTGCCGCAAGAGTTTCATTGGCGAAGTTGGCCTCTTATCCCACGGAAAGACACGTGGGCAGGTCCATTATTGCCTGGGATTATGGCTCGCCTGTTACCTCGCACTTTTTGGTGCTCAAATCCCATTCAACAGTGAGCCGATGGTCTGCAACGGTTGGCACAAATCCCCAGTAAAGCGGAGGGTCCATTCGGAAGGGCAAGGTGCCCGCAATTCCCCATCTGCTCCATCCGCCTTTTCCCTCTTGGACCTTGGCGTCAAGGAAGAAAGCGGCCTCGCCCTTCTTGAGAAGATCGCAGACCTCTTTGAATGTCATGTCAAGTGCCATTGGGATAGCCTCCATCAGAGTTGAAGTTATTGTCCCCTGCACGGTTCGGATGTCAAGGCCGCGTTCGAGCAGAGGGGCGCCGCCTTACACCCCCCCGGGTCCCATTCCATCTGGATTGGACTGATGCCTCCAAGCCACCGTTAAGCATATGCCGGGCATCCGGGCTTCGCAAGCCCAAGATGCCCAAGTTCCGAAGAGCGTTCGGCTTGGGCTTCAGAAAGCGCGAAGTTGTTAACCGCTCGGCCCATGTTAACCGGAGAGTTTGAGAGTTTGGGAGCGAATCTCTGGGCAGCCCGAATCAAGAATTCCAAAATCCCACGCAAGAACCACCCCCCTTCCGCAGAAAGACAGTGGCAGGAACCGCGGGGGGAGTCTGGAGGGCCGATCCGGGCAGGCGGGTCGGATGCGGGCAAGGCCTGACTCGCCCTATGGGCTTCGGCGTGGCGGGCAGGCGGGCAGGCCATTGCGGCGGCGCCTCAGGCCGGTGGACGCGGGGAAATGGCCGACCGCCGCGCTTGACTCCGTGGGTTCCCGTGGCTATACTTGCCCGCCTTGTCGCGGCTCGGCCTGAAGATCGGCCATCGGCAGGGCCGATACGATAGGGTCGCCGGCCAACGTCGGCTCCGGACGTGCCAACAGGGTTGCCCGGCACTGAATGGGTAGAGCGGGTCCCGGCGTGCCGGGATCGACCGCGGCGAGGTATCGGCTAGACGTGCCAACAGGGTTCCCCGGTAGCTCAATTGGTAGAGCGGGCGGCTGTTAACCGCTAGGTTGTAGGTTCAAGTCCTACCCGGGGAGCCACTTCCGAGCGCAACCCCGACGTCTACTACAACACCGCGTGGCAGGTGCTGGAGGTCCACGAGGGCGGCGATGCGGCCAACCCGCTCAAGCAGTTCGTCTGGGACGTCCGTTACATCGACGCCCCGGTCGTGCGCTTCCATGACGGCGACACCAACGGTACAATTGACGATACGCTCTACTACACAACGGACGCGAACATGAACGTGACGGCCCTGGTGGATACCGACGGCCACGTGGTCGAGCGGTACGCGTATGACGCCTACGGCCAGGTGACCGTGCTGCATGGCGCCGATGACGCTGACGGCGCGGTCACCGAGTGGGAGGAAGACACGGGCGGTTCCGACTGGGACAACCGCGTCCTCTACGCCGGCTACCGCTTCGACGCCGAGACGGGCCTGTACCACGTCCGCCACCGGGTGTACCACGCGACGCTGGGGCGGTGGATACAGCGCGATCCGGCGGGGTACGTGGATGGGATGAATTTCGCAGAGTATGTCGCTGCGACACCGCTAATGGCGACGGATCCTCTGGGACTAGCGGCATGCGAAGTTCGGCAAGTATCCATTCCTAATCCCCACCAGAGCGACAGATTCCTCCCGCCAGGGTATTTGGGAAGGACCGACCTCGACGAGAGCAAGAGTCTTATCGTGAAGGCGACGGTCGAGTATGATAAGCCAAAGAAGTGTTTCAGGTGCGTTCTTGAGGCAACTGCGTTTGTTCGCAGCGAGATCCTGCCCGGGCTGCCGTCAGAGCGAGAGGTCGTCGATAGCGCCACTGAGAAGAACTGGCGGGATAAGGTGTCAGCGCTGCGCGGAGCGACCGTTCGAAATATTGGTACGGGGGTTTTGGAAACGTCTGCGCGAGCCGTCAAGGAGAACGTAGTGACCCGGGAGTCGGTCGAAGTGCACGAGTACGGAGTGCATGTCCAGCAGGCGGCGAGGTGGGCGAAGGCAGCCTGGAAACCTCTGGTGAGTAAGACGGACGCTGCCAACTGGCGGGTTAGCAAAGGCCAGCAAGCCGATCAGCTGCACTGTGACGGCCTAGCCAAGCGGTACCAGAAGGAGTGGATCGCGAACTTCGTCCAGTTGAAGAACTCCTTTGCCCCAAAAGACCCACAGACATGGAGACAAAAAATCGAGGAACCGGCGCACGTGGCTCAGCAGAAGGTCCTGAACGGGACGGCCGCGAAGATCGAGAACAAGGCCAGACAGATGGGATGGCGGTAATGGGATGCCCAAAACACATCTGGCTTCCGGCGGCGCTCGCCGTGGTCTTGCCGGTGATCTGCCAGGCCGGGACCGATGAACTCCCACCCGAAGAGGCGCGACGCGTTGCGACCCTCACGGCCATTGTCAGAGGCAACGGGCCTGCGGGAGATCAGAGCCTGATGTCACAGTATGAGGCGGCGGTTGAACTGGGCCGGATTGGGGTCCGCTTTCGCCTTCCCACGAAAACCATGGCTGCCCTGGCTCAGAATGCGGCCAACGACGCCCCGGGCGGCCTAACCTTTCTGGACACGACGGTTCTTGGCAGCGGGCAGTTACAGTACCGTGTGTCTGACGGGCCACGAGTCGCGTTCCTCATGTGGAGAATCCGGGACGCGAAGGACCTCGCTGAGACGAGGGAGATTCTCTGGGCGGCCCTTTCGGACCCGGATAACGGCGACGGCGTCCGGGTCTATTGCATTGATGAGCTCGTCGCGGTTCCTTCCGGCGAGGCCATCCCCTACCTTGCCGCGGCTGCAAGTGAATGGGAGGGCACCACGGGCTCCTGGTACGTGGCCGGAAGGGCGACGGTGGCATTGGCCGAACTCTTTCCCAGGACGCGCGGCATTCTCATGCTTCTGACCGATTCTCGCACCGGCGCGGTGGCACGCATTGCCCGCCAGGCGCTGGAAACGAAGGGACTGGAGGATCTATGGCTTCAGACACAGGACGTGCAGACACTGATGTTCGGTCTGTTCCACGAGGACTGGCAGGCCCGGCGAAGTGCGGCGGCGGCCATGGGGCGCCTCGAGCAACCGCGGTTCGTCGAGCCGCTGGTGGTTGCCCTTCGCGACGCCGACGATCTGGTGCGGCAGGCCGCGGCAACATCGCTGGGCCAGATCGGGGATCGGCGCGCCGTCGAGCCCTTGAGATCGGCGTTGGTCGACCGCTGCGGATTGGTGCGTCTGGCCGCACTGCATTCCTTGCGGCGTATCGCATCACCCCTCCGCCCCGAAATCCTGGCGCGAGCGGCTCGCGACGAGGACGCGTGGGTGCGGAGCGAGGCGGTGCGGATAGCCGCGGAAGAAGCAAGTCCGGAACACCGTGACTTGCTGCTGCAGGCGCTGGACGACACCCGCAGTGCTGTCCGCGCTATGGCTGCCGAGGCGCTCGGCCAGTATCCAGAACGTGTTGTGGCTGACGCGTTGATCGCGCGCATGAGCCAGGATGCCTGGAGGCTCAACAGGCCGGCTCTCATGACTGCCTTGGCGCGTGTGGGAGGTCCCGAGGCAGTGCCTTGCCTGATCGATGCGTTATCAGATGACTGGGATTACGTGCGTCAGGAGGCGGCCCGGGTGCTGGGTGAACTCGGTGACGAACGGGCTCTGCCGAGACTCCGACAGATGGCGAAGGACGAACTGTACGAGCCGGCGAAGGAAGCGGCCGCGGAGGCAATACGCAAGATCCGGCCGAAGCAGTAGTTCCATCCGGGAACACCCATTTATGAGCAAGTCTCTGTCAATCCGGGAGCGGTTCTGAGGCTTGCCCGTCGGTCTTTGGGAGGTCGGATTTCTTCCAGCCGTCTATTCGGTGTCGCCGCTTGGGGTGCGCCAGATTACGATATTCGCCCCGGACCCGTACGAGCAGTACGTCTGGGATCCCGGCGCGCCGGGATACATCGACGCCCCGGTCGTGCGCTTCCATGACGGCGACACCAACGGTACAATTGACGATACGCTCTACTACACCACGGACGCGAACATGAACGTGACGGCCCTGGTGGATACGAGCGGCACAGTGC
>Ga0272443_10004983_pt1 | contig 14001 bp, 9 predicted proteins | sample SSMAcet12_FD_193581 | JGI IMG/M metagenome (GOLD analysis project Ga0272443, IMG submission 193581) | Marine sediment archaeal communities from Little Sippewissett salt marsh, Falmouth, MA, United States - SSM-Acet-12 | ecosystem: Environmental > Aquatic > Marine > Wetlands > Sediment ...
GTGACCCAGTTATGGTCGTGGGTACACCTTACGGATTAGCGGGCTCAATGAGCACAGGCTTTGTCAGCGCCTTAGGCAGAACATTGACTGCCGAAGCTACAGGAGGATACGTCATAGCGAACGTCATCCAAACCACGGCGCCCCTTAATCCAGGTAACTCTGGAGGTCCAGTACTGAATTATCAGGGTCAGGTTGTGGGCATAGCCACAGCTATTGTTGAAGACTCGCAGGGATTAGGTTTCGCTATACCGTCAAATACGATCTTGAGAGAAATCAGTGACCTGGTTAGCAAAGGCTCCTATAATAATCATCCTTGGCTAGGCGTCTCAGGAACTGACATGAGTTATGAAATAGCTGTAGAAATGGGCGTCGACGTTACTTATGGATGGCTAATTGCAAGTGTTACAAGCGGAGGACCAGCAGACGATGCAGGCTTGCAGGGTGGAACAGAACAGATCCAAATCAATAACGAGCTTGTAGTAGTTGGCGGGGACATAATCATCGCGATTAACGGAGCACGAATAACCAGCATAGATGACATTTCGGCTTACCTTGAAGAATACACATTGCCAGGAGAAACAATTAACATAACAATAATACGAGACAACCAAACAGAAAATGTTGTCCTTGAATTAGAAAGCCGCCCAGCAGCAACAACCGAAACATAACTGCCGCAACCATTATCCCAATTTTCAGTTGCCTAATGTGTTCAGTAGAGCCAAAGAAGCATACAGTGCCTCTTCGGTTCTAACTGTTTCAGTTCCCTGACGTGGAATAGTGTTAACGGTGAAGTCCGCAACTTTGTCTAAACTAAGGTTCTCTTTTGCCACAATCTCCTTAAGCCCCTGAGCGGGTGCACCAAAAGCCACCAAGATTTTGCCAGACTTTTTCCACCGTTCTGCCAGCTCATCACTGATCTCAGCTAAGGGTGTCCCTAGCTTGGATGTGGCAATCACCAAATCATAGTGATATGTCTTGGTTAACTGCCCGAAAGAAGCTTTCGAGGATTTTACAATGTAGCCCCAATAAGATTTAATCTCATCACGCTTCGCCAAAGCAAGTTTAGGATGCTTTCCCGTCTTCGCTATTTTCACTGTAACCCTTCTGTTTACAGACAATTGTACATCAGGAAGTGGCAACGGACGCTCTACTCCCACGTCTACCATGGACCCTGCTTCAGTAAATGACACTACAGCACCTTCCCTGTATTCTCCGAGCTGCAGCTTCCGGGCTCTCCGTTCTAAAGGATGATGGGGCGTACGCAGAGGCGGAAGAATCCCCGCATACCGTAACTCAGGCTTGAGTTTGAATAGCCGTTTCCGTAGATATTGTGGCGTTTCTGCATAGGCCAACAGGGTAACAATCAGATTTCTGTCACGGTTCTGGCTGATTTCAGTATTGTCCGAGAAGACAAGAATTTCGTTGATGCGAAAGATGGCTGCTGCTCTTGCAATCAAACCGATTTCCAATGTTTTCTCTCGTAGATGAGGAATATCAGAGATTACGGAAACGGGTATTGCTATGGCAAGCTTGCGGTCACGTCGTTGCGTCATTTTAGGTTCACTCAAGAGTTTGACAGAAATCGCAGGATGAATATCCGGCGAGGAGAAGTTCCCAATTCTTTTTCTACCGTGAATCTGTTTGTGTGAAGCATAGCATTTAGCACGTCCGAGTATCGTAGATCTGAATCATAGTATGTTATGTTGCCGTGCTCAAACAACAGCAGATACTTCACGTTGATGGCTTCTGATGTTTCAATCAAGAAAGTGTAATTGAAGTCAGGCTTGTATGCATCAACCGCCAACTCAGGATACTGCATCGGCTGCTCCTGATTTGGATCATACACCAGCAGATAATATTCCACCATATCTGCGCTGAAGTAGTTTCCACCACAAAGAACGATTACGTTTTCGTCGGGGGTTAAATTCTCAACTGCGTATTTGCTTGCGTCATCAATCGGGATGTTAACGTGGTCAAATTCTACCCACAAATAGGCTTCCCATGCACTATAAACTAACGAAATACCTACAAACAATGCTAATGCAGCGCAAGCAATTTTAGTAAGGTTCTTGCTGGGAAAGCTGATGTAATTCGTTTTCAGCCTGTCTCTAGCTTTGTCCATTAGAAACACAAGCAATTCTGAAGCAGAAACAGCCAAGACTGGAAAAATCAAGGTTATGTAGCGCCAATCCTTGCTGGTAATAACAGTGAAGACAACATAAACTGTGGCGAAGCTGATTAAAGAAAATTTGTCGCCTTCATTTCTTCGCCACATCCAGAACCCTAACCCAGCCAAAGCAAAGAGGTAAAGAGGAAGAGCAATCGGGTGTCTGTGGGGATAGGGCTGAGTCATTTCGATGAGATAAAAGATGGGTGTGGGAAACCGTGTACTATATGCAAGCCGTTCCTCGTTACCCATACCCATTACATAAATCCATTTTCCCAGCATGTCTGATGCATACTGTTGATAGACAAGAATAACCCATGGCGAAATAACAGCTACTGCAACAATCAGAACAAGCAAAAATTTGCTAAGCTTGACTGAAAGACGTTGCTTGACAAAATAGAGTAAACTAATCAGGATAATTATGCCGCCGATAACAATCTGGTACTTGACAAGAAAACCTAAACCAAGAGTTATTCCAGTAAAAATTAGTAGCCTGTCCTGATTTTTGCGCAACCACGAAAAAAATAGAAACAGTGAGATAGAGAAAAAGAACATCAGCATGGTTTCGATTAACGCCATTCTACACAATGTAACGAAGCCGGGCATCGCAGCCAAAAGAACGGCTGAAATCAGGGCAGTTCTTGATCCGTACAACTTTTTGGCGTACTCAAAAACAACCCATAATGAAAGAAGCCCAAAGGTGACTGCCACCAATCTGGCTGAAAGCAAGCTTACTCCGATCGCCTTGAAGAAGATAGCTGTCGTAACATCGAATAATGGTGGATAGAAGGCGTTTTCATGCAGGAAGTCGTCAACCTGTCCACGGCTCAGCAGCAGTCCACCATAGAGATGGGGCGTTTCGTCCCAGCGAACTGGAGCATAATCAAGATAGAACAGCATAAGAGCCGCAAAGGCGACAAGAAAAACAAGAAACACTAAACGCCATCTATCGAAACGGGAAACAAGATTAGAGAGAGCAGAAACCAAACCGTAACCATCCGTGGATTGTTGTGTCTAACTCTGTTAAAGCAATATTAAATTTTTTCATACCCCACAACAAAAAAGATAACATAAACAGCCTGCTAGACAATCTATAATGTCAAGGTGCAGCGGCTGAATTCTGTTTTATTTTGAAAGAATTTTCTTTAACTCAAGAATTCCATGCACGTTTTGCATGGCAACAGCAGTAACCATCTTAAAGGAGCTTGTGTCTTTCTTCTTTTCTTCCCATTCAACTGGAAACTCAACAATCCTGTAGTTACTATGTATGCTTCGGATGATGATTTCTGTGTCCCAAAACCATCCAGTGCTAACACAGTCGTTTAGGACATCTTTGATTAGCCGACTTGAAAAAGCCTTGAATCCGATTTGATGATCCTGCACCGTGTCTTTGAACAATATTCTGATAAGACTATTGTAGACTCTTGAGGGAAAATCACGTAAAACTGCACGATTAGCTGCTGCGCCTTTAATGTATCTTGAACCCAGAGCTAAATCGTTTCCTTTCCGTATTGAGTTGATTAGTTTCGGAAAGAATTTCATGTTTGTTGCAAGGTCACAGTCAATAAATGTGTAGATGTCACCGTCCGCTTCATTGAATGCCTGCTTCAAGGCTAATCCTTTTCCCAGTTTGTTGGGTGAATGCAGGTGGGTGACTTGGGGGTGTGCTTGTTCTAGTTCTTGTGCGATAAGGTCGGTTCCGTCTGTGCTTCCGTCTTCGGCTATTATAATTCGGAAGTCTTCTCCTAACGGAGGGACTACTTTCATGAGGGTTTCTATGCAGGTCCGCAGGTTTTTGGATTCGTTGCAGGCTGGGACCGTTATTATAATCAACGATTATCTACCTGCTTGTGTCGCAATAAGGGCGACTCCCAACAAAATGAAGAATACTCCTGCCCAACTGGTTAAGGTCACGGTCTCCTTTAGGAAGATGTTAGAGAATATCATTGTCCAGATGTATGATGTTGCAATTATGGGGTAAAGGATGGACAAATTTCCCTTACTTAGAGCATAAACGTACAGAAGAGTAGATAAAGCATACACGGTGACTGCAAGTATCAGGTCATGGTTTGTCAGCAATGCTTTAAGTTCCCACTGGAGATTGTTTGCCCCACGCTTAAATTCCAGTTGCCCAATGGCTCCCATAAATGCAGCCACTGCAGTCAACACAATGATTTTCCAATCCACTGACTTCACTCTACCCATCCCCTTTTCCGCAGTTTAACAGATAAAAGCCTTATGTTTCGCTGGGAAATACCTAAGATGCTGTTTCACTTTTTTTGTTTCGCTTTCTCTTCAACACAACAACTGCAGCCAACATAACTATTGCTGATACAACTGCCACATAGAGTATGGCGTTTGAGACGTGAATGTTCGTTGAAGTCAGAGTGGCTTGCTCAAAGTCTGGAGTATCCACCTCAACAACTAGATTCTGGAATGGTCCCCAGTCATTCAGTTCACACGCGTATACGCCCTCTTCAATCTGATTGCATATTCTTCCATTCACTATAACCGTTGCGTCGACCACAGGATTCTCTGTGTAACCGTAGGCAACGTGAACTCTGGTGTCCGTTACTCCCAACGAGTTTGTCTCAAATTTGGTCTCAGTTATCTCAATTTTGTCCCAAGTCACGTCTACACTCATGTCTTGATTGTTTATGGCGGTGAGCCCAAAACGTTCATCGTCAACTGATGACGCTTCATACACTTGGGAACCAAGGGCATCTGCTGTTGCAGTGTACTCCCATCTTGAGCGGCTACTTGACCATGTCATGGGCTGGTCATCAAGGAAAATTGTTCCCGCCACTTCGTTGAAGACTGTAGAATCGTATTCATACTCGGCGGTCAGCCACAAAGTCTTTGATGAATCTGCCTCAACAACAGCATCAATTACGGTGCGATCTGTGATTTTAATTCTGTCCCAGATGATGATTGGGTCAATGACGGATTTTGCGTAATCTGTTATATTCTCGTATTCTACGCCTGTGACATTCCAGACACGCATTCCAACACCATCATAGCTGACGTCAAAAGTTGCCCACCCTGTTTGATTTGCCAAGTATTCGGCGCCATTAACTTCAACGGTTGCACCTTCCACATCGGTATGGTTGCACATCCACTCCACATGAAAGCCGACAGTCTGTACACTGCCCACATCAACCCGTGAGTCACTAATATACAAGTGATCTACTTCAATCTGCTTGAAGCCGAAAACAAGTCCTACAGGTTCCGTTGATAGCAGAAAAGTGGCGGACAGAATGTCCGTTGAGGCATCATAGCTCCATGTTGACTTCTCACTTCCATCAACCATGAAGTAATAGGGCACGGCTCCCCCCGTCTGCAGCTGTATAGATGCTTTTTGTCCCGCAGAGCCGTTTGCAAAAACATTTAGAGTTCCTCGAGTTTCATTCCATGAAACATCAGTTAAGGGAACAGAAGATTGGGTCACATACACGTTAGTTGTGTTTTCCCATCCAACAGTAAAGTTTGAGGCGGAAACGAAAGTCAAAACTTTGTTTCTTGGGTTATAGCTTTGTGTTAAGTTGAATGGGGTTCCAAGGATATAGCTGGGACGGTCAAATTCTGCGCAATAAATCTTAGTTATGTTTGTTGCTTGTTCAATTCCATTGAGGAAAAGTGTGAAACGGTCGTCATTTAAGCTTGGATTGTCAGTTAAAATAGCGTCCGAGGATAACACTCTGGGCTCATCATCATTTTCTAGGAGTAGGAAAAGTTTTGCTTCATCTGGCGCCAAGGTTACTTCAAGAGGAACGGTGATTGTTTCAGTGACCCAATAGAAGTCATTGTGGATATACTCAAAAATTATGTATTTTTTGTTAATATTCAAGGTGGTATCCAAAGCCCTGATGTAATAAGTGAGGGTTTCAGTGTTCGTGGAGTTGTCATGGAGAAGGTAGACAGCTCTGTCCGCCTGTCCCTGATTCAGCCAATATTCTTTTTCAGGATACGGCACATAAAGCATTGGTCTCACGTAATGTGCGCAAAGGAACTGAATGAATTCTGTTAGGACATCGGTCAAAACGCCATCTGGCAGAGATTTAGGGTTACGAGTGTTGACAATATAAGTGTATCCTGGACCTTTCTTATTCTCAATAATGAAGGCATTATGCTCGGTTTGGATGCCGTTAACCCAAGCTAACACCCTTGTGTTTTCGCTATGAGACAGTTCATACTTGAATTTCCAGAACCATGAACCTAATTCCTCAGAGCCAGAGTAACTGTAGGTTAATCCTTCCCATGGATACCAGAAAGTGTCTTCAGTGAAAGTGATGTTGTGCAGGTACATGTCAGCTGTTATTTCCCCTTGACTTGCTTCAGGAGGACTCACGTTAACGCCGAACAGGTCAGCATAGCTATTGGTCCAAGCAAAAGCGTCCTCAAGGTCATCCACAGTGTGGTTGCCGTGGGTAAATGTTAGCAATGAGAAGAAGACTCCGCCATCCTCAACATAATCTTCAAGATTATCCGCAATAGTATCGTTCATCAGGCTCCAACCCAAGGCAATAATCAGCTTATACTGCTTCAGCACAGACGGGGGAGCATATATGGAGATGACATCTATCATCCCAAAGGGCAACCCAGTGAACTCCTTTCCAGTTAAGGCACCACCAATCTGCCAATTGTCGCCTATTCCCGGAAAGAAAAGATTAAGAAGTTCATAATCGAAATCTCCCTGTCTGTCTGTCTGGTCCCAGAATCCCCAGTCTGGTCCTCGACTGCTCCATCCGCTCTGCCCAATCATCACTGCAATAGATGAACTGTAATCTGGCTGCTCATATCCCAGCTTTTCCCCATTCTGCAAAAAGGTATAGAATCTCTGAATTGCCTTACCATACTCAGTTAGATTGCCCTTCTCGTCCAGAATGATGAACTTGTTGTCCCAACCTGTTCGGTTAAGGGTTCCAAAAAAGTTGCCCTGCTCAAAGAAGAAGTATTTTGCTCCATAGAACCAAGCCTCATAAAGCGCCCGCTCTACGTCGCTTCCAGTGAAGTCTGCTGGAGGAACTTCCCACTCTCTCCAAGTGTCTATAAACAGTCCCCAAGCAGGAATATTGTAGGTTTTTTGCATTCCTCGGGCTAAGCCAATCATCAACTCTGTGTTTGGGGCATTGAAAACCTTGCTTAAGAATACGTCACAATTAGATGTGTTTGCCGCTGCATAGCCAATAACGTTTTCTTGAAGAAATATTCTGGCGCCCTTAGCCTTGAATTCTGACAACTGCATTCTAGAGATTATAGTCTCGATTAATTCTTCTTCTGCCTGAAGCCTTGTGCTGATGGTTCCAGTTGAGTTGTCTACCCACATGCCCATGTCGGACTGCTTTCCTGTGATTTCTGCAACCAGAATTCCCAGAAGATGAGGATACTTTGCTTGCCATTTGGCGAACTGGTCAGGAGAGATTCGTATTTCATGGTCTGAGAAGTTGAAGGGCTCAAACATGGTGTAGATTCCCAGACTGTCAGCCACACTGATTGCCTCTTCAACCAGAGTCAGGTCCCATCCCTGATCCATGGGGTGAAGAATAGCTAAGTTGCCGAGTTGAAGCTCCTTCATTGTTCTTATGCTGTTCAAGATTTGTTCTTGCTCGCTTTCGAGGATCAGCATTCCCATGAAATAGTCGGGGTCTGTATCAAAGGTTTCAGGCTGCAGAGACTTGGAAGAAGCGGATGTGAAAGAGACGGTGAGAAGAATAACTGACACAAAGAGGACAAACAGCTTATATGTTCTGCTATATTGTTTCATTTTAGTTTACGTCCTTTTTGTCAGTTAATAGCTATTCCTCAGTCTATACATGAAGACTGCTTATGAAATTTACAATATATCTTTCGTTGCTTTCCATAAATTCTTTATCTAAACCCATCCAAGTTTACAGCACAAAAAATGCCCGAAAATCAGCTTTCTGTTCCTAACAGAAGGTCGACCAGGGCTTTTTGGTCAACCTCTGCCCGTGTTCTCCAGTCCAAGTAAAACATGTTGTTTTCGTCCTCAGCCAAGTATCCAGCCCTGATGTAGCGGTTAAGGTTTATGTCAACTCTCCATCCAGGCAATTTGCTGCGAAGCAAATCATCCACTTCCTCGCGGGGAGCTTTTCCCTTTTTGGAGATTATGTAGGAGATAGCCGTAGCCAAACCAGCAATATCATCGATTCGCCAGCCCATCATCTTAGCATCCTTAGACGGTAAACCGCCCCTTAGAGTTATAAAAAATCTTGCCTTGTTCAGTTCTTCAATAGTGGGCTTCTCTTTGGGGTCTTCGCCTTCAAAAACTGTTTTCACTTGGAGGTCCAGCTTCTCAAGATGGTCATCCAGCACCTTGAGGATTTTGGGGTAATCTGAGCCCAGCGCGTTCTTTAGTTCCCATCCCTTCACGCCAGGCTTCATGTGCCTTTTGTAGAATAGTAGCTGTGTTGCTCTCTTGATTTTTATTGCATAGTAAGCTTTTCGTTTCATGTTAAGTTCTCCTCTTTCCAGCGTATCCATTCTTCGTGGCTTACTGAGATGGGAACAGAAACCATTTGCTTGTTAGAGAGCCCTGATCGGGGTTCTTTGAGGGGTATGATGAAAATTTCTTCTTCTAGGGGGTCTAGCTTTAGTGTTGCGTAACCGTATGTTACAAGAAAGCTTGTCATGTAAGCATTGTCTAATGTTTCGGAGTAGGTGTCGGCGCCAACAAAGTCCCAGTAAAGAATTTTTTCGTTTTCGCCCACCTTCTGCTTCAGTGTCTTCCAGAAGGCTTCCAATTCCTCAAAAAAGGTTTTCTCAGCCAAAATCTTTTGTCTAATCAGTTCTTCGCGGGTTGTGGCTCCAGCCATTACCTGTGTGGGGTCAAGTCTTTGCCATCTTTCATCTATGGGAGGGAGGTCGTTCCAGTATTTCATGGCTTCAGCCATGCTGGGGATTGAAAGCTGTTCCAATTCTATGATTGGATTCCATACTTTTGTGAAAAGCCTGACGAGCTCTTCTTTGTTTAGTCTTTGGAGTTTTTCTTCAATCAGGAAGGGGTCAGTGTAGAGAGATGTGGAGCGGTGTTTCACCCAGTCTCCTTGGTTCTGTATTACTGACGCAAGGTACTGGACAGCTTCTGCGTCCAGAGCCAGTTCTTCTGGCGATTCCCAATCACTGAAACATTTCTTGAGAGTGGCTATTATGTGGTCAACGTCCACGGCAAAGGGGTCAACTCCCTTGTCTTCAACAGATTTGCATAATTCGATTATGCGTTGAAGGCGTTCACTATTATGTTTCTTCTCTTGCGCGGACAATTATGCCACCTCTTTAATGAGCGAAGCCCCTTCAACGTTCTGGACAGTTATTAAGTGAACGTCCTTTCCTGTGAAGGTGAGCTGGCTGGGAGTGATAGCCAAGTACTGGTTATCTAAGCCGGTGAGTGAAGAAACAATGAGGTTGGCGATGATTTCTCTGTTTTTTGGGTCCATGTGAACATCATATTCGTCAACTGCACGGAAGGGAGAGTGAACATGCTGCTGTAGCGCAAGAAGGAAAGTTATGGTGGCGGTGCTTCTTTCTCCTCCACTTTGAGTGTAAGAGTTAAGGGGAACAGTGTTTCCTCCCTTGAAGCCCACAAAAATTTCGAGGCCAGCATCTTCTATGTCAATCTCGCTTGTCAGCTTAACTTCGCCGACGGCGTAGGCTTGAGCAAGAATCTTCCTGTATTTGGCGTTAACTTGGTCTAAAAGCTTGTGAATAACGTTACGCCACGCATCCATTCGCGCGTTTACTTCTTCTAGGGCTTTTTCGCGGTTTTCTGCAACCAAATGGGCTTTCTCTTTGAGTTCCAGGTACAGTTTGGAGTAGGATTCGTACATCCGTTCTATGTCTTCAGAAACATCTGCGAGGGCAGCTAAGTGCCCGTCAGTTACTCGTAGCTCCTCTAGAATGTCCATTGTGTTTTTCATTGGCACAAGCCTTTGCCCCACCACCTCAGCCCGTTTCACGTACTCATTCAAGTCAACGATGGTCTGCTGTAGCTCTTTGTCTAAACGCTTCATGGTTCTGGTGAGGCTTTCCTTTTGATAATTCAACAATGCTACGCTAATCTTATGGTCCAGAACCTGGTTGGTGGCGGTTTCGATTTCCATGTCAACAGAATCTGCCCTAGCTTTGATGCCTGAAATCTGATTACTCAACGTTGTGAGTTGTTCTTTAGAGGCTTCGGCGGATTTTTGGAGGCTTGCATTTCGTATGTTGAAGCGTTGGGTCCAAGCGTCCTCCAGACTGTCGTAGCTTGCCTTGATTTCGGCAAGTTGTGGTGTGAGGTCTATGGGGTTTGTTTTTTCGCCGAGGACAGTTTCAAGAGATTTGATGTTGTCTAGGACGTTCTCCATTTCTCTGTGGTGATTGTCTTCCCACGATTCCGTCTCTTTCAGTGCATTGTCGGAAGTTAGGGCGGTTAATTCAAGTTTGGCTCTTTTCCGTTCTAGCACAAGACGGTCCTCAAAGAGGTTCCTCAACACAGTTTTTAAGGTTTGAAGCTTGCTCTGAAGCACACTTATTTGGTCAGTTGTGGTTCCAGTTTCGCCTTCGATTTTTGTGTGCTTGTTCTGGTGCTCCTGAATCTGTTCCTTCAGCTTAGCAACAACTCTTTCCCTTTTCAGCACTTCAGCCCATGCCAGCTCCCGTTCAAGAAACCGCCTTTTCAGCCTCAACTGTTTCTTCTGTTGGTACCTGTCATACTGTTCTCGCCAGTAAGAGAGGGTTTGCTCGGCAGACTCCAGAAGCTTCCCAACAGAATCTCCTTGGCTTAGGATACGGCTCAGCTTCTTTTGAGCCATCACAACATTTTTGCGGTAAGATTCAAAGCCAACAGCCGCCTCAACCATTCTCAGTTTCTCTTGAGTTGAAAGCACAGTGAATTGCTCAACCATGTTCTGGTGCATGATAATGAGCATATTGTCGGGGTCAACTTCAAATTTGGCGAGAAGCCTGTTAACTTCTAACTTGTTTGCGGCGCTGTTCTCCAGCTCGAACCAGTATTTTCCATCTCGCCTTAATCCTCGGGTCAAAAAGATTTGGTCTTTTCTTATTTTTTGAACTGGACGACGTCCATCCCGTGGCGAATTGTCCAGAACAAGGGTGACTCGTGCTTCGTCTTTTCCGCGTCTAATCAAGTCGCTTAGGCGCTTGGAGCGTTCAGTAGAGGACTGCCCTAGTGCCACTGAGATTCCTATGAGGATTGTTGATTTGCCTGCACCATTTGGACCGCAGACTACGTTGACGCCCTTCGTGAAGGGTATCCGTGCATACTCATAGGACATGAAGTTTTCCAAGATAACTTCTCGAATCAGCAATGACTAATTGACGCCCCTGAACACAGGTAGGAGATATTTTCCTCTATTAAAGGAGTTATGCGACATAAACGCAAATAGAAAGAAATTAAGTTTCCGTTTTTTGGCACACGCATTAACACCGACAGGCAGGCACTACAAAAGGCTGAATGGGTTTTGGAAAGTTTACATTCCACGCGGATGTGCAGGTTTCTTCATTTTAGCCCTGCTTCTTTCTGGAAGAAGCTTTCGGCTGGTAAACGCACCACGGGTCAGATGCCAAGTAATCGCCTTGTGACGTTGTTGGTTCATGCAGTGCACCACAAAAGTCCATCTGGTCTGTAGTTACGCCATAGGCTCTGGCTCGGCATCCTCCACATACGTCACGGTGTTCGCAAATTCCACATTTTCCTTTCAGTTGGTCAAAGTCCCTGAGTGCCTTGAAGACTTCCGAGTTGAACCAAATGTCCTTGAAGGGCTTTTCTCTGATGTTGCCAAGATTAAGGGGCAGATACGGGCAAGGCGTAACCTCCCCTGAAGGATAGATGCGGCAGTAATAGAGACCCGCCATGCAGCCTCGAACCCACCTAGACATGTCAACTCCCTGCTCCTTAGAAACGCGCATAAACTGGGGAGCACAGGAAGGCTTTACATTCAGTTTATACTTCATGATTTTGCTGAGGGTGCTCGAAATCATGTCTTCATACATCTGTGGCGTAATATCTTTAATGTCTGTTCCTCGTCCAGTAGGTACCAAGAAAAACAAATGAAAGTTGTCCACACCCAGCTCCTCTGCCAGAGCCATTATGTCATCCACCTCATCATAGTTCTGTAGAGTCACTGTAGTGTTAACCTGAACCTCTATCTTGCTCTTTTTTAGAGACTTGATGGCGTCCACGGCATGTTGCCAGCAGCCTTTAACGCCTCGGAAATCATCATGATGTTCTGGTATGTTTGAATCTAAACTGATTGCAACAGTTCCCATTCCAGCATCTTCAAGTTTTTTTGTTACCTCGTCATCGATGAGCATGCCATTGCTTCCCATGCCCATCCTTAAGCCACGGTCTGCACCATACCTGATGATTTCATAAATGTCATCTCTCATGAGGGGTTCGCCGCCGCTCAATATCAACAGTGGTCTGCTGACTTCGGTAATCTGGTGGATAAGCATCTTAGCCGCGTCAGTGCTTAGTTCATCCGGTAATTCTGTTTCAGCCGCGTTGATGTAACAGTGAGCACACTTTAGATTGCACTTCAATGTAACATTCCATGACACAACCAGCGGAACATACTTCTCTTTAGTGGGCGCAGCAGATACGGGGGCAATATTTATACGGAACTCGCATTTTCCGTCAGTTGCCATCCTCATGGGCTGAGTGACGGCTACTGGGAAGGGAATGAACTTTTCGAACATGGACTGGGCATGTGCCCTGCAGAAGCGTTTGCAGAAAAGTTGGGACGTTTCCGTGCTTATGCCCAACTCCTTTTTCACGTATTGGTGGCTTCCATGGATGGGACAATTCAAGAATCGCATGAATCCTCCTAGATTCTTCATGTCCATTTCGTGTTCGATGAAGTGATCGCTGAGCATCAGTTTCTGCAGTTTTGCTTTCGGAATTCCAACCTTCAGGCTAACGTTGAAGGCAGAGTCAACTGTTTCGTCACCAAACTTCTTCTGCACCCGAGCCATAGCCTGCTCAAGCTGCTCTATACCCAACTCGTCAGCCAGCCGTTCCACAATCAAGAAACCCTTAAGGGTCTCATACTCTTGACGTAAACGCATCTCAACAACATGTTCAGTCCAATCAAGAAACACGCTACTAATGAGACCCTTGGCTTCAGAATCCTTTCGGCTGAGCAACTCCTCAACTTCTCTGGTTCTGTCACTCAAACTCTTGAAAAGACGAATTTTTTCCTCGACACTGGGTGCCTCATTTCTAACTGACATCACTAAGCTGTTTTTCAGAGGCACGATTTCACCCAAAAGCTCCTTGGCATCGGAAACAAAGTCACTGTAAAAACGCCACAACACTCTATCCACAGAAGGAGCATCAACATCAAGTTCCTCAAGAATAACTCTGGATTCGGCAGCCATCTTGCTCACCATCGCCATGTGATATAACAATGAGCCTTCCATGCCTGCGTCACTGCTTCTGCCAGAGGAACCATGAAACACGTCAGAAACCAAACTTTTTGATGCTTCAAAGTCTCCAGAGGATATGGCTTCTATGGCTTTGTCGCTTTTCTGTTTTCTCTCCTTAAGCAGAAGAGCCCACTTGTGGCAATGTGCCTCATTATACTTGGTTAAAGTTACCCTCTCCGCCTGCGGTTTATGGCATTAAGGCTTTGAGAGGTTATAAATTCTTTGTCTTCGTGTGTTTCGTATTTTTTTGTGCACGATTTGGTGCGCGCCAGCTTGTTGCTAAATTATTTTGATTGACATTTTCGTGCTTAACATATTTGTTCCTGATTGCATTCTATGTCTATTATGGAGAAAAATGAAAGCTATTGCTCCATTTTGCGCAGCATAAA
>Ga0272443_10004985_pt1 | contig 14000 bp, 10 predicted proteins | sample SSMAcet12_FD_193581 | JGI IMG/M metagenome (GOLD analysis project Ga0272443, IMG submission 193581) | Marine sediment archaeal communities from Little Sippewissett salt marsh, Falmouth, MA, United States - SSM-Acet-12 | ecosystem: Environmental > Aquatic > Marine > Wetlands > Sediment ...
CAGGATGTGCCCTTTCGACATCCTGCGCGATAGCAGGATGTGCCCTTTCGACATCCTGCGCGATAGCAGGATGTGCCCTTTCGACATCCTGCGCGATAGCAGGATGTGCCCTTTCGACATCCTGCGCTTCGTGGGCGACGTCATCGATGGTGGGTCGTAGCGTCGCGCCTTTGCGGGCGACGTTCTTGGGCCCGAGGGGAAATCAACAAGGGAAAGCTTCAAGCGTTCAAACTCGGGCTCAAGTACTACGTCACACAAGAAGCAGTAAACGAGTACTTCGATACGCCAAGTTGGGAGTGGGAGTCAGGAGGCGGCTGAGCTGCTCCGGTTCCGTGTAGCATCACTGGCAGCGTAGTCGCGCGGGGATGGCTTGAGTTCGCCAGTGTAGGTCTACTCGCTTGAGGGTATCGAGCAGAGATCTCGGTGCTCCGTTTCGTTGAGCTCTCGTGACCTCTGCCAGCACATGCAGAACCTCCTTCTCAGATGATCCGATCTTCTCTAGAGCGGAGGCTGCACTCTCGGCCAGCATCTCGTCGCCACACTTCACCACGTGGATCAGAGCTTCGAGTACATTGCTCTCACTTGACCCTATCTTCTCTAGCGCCGAGATTGCGTTGGTCGCCAACCGCTGGTTGCCCCTGTTCAATTCCTTAACCAAGGCGTCGTGGAAATCGTTCTCTCCTACCCCCAGCATCTCTCGAGCCAGGGGAATTGCCCTCTCTAGGGATATATCTCCCTCTTCCAAAAGGCCCTTGACTGAAGAATCCGCGGATTTCTTCTGTCCTGCAACACTCCCCCTCAGCATCCTGAGAACAGCCCAGTCCAGAATACATGCTTCGCGTCTAAGCACTTCTACTAGCGCATCGAGAACCCTCTGGTTAGTTGATCTGATCTTCCCGAGTGCCGAGGCAACTCCCCTGGCCAATTCTTTGTCTTCGGCCTTCAGCGCCTCGATCAGCGCACTGAGAACCTGTTGATCGGGTAACCCTATCTCCCCCAGTGACCAAGCAGTTGTCCTCGCTAGTTCCTGGTCTTCGCCTTCCAGCGCCTCGATCAACGCACTGAGAGCCTTCTCATCAATCGACCGTATCTTGCCCAACGCTGAGGAAGCAATCCGTGACAACCCTCTGTCTTCAGCCTTCAGTGCCTCAGTCAATGCGTAGAGGACCTTCTGATCACTTGACCCTATCTCGCCCAAGGCTGAGGCAGCACTTCGCGATAACCGCTCGTGTCCGGCCTGCACCGCCTCGACTAGCGCGTCGAGAACCTTCTGATCGCTTGCCCCTATCGTGCCCAGGGCTGAGGCAGCACTTCGCGATAACCGCTCGTGTCCGGCCTGCACCGCCTCGATTAGCGCGTCGAGAACCTTCTGATCACTTGCCCCTATCGTGCCCAGGGCTGAGGCAGCACTTCGCGATAACCGCTCGTGTCCGGCCTGCACCGCCTCGATTAGCGCGTCGAGAACCTTCTGATCACTTGCCCCTATCGTGCCCAGCGCCGAGGCAGTCCGGCACGCCAATCGCATGTCGTCAGCTTTCAGCGCCTCGATCAACGCCTCGAGAACCTTCTGATCACTTGACCTTATCTTCCTCAGCGCCGAGGCAGATCGTCGTGCCAATCGCCTGTCTTTGGCTTTCAGTGCCTCGATCAACGCGTTTAGAACTTTCTGATCGTGTGCCCCTATCGTGCCCAGCGCTGAGGCAGATCGGCACGCCAATCGCTTGTCTTCGGCTTTCAGCGCCTTGATCAACGCGTCGAGAACCTCCTGATCACTTGGGCCTATCTCCCTCAGTGCCCAGGTAGCTTCCCACGCTAGTGCCTTGTCTTTCAGCGCCTCAATCAACGCGTCGAGAACCTTCTGATCACTTGATCCTATCTCGCCCAGAGCCCTGGCAGCGCTCCGCGATAGCCGCTCATTCTCGGTCTTCACTGCCTCGATCAACGCGTCGAGAACCTCCTGATCACTTGACCCTATCGTGCCCAGCACCGAGGCAGACCGCCAAGCCAATCGCTTGTCTTCGGCTTTCAGCGCCTCGATCAACGAGTCAAGAACCTTCTGATCACTTGACCCCGTCTTCACCAGTGAGCAAGCAGATGCCGTCGCTAGTTCTTGGTCTTCGGCATTCAGCGTCTCGATCAACCCGTCGAGAACCTTCTGATCGCTTGACCCTATCGCACCCAAAGCCCTGGCAGCTTCGCGCGCCAGGGCCTTGTCTTTCAGTGCCTCAACCAACGCGTCAAGAACCTTCTGATCATTTGCCGCTATTCCCCTCAGCGCCGAGGCAGACCGCCACGCCAATCGCTTGTCTTCGACTTTCAGTGCCTCGATCAACGCGCCAAGAACCTTCTGATCACTTGCCCCTATCTGCTCTAGTGCCGAAGCAGATCGCCACGCTAATCGCTTGTCTTCGGCTTTCAGTGCCTCGATCAACGCGTCGAGAACCTTCTGATCGCTTGCCCCTATCGCACCCAGCGCCCTGGCAGCTTCCTGCGCCAGTGCCTTGTCTTTCAGCGCCTCAATCAACGCACCAAGAACCTTCTGATCACTTGCCCCTATCTTCCCGAAGGCCAAGGCAGATCGCGACGCCAATCCCTTGTTTTCGGCCCTCAACTGACCAGCAAGAAGGCTCAGAGCAGGGCTTCTCCCCCATTGGACCAGAAGCGCAAGCGCGGCTTCCTGATCTCCCAGGAAGAGCTGCTCGATTCGCCTCATCAGACCTTCTGAAGCTTCCGGACACTCCATCGTCGCTTCATGGAGGCACAGGCAGGCAAGCCGAAGGTGGTCGTGATAGAGAACCAGCGGCAAACTTGGATCAGCTTCAAGAAATCGCGTAATCAAGGCTTCGAGGCGATCGGGATCCTCGATGAGTCCTGCGAGAAATCGGATTGGCTCTTCCCACTTCGGATGGAATACGTAAGGATCAAGAACGGACACATTGCCGCTCTCTCTCCATAACTGAAGGAGTGCTTCAGCTGCTAGATACTCCTGAATAGATCTGTGCCGGAAGAATAACTTACTTCCCGTTTCCAAGTAGCGAACCACGAACTGAACCCGCTCAAGGTTCAGCAGGTCCTTGTCACCAATTAGGCGTTGCCCTTCATCACGGGAGATCCCATCGTTCAAGTGATTGCGTTTCAGGGACTCGAATGCGAGAGAGCGCATTGCGAGAATCGCGTCTTCACATTCACTCTGCGAACCAAGGAGTCGCAGATCCTGATCCCGCGTGGGGAGCCTGTGGATGAACGCATTGAACAGGTCAGATCTGTTCTCAATGCGCTCGAGACCTGTTCCGCTCTCCTCAAGAATGCTGCGAACCTGGAATGCGTAGTACGGGATCTCGAGCAGATCCTTTGATAGTTGCTTGAGTAAGGGGCTCCTCTCGAGCGTGCCGAAGAACTCCCTTCGCATCTTCCGATCAAACTCACGCAGGCGAATATGCGCATAGCTTCCTAGCGGTTTCTTCGACATGCTCCAGGCTCCGGGCCGCATGCTCGCAATGATGCGATTCCGGTTGGCCATTCCCGCGCGGTCGAGGAGTCCCACCAGCTGTTGATCTGCTCGCACTTGGTCGAGAGCATCGAACAGAAATAGGAGATCACCGCGGCTCTCCAGTGTGGCGACCATCGAGCGCCGCTGTGCTTCTCTGACATGAACGTACGTGTTCCGCCGGGCGTCCTCTGCGGGAGTCAGGCGAGTGCTGAGAATGCTGGCGAGAGTGCCCTCATTACAAGCAGCTGCTTGATCCGGGGTGAACAGGAAAGGCACAGGATTCCCTTGCTGCCAGCTTCTTGCGCAACGAAGGAAGACCTCCTGGAGCAAGACAGTCTTCCCATAGCCGGAATCGGCGACAACGGCTACTCGCGGGTCTCTGCCGCGGACAAGATGTTCATTGATGTCCGCAGACACCCGAAGTCGACAACCCGCTACCTCACAGGCAGGAATGGCCGATGGGATCTGTCGGAACTCCTCTTCTCGTTTCGGTTCGTCGACAAGCAGCTCCAGAATGGGATCAAGATACCGTCCTCCGCCAAGATCCTTGCTCTGCCTACGAGCGATGAATCGCTGTTCCTGCTCCAAGTACTGCCGAATCACGAACTGCTGCTTCGCTTGGGAAACGTAGCCGCCCAGTTCGCGGAGGATGTGCTGGGCGAGTCGCTGTTCGAAATGCGAGAAGTTCCAAAGGATCTCGTCATACAAGACATCGATCAGAAACCTCATGCCCTCTTGCTGGCGAGCCTTGAGAGATTCTGGGAATCCATCCGAGTCTTGCCAGACTATCTGATTGTAGAGGTCTACCAGCGCCTCGATGTCAATCGCGTCATCGCAGCGATCATCCAGCAACGGACTCCAGAGTCGTTCCACGACCTCCTCATGAAGAAGCAGACTCACATCAAGCGCACCTGGACCTTCAATCGCAAAACCAGATCGGTACAAGGCATTCAAGGCACGCTCAAGCGCCTCGCGGAACATGATCTTGTTCTCCCCGTCACTCAGCCACTGCTGGAGCTTCCTGAGGGGACGGCCAAGCGCGCCATCGGAGAGGACGTCTGCTATGCGGAATGCAATCTCAATTGCTTTGGGCGCAAGCACGCCCTGTGCAGCTTCTATCCACATATATGCAGTATAGCGCGGGCATCGACTCGACGTAACCCCTGTACTGCTCCGCCAGTGCTGCTCCCTCTGAGCTCTGAAGGGCTGAGGTACGCGCGCGTGGCCAGCGGGCACAAGCACTAGTAGCAAGTCAGATCTAAGTGGCGCGGGTCTTGCATACTTTAATTGGGCTGCTTGTACGTGCGCTTGGCGAATTCGCTGAAGCTGCCAACCGGCATAGCAAGAATTTGACGCTTACCACATTAGCTCTTGTGTTTTGCAGCGCTGGGTCTCGTTGCAGTCGCAGTCATTCCCCTGTGCACGTAATGAGCGTCGCTGCGGAATTCCTTTCCGGAACATGGGTAAGCCTTGTCCCTAAAGCGAACATTTGCGGGACGCTGTGTCCTTTGGGGCGATCCCCGGAGACAAGAAACGACATTCCAGACTGATGCTCTGGAACATACTGCAGATCACCACCCGTGCTCCAACGTTGCCCTTGATGTCTGTGGGTGGACACCGAAGAGACTCACGCTCACGTTCACTACCTTCTCTGACAACCATACGTGCGATGCCCTACGATAGTGCACGACAGACAAGCACAGCCAGAAGTAGGTGGGGGCATGTGCAAGAAGGTGGGTATGAAGACAGTTGCAGTTCTGGGGTGGCTGCTTGTTGGCGTAGGACTGGCAGTCGCGGGACTACCTCCACACGAACGACCAACGACAGCGGTGGATGTGTTGAGTGTTGTGGATGGAGACACAATCGACGTACTGGTCACAGATGTTGTGCCTGGAGCGCCTGTTGCAGTCGGCCAGGCCGTCCGGGTGCGTTACATCGGCGTCAACACTCCAGAGACGGTCCACCCCAACATCGCGGTGCAACCCTTCGGGGAGAGCGCATCTGCCTTGAACAAGAGCCTTGTTGAAGGACGTTCAGTCTACCTTGAGTTTGACGTTGGATCCTGGGATCGATACGGCCGCTTGCTTGCCTATGTCTATCTGGATGCGCAAGGCTTCGCAATGGTCAATGCGATGCTCGTCGCTCTCGGCTTTGCACACGCGTATCCCTGTCCGCCAAATGTGCGTTATGAAGAGCTTCTTCGCGAACTTGAGAGAACTGCCCGCGCGCTTGGGCTCGGACTACGGTACGAAGACCATCAAGACACGAATGACGCACGTGATCCAGCGACCGTCGCAGCTGGTGTCGCATGCAACTGTAGCGGGCCCGACCTCAACTGCAGCGACTTCGCGATTCATGAGGAAGCCCAAGCTTTTTACGAGCAGTGCATTTCTCAAGGGTTCGGAGACGTCTTCCAGCTAGATGCAGACAACGACGGTTCCGCCTGTGAGGGGCTTCCCTAGTATGGAGACAGACAAGTAGTGTGAAGGGGTGGTGTTCAATGGATGTTGTCAGCTTCATCAAGCAGCGGATCAGGCAGGATCATGCATTCTTCGGAGAAGTACTTGGGCAAAATGACGATCACGCAAGGCTGCAGTATCTCGCAAAGGCCTTCTTCTCTGATATGGAGGACTGGCAAAGGGCTCTCTATGCTCGGCTTCTTGTTTCATACACCATGTCACAACATGCGAAGAGCGGCGCGTCCGCTTTCGGCGATATTCTGCATACTGTCGAAGCAAGCAAGGAGTATGCCTTCAAAGGACAGCGCCTACACCGCTTCCATCTCGTAAATGTCTACTTGCTTGGCCTTGCTCTCTACAGTGCACTCCCTAATCTGCAAACGCTGCTCAGCAACGAGATCGGGGATAGAGAGTGGGAACTCCTGTCTGGAGGATCGAAACGGAACGAATTCATCTTCCGCTGGAAGCTGGCCTCCCTGTTCCACGATGTTGGCACGTCAATTGCTCTGTACGGACCGAACGAGCAGGCTTCACTCCGGCGAGCATTAGTCCTGTTTCAGATGGGCATTGGTCAGAACTGGCTTCCGGGGGACTGGGAGAATATCCAGCTGACAAACATCCACAGGCTGAGTCGCGGCATGTCGACATTCGATGTACTACGAAACGTTGATCAGGCACAAGGTGACCTGACGGAACGGCTCTCACAGAAACTTGCGGAGGATGGATTTGTTCCGAAACGCAAGGAGAAGGCGATTCACTACGATCACGGTCTAACGAGTGCGGCACTGTTGCTCAAGGCTCTCGACGAGATGTATCGGCACTATGACGACGAGACCCTCCACAACCCAGTTGTGTTCCTCTTCGGTAGGCGGGTTTCCTTCAGAAGGGAGTTCTTCGACTGTTCGATTGCCGCTGCGGCGCATGCTATCGCTTTGCATAACATTGATTTCTACGAGGAAGACTGGCAGAAGACACCTGTACTAGCAAGACTAGGGGTTCGCGATTTCGAGCTGTACGACTTCGCCAAACACCCACTCGCATCTCTGCTCAAGCTTTGCGACACGCTGCAGGAGTGGGACAAGCCCAAGGTGAGGGGCCTCAAGAAGCGCACGAAGCCTAAGGCCATCGACCTGCGTATTGATGGCGACACACTTCAGTTGTCCAAGTTCCCCAAGGCGGAGAAGCTGAAAGCCCAGTTAGAAAAGTTCTTCCAGAACGCCGAGTTCATTAGCCTCCTGTAGCCACCAAGGCTCCGTCTTGCAGGGCGTCTTGGGAGCGATCACGCTTCCTACAGCACGGTCATCAGCACATTGTTTGATTCCGCGTTGTATAGTATCCTTTGCGTAAAGAGGAGAGGTTGAATGATTGCAAGCCGATCTCAGCATACAATCTCCATCTACTTTCCACAGGCGAAGCTCCAACAGCAACCCGTTGAGCGCTTGATCAGGCTTGCGAGGAAGCGTGATCGATCCGTCAACTACCTCGTTGTTGAGGCGATTCTGCAACACCTGGAGAAGGAGGAATCCAAGTGAGCGCGTCCAGCTACGTGAGATTAGCTATTACTACGTTGATCGTTGTGGGTTGTGCAGTCATCCTGGGCGGCTGTTTCAACTCGAACCAATCCCCCATCGCTGCATTCTCCACAACGATCGATGGCCTTACCGTCACGTTCAATGCAAGCCCTTCGCACGATCCAGACGGATCGATCGCAACCTATCATTGGGAATTCGGCGATGGCGGCTGGGCGAACACTGCAACCGCAACCCACACATACGAGACCTCAGCGGCGCGTTCCTACACGGTGTCCCTGACCGTCACTGACAACAATGGAGCTTCGGATGCCACGTCTTCCTCGGTCCAGGTGACCCCCCCTGCCGCGCCAATTGCGCCGGTCAATCCGACGCCAGCGCCGCCTGATGATCCGCAGCCAAGTCCACCGCAGTCGGGAATCAGTGTGATTATCACTGCGTCAGAGTCTGAGATAGACATTCTCAGTCATGACGTCGACACGTCAGGCTGGATATGGACGTTGACCGGACGTGCCAGAAACGTGAGTGGCAGCGAACTAGGAACCGTCTTCATCCATGCGCGACTCCTTGATTCGTCGGATGTTGTGCTCAATAGCTCAAGTGATATGTTGTCGGACATCACTGCGGGCGCAACATTCGAGTTTGAGCTCTGGATTAGTGAAGACGAGAGGATCGAAACGATTGAGATCTACGAGATCAGCACGTACACGTTCTAGGAGTCCCATGGCCCAAACATGGACACCCATGTACATTGACAGATGGTGATTGACTGACCCTCTGCGGGCGGTTCACTTCTGGAGCTAGTCTAGATAATCACGTCCCACGAAGGCGAATGCCTGAATCCTCGTGCGTGCTTGAGACGCAAGTGGCCTGCCTCCTTCCTCTGATCCAGATCCTAGTTCTTCTTCTGGACCGATTTCTGGGGATCAGGTCACAGGCCTCGTTCTACGCATCTCTTTCATCTCTTAGGAAGCAGATTGCTCGCTGGTTGCTCGTGAGGAGCGATCTGTGCTTCGAGTACGAACTGTGGACAGCCCGTGTAGCAATTCACGCTATCGGGTCTTCTGCTTGATGCTGTCTTTCTTTGAGGACGACTACCACCTACGGTGGTGCTGGCAAGAACAGCGACCACGCTACGTACACAGAAGCAGTCGTAGACGCCGTCACCTCACAGCTGTTCTTTACCACGAACTCGAAGTCAAGCTTGTACCCGAAGAACGGCTTGATCCACGCGAATGACTTGGGACCTTCTAAACTCGAAGGGATGACTTCCCAACTCCACACAAGGTCAGCATCGTCACTACAGAGATCAGTTGCCTGAGCATCTGCGTGGTCTGCAAGCCAATCGCCAAGCACGACAAGAGGATTGGCTGTCCCTTCGACGAGCCAGAGATCCTGACCCTGCAAATTGATAACGGGTGGCGAATCCTCCCAAATCTGGAACTGCCCTTCTTCGTTAGCCGGATTGTGGAACTTATCTCGTACGGTCACCACGACCGAGTAGACGCCCATGCCATTGCACAGGACAAGTGACTGCCCCCAGTTAATCCTGTGTTTCCAGACCAGTTGATTCGCCGGAGTGCTGCAGTCTGCCGCGATGAGATCCCCGCTTGCGCGAAGCGACGCGATCCACGCATCGACTTGATCCTCAATGGGACCGTCTGCGCATGAACCCACGCCATACTTCTTCGCGGCTGTCCATGTGATGAGGGGAGGTGTTGTGTCCTGGACAATGACCGATCGAGTCTGTTGTGTTGCAGCCCAACCATTACAGTCTACTGCATCATAGTAGACTGTGTAGGTTCCAAGCGTTGATGAATCGACTTCGCTCGAATCAGTACTCACACTTGGATCCTGGCAACAGCAAGCATCCGTCACGGTTGCCCCTTCGTCTTCGTAGTTCGAGCCGCACTCGATCACCACGGTATCTTCGCCAATTAGCTCGATTTCCGGCGCCTGGGTATCCTGTACGATGACTGTCCGTGTCTCTTGTGCTGCATCGATGTTGTTGCAGTCCGTTGCGTCGAAAACCACCGTGTGGGTTCCAACAACCGATGAGTTGATGGGGCTAGGCGAGATGCTGATACTGGGATTCTGACTGCAGCATTCGTCTTCCGCAACTGCGCCTTCGAATGTGTAGCTCGCGCCGCACTCGCACTCTACGAACACCGGGTCACTCCCATCGACCGTGATTACCGGCGGATTGCTGTCTAGAACCTCAACGCTGCGGTTGACTTGTGCAACATTGCCGTGGCAGTCGGTTGCAGACAAGATCACGGTGTACGTTCCAACTTCTGATGTGGCAACGTTGCTATGGTCAATCTCAACAGCGATGTTGCCCTGGCAACAATCATCTGTAACGGCTGCCCCTGGATCAGTGTAGTCCTGGCCGCACTCTGCTGTCACCGTCTGCTGGCCCTTGAGCGTGATTGCCGGTGGTGTCTCGTCCTGAACAGTCAAGCTGAGCATCATGGAGTCCGTAGCCTGTTCCGAATCCACCACCTCGATCGTGATGCCCAAGTAGCTGCCGATGTCGTCGCACGTTGGACTGAGACTGAGCCAGCCAGCGTAGGAATCGAGAAGCATGAAAGCAGGCTCCCCACTTATCGCGAACGTGTAAGGTGGGCAACCTCCACTTACTGATACCTGGTAGGTTGGCGTTGAACCTGCTGCAACAGGAGAAACCGAGAGACTGCCCAGCGTTAACGGCTGGACGACTGTTACTGATTGACCTCCTTGGACGCTGATTCCGGCCTGGTCATAGGAATTGCAGCCGCAGTTGGTCTTGTATGTCCAGTTCGGATCAGATGTAGGGAGTGTGTTCGGAGGAGTGGGATCGTTCGACGTGAATTCGAGTAGGGCCTGCCCTGCGGCGTCGTCTTGGATCACCCATGCGCCTTGCGTTCCCGCGTAGAAGTAGATGATGTATGGAGGCTTCTCTTGATCAGAAATGATTCCCCAATACGGCAATCCGCTCTTGTAGCCGATTTGCCGATAAGTGCCGTTCGCGTTGGAACAGCAGCTTGCGGGAATCCCGCTTACGACAATGTTGTGATAGCAAGACGAAGCATGGCTCAGGATGCCCGCCATTGACAGCACCGTCAAGGTCATGAGGGAACCTAGACAACGATTAAGGTGTCTCCCGTGTGTCTGTATCATTTTGACCTCCCAGAACCTGTCTTACCATCCTACCATGAATCTGATCTGCTGGCGACGACACCACCTTGACCTGCCTGCCAACATCTGTCCAGATCGCAACACCCTTCTTGGACGGGTTTCTCGGGGGGCTGGGTCAGGTCTGCACTCCCGATGTCGCGAAGGATCGACTCAACCTTGAGTATCATCGGTCAGCGTGGAGTTCTAGAGTGTCCAGTACCGCAATGGTGTTGATACATTAGGCCTCCTCGTGACGTTGTTCGCGGACGGCACCCCAGAAGATCTCAGAAGGTGTGCGACCTTTGGTTTGGTACCCTTGGTGAGGTCTCTTGAAGTTGTAGAACTCGATGAAGGAAGCAAGCGAGGATTGGAGTTGGTGCCGCCGTCGGAAGTAGCGTCGGCGGAACACGATCCTCCAGTGCTCATGAAGGATGGTTCCCTGCAATCGCTCCACGAACCCATTGGTCCACGCGTGTCGTGGCTGCGTTCGCGTGTGGCGAACACCAAGTTCATGGCACATCACATCAAACTGTCCTTCGAATTCGCTCCCACCGTCTGTCAGCACTCGCCGCAGTTTCCAACCAGCCTTCTTGACCTCGACAGCCACAACGTCTCTGAGGAACACAGCAGCCTCTGTCGCGTTGTTCGCCGGAACCACCTTCGCCATGGCGTACGAGCTTGAAGCATCACAGGCGGTCAGCTGCCACAACTTCCCCACTCCCTTCAGGTTCCCGATGTAGAACGTGTCGATACACACGAGCTCTCCTGGGTTATCTGCTTGGACGTGACGAACCTTCCGGCGTGCAAGGTTCCGCCGGGTCCGTTCGGTGAGTAACCCAGCACGTTCAGCGCTGTGCACTTCAAGCACGAGGAGGCGATCCGTTCTCGTCCCCAATCCAAGTCGATTCAGCGACCTCCACACCGTGCTTGGGGAGACAACAACCCCTTCCCGTTCCAGTTGCAAACATAAGCGTTTCGGCCCCCAGGAAGGCCATGCCAGCGCCATTGCCACGATCTTCCGTTCCTTCGTAGAGTCCAGCTGGATGCGTCTTCCCGGACGTGTGGCAGTTCGACGTGGATGAAGCCCATCGATCCCGTAGCTGGTGAATCGTTTCCTCCAACGGTAGAACAAGGTCCGTGAGATCCCTGCTTCTCGGCAGGCAGCGCTAAAATTCCCCAGTTCCTTGGCTCGTTGTAGGACACGCAATCGTGTACGCTGTACGTTGTCTTCGAGGGTCATCGACAGTTCTCCCAGATTGCTTCAGAGCTACCTGGAGATTCTGCTTTGGTGACCCTGCTTTTCTTCTCTCTCCAACCCCCAACCTGTAAACACTACCGTGAAACTCGACACCCTAGTTGCAGATCCGTGGGGATGCTGGCCACTTCTACTGCTCCGACCTTGTCAGGCTGAGCCACGTAAGTGTGATCAGCTCCGAGAATAGGATGCCGTAGAGCACGTAGTGAGCTACTGTGCTCCCGAAGTAGAAGGCTGTGAACCCACCTCCCGAAAGCAAGAGAAGCGACAGAAGCACAATCGTCAGTACCGAAGAGGAGGTGTACCTTCGCAGAATGGAGTATCCTGCAAGATGGTAAAAGAGCAGCGCTCCTGAGCTAATCACGCAGACAGCAACTGACAGAATCGCATCAGGCGAATAGCCGAGAATGACAACCGGAGTAGCGAAGACCAATCCGTACACTCCGAAGTACTCCGAGAGCACATTGGCTACTGACATTTGGCGTGCGAAGCTGTTCGACCTCAGGCGGGCGATCTCACCTGTGGCATTTGTGTAGACAAGAGTTGCATAGAGGAAGCCGAACGCGCTGACGAAGAGGAGGAATAGCGGCACCCGAAGACGGATCTGAAGCTCTGGATCACCCGTAAGCAGCAACCCAATGAAGAAGAACACAACTGCAGCCATGAATGACGTCAGAGACACACTTGCACTTGCCTCCCCCATTTGCAGATCGGGGCTCCTACTTGCGTCGTGTGGTTGGTAATCCTGAATGTTCTGCGTCAAGTTTCCCCTCCGTCTGCAGGGGCGTCCTGGTTCCCGGTTCGTATGTCCTGCTGGATGAAACACGGTCTGAACCCCGCATGTGCAGCTAATCTCCGCGAACCAACGTTCTCTATGGTTGCCCGGTAGAGGGGCACCCCTCCCATCTCAAGAGCAAGCTTGGTCAAAGCGACTACCGCAAGCGATCCTAACCCCCTACCACGAAATCTGGGATGAGTGAGAACGCCGATGTCCCAGAGAGGAGTCCAATCGAGAAGGCTGGCAGCAGCAACTAGCTTCCCGCGATTCCATACGCCGATCACCTTCGGGTGAGTCACCTCGACCAAAGCAGCGGAAGTGTCCCCCACCCCTGATTCGCCGTGGAGCTCACCCATGGAGTCCGCGTCCGAGAGAGAGAGCTGACGGATCGAGAAACCCGAAATCGGGGATATCGTCAGCGGCAGACGGGCATCATAGTGGTGCAAGATCCTCGTTGCGATCACTGAGTCACTGCCTTTATCGTTAGGGAGAATCGGACTGCCTGTAGCGATTATCTCCTGGATGCACCGCAACGCAGACCGATGCGCACGGATATAGATATGCCCTGCGATCGAAAACAGCTCCGAATGCTTGTGTAGTGGCAAGGACCGAAGCGCAGTAACACTTGGCGAGATGCTCTGCGCACTATCAATCCCCAGGTACTCTTCCCACGCTGCGAGAACACTGGTTCCAGCCGAACTACCAAGAGTATGAAGCACCTCCGCTGGCGTGCCTGGAATCGTTCTGATGATCTCTTCTAGGGCATGGTTCACTGTTTTTCGAGGATAGGCTATTTATCATGGCTACAGCAAGCCGCGCTTGCCAAAGCTGAGACACGATCACTGGAGACACAATCTGTGACGGGAGAAGGGCTAGACTTCCCGATTCCCGTGAACTGGGATCCAGAAGTGCTCGCGAATCGCGCTCTTGTGGCCAGCCTTTTCTGACGACGACTTCGCCCAGTTATCAACCCTCTCCCTTGGCCAGCGCGGTTCGAAGCACGCCAACTAGGACTTCCACATGCATCGCTTCTGAGCTTTCCGCATCGCCATTCCTATCAGCGTTTTATACTCATATCCGTGCAAATCAAGGCGCAGTTAGAAAGCTGTCCACCAGGGGGTACCAAACAAGACACTATCGAACTCCATCGCATTGCCGTTCCCGTAAGCACTTGAGCGACATCGGTCACCAATTAAGACGTGGTTAGAAAGCTGTCCACCGTTTCGAGCTCTTCGGGTTTGTGATGTGGGCGTATGAAGGATAATATAGGTGGATGCATGGCAAAACGTTGTCCGCGAGGCACGATGATTAAATGGAATCTGGAGCGGATTGC
>Ga0272443_10004986_pt1 | contig 13998 bp, 11 predicted proteins | sample SSMAcet12_FD_193581 | JGI IMG/M metagenome (GOLD analysis project Ga0272443, IMG submission 193581) | Marine sediment archaeal communities from Little Sippewissett salt marsh, Falmouth, MA, United States - SSM-Acet-12 | ecosystem: Environmental > Aquatic > Marine > Wetlands > Sediment ...
TTCTTCTCTGGGGATCACGACAACTTTTTTGGCTTTGTTGCCCATAGCTTATGTGAAACTACCCCAAAAGGTCGGCCATTGAATACCCTCGGGGAAGCCCATCGTCCCGCGCCGCCGTGTAGGGTCCTCTTGTCCGGCGTAGTTGCTTCTTGACGAAGACGGAAGCTCGAAGAGCGAAGCCCCAAGCATCGCAGAATAAAATCGCTTCGCGCTTTTATAAAACGCGGCTTCTCGCCGCAATAACCCCAAAAAAATCATACAAACAATAGGCGGCCTCCCTGGATAGTATGCAGTGTTATGAGAAACAAATCGCTTTTTAGGTCCTTTTATCATGCGCCCGAAAGGGCGCCTAATTTTCTCTGCGGAAGCAGAGAAAATTTTGATCACGCCATATTCTTTTCGACGATTTCGGCGATGTCCAGCGTCTTGATTTCTTCTTCCTTTTCCAGTTCTTTCATCCCGTCTTCGATCATCGTCAGGCAAAAAGGGCAGCCGACGGCGACATTGGCGACCTGCCGGCGGACGATTTCCTCGGTCCGCTCCAGGTTGATTCGTTTTCCGATGGTCTCCTCCATCCACATCCTTCCGCCGCCAGCGCCGCAGCAAAAGCTTTCCCGTCCATGGCGCTCCAACTCTTCGAGCCCGGTTTGGGAAACAGCAGACAGGATCGATCTCGGCGGGTCGAACACATCGTTGTACCGGCCCAGGTAACACGGATCGTGATACGTCAAACCGCCTTCCACGGACGGCTTCAATTTGATTTTTCCTTCTTTGACGAGTCGGTCGATGAACTCGGCATGATGGACGACTTCGTAGTGACCGCCCATCTGCGGGTATTCGTGCTTGAGCGTGTTGAGGCAGTGCGGGCAGGCGGTGATGATCTTCTTGACGTTGTAACCGTTCAGGGTTTCGACGTTTGTCTCGGCCATCATCTGAAACAGCATTTCGTTTCCGACCCGCCGGGCAAAGTCGCCGGTGCATTTTTCCTCCACGCCCAGGATCGCAAAGCTGACCCCGGCCTTCTGAAGAATCTTCACCAGGCTTTTGGATACCTTTTTGGTCCGGTCGTCGAATGAACCGGCGCACCCGACCCAGAGCAGGTAATCGACGTCCGAATCGTCGGCCATGGTTTTGACATCGAGGCCCTCGGCCCAGTCGGCCCGCTTGTCATATCCGATGCCCCAGGGATTGCCGTTTCGCTCGAGCCCCTTGAGGGCCGGATTCAACTCCTTGGGATAGGCTTCAGCCATCAAGGTCTGCCCCTGTCTCATGGCGATGATGCGGGGCACATGTTCGATGGTGACCGGGCAAACCTCTTCACAGGCCCGGCAAGTGGTGCAGGCCCAGAGCGTGTCTTCGGAGATCACGTCGCCCACAAGCTGCTTTTTGCTGTTGAGCGCCGCCATCTGTTCTTTGAGTGTTTCGATCTGGTCGGCGTCTTGCGTTTGTTTGACGGCGGCGGCCAGCTTTCCTCGTTGGATAATCCGCTGTGCGTTGTCGTAGAGCTCGAACTTGAGGCTGTCGTTGAAATCGTGCAGGTTCAGTGGCTTTTCAGTGATGTAGGTGGGGCAGACCTGCTTGCAGCGGCCGCATTCGGTGCAGGTGTAAAGGTCCAGGCCCTGCTTCCAATCGAGCTGGTGGATGTGATTGACTCCCAGCGACTCGTCTTCCCAGGCCGCTTCGTCTTCCAGATCCAACAGTTTGGGTTTTTCATGGGGATATCCCAGTTTTTTCAGAAACACGTTGGGAAGTGCCGTAATCACATGGAAATGCTTTCCCATGGGTAGGATGTTCAGAAAAACAAGCTGGGTGCAGATGTGAAGCCAGAACATGGCGATCAGGATGCCGGTGTTTGCCTCGGCGCCGAACCCTGAAATGATTCCGGCAGCCCCCACCGACACCGGTGTCCAGAGAAATTCGGAGCCATAATCCGGGCTGTTGAAATAATGAATGCTCTCCGGGTTGTTGTATAGCTGAATCAGGTTGTATCGTGCGCCGTCGAGGAGCAGATCCGACACCATCAGCACGCCGATCAATCCCAGGACCAGATAGGCTTCAAAAGTGTTGTGCAGCCGCTCCGGTTTGACGACGATCCGGCGGAAAACAGCGTAGAGGACCATCAGCAAAACGATCCCCTCCATGATGTCCTTCAACCCGATATACAGGTAACCGAGAAGGTAGTCTTCTCCCAGAAAGGGCAGCTGAAATCCTTCGACATATCCTTGCCCATATAGCGTGATGCTGCGGATCAGGAGGACGCAGAACCCCCAAAAGATAAGGGCGTGCATGATCCCCGAGCTTCTTTCTTTTTTCCTGGCCACCAGGCGCTTCTGGCCGATGGCGATAACCAGGAGGTTCTTGAGCCGCTCCTTGATGTGGTCGAGCCGGTCTGCGGGCTGAAGCGCCCGCAGCAGCTGGATTCTCCGGGTCATCGTCCGGCCGAAAATCGCCAGAGCGACAATAAGCAGAACAGTCATGAAAAGCGGATTCATGGATGCCTCGTCTGTGTTGTTTCCTGGATCCCGGCTCTCCGCTGCGCTTCCGTCTTCGCCTTCGGCTACGCCGGACAGGTCGGCCGGGATGACGGGCTAAAAGGCATTATTTTGATCAAACTGGCAGGCTCATTGAGCCTGCCAGTTTGTTGGAATAATTTCCTACCTGCTTTTCTCAAATAGCCCCGGCGCGGCCAGCGGCGGGGCTATCCCCTCACCTTCTTGATCTCTTCGCGAAGAATCGGCACGACCTCGAACAGGTCTCCGACAATGCCGTAGTCGGCCACGTTGAAAATGGGGGCCTCGGGATCCTTGTTCACCGCCAGGATGACTTTCGATCCGTTCATGCCGGCAAGGTGCTGAATGGCGCCGGAAATGCCGAGGGCGATGTACAGGGAGGGGGCGACGATTTTGCCGGTCTGGCCGACCTGCTTGTTATGGGGCATGAAGCCGCCGTCCACCATGGCGCGGGAAGAGCCGAATCCGGCGTTCAGGTCCCTGGCCAGTTCCTTGACGAGATCGACGCCCTCCTGATTCTTGGCTCCCCGGCCCACCGAGACGACGATGTCGGCGTCGGCAAGGTCGATGTCGCCGGTGGCATCGGAAATGAGCTCCTTGACCACGGCCTTGGCATCCGGGGCCGGAGCGGAAAGCTTTACGACATTCTCGCTGCCGGTGACTCCCTCGTCCGCCTCGAAGGCGCCGGCCCGGACGACGGCCACCAGCTTGTCGGTGTTGGCCTTGACCCGCTGTACCACCTTGTTGGTGAAGGCGGGCCTGACGACTTCGATGCGGCCGGCTTCGAGGGCCACGTCGGTGATTTCATTGGCGCAGGCGGCGTCCAGCTGCGCTGCCACCCGGGGAGCAACGGCCTTGCCGCTTTCGGAAAAACCGAACCAAATCATATCGGCGCCGAATTGCCGGGCGGCGTCGACGACGCACGAGGCGTAAGGACCGGCTGAAAACGCTTCGAGGCCGGGATCGTCCGCGATATACTGGGTATCGGAGCCGGCCTTGGCCAGGTCGGGAATCAAGGATTCAATGTTGCTGCCGATGGCCGCCACGGCAACTTCCGTGCCGATGGCCTTGGCCTTTGAACACAATTCTGCGGTGCTGCCTTTGAGTACACCCTCTTTGATGTCTGCAACTACGAGTACTTTTGCCATGATATGATTTCCTTGATGGTATCGGGTTCGTGTTCGCAGGTGATAACAAATCCGTTGTCGGACCGGCTACAGCACCTTGGCCTCATCAGCCAGAAGCTGCACAACCTTTGCGGTAATCTCTGCGGCATCGCCTTCGAATTTTTGTCCGCCCTTGCGCTTTTCCGATTCCATGAATTCGATGATTTCCGATTTCGGGGCCCCGGCGCCGACCTCGTCCGGGGAGGTCCCGAGCGCGGCAAGATCCATCTCTTCGATTTTCTTCTTCTTGGCCATCATGATGCCCCGCATCTGGGGCAGCCGCGGTTCGTTGATGCTGACATCCACCGTGACCACCGCGGGGAGCGAAAGCTCGACGATTTCGGTTCCACCGTCCCCGGCCCGGGAAGCTTTAATGTGCTGCTCGTCAATCACCTCGATGCCGATAACGTTGCTGACGCACGGCAGTCCGAGATATTCCGCCAGGAGGATGCCGGTGTGTCCGCTGTCCGTATCCTGGGCCTGCTTTCCGGTGATAACGAGATCATAGTTTCCCGCCTCGTAGACCTTCTGGAGCACCTTGGCAAAAATCGACGAATCGGCCTTTTCCAGCGCCGGGTCATCGATGTGAATGCCGTTTTCGATCCCCATGGCGTAGCATCTGCGGATGATATCGGTGGTGTCGCCGCCGCCGACGCTGACCAGGGTCGTCTCCGCACCGTGGTTTTCCTTCATCTGAACCGCGGCCTCCACGGCGCTTTCATCCCAGGCGTTGATCACGTATTGCAGCCCCTCTTCGACAATGGCGCCGTCGTTCACCTTGATGTTCAACTCCACATCGACGACTTTTTTTACGGTTGTCAGGATCTTCAAGTTGTCCTCCTCGGTGTGCTGGTTCGGTCCATTTCGGGTTTGCTTGTATTTGCATTAAACGATGCGGTGTTCGCCGGAGACGACGATCAATTCGGTGCTTCCAAACGCACAGGCAAGGGTCATGTTCAGCGCCTGCCCCATTTCGGCGGCCAAGGCCGTCGGCCTCGACTTGCTGACCACAACCGGCAGGCGGGCCCGGGCCGCCTTTTGAACCAATTCGTAGCTGAGCCTCGAAGACATCACGAGAAGGCGGGCGTCGGACAGCTTTCCGTTCATCAAGATTTGCCCGACCGCCTTGTCGAGTGCATTGTGCCGCCCGACATCCTCGGCAAAAGAGATCTTTTCCAAGTGACCGTCGAAGACGATCGCCGCGTGCGAGCCCCGGGTTCTCGGATAAACGCTTTGGCTTTCAAAAAGCTGGCCCATGCAGTGAAATACACTGTCGATGTCGACTTCGAATCCGTTTTCCGCGGGCGTCAATATCTGATGCAGGTCTTTGACCATCTGCTTGCCGCAGATGCCGCAGCTGGTCTGACTGACAAATCCCCTCCGGTCGAGAAGATCGGAAATCCTTTCGCGCCTCTCTGGGATGAGCCGGACATCGATCACGTTTGCGTCCAGGTCTTTGCAGTATCCAATGGCCGCAAAGTCATCTGCAGAGTCGACGATTCCCTCTCCCAGACAGAATCCGGCCGCGTGAACCATCTCCTGACCCGGTGTTCTCATCACCACGGAATAGGGCTTTTCATCGATCCGGATCAAAAGGGGCTCTTCTCCGATCAATTCGATCGAATCGGCCTGGCACCCTCCCTTTCCACACCTAAGGGCTTGGCAGTTTTCCGTATTGTTTCCTGAAGTCAATGGCTTCCGGTCCTCAGTGCGCCGGGGGCATCATTCTATGGGCTGTTGCCCAAAGCAAAGAAGACTCACCGCAGAGACGGGGAGAGCGCAGGGAAAACGATAAAACCCTCTTTCTGAAAACTTTCCTCTGCGTCCTCCGCTTCTCTGCGGTGAGTGCTATTCCTCAGAAGAGGACTCCTGTGCAGGCGGAGGAAAAGACAGGGATCCGGTCAAAACGAACGCCGCCTGCAAATAGGATGTCGGACAGAGCGGAAAGCATTCCTTGCAGCTGTCGCACTCCTTTGCGGCGATTTCCGGAATGAAACTGATTTCCTTCCGTATGCCCCTGTCGACGAACCCGACAGCGTGCTTTTTCTTGACCTCGGCGCAGTACCTCACGCATAAGCCGCAATGGATGCAAAAAGAGGCCTCTTTTTCAAACCGGTTTCGGTCTGCACCGTACTCTTTGGCCAAATCGAGCAATACCGGCGAATCAGGGGCATGCGCCATCAGCAGTTCCAGGATGGTTTTGCGAATCCGATCGATTTTTTCAGATCGCGTCCGGACGACAATGTTCTCTTTTACCGGGAACACGCAGGAGACAACCAGTTTGGTCCACCCGCGCTCCTCCACTTCCACGATGCAGAGTCTGCACCCTCCGAAGGGTTCCAGTTTCTCATGATGACAAAGGGTCGGTATTTCAATCCCCGCGCCCTGGGCGGCTTCAAGGAGGGTCATCCCTTCTTTTGCCTGCACTGGTTTGCCGTCGATTTCCAGTTGAATGTCACTCATTGAACCGAAGCTTTCTGCTTTTTCGTTAGCGTTCTTTTTTCTTCCTCGATCGGCGGCGGAACGGGCTCCCCGGAGATCTTCATCACTGCCGCGAATTTGGAAGGACAGACCTCCAGACAGGTTCCGCATTTGGTGCATTTTTTCTGGTCGATGATATGAATTGTTTTTTTGGCGCCGTCGATGGCATCCACCGGGCACTTCTTGCGGCAGATCCCGCAGGCGCTGCACTTTTCCGGATCGATATAAAAAGCGATCAACTCCTTGCAGGACAGCGCCGGGCAGCGTTTTTGCTGGATGTGTGCCTCGTACTCCTCTTTGAAGTAGCGCAGGGTGCTCAAGAAGGGGTTGGGTGCACTCTTGCCCAGGGCGCAAAGAGAGGCTTCGATGGCGGTTTCCGACAACTCCTGGAGGGTCTCCAGGTCTCCTTCCTTTCCTTTTCCCTGGGTGATGTTCGTCAAAATCCGGTGCATCTGCCGCAGCCCTTCACGGCACGGGACGCATTTGCCGCAGGATTCATCCGTGAGAAAATTGATGAAATACCTGGCCACATCGACCATGCAGGTATCTTCATCCATCACGATCATACCGCCGGATCCCATCATGGAACCAGCCTTTGTCAGTTCGTCGAATCCGACCTTCAGATCCAATTTTTCTTCGGGGATGCATCCCCCGGAAGGACCCCCGGTCTGCACCGCTTTGAACTTTTTGCCGTCGGGAATGCCGCCTCCGATATCGTAGATGATTTCTCTCAGGCTGATTCCCATGGGAACTTCTACAAGGCCCGTGTTGTTGATCTTGCCCACAAGGGAGAAAATCTTTGTCCCCTTGCTGCCCTCCGTTCCCACCTCGGCAAACCAGTCAGCGCCGTTGTTGATGATCAAGGGCACATTCGCCCAAGTCTCCACGTTGTTGAGCACCGAGGGCCTTTCCCAAAGGCCTTTGATATTGGACCGGATGTACTTGGGCCTGGGCTCTCCGACCCGGCCTTCCAATGCCGTCATCAACGCCGTTGATTCTCCGCAGACAAATGCCCCGGCTCCCTGGTGGACGATCACCTTGAAGGAAAAATCGGATCCGAGAATATTTTCCCCCAAAAATCCGTATTCTTCGGCCTGCTGTATGGCCAGGCTGATATTTTTCACGGCCAGGGGATATTCCTGCCGGACATAGATATACCCCTCCTGCGCTCCGACCGCATAACCGCCGATGATCAATCCCTCTAAAATGGAGTGCGGGTTGCCTTCCAGAAGCGCCCGGTCCATAAATGCGCCGGGATCCCCCTCGTCGGCGTTCACGATCACATATTTGATTTTTTCTTCCGCATTTCGGGAGCCTTCCCATTTTCTTCCCGCCGGAAAACCGGCTCCGCCCCGCCCCCTTAAGTTGGATTTTTTCACCTCCTCGACCACATCCTCCGGCGTCATGTCAAAAAGCGCCTTGTTCAGGGCCGAATATCCGCCAATGGCCAGGTAATCGTCGATACTTTTGGAATCGATCTTGATATTGCTGCAAAGAAGCGTCCGCTTCTGATTCTTGTAGAACGGAATATCCGGCTCGCGGACCACTTTTTGACCCGTTGCCGGGTCCTCAAAGAGGAGGCGTTCGACAACCTTCTTCTTTTTGATGGTCTGCTCGATGATCTCGGGGACATCTTCTGCCGTTACCTGAAGGTAACAGATCTCCTCGGGGTAGATCACGACGACCGGACCCCTTTCGCAAAATCCGGGGCACCCGGTTCCTTTGGTGTCGACGGTTGCAGTCAACCCCTGATTTTCGATCTCGGCCTTGAATGCGGCAATCACTTCATCAGCACCCGAGGCAATGCAGCCGGCGCCGGCACAGATGGAAATGCAGGGCCGGGTCGGATCTTTCCGGGACAACAGATCTTTTTTAAAAGACTCCAACTCTTCAGGCGTGTGGATTTTCGCCATAATCTTCCTCTACTCGTAAGTTTTCAGCACCTCTGCTGATTGGCTTGGGGTCATCTTCCCATGGGCCTTCCCGTCGACTTCCATCACCGGACCCAGGGCGCAGCAGCCAAGGCAGTTCACGGTCTCCAGGCTGAACTTCAGGTCCAGATCCGTTTCGCCGGGCTTGATGCCGGTCTGGTCCTGCACCGCGTCGAGAATCCGCCTGGCCCCCCGGACATGGCAGGCCGTGCCCATGCAGATGTGAATCCCGTGGCGTCCTTTGGGAACGAGGCTGAAGGCTTTGTAAAAGGTGGCGATATGCTGGATCCGCGTATAGGGAACCTGCAGCTTTTTAGAGACCCTTTCCAGGGCGGCCTTGGGGAGCCAGTGATTTTCACTCTGGATATCCAACAAGACCTGAATCAGGTAGCTGGCCTCGCTGTGATACTTCTCAATGATTTGATCGATCCTGTCGTTGTCCATCTCAGAATTCCTGTTCCTCAGGCAAGCGCATAGCATTTCCGGGTTTCGTCGTATCGCAACAGGCCCTGCCGCGACGAGCGGTTGATATGCCTCGATATCTCGGAAGGATTCAGGCCCAAGATTTCCGATAACTCGCTGGTGGAAAGGGGCTTTTCCTGCAGCAGCAGCATGATCTGTCCGATGGCGAGCTTGTTGACGATCAGTTCGGTGAACAGCGTGTCGAAGTCGTGGCTGGCATAAAAGTCGCGGTAGGCCTTTTCGGACTTCGGCGTGATTCTCAGCCGCTCTCTTTCCACCAGCTTGATAAAGGGAACCAGTTTCCTGGCCGCATCGAGCTTGAGCTTCATGCCTTTTTCACCGATTCCCTCGGCTTTTCCGAGCGGCCCCAACGCTTTGACCTTCTTTGCAAAATCGTTGATCTTCTCGGCTAAAATGATGCCGTCGCCCGAAGACATGAACTCGATTCGCAGCCTTTCGGGGTTCAATCCGATGTGCTCCAGGATCTTTTTGCTCAAAAGCGTGGTACCCAGGGCGTCGAAGTTTCCATGGGTGATGTAATTGCATTCTCCCAATCGACACCCGCCGATGAAAACGCCGTCCTGTCCGTTAAAAAAGGCCCGAAGAATGAATTCCAGGTCGACTCTTCCGGAACACATGACACGAATCAGCCTGATTTCGTTCGCATATTGTAGTCTGGAGACCCCAGCCATGTCAGCGGCGCCGTACGCTCACCAATGGCACACAAAACCCAGTATGTTCGGCTTGAATTTATGGTCTGCACTCATTTGGGACCCATCTCCTTTGCTTGTCCTCTCCCGTGTGGTTCACCGGCGATGTTTCAGGCACTGCAGGCTTCCGGTGCGGCTGCGTCGATCTGGCACAGGATTTCCCCGTCGGTAAAGTGCTTCAATACGATGGCGTTGGTCGGGCACTTTGCGTTGCAGACGCCGTCTCCCTTGCAGAGCACCGGGTTGACCCAGGCTTTTTTCCCGGCCGGCCGGTCGACAAATTCGATCGCACCGTAGGTACAGGCGCTGATGCAGGCGCCGCAAGAAACGCAATCGTTTTCGTGAACCTCGCAAACAGCCCCTGAAGCGACGACCGTATCGTGGGAAAGCAGCGTCAGGACGCGGCCGGCAGCGCCGTAGGCCTGGTTGATCGTCTCGGACAGGTGCTTGGGATACTGCGCCATCCCGCAAAGAAAGACGCCGTCGGCGGCAAATTCCACCGGCTTCAATTTGGCGTGGGCTTCTTTGAAAAACGAATCCGGGTTCAGTGTAAGCTTGAACTGGCCGGCCACCTGTTCGGTGGACGCCGAGGGAACCACGGCGGCGGCCAGAGAAACGATGTCGGCGTCGAGCTCGAGCCGCTGGCCCAGAATCGGGTCCGGCACGGTGACCCGCAAAATTTCCTTGCCGCCTTCTTTGACGGTTTCGATCCGGGGCGGATCTTCCGGCTCATACCGGATGAATTTCACATCCCGATCCGCCGCTGCCCGGTAAAAATCCTCTTTCAAACCGTAGGTTCTCATGTCCCGGAACAGGATGTAGACGTCCATCTCCGGGTTGATCTCCTTCAGTTTCAGCGCATTTTTCACTGCATGGCTGCAGCATACCCGGCTGCAGTAATTCCTGTCCTCGTTTCGGCAACCGACGCACTGGATCATCACCACGCTTTCGGCCTTCATGACCTTTTCGTCTTCTTCGGCGATTCTTTCTTCCAGCTCCAGATGGGTGACGACCCGCTCGTCTTCACCGTACAGATATTCGGTCGGTTTGTATTCGTCGGCACCGACGGCGATGACGGTGGCGCCGTGCTGGATCTGCTTGACTCTTCCCTCGGTTTCCAGCGTGGTCACGAAGTTGCCCACGTAGCCGGACACATCCAGAATTTCCGCATCGTGGGACACGTGGATCAGGGGGTTTTTGTAAACCTTGCCGATGAGGTCTTTCAGGTAGGCCTGCACATCGAGCCCCTCCAGGGTCTGGTGAAGCCTTCTGGCGTTTCCGCCCAGCTCTTTGCTCTTCTCCACCAGGTGGACCGGGTGTCCCTGATTGGCGATGGCCAGGGCACAGGTCATGCCCGCCACTCCCCCGCCGACCACCAGCGCCGCCTTGTTGACGGGCAGGTCGAACTCCTGCAGCGGCTCCAGCCGGCTTGCCCGGGCGACCGACATCCGGACGATGTCCTTAGCCTTCCGGGTGGCTTCGTCTTTTTCCTTGGAGTGGACCCAGGAGCAATGCTCCCGGATGTTGGCCATGTCGAGGTAATATTGATTGATCCCCGCTTCGCGAAGGGTGTCCCGGAACAACGGCTCGAGGGTCCTGGGCGAGCAGGCGGCGATAACGACCCGGTTGAGCCCCTTTTCCTTTGCCATGTCGGTGATTTCCCGGGCCGAATTCGTGGCGCACGAAAACAGCTGCTCCTGGGCGTAGACGACGTTGGGCAGGGTCAGGGCGTATTCAACGGCGGAAGGAACGTTGACCACGCTTCCGATGTTGGCGCCGCAATGACAAATAAAAACGCCGATTTTCGGCTCCTCGCCGGAAACATCCCGCTCCTCCGGGTAGACCCTTTCCACGGCCAGTTTTCCCCGCCGATAATCCAGAAATTCGGCGCTCTGGACACCGGCGCCGCTGGCGGTAAACACCGATTCGGGAATGTCGGTGGGCCCATGGAAGGCCCCACTGGCATAAATGCCGGGCCGGGAAGTTTTGATCGGGTTGGCCGGATCGGTTTTGCAAAACCCGTGGGACTCGAGCTCGATCCCGAATGTATCGGCCATTTTTGCAAAATCTGCGGGGGGATTCAGCCCGACGGACAACACCACCATCTCGAATTCTTCTTCTTTTACCCCTTCGTCAGGGGTCGAATATCGGACGATGACATTTTTATTTTCGGGATTTTCTCCGACGACCGATGCGTAGCTTCGGAGAAACCGCGTGCCGGGAAGCTGCTCCGTCCGTTGGAAGTACCGTTCGAAGTCCTTTCCCCAGGATCGGATATCGTTGTGAAAGATCGTGCACTTGGCCTCTGGGTCGTGATCGTGGGTCAGGATCACCTGTTTTTGCGTATAGGTGCAGCACACCCCAGAACAGTAGCTGTTGTCGCCCGGGGTCACCCTTCTTGAGCCGACGCACTGAATCCAAGCGACGTTGCGGGGATGCTTCCTGTCCGAAGTCCGCAACACCTCCCCGGCATAGGGTCCGGTGGAGGAAAGCAGCCGCTCGTAGTCCATGCTGGTAACGACGTTCTCGAACTTTTCGTAGCCGTAGTCGTCTCTTGTCTTGGGATCGTAGGGCTCCATGCCGAGGGAGAGAATGATCGCCCCGACGTTGACCTCGAGCTTCTCCTCTGTTTGACGCAGATCGATGGCGTCGTTCTGGCAGACGCCTTCGCAGATGAGGCACTTTTTCTCTTTCAGATAAAGGCAGCTTTCATCGATGTAGGCAACCAGCGGAATCGCCTGGGAAAAATAGATGTGGACAGCCTTGTTTTCGGATATGTCCTGGTTGAACGGATCAGGGTACTGCACCGGGCAGTATTCTACGCAGGTGCCGCAGCCCGTGCACTTGTCCTCGATGATGTACCGGGGCTTTTTTCTCAGGGTGACCTTGAAATCACCTGCTTCGCCATCCACACCGTCGACTTCGGTATACGTCAGGACCTCTATGTTCGGATGCCGGCCGACCTCGACCAGTTTCGGTGAAAGAATTCACATGGAACAGTCGTTGGTGGGAAAGGTCTTGTCGAGCTGGGCCATGTGGCCGCCGATGCTCGGCGCCTTTTCCACCAGGTATACTTTAAAGCCGGCGGCGGCAAGATCGAGGGAGGCCTGGATGCCGCTGACGCCTCCTCCGACCACCATGACGTCTCCGAAATTTCGGTCCGCAAGGCTTTTGCAAAGTTTTTCAATCTGCTCTTTTTCCAATGCTTTCGTCCTTTTCAGGTTGCCTTTGTTTTCAGATCACTTCCTGGATGATTTCCGTGATGTCCTTGATTTCAAGGACATCTTCCATCTCCAGGTTCAACCGACTTTCCTCAAAATTGGTGATGCAGTAAGGGCAGGCGGTGGCCAGGACCTGGGCTCCGACTTTTTGCGCCTGCTTCAGCCGCAGATCGGAGAAGCGTTCGCTCATCGGCGTATCCATCCAGATTCTGCCCCCTCCGCCCCCGCAGCAGAGGCTGTTTTTGCGGCAATCGGCCATTTCCATCAGCTCGAGGCCGGGAATCTGCTGCAGAACATCCCGCGGCTGGTCATAGATGTCATTGTGGCGCCCCAGATAGCACGGGTCGTGATAGGTCACTTTCTTGTCGTAGCCCTTGGTGATTTCAAGCCGTCCTTCCCGGATCAATTCGAACAGATATTGGGACATGTGCACGATCTCGAAGTTCACCATGAACTCGGGATACTCGTTTTTGAATGTGTGGTAGCAGTGGGGGGAGGAAACGATGATTTTCCTGACCCCGTTGTCGATAAAGGTCTTGATGTTCTCCCTGGCAAGACGCTTGAACACTTCCTCACTGCCGGTCTTTCGGATGCTTTCGCCGCAGCAGTTTTCCTGGGAGCCTAAAATTCCGAAACGAACACCGGCTTTGTTGAGAATGTCGGCCGTGGCCACGGCGACCTTTTTCATTCTCGGGTCGTAGCTGCAGTAGCAGCCGACGAAATACAGGGCCTCCATATCCTCGGAAAACTGTTTTACCGGCAGATCTTTGGCCCAGTCGGCGCGCTTTTTCCGCTCGCCCTGCAGGGGGTTTCCTTCGGAGATGATACTGGCCCGGGCCGTTCGGGCGGACTTGACGGAGGCCGGAAACACCTCGTATTCGGTGGCCACCCTTCGCAAAGACACCCCGATCTGTATCTGGGTCACCCCTCGGGGGCAATTGCGGGTGCAATTTCCGCAGGTCGTGCACCGCCAGATGTCTTCGCCGTCGATCTCGGTCAGGCCAAATGCGGCCTCCCGGATGATTTTCCTCATACTGAAGGTTCTGACCCGGTTCCAAGGGCAGACGATGTCGCACAATCCGCACTGGAAACACAATTTGTATGGCTCGCCACCGGCCTCTTTGATTTCTTCTATGACTTCTTTGAAAGGAGCGACTGTTTCCACTTTGTTGGCCTATCCTCTTTTCCGACTCGTTGGTTCAGCCTTTTTTCGACAGCCGAGCAACGGTCTCCATGATCTTTTGCAGGCCGTGTTTGCTGGCCAGCGCTTCCAGCCCGATTTCCAGCTCCTCCTGCTCTTCTGTTTCCTCGACTTCCTCTTGTCTTTCTTCATAGGTCAGGGCATCGACCAGGCACCACTGCACGCACAGGGGCTCGTCTTCGCCTTCACACATGTCGCATTTGAGGGGAAGCCCGGAATCGGGTTCTTTGAACTCTTCTCTCGAGGGGCAGGAGGCCCGGCAAAAGGCGCATTCGTCGTATTCTTTTCCGTCGATGGTGTACTTGTCTCTTCCGGC
>Ga0272443_10004987_pt1 | contig 13998 bp, 10 predicted proteins | sample SSMAcet12_FD_193581 | JGI IMG/M metagenome (GOLD analysis project Ga0272443, IMG submission 193581) | Marine sediment archaeal communities from Little Sippewissett salt marsh, Falmouth, MA, United States - SSM-Acet-12 | ecosystem: Environmental > Aquatic > Marine > Wetlands > Sediment ...
AAAGAATTGAAGGTCCTCCAAATTGAAAGTGCGGTGCACGAATTCATCGAGGTGCTCTGCTCTGCTTTCCATGACAAAATCATAGGGTGAGTTCCCCATCATTTCCATCAGCCGTTCGGCATTTCGTATAATCATCTTTCGGTTCCCCCAAGAAATGGTCGCTGTCAGAAAACCTGAAATCTCGATGTCTTCTTTCAGACTGTAGCGATGAGGCACACGGATGGGGTCCGTTTCAATAAAATCAGATCGATTGTAAAGCTCTACCTTCTGATCGAGAAATTCCTTGAGCTCTTTTCGTTTCATGAAGCAGTTTTAATGCGTGTCAAAAATAGATAAAACCGTCTAGTTTTTTATCTTCGTAAGCGGTATCCTCGTTATAGTGATTCAACTTCAAACTCCAATATCGTATTTAAAAGGTGTAGGTCCGGCCCGAGGTGAACTCCTCGGCTCAGAACTGGGAATCTACACCTGTGCGGACCTGGCAAACCTGTTTCCCAACAGGTATATCGATCGCTCGAGATTCTATAAGATTGCCGAGCTCAACGACAATGCCCTGGAAGTGCAGCTGGTCGGTCGGGTAACTTCCATGCAGACCGTAGCACAGAAAAGAGGCAGTCGGCTTGTGGCTCAGTTCGCGGATGAGACCGGAACCATGGAACTCGTTTGGTTTCGCGGAACAAAATGGATTCGGGATGCCATCAAGCTCAATACGCCCTACGTCATCTTTGGTCGTGTGAATCGGTTCAAAGGAATCTATAGCATGCCACATCCGGAGATGGAGCTCGTTGCTGATTTCAAAAAGAGCTTGAGGGGCAGCCTTCAGCCCGTATATCCTTCAACAGAAAAATTGGCGAATAAAGGAGTGACGAACCGGGTGGTTCAGAAGCTGATGGCCCAGCTTTTCGAGGAAACAAAGGGACGGTTCAAAGAAACACTTTCTCCGGGTTTTAGAAAACAATACCGACTCATGACCAAGGATGAGGCCATGTTCAATATCCATTTCCCTCAAAACCAGGAATTACTCAAAAGTGCACGCTTCAGGCTTAAATTCGAGGAACTGTTTTTCATTCAGCTGCAGCTGGTCGTCAAGAAACGAACCCGTCAATTGAAGATCAAGGGTTATGTCTTTGAAAAAGTTGGAGCCAATTTCAACAGGTTCTACCGCGAATTTCTTCCGTTTGATCTCACGGGGGCGCAGAAGAAGGTTTTAAAAGAGATTCGAAAGGATTTCAGCACCGGAGCCCAGATGAATCGACTGTTGCAGGGGGATGTGGGCTCAGGAAAGACCATCGTGGCCGTTTTAGCCATGTTAATCGCCAAAGACAATGGGTTTCAATCGGCCCTGATTGCACCCACTGAGATCCTGGCAAATCAACATTTTATGGCCGTAGAGGAGCTCTTGCATAGAATGGACATCAATGTCAGGCTTCTAACCGGTTCATCAACTGTCTCTCAAAGAAAGGTCATTCACGGGGAGCTCGAAGAAGGGGTTCTCGATATTTTGATAGGCACCCATGCACTGTTTGAGGACAAGGTAAAGTTTAAAAACCTGGGATTTGCAATCATTGACGAACAGCACCGATTTGGGGTTGCCCAGAGAGCCAAAATGTGGAAAAAGAATGTATTGCCTCCTCATATCCTGGTCATGACGGCCACGCCCATCCCAAGGACCCTGGCCATGAGTGTCTATGGAGACCTTGACATCTCTGTCATCGATGAGCTTCCCCCGGGACGAAAAGAAATCAAGACGGTACATCAATTTGACCAAAACCGACTCTCTGTCTTTCGGTTCCTGAAAGAAGAGATTGCAAAAGGCAGACAGGTCTATATCGTTTACCCGTTGATACAGGAGTCCGAGCAGTTGGATTATAAGGACCTGATGGACGGATACGAGAGCATTTCGCGTGAGTTCCCGCTTCCGGATTACAGGATCAGCATTGTTCACGGCAAGATGAAGGCAGCTGACAAAGACTATGAGATGCAGCGATTTGTGAAAGGGGAGACCCAGATCCTGGTGGCCACGACGGTTATCGAGGTTGGAGTGAACGTTCCCAATGCGAGTGTCATGGTCATTGAGAGCGCAGAACGATTCGGACTGTCTCAATTGCACCAGCTTCGAGGCAGGGTAGGAAGGGGTGCCGATCAGAGTTTTTGCATTTTGCTCTCGTCTCATAAATTGACCCGGGATGCCAAAACAAGATTGAAAACCATGGTTGACACCAGTGACGGGTTTCGCATTGCCGAAGTTGACTTGAAGCTCCGCGGACCGGGTGATCTCATGGGAACCCAACAAAGCGGGGTCCTGCAGATGAAAATTGCAGATATTGTCAAGGACCAGGAAATACTGGAACTAGCAAGAAAAGCGGCGTTCGAAGTCGCCTCGGTGGAAGGAGGCTCATCGAACGCCGCGTACAGTGAGATTTGGGACAGTTATCAAATGATTACGAGAAACAAGTCCCTTTGGAGCAAGATCAGTTGATGTCCTCTCCTTTTTTCAGTTTTTCCATGTTGGCCTGCACCCTGTCTTTGTTCACTTGTTGTGGGGCGAGATCATACGCTTTTTCAAGATATTGCAAGGCTTTCTTGTAGTCGCCCAAAGCTGAGTATCCTCTAGCAAGACCGTAGTTTACGGGCCAGGTATCCTTGTGCATTTTAGCATTCTTTTTGAATACCTCAAGTGCTTTTTCTTTTTCTCCCTGGGCGATCAGTTGGCGACCGTAGTTGTGAACCTGGAAAACGGTTCCTTTCTCCATGGCGACATCCATGACTTTGTCCGCCTCCTCGCTTTTACCCATTTTATTGAGAATCTGTGCCTTGGTCTGAAGGTTATTGTAATTCTCGACTCCGACGAAGGGTGCGCTAATCGCGGCTTCACTCCAGGCTAAGGCCTCCTCCATGTCTCCACCATTGTTCATCGACCAGTTGGCCGCCTGGTTCCAGTTCTGGTCGGAGAAGCCCTTCATGCCCTGAAGTTCTTTTCTCACCTGGGCAAGAACGATGTCCGTGACATCGACGTCTATCTTGAACGGAATCCTCTTCTCAGCCCATTTGAGTTCTGCAGTCGTCGAAGTTGCGTCAACTGCCGGGAACTCGTAGGTCAGCAATTCGGTGTGCGGGCCCCTTTCCGAATTCACGCTTACGCGGAGCGCATCCTCTGCCGGATCATAGAAATAGCTTCCCCAGGCTGTTGAATTGTTGGAGAAAATGATGTCGACTTTGCCATCCTCATGGATCACCATGTGCAGTCCGTAGGTGCCAGCTGCCAGCTTATTACCCTGTATGGTGACATCGTCTGTAAAATGAATGGTGGTGTTCTCGTTTGCACCGGCTCTCCAGGGAGATTCCTTGGCCGTTCCAAAACCGAGGTTATTCATCCCGTAAGGGACCAGCTTACCCCAGATTTCCCGGTCATTGACACTGGGCCGTGAATACGTGATGGTGATGTCGGTGATTCCAACCCTTTGACTGACGCTGGCTCTTTGACTGCCCTGTGGCATATCCATTTGACCGTAAGTGCTAAAGCCCACAAAAAACAGCAGGGAGAGAATCAGGTGAAATCTAGATGATGTAAAGATACTTTTCATAAAGAAGGATTTTGAGTTAATACTAAATGGATCCTTGTATACTTGGGATTTATTTCACTGAGGATCTGTAAGATCTAATGTAAAGACTATTTCAAAAGCACCGTGTTAGGGTAATGTTAAAAGATTGTTCGACTTGTAACGGGATTCCCTGTTGAGAATTTAGCATAAATTGAAGTTTCTTTATCTTTGCGCAAAAGTTTTTGGCATGAAAAAAATCGAGATTCTGCTTCTTTTTGCGTTGTTTATTGGGCTTCAAACCTGGGCACAAAAGGACACGATCAGATTAATCAATGAGGATGTTTTGGTTGGAGAAATTGAAAAGCTGGACAAGAATGTCCTGACATTCAGCACTGCTTACAGCGATTCCGACTTTAAAATTGAATGGCACAAAGTGTTGGAATTGAGAAGCCAGCGCACCTTCATTATGGCCTTTTCGGATGGGGATCGCTTTACAGGTCGACTGACCAGCGTCCCGGACGAAGACAAAATTCTAAGGGTTAGTTTTGATGGCCAAACTGCGGAGGAGATGATGAATGATCTGATTTTTCTCGAACCCATAGGAGCCAGTGTCTTCAGTAACCTCACGATCGATGTGGATCTCGGAATCACAATTACCAAGGCGAATAATCTGCGGCAGCTGAATACATACCTGGGAGGCACCTATCTGGCCAGGAAGTGGAATGCCAATGGGTTTTTTAAAACGGTCTTGAGCAGCCAGGACGACGTGGCCGACATTCGAAGGATGGATGCAGAACTCGGTGGGCAGTATTTTCTGCCCCATGACTGGTTTGTTACGGTAAGAGCCAAATACCTGGCCAACGACGAGCAATTGCTCGATTTGAGACAGACCTACCAGGGGGGTGTAGGTTACTATTTTATTCATACCAATTCGATGTACCTTGCGCTCAGTGGTGGTGTGGCCTTCACTTCTGAAGTGTATACCAATGACAACCCGGAACGAAGAAGCGCGGAAGGATTTGTAGGGCTGGGATTCCAAAAGTATTCAATTGGAGATCTGAGCTTTTTAACTACAGCCGCTCTTTATCCAAGCTTTACGGAATCCGGAAGATACCGTGTGGATTTGAACGGAGATATGAAATATGACTTGCCACTTGACTTCTATATCAAGTTGAGCGTGACTTATAACTACGATAGTCAGCCGACAGAAGGAGCAGCGGATTCCGACTATGTCTTCACGACCTCCTTTGGTTGGGAGTTCAACTAGTTTTTGAAGGGCAGCGGAGTAATTTGAGGATCTGTTTCTCCAAGATACCGCCTGCTTCCGAGGTACCGTCCGGTGTTGAATTCATCGTAGTTCGGGGAGTCAGGATCGATTGAACCGATTTTCACCCGACCCGAGGAATGAATGAATTCGCCCCGATCGTTGCCGAGCCAAATGGCCACATGGGTGACCCTTTGTCGTGTGCTGTCCGTGGCTTTTTTTCCGAAAAACATCAAATCCCCTTTGACGAGGGAGTCCAGGCCCAGGTCGGGATCAACGTCTTTTCCCGCCCTGATCTGCTGCGAAGCATCACGGGGTATAATGAGTCCATTCATGCGAAACGCCGTTTTGGTAAAACCGCTGCAATCCATTCCTTTGGATGAGGTGCCTCCCCAGAGATAAGGTGATCCCAGCAGGGAACGGGCGTACAATTCCAATCTATCGGGAGAGGGGTTCAGCTCATCCAGCCAATCCAGGTAGACCTCAGCCTCATCGCGTCTGACATAGCCGATTCTACCGTCCGGGTAAGCCACTTCAAAGTATTTTTCATCCTTTCCGGTCAATTTCAACAGGGATCCCAATACCAGGTCGCCCTTTGTCTGTAGTTCATTGTCTTTTGAGGCGTATACATGACCGAAAGTTTTCAAATAGATAATTTTGGGTGCAGTTGACCAACTGTCATATTCTTCCTGGGTCATTAGCTGAACCCCGCCGTGGTCCACCCAAGAGATATATTGATCAGGCGTCTGAACCCGGTAGAAATCTCCTTCGATCTTCAGGACCTTCAGACCGGTTCCCAAAATGGCCTGGGTTGCAAGTTCAGCTGAATGCCTGGGAGCTGAGCGTATGTTTGCTACCGAGTTGTTGACCACCGCAAAAGGGTGAATGCCAACACTCTTGTCGGGAAGCAACGAAACCTCATCCTCAACGGATGCATTCAACGATTTCAGCTCCTCCTTCAGTTGATTCAGTGCCTCGGGTTGATCGGTTTCCCCTTTGATCCGGATGGAATTGCGATCACTCACAATCTCAATGTCATAGACGGCAACTCGCTTGTCAGGAGCGAATTCGTTTTCAATACGGTCATTGATTTCGGCGATCTTCCGTGAGTTTTCGTTGTCGGCGCATGAGACGACCGACAACATCGGGATCAAACTCAGAGTGAACCAAATTCTTGTAAGATTGGTGAGGGTTTTCAATTTGCTTAAAGCCGGCATAAAAATCTAAATTTAGAGTCGTTTTCGAATCCAGGAAAGCAGGTCGAAAAAATTCTGTGGGGCAACACCATGACCCACGGGGTATTCCTTATACTCATGATCAATCTTCAGTTTATCGAGAAAATCCGGCGTTCTTCGTGCCCATTCAACCGGGATCACCTGATCCACCGATCCGTGCGAAGCAAAGACGTCGAGATCTCTGTAGGCGCTCGCCTCAAGGGGCATCTTGATCAGCTTTTGGTTGACATAGCCGCTCAAGGCAATTACGTGTTGAATCTTGCCCGGATGATTCAGAGCGTAGGCGAGACTCAAAATGGTGCCCTGACTGAAGCCCATCAGAAAAATACGGGTCGGATCGGGCTTGTATTTGTCTAGAAGCCCATCGATGAAGGCGTCTATCGATTTCAGCGCGGTGTTGGCTTCCTCCAAATTTGAAAAATTATCCCGATCGGCTTCAAAATTTATCGAATACCAGGCATAGCTCCCAAATCCCATGGACAAAGGTGCCCTTACGCTGACTATAAGGAGCTCAGATGGCAACTCTTGTGCAAATGAGAATAAATCCTGTTCATTGCTGCCATATCCGTGAAGCATAATGAGCAGGGGAGGCCGGGCATTATTGTCAGCGGGTTTTCTGATAAGATATTCCAAATTGAGATCGGACATGAATGGTATGAATTTGCTAGTATTACAGGTAAGGACGGATCAACCAATGGATCTAAACCATTCCTGGAACTGATCGCCAAGCAGGGGTACTTTTCTCTCCTCTCCCTGAATGGCTCCAATGAGACCAATGATCCAAAGGACAAAAATCCCAAGGCTGAGAATCCAGTCCAACCAGTCGAAATCGCTGAAGCGCTGCAAGAAATTGACAATCAGAGCTGTTAAGAAAATTCCAAGGGCCTGCCTGATATGAAAGGCCGAGAAGTAATTCTGTTTGTTTTGGTTCAGGACGAATGCGATCACCGTTCCGATGATCGTGATATAGCTAATTATTGCAATGGTTTTTCCTTCTGCAACAGTTTGATTGTACATGGCATTAGTTTTTTAGATCACCAACTGATTTCGAGCGAATATTCCCAGGGCCTGACCTTTTAGATTTTTTCCCAGAAAAGCCGAATTGTGCGATTTGCTTCTTATCATCTCTTCCTCAAAAACATATTCTCTTTCAGGATCAAACAATGTCAGATCCGCGCTCGCATTTTCCTCAACAACCGATAGTGGAAGGCCAAACCGCTTTTGTGGATTTGTCGTCATGCATTTGACGAAAGACTCGATGCCAACAAGGTTTGAAACACTTCCAAAAAGTGTTTCCAAACCGATTGTTCCATAGAGTCCATTTTCAAATTCCACTTTTTTGTTTTCAATGTCTATTGGGTTGTGGTCACTAACAATCATGTCAATGGTCCCATCCTGAACTCCTTTTATCAAGGCTTTGACATCTTTGGAGGTTCTCAAAGGAGGACTCACCTTGAAATTCGAATCAAACGAAGCAATTTTTTCATCGGTCAGCGACAAATGGTGGGCAGAAACGCTGCAACTCACATCCAGTCCTTTCTTTTTCGCCTCTCGAATGAGCTTAACCGCACCTGCAGTGGTTATGGTTGGAATGTGAAGCTTTCCACCTGTATACTCCAGCAGATAAAGGTCTCGAACAATCTGCAATTCTTCAGAAAGGTTGGGAACCGAGTTGAGTCCGAGTTTGGTTGTTGCAGGACTTTCATTGACAAAACCATGGCTTCCAATGCTGTCGTCTTGTGGAAAGCTCATGATCAAGCCGTCAAAATTCTGGGCATAGAGCAAGGCAATCTTCAATAGATTCGCATTTGCAATCCCTTTTGCGTAATCGCTGAACGCAACTGCCCCGGAGTTTTTCATATCGTAGAGCTCTGCGAGTTCCTTTCCCTGTGCTCCCTGCGTCAGATTCGCAATCGGGAACAGGGCAACTGCTGAACCCGTGCTCTTCTGAATGAGAAACTCGACCTGCGATTTGTTGTCGATTAACGGATTCGTATTCGGATTTACAGCCACTTTGGTTACGCCGCTGTGAGCTGCTGTTTTCAAACCATTCTCTATGGTATCTCTTTCTTCAAAGCCCGGCTCCCCGAATGAGACACTCGTGTCGAACCAGCCGTTCGACACATGTAGATTTTTAACCTTGATCTCCTTGCATTTCGGAGGAAGCTCAATTTTTTTCCGAATGACCTTGATCACTCCTTTTTCGATCAGTATATCCCTTGTTTGTTGATGGTATTTTGAGTTTTCATCAATTATCCTGGCAGATCTCAGAAGTACGTCCATTGGCGGATGGTTAATTTTTAAAGAATTTTTGAATAAGCATTTCCAGAACTAAGAAGATCAGAGCAAAAATAGTAAATAATTGCCACAAACTTCTACTTGAAAACATGTCATTTAGCTCGCGAAGACCTTCCTCCGGGGTGGATAGCAATTTGATCTGATTGCTGCCCTCTGCGAGCCGGTTCAGATTTGCATATCCGCGACGGATCAGCTCCCGGTCGTAATTGAATGCCTCTTCAGAAAGCACTCTGTCTTGATCGACGATCTGGTAAACTCCGGGCAGGAGTGGGTAATCTTTTGTGAAGAGCTGAACCTCCTTTGACGTATTTTTCTGAAGGGGAATATACTCCTCCTTGCCGTTCGTTATTTTGAGGGCATTGCCGCTGAGAGAATCATTACTGACCTGAAGCTCATTCGCTCTGCCTATAATGGTGTAGACACCGTCAGCTTGATTCTCGGGTAATGAGAAATTGTAGAACAACGGAACGATCAAAGGGGAATCACGAAAATTCGACTGTTCGCCTTTCAACGGGGAGGATATCCAAAAAACCCTGTTCTTTCCGACTGGAATTTCACTGGCAAAAGCGCTGCCATCATCAAATCTGATCAGAGGAGCCGAGGATCTGAAATCCGTTTCGATTCCGTAAGTGGCTTCCGGATAATCAAAATTATTTACTTCGCCTTTGAATACATTGCTAAAAAACGGATGGTCCTCCGAGACTGAGATAATTGTCTTTTGCCTCTCGAATTCAGACGAGACCCTTCCAATGCCCAGAACACTGAAAATCGATTGGTAGGAGGCCAGATCAGGTTGTGCTGAAGGTATTATGACCAGGTTGCCAATCTCTTGAACATAGGGATTCAAGCTTTTGATCAATGGTGCCGGAACCTCGTCCAGCTCGTTCAGGAGAATCAGGTCGTAATCCTGTATTTCGCCCTGGTTGAGATTCGACAGTTCCTGAAATGTCAGTTCAAAGGAATCACTAGTATAAATACGCTGAATATAATTGGAATAGTCTCCAATGACCAGGACCTTGGGCTTGATGGGTTCGGGGAGAGTAAAAAACAGGGAGTTGTCGAATCCGAGTCTGGGATCAGAGAATATCATTGCCCCGTTACCCATTGTTTCAGGAGGGATGCTGAATTCTACAGTGGCATCATTGCCTTTGTCTATGGACACAGAAGACTTTCCGAAAAGTTGGCCGTTCAAAACCAGGGATACGCTGAGGTTCTCCTCATCAATGTTCTGAGCCTGTATTCTGCCGCTGATTTTCAATTCATTTCGGTCAAAGGCGCTGATCCAAAGGCTGTCGAGACTCAGGTTCCGGAAGCGATCCGGTCGAACCGGAATAAGGTAGTATCGGTTCCGATCCCTTTCAGGCAGCGAGTCGATCTCATAAGGCGAGGTTCGAAAGTCGGAAAAAATATAAACGTCCGACCCTTCATATCTTTTGTTGTCTGCGAGTGTTCCGGCTTCCAAAAAGATTTGAGACAGGTCCTTTCGAACGGGAGAGTACGTTATTCTTGTCAATTCCTGCCTCAGGATGTCTGATTGAAGGTTTTCCTGTATGTTGTCATTGGTTATCAGGGCAAAGTCACCGGGAAAGCTCTGAAGCTCGTCGATCAGGATTCGTTTTGTATTCTGCAGCAACTCAGATCCATTATTGTCTGCAGCCTGCATGCTAAGAGAATTGTCCAGGTATATGATCGTTTTGCGGTTCTCCTGACCGTCCGTTTTTTTCATTACAGGCTGTGCAAAGGCCAGGATCAGACAAGTTAGGGCCAACAAGCGGGACGCCAGGATGAGCAATTTCTTGATCCTCGAGCTTTTTCTGGACTCCAGCTCGATCTGTTGAAGGAATTTTACATTTGTAAAAGCTTCTTTTTTAAATCGTTGGAGTTGAAATAAGTGAATCAGTATCGGGATGATCAATACGAAGAGAAGTGCCAGAATTTCTGGATGATTGAATTGCATCTTTCCCAATTGCTTTTCCCAAAAATAGGAATTTATTTCACAAGAAACGGGATTGGATTACTCGGATATCAGTTCACTTACTTGTCCTTCCGAATCGATCTTGAACCTTTCATATTTGTTCCTTTTTCTTTTCATTAAAACAAGCTCTGTCGCCTTTTCGCTCAGATCCGTTGTAATCAATTTTCCCTTGTAACGCGAAGTGATCGTTTCCATTGGGGTATGACCGACGATATGGACTTTCGACTTGTATTTACTGAGCATGCCATCCAACTGTTTGCCCAGGGTGTCAGATAGTACGTAACCCCGATACCAAAACGGACTCATGTCGCTGTAGAAAAAATGTTTCATTTTCAGCCATCTTTCAGGATCATAGGATGAGCTGTCGGCATGTTCTTTCATAAGATCCAGATACATGTCTTCCTGCATGTATTTGTACACCTGATCATTGAATTCTTCTATTTCGGGTGTGCCCAGGTCGACGATGCCACCATGGGCCAGTATCAGCCCGTCTATTTTTATAACGGACGGTTTGCTTGTCAGCCAGGCTCCGAGATAGGATTTAGTCGGGTGATACATATGATCATATCCCACCTTATAGGCTATGGAGAGCGCTTTCTCCTTGCGACTCAAATACCTCAAATCTTTGGTCGTGATCATAATTTCGTGGTTTCCGAGCAACAGGTGAACCTTACCTCCTTGTTTTTTTGCTTGGGGCTCCAGTTCATGGATGAACCAAAGTGCCTTGGTAACATCATCTCCGCGGTCAAACTGATCCCCTAAGAAAACCAAATGCGCTTTACCTGCTTGCCACTTGAGTTCTGAATTGATCACGCCTGCCTTCCTCAGAAGATTGATCAGATTGTCATACATCCCGTGAACGTCTCCCACGAGATATACCGAATCTACTCCTTTAAATACTCCTTTTTCTCTGGGAAAATTAGGTCGTAGAAGAACGGATTCCATGCCCGATTCCTCGCCTCCAAACTCCAATCTGACATTGTGATTCGGTTTTTCTTTCGGACTGAAGCTGTGAACCCTCGAGACTTCTGTAGTACTTTCTTCGATCGTATTGCCGTTTTCATCTTTCAATGCGACTTTGCCATTTTGTCCTTTGTTGGTAATCCAATTAATGGTCATGCCCGAATCCAAAGAAACGTAAAGGGAATAGGTTCCGTCATACTTCATGGTCTCCTGCAGCCTTTCTGTATCCGATATGGAAAACGCCAGGCTCAAGCCGGTCATTGCCAAGATTATGAGGCTCAATAGAAATGAACCTGCATCTTTCTTTTTAGTATTCATATTGATGCTTGTGTTTTGCCCGGCATGCCCGGTCGATTTTCTCCTTAACCGTTGAGGGGTTGTTGATGTCTTTATAGAACTCATTTATATAGTCGAGCACATCCGACCGTGATTTTTCCTCTAAGTAATGGGCCTGATTAACCTCGTTCGTGATCTTTGGCTGCATGGCTTTGAAGAATTGAATTTCGCTGCTGTACCCCTGTTCACGGCAGAGCCCCCTGAAAACCCTAGTCCGAACACTCGTAATGCCCATGCCCTCGGGTGGAACGGCATATGGAGCGTCAACCAGGCCCGAATAATCAAAATCATAAGGGACCGCTACAGGCAATGATCCGCCTTCTTTGCGCATGATTTTAGTGTTATGGCGTTCCGGAACGGACCAATCGAGATTTCCGATCATGTATTGAAACAGGGCAAGCTTGTCCATATTGTCTTTGTCGAGTGCCTCTTGATTCCGCAGGAGCCCGTCAAACTCTTTCATGTCATTTCTCTTCGCCAGGTCTTGGATCGATTCAATTAGAAAACCAAAATGCTTGGAGCTGTTCTCGGGTTTTTCAGAGTCGACATAAGTGATTCGGCAGGGTCTGACATTAAAACTGTATGGAGAGACCTGATTGTAAAGTTTATAGATCAGATACTCTTTCTCCACGTATTCCTGAAAGCTCTTGCTGCTCTTGCAATGGCTGACAAGCTTGATCTTTTTCTGTTTGTGAAAAGGGGTGTCCTTGGTCTCGGATTTTTTGAAATCCAGAAAGAGTGGGGGTATTCTGCATGTGGATTTCATTGTACGGGTATGGCCCCGCACTTTTGCGCGTGAGTTCAATTCAAGGGTGGTTCCGTCAGGTCGGTTCCAACTGATGACCACAGGATGGTAATTTCGCTCCTCAACATCTCGATAAACTTCTTTCATGTTCATGGTCAGCGTGAAATCCAGAACCTCATCAGTTTGAAAAAGATTCTTAACCTCCTGAGAATGAGCTACAAGAGTTGAGAGTATAAACAGGAGAAATAGGGATCGTTGTCTTTTCATTGGGGATAATGTAACATGAATGCCTTAATTTACAACTTTTTCAATTCCCAAGGACTGCATCACTTCAAAAGGGACGCCTCTTCCTCCAAAGCGTCAATGATCTTACCCTGTGCAACGCGATCATTGACATAGCTTAAAGATACGAGCAGTGCGATCAGACCGGCGCCGACCCTGAACAATAATCGGCCCACTTTTTCGTGTTGTTTTTTGAGATGAGGGGTTACATATCACTTGACCACCAAAATCACGAATATGCCGAGCAAAGAGATCGAAAGCGTTGTCAAAAAAGGCCCTGCCAAAAAGAAAGCAAGAGTATGAATTCCAGCATGGGACGTCAATTGTAAGCGTGAATTCTAACAGTGAATATGGTGAAATTGAATTCTATAAAAAAAGTCGCCCGGATGGGGCGACTTTTTAATCAGTGCGGCAATATCCAAATTTTATTTTGCCTTGGGTGCTTTTTGCTTCAACAGAGCCAGGTCAATGACTTCCATCATATCGGTCACATAATGAAACTTCAGTCCCTTAAGATACTTTGGCTTGATGTCTTCCACATCTTTGCGGTTGTCAGCGCACAAAATGATTTCCTTTATGTTGGCTCGTTTGGCGGCCAGGATCTTCTCCTTGATGCCTCCCACAGGAAGCACTTTGCCTCGAAGTGTGATTTCCCCGGTCATTGCCAGTCTGGATTTGACTTTTCTACGGGTAAACGTTGAGACAAGCGAGGTCAGCATAGTGATACCTGCGCTGGGTCCGTCTTTCGGAGTGGCTCCTTCAGGCACATGGATATGGACGTTGTTGTGGGCGATTGTATTGAAATTAATGTCCAACGCATCCGCATGCGCCTTGATAAATTCAAGGGCGATTGTCGCGGATTCCTTCATGACCTTTCCCAGGTTTCCTGTAATTGTCAGTGCGCCTTTGCCTTTCGACAGAATGGACTCGATAAACAGGATGTCTCCACCGACACTGGTCCAGGCCAGACCCGTTACCACGCCCGGAATGTCGTTGCTCTCGTATTTGTCTCTCTCGAGGTGCGAAGGGCCCAGGATCGACTCAATCTCACTTTCGGAAGGCTGGGTCGAGTACTCTTCTTCCATGGCCAATGATTTGGCAGCGTAACGAACCAGCTCTGCCAATTTCTTTTCCAGCCCGCGGACTCCGGATTCACGGGTGTATCCGGTTACGACCTTTTCCAGGGCTTTTTTACTGAGTTTAAGGTTCTTGGAAGTCATCCCATGCTCTTTCAACAACTTGGGAAGCAGGTGCCTCTTTCCGATTTCGATCTTTTCTTCAACCGTGTAGCCGCTTACTTCAATGATTTCCATACGATCCCTCAGGGCCCACGGTATCGTGCCCAGGCTATTCGCAGT
>Ga0272443_10004988_pt1 | contig 13998 bp, 9 predicted proteins | sample SSMAcet12_FD_193581 | JGI IMG/M metagenome (GOLD analysis project Ga0272443, IMG submission 193581) | Marine sediment archaeal communities from Little Sippewissett salt marsh, Falmouth, MA, United States - SSM-Acet-12 | ecosystem: Environmental > Aquatic > Marine > Wetlands > Sediment ...
GCAAAGTTGGGATCAGAATTGGGCAGCCAGAGGGGGAGATCCACCCAGGGCTTGACCCGCTTTTCCAGCAAGAAATGTTCATCCGCCCAGACAAAGCTGGCATCCGAGCCGGCAGCCTCACGGCAGGCCACCAGCAGGGACCCGAAGTTTGCTGGGTTCCTGGGGCCGACCGCATTATAGACGCCGCCGGCATCTTGCTGGGTCAGGGTGAGGATGAAATCTGTCAGATCACGCACATCAATGAACTGAAGGTCGGCGCTGGGTGGACCGGGGGTCAGCATTTTACCGCCCTGAGCAACCCGCCACGGCCAATAGGTGAAGCGATCTGTGGGGTCATTTGGGCCCACGATGAGACCGGGCCGGACAACGATCAGATTGCCTTTGAAATTTTGTTGAATTTCGTATTCACAGAGTGCTTTGAGGGGACCGTAGGATTTCCCGGTAGTGTCTTCATCTGTGGGATCTTCCAGCTCTGCCAGAGGAGCCGTTTCGTCGATATCCGGATTCCGAAAATCATTATAGACGGACACTGTGGAGATGAAGACATAGGTGGGGCATTTATTGGAGAGCATCTTTGCAGATTCACGAACTACCCGCGGCAGGTAACCACTGGTGTCGATCACGGCATCCCATTTCCGGCGCTTTAGAGCGCTGAGGTCCTTTTCACGATCGCCAATCAGTGTTTTGACTTTGGGGAACAGCTCAGGGTTGGTTTTGCCGCGGTTGAAGAGGGTGGGTTTATGCCCGGCTTTCAGCATGGCTTCCACCAGGGCGATTCCCAGGAACCTTTTGCCACCTAAGATGAGAATTTTCATAGCCACCTCGGGAAGAATACAGGAATTTTATTAATTATACAGGATTTACGTGATCAGAAAATTCAAGGGACGATTTATTCGGGAAGGGTGATCCAGGCCGCATTGATATTCGCATAGTCACCAAAGAGATCGGATTCGAGCAGCAGGGTGCTGCTTTCCTCAGATAGATCATACAGGTAGAGCTGGCCCAGCGTGCGGTAGAGGAACGCAGAAGAATCGGGCAGCCAGCGAACTTCCAGTGCTGCGCCTTCCAGCTCGATGGGCTGGGGGTTGCCCAGCGAGGAGTCCAGCAGGGTGGTCTGCCCGGAGCGGTTGACCAGCACCCAGGTGGCGCTATCCGGCGCACCGGACAGTAGATAGATGGGACCGCTGAATTCAGCGGCTTGAAGGTCTGAATCAAAGATGACACTGCTGTCATCTAGATTGAGAATGACATGATCCCCAATGATGGCCACCAGGCTGCCCGCAGTGGAGAGCGTTGCTTCCTTTATTACCTGCCCATTGAGGTCGATCTGTTGAAGGACGCTTCCCATCGTGTCCGGGTCTGGCCGGAAAACTAATAAGCCATCCTGGTAGCGCTGGACGGAGGTGAATAAGCCCTCGACGATGGTCTGGGTCTCGTTCGTTTCCAGATTCAGCGTTGAGAAATTAATACCGCCAATCGGCTGGGATTGGTGGATGATGCTGAGGGTGGCAGCGCTGAACCAGGCGGCAACGGGATTGTCCGCGTCCGCGGGGAGGTCGATGGGCTGCGCTTCACGGGTGACCAGATTGAGGACATAGTACCGGTCATCCTGATAGTATCCGGGTTCATTGATGAACCCTTTTTTGAGCAGCATCAGATCTCCTGACCGAGAGAATTTCTCAACCAGGCCGGGCAGCGTTTCGAGCGCTTCCGTCTGACCGCTGGCGACATCCACCAACGATAATTGGGTGCTGGTTGGCGAGCCTGTGGTGACCGCCAGGAGGTGGTCATCGTCCTGATACCACTGGGTAGTAAGAATTGAGTTGTTATAGGAACTCTGAACAGCATCCAGAGCGGCTTCGGTGGTCAGGGATATGTTTTCAAAAGCTGCTTGGGCGAGTTCGGCGGTCTGGACGGGGTCGAAATCGCTGTTGGGGAGACCAATCGTTTGAAGATTGCCGGTGATGTAATTGAACAGCCTCAACCGGTTGTCCTGAATCGGGAGTTTGAGAATGGTTTTATTGGGGGAAAGACTTCCACCCAGACTTATTTTCTGTCCCACATCCGGCAGTTCAATGGGATAGCGCTGGTTCAGCGTGAAATCAATGATCTCATAAGTCTGCGAATCCGTTTGGATCAGCAGAAAGGGGCCATCGGAAGGGGGTAGGGATAATGGGGCGGGTGTTGAGGTTGGGGTTGGCGCCAGGCTCTCGGTAGCGGTGGCAGGTTGGGCCGGGGTGGAGGTGACTTTGGGGGTTGCAGTTCCCTGAGGGCCAGTGCACGCGGTCAGGGTGAGGAGGAAGGTGAAAAACGGAATGATCCAGATGCTTTTCTTCATTTTAACTCCTTCTCCTTCAGGCTTTGGGACTAGATAAGTCTTTTTCCAGCAGGATCTCATCCTGAATCGGAATGCCGTTCTCACCAATCATTGGAATAGTGGGTTTGATCTTACGAGCCAGGTTGATTCGGCCCCAAAACACTTCCCTGATCTGGAATCCCCGATGCTGGTAGAACTTGATGGCATGCACATTGTCATTCGTGGTCGCCACCAGGAGGCGATTGCATTGCTTTACCGCAGCGAGTTTCTCAATAGAGGATATCAGGGCTGAACCGATGCCCTGACCTTCGGTTAATGCCGCCAGGGTCAGAATTTCACAGGTATCTTCTTTGATTTCGTAATGCAGAAAACCCGCCAGGTCCCCCTCCAGGAATGCGGCCAACCCGGGCAGTTCATCGCAATTAAATTGTTCCAGGTGTACAACAAGGACAGGGCTGCCCCAAAGGGCTTCCACAGCCTGATGGATTGCCGGGATATCCGATGAATTGATTGAACGGATTTTCATTGTTCCTGACCAGTGTAGAGAGGATTCCTGAATTAATTATACTCACACCATCCCAATTTTTCGTTTGTCCTCTACTAAGGGCGAGTGCCGTTGGTCAGAGCGCTTCACAATGAATTGTGCCAGAGGCTTGCAGGTTGTCTTTATCCGGTTCAGTCCATTGGAAGGTTTGTTTCTCTTCCAAATTATCCAGGTCAAGGACAATATTTTCCTGCATCGCTTCCATGCCGGGAATGGCAACGAAAGCATCGGTATGCTCGGGGAAGGAAAACACACTTTCGCAGTTGATATGCAGTTTTCCATCTGTCAGGGTGGCCAGCAAAGAGCCTTTTTCATTGAGATGGGCGTCGATCTTCCCGTTAGGTCCGAAAAGAACCAACTTTTGTAAATCAATATCTGAGACGGCCCCAATCGCCCTGGGTTGGCCTAGTTGTTCCATCACAGCATCGGCATCATCGCCAAGATCGACACCTAAACCACTCAACAATGAAGATAAATCACCCAAGGATGAATTCTGGGCTGCATCCAGGATGGGCTGAAGTTCGATATTGAAGGTGACCGTGGCATCGACCTGATAGGCATGTCCCTCGATACTTGCGGAAAGTTTCATATCTACTATGATTTTATAATCGGGTTCCATGTCCGCGGCGGCGATTTCCCCTGCCTGATTCATCGCGCCCAGGCCCTGGGAGTAGGCATCCTGCATCTGTTTAGCCAGGTTACTCAAATCTCCGAAGTCTGGCAAATCCATCATCTCTCCTTTTGTCATTGATCAGGTTAATTATTGTGAGTTCTGGCTGCGAAAGCCATTTGTAATTTATATTATCGGGATTAAAAATTTCGTATTAATTATACAATGGTTTCTTTCTTGGTCCTTTGAGCTGGATCTCGGGTTGGAGTTGTCATTCGTCCTCGAAGGTGCAAATCAGGTACCATCAAATGAGGGTATATAAATGAAGTAAATCGCAAAATTTCTTTCCACAATATTTTGGGATTCCGAAACCTTCATGGTAAAATTACGTGTTTGAAAGTAATTTTTCGCTTTCCGCGTTAATTGTTTAAAGTTTGTTATTTTTAGGAGGAAGCATGTCAGAAAAGAAATGGGTTTATTTGTTCAACGAAGTTGAGCAAGCGGAAAAATATGCCGGTAGTTGGGACGGCGTTCGCGGTCTGCTCGGCGGTAAAGGTGCAAACCTGGCCGAAATGAGCCGGATCGGTGTTCCCGTTCCCCCCGGCTTCACGATATCCACCGAAGCTTGTATCGCTTATCAGGACGACCTCTCATTCCCAGAGAATATGTGGGACCAGGCTTTGGCCGCATTGAAGGTTGTTGAAAAACAGGCTGACAAGAAATTTGGCGATCCCAAGAATCCTTTGTTGGTCTCCTGCCGCTCCGGCGCCAAGATGTCCATGCCCGGCATGATGGACACCGTCCTGAATATTGGTATGAACGACGAAACCGCTAAGGGTATGGTTGAGCTGACCGAGAATGGTCGCTTTGTTTATGACTCTTATCGCCGTTTGATCCAGATGTTCGGTTCCGTTGTGCTCGAAATCTCCGATGAGGAATTTGAGAAGGTACTGGACAGCTTCAAGGAAGAAAAGGGTGCTGCCAGCGACACCGACCTCTCCGAAGAGGATCTGATCGAACTGACCGAGAAGTATAAAGCCGTGGTGAAGAAAGCCAAGGGCTTTGACTTCCCGCAGGACCCCGTCAAGCAGCTTGAACTGGCGACCAAAGCCGTCTTCAATTCCTGGAATGCCAAGCGCGCCATCGACTATCGCCGACGAGCCAACATTCCTGACGATCTCGGCACCGCCGTCAACATCGTGACGATGGTCTACGGTAACATGGGCTGGGACTCCGGCACAGGTGTTGCCTTCACACGTGATCCCCAGACCGGTGAGAAGAAGATGTTCGGTGAATACCTGCTGAATGCGCAGGGCGAAGATGTTGTGGCCGGCATCCGCAACACCAAACCGATCATCGAAATGAAGGAAGAACTTCCCGAAGTATATGGCCAGTTCATGGATATCGCTGCCAAGCTTGAAAAGCACTACAACGATATGCAGGACGTGGAATTTACGATTGAAAAAGGCCGCTTATGGATGCTCCAGACCCGGACGGGTAAACGGACCGCCAAAGCTGCCATCAAGATCGCTGTAGATATGGCAGATGAAGGCCTGATCGACAAGGAAACCGCTGTGATGCGCGTGGAACCCGAACAGGTCAACCAGATGCTGCACCCGCAGTTTGATGCCGCCACGATGCAGGCTGCCCGTGATGAGGGCAAGCTCTTCGCCACCGGTGTGAATGCCTCCCCCGGTGCTGCTGTGGGTCAGGTTTATTTCGACGCTGACACAGCTCAGAAGATGTCCGAATCCAAGGGCCAGGACGTCATTATGGTTCGGCCTTTCACCAAGCCTGATGATGTTCATGGTATGCTCGCCTCCAAGGGTATTCTCACCTCTGAGGGTGGCGCAACCTCCCATGCGGCCGTTGTGGCCCGCCAGTTTGGTGTGCCCTGTGTTGTTGGCGCTTCCATGATGAGCATCAACGGCGAGAAATTGGAAATGAATTCCAATGGTGTGACTGTCAAAGAGGGTGATTGGATTTCCCTCGACGGTGGTACGGGCGAAGCCTTCATTGGCAAACTCGACCTCACCACACCCAATATTGAAGAACAAACTGAACTGATGACCCTGCTCTCCTGGGCTGATGATATTGCCCGCCTGCAGGTTTGGGCCAATGCGGATTATCCCAAGGATGCCCAGCGCGCTCGCACATTTGGCGCCAAGGGTATTGGCCTCTGCCGGACCGAGCACATGTTCTTTGAAGAAGAACGCTTACCCTATGTTCAGGAAATGATCCTGAACGCTGAAGATACTCAGGCCATGATCAACAATGTTGAACGGCTTGAGCATTACATCAAGACCGGCAAGGTTGATGGCCAGATGATGAACGACGGCATCCGCAAAGAGATTGAAGCGGAATTGGCCGATGCGAAGAAGGCACTTGAGACGGCTGACGCTGCCAAGGCTTATTTCTCCGCCCTGGACAAACTGCTGCCCTCCCAGCGCTCAGACTTCTATGGCCTGTTTGAAGCAATGGATGGCCTCCCGGTTATCATCCGCCTGATCGATCCCCCATTGCATGAGTTCCTGCCTTCGCAGGAGGACCTGCTGGTGGAAGTGACCGAGATGCGGACCAAGGGCGAGACCAAGGGCCTGGCTGAGAAAGAAAAGATGCTGGCCGCGGTCAACAAACTGCACGAGAGCAACCCCATGATGGGTCTCCGTGGTATCCGCCTGGGTATTGTCTATCCTGACATCATGCGGATGCAGGTGCGTGGTATCTTCGAGGCCGCAAGTGATGCTGCCAAGAAGGGCATTGATGTTCACCCCGAGATCATGATCCCGTTGACCGGGCATGTGAACGAGCTCAAGAAAGTTCAGCCTGAATTGGAAGCCATTGCCAAGAAGGTTATGGAAGAAAAGGGCGTGAACTTCAGCTACAAGTTCGGCACGATGATCGAGATCCCCCGGGCTGCGCTGACCTCCGCTGAGATTGCTGAAGTGGCCGAGTTCTACTCCTTCGGAACGAACGACCTGACCCAGATGACCTTTGGTTACAGCCGTGACGACGCCGAACGCAACTTCCTGATCACCTATGTGGACGAAGGCATTCTGCCCCAAAATCCATTCCAGGTGCTGGATCGCAATGGCGTTGGTCGCCTGATGAAAGTCGCTATCGCTGAAGGCCGCAAGGTCCGCCCCGAACTCGAGGTTGGTATCTGCGGTGAGCATGGTGGTGAACCCAGCTCCATCGAGTTCTGCCATCTGGTTGGCAACAACTACGTGAGCTGCTCGCCCTTCCGTGTGCCGGTGGCCCGTCTGGCTGCCGCTCAGGCGAAGATCAAGAACGACTAATTTACTAATCCTCTGTTAACCATCTTAAGAGGCTGCTCATTTGAGCAGCCTCTTTAATATTAAGTTGCGAGGTGCTATGAAAAGAGGTAGGGTTTAATAAATTTCTATGAATTAATACTGGACTAAAATGGTATAATTTATCACATAAAAGACGCTTATTAAGTGATTATATAACGATTGTAATAATTAGTACCATGAAGGGATTAGACGCGAATGGAAAAAAAGGAATCACTTGACCTTTATAAAGAAATGGTCATCATTCGCCGCCTGGAAGAACGCGCTGCTGAACTTTATCAGCAGGGGAAAATTGGCGGTTTCTTACATTTATATATCGGGCAGGAGGCGGTCAGCGTGGGCATATCGTCCGTGCGGCAGCCCCAGGATCGATTAATTACAGCCTACCGTGACCACGGTTGGGCGATCAGCGCGGGGATTGACGCCAACGCGGTGATGGCAGAGCTTTTGGGTAAGGTAGATGGTCCTTCCAAGGGGAGGGGCGGCTCCATGCACATGGCCGATACGGATTTGAATTTCTGGGGTGGGCACGCCATTGTTGGCGCGCATATCCCCCTGGCTGCAGGGTTGGCCCTTGGTGATGTCTACCAGGGAAATGACGACGCCGTGACAATTTGTATGTTTGGCGATGGCTCAACGAATATTGGATATTTCCATGAGGGGCTGAATCTGAGCAAGGTCTGGGACCTGCCCGTATTGTGGGTTTGTGAGAATAACCAGTATGGGATGGGAACGGCTGTTGATCGGGCTTCGGCAGTCTCGGAAATCCGCCAGAAGGCGGAAGGATACGGCATGCCGAACGAACGGATTGATGGCATGGACCTGATGGAAGTCCGCAAAGAGGTCTCTCGCGTTCTGGAGAAGATCCGCAAAGAAGGCGGACCTTATCTGCTTGAGGTGATGACCTATCGCTATCGGGGTCACTCAATGGGCGACCCGGAACGCTATCGGGACAAAGCGGAAGTGAAGAAGTGGGAAGAAGAGGACCCGATTGGGATTTATCGAAAATACCTGATCGAAAACAAGGTTGCCACAGCAAAGGAACTGGACGGTCTGGATGAGGAAGCTCTGAAGGTCGTGGACGACGCTGAAAAATTTGCTGAGGCCAGTCCGAACCCGGATGAATCAACCCTTTTCGAGAATATCTATGTAGAACCTACCCCGGTGGAATACCGTGGTTACGCCCTGGAACATGAAAGTGAGGGACGCTAAGATGACAAGAATGTCGATGAGAGAAGCGATTTCAAGAACGCTCTGGGAAGAGATGGAGCGCGATGAACGAGTCTTTATCCAGGGTGAAGAAGTGGGCATTTGGGGCGGCACTTATGCTGTGACCAAGGGCTTTTATGATCACTTTGGAGAAAAGAGGGTCAGAGATACCCCCATTTCAGAGGCTGCGATTGTTGGCAGCGCGATTGGCGCGGCCATGACTGGCCTGCGGCCGGTGGCGGAATTGATGACGATTAATTTTGCTTTTTCTGCAATGGACCATATCGTCAATGAGGCAGCCAAGCTGCATTATATGTTTGGCGGCCAATTTACTCTGCCCCTGGTGATTAGGGCGGTCAGCGGCGGCGGGCGGCAGCTCGCGGCCACGCACTCCCAATCTCCGGACGCCATTTTTGCCCATTTTCCCGGGCTGAAGGTGGTCTCCCCGGGTACACCGGCGGATGCCATGGGCTTGCTGCGGAGCGCAATCCGCAGTGATGACCCGGTGCTGTTCATTGAGAACGCAACCCTTTATCAGATGAAGGGTGAGGTACCGGAGGATGAGGACTATCTGGAACCACTGGGTAAGTCCAAGATCCAGCGGGAGGGCGATGATGTGACCATTGTGGCTTATTCCAAGATGGTCCCCGCCGCGCTGAAGGCGGCTGACATGCTGGCCGAGGACGGGATCAATGCGGAAGTGATTGACCTGCGGTCCCTGCGGCCTTTGGATATGGATCCGATTATTGCTTCCTTCAAGCGGACCAATCGCGCCGTGATCGCTGAGGAAGGTTGGCGGTCGTATGGCGTGGGCTCGGAAGTGAGTGCCCGGATTTATGAGCTGGCTTTCGATTATGCGGATGCGCCGGTGAAACGGGTGGCACAGGCTGAGGTTCCTCTGCCCTATAACGCAGAACTGGAACAACTGGCGCTGCCCCAAATGGAAGATATTTATCATGCTGCCAAGGAGGTTGTTAATGGCTGAGCTGGTAACGATGCCCAAATTGGGCTTTGATATGGCCGAAGGGAAGCTGGTCCGCTGGGTGAAAGCGGAGGGCGATACCGTGGCCAAAGGGGATGTCATTGCGGAAATTGAGACGGATAAGGCCACCGTGGAGGTGGAATCCAGCCTGGATGGCGTGATGTACCGCCATCTGGCCGCTGAGGAAGCTGATCTGCCCGTCAATGCCCCTATTGCAGTGATCACCTTGGCAGGTGAAGAACCCACGGAGGATGAAGTTGATGCCCTGGTGGAGAAGGCGGGCGGAAAGCCCAGCAAGAAAGCTGCTAAACCTGAGACCGCAGATAAGGACGAGGATTCAAGCGCCAAGGAGATGAAACCGGAAGAGCCAAAAGAACCCGGTGAAACCCCCGCAGGCGGTGTGCGATCCTCACCGCTGGCACGTAAGATGGCCGAAGAGCATGCTATCCCGCTCGCGGCTGTGTCGGGCAGCGGCCCGCAGGGACGGGTCGTAAAGAAGGATATTGAAGCCTATCTCAGCGCAAAGGGCGAAGGACAAAGCGCGGGCGAGACCGGCGGAACCTTACAATCCGCTTCGAGTTTCAGCCTGGGTGAAGTGCCCGAGGATGAGGTGGTGGACCTGACCCGTTTACGCCAGGCGATCAGCCGGCGGATGCAGGATTCTAATCAGAACTTCCCGCAGTTTTATCTGACCCGTTCTTATCGGACCGGCGCGATGATGAAGCTCCGTAAGGAGGTCAACGCACTGCTGCCGGAAACGGATAAGCTGTCAGTGAACGACTTCGTGGTCAAAGCAGTGGCTCTGGCCCTGCGGCAGTACCCGAATTTGAATGCCTCATTACTGGATGAGAAACACGTTGTGCGCCATGGACATGTGAATGTTGGCGTGGCAGTGGCTGTGGAAGGCGGTCTGCTGACGGTGGTCAGCAAGGATGCCGACCAGAAACCGATCCGCCTGATCGCACGTGAGATCCGCGAGATGGTGGGCCGGGCACGGGCAGGGAAGGTGCGGCCGGAGGATATTGAAGGTTCGACCTTCTCGATCAGCAACCTGGGGATGTATGGCATTGAGAGTTTCTCAGCCATCATCAACCCACCCGAAGCCGGCATTCTGGCCGTAAGCGCGGTGCAGGATGTGCCGATGGTGGTGGATGGCGAGTTGACGATTGGCTCGCAGATGAAAGCCACGATCTCCGCCGACCACCGGGTGACGGATGGCGCAGAGGCTGCGGAATTCATGCAGGTCCTCGCCGGTTACCTGGAAGAACCGATGCGGTTGATGCTCTAGTCACAGAACAATTTAAAAATAATAAGGGCTGTTGAATCACAACAGCCCTTTTGTGTTTAAGGGGAGGTGGGCTTACCGTTCCGGCATAGTGCCATAAAGCCAGCGGTAAATGGTGTAATTCTCGGTGATATAGCGGATGTAATTACGTGTCTCCTGGATGCGGACTGTCTCCAGGAACAGGTCAATGTCATCACCGGACAATTCCTGCCAATAGAGCGTGTTGCCGGGACCGCCATTATAGGCTGCCAGCATATCATAGAGGTCGCCTTCAAAGTAGTTACGTTGGCGGGCCAGGTAAGTGGTGCCATAGAGAATGCTGACATATGGGCGGTAGAGGTCCGCGGTGGTGTAATCCTCCGGCCAGCCCAACTCATTAGCAAGTTCCTGCCCTGTGGTGGGGATGATCTGCATCAGGCCAAAGGCGCTGGCACTTGATTCGGCAAAGCCTTCGTAATGGCTTTCCTGCCGCATGATCGACAGCAGCAGCAGGGGATCAAAGTCCCTGTCTTCCGCAATCGGCAGCACCCAATCCAGATAATAAGCACCGAAGCGGATCCGAGTGAAGAATTCCGGGGCGTCCAGCGCTGCGGCATTTTCCAGCCCGGCCATCTGGAGCAGGCTGTTGGTCGTGACCAGGGCGGAACGGTAGAGACCGATCTCCACCAGGGCGGGGATCAGTCGGAAGGTCTGCGCCGGATCATCGATCACTTCCAGGCGGATGGATTCAAACTCAGCCTTGGCTTCAGGATAGAGTCCCAGCGCCCAATATTCCAGCCCGCGTTGGAAACGGGCATCATTGGCGAGCAGGCCAGGGCTTTCCAGGTTCGTGTCGGCGGGTAGGCTGAAAGTGGCGCGGACCCAGTCTTCCGCTTCCAGGCAGTAGGGGGTCAGGTCCGGGTCGAGATCGAACGTGACCGGTGGGGTGAAGGCATCCTGCCCGATCAGCAGGTCTTCCGCGCGGATGCTGTAATAGCCGAAGGGATCGGCCGTTTGGGCCAGCTTCCAGCTATCGAGGGCGGAACTGATATCGCCCAGGGCTTCCTGGCATTTGCCAATCCAGAGATTGGCGGCTGCGATTTCGGAAGGTTCACTGGTGAGTACCAAGGCCCGGGCAAACATCGGCTGAGCCGCGGCCCAATCGCCCTGGCGGACGGTGACTATCCCGGCAAAGTAATTTGCCAGGAAGGCGTAATTTGAATTTGGATATTCGTTTCCGATCCGCTGCCAGATTATGGCGGCCTGGTTCAGGTCATCCGCTCGCTCATATGAGCGGCCGGCCAGGAAGAGGAAATCAGCCGCTTCGGCTGAATCGGGGAAACGGGAGACATAATCCAGGGCGGTTTCGGCAGCCTGCAGGGGTTCGGCCATATAGGCCCATTGGGTATATTCAATATCCTCCCAGGCGTCCAGATTATAGGCGCTGGTGGGGTAGTTATTAACCAGGTCCTGCCAGGTTTGAATGGCCTCATCATATTGGCCTTCGCCGGAGGTAGCCTCAGCAGCACGAATGGCAAGACCCTTGTAATAGAGGGCGACATCCATTGTTTCTTCGGTTGCGGTGGCCAGGTAACGGTCGAAGGCTTCGACGGAGAGCGCATAGTTGCCGACATTGTAATTGATCAACCCGCGTTGATATTCATTCACAGTTACGCCATCATTGACCAACGTGACCAGGGCGGAATAGGCATCATAGGCGAAGGGGAAATTATTCACCGCATCCTGATAATAGGCATAGGCCTGGTCAAAATTTTCCTGGCTGTAATAAATTTGACCCATCCGCAGGTCCATTTCCGCTTTGTAGTAATCACTGGCGGTAGTGTTGTAGATTTCCTGATAGAGCCGGAGGGCTGTGGCAGTGTCGCCGCTTTCCTGATAGGCTGCTGCGATCTTGATCGCCTGGGCATCCGTCCCGCCATTCGGATCGGTCGCTAAAGCGTTTTGATAGCTGGATACGGCTTGTTGGGGGTTGCCCACGGCGAGATAGAGATCGCCCATCTCTTCGTGGATGAAGGAATCGATCACCCCAGGCCGCAGGGAGAGGGCCGATGCATAAGCCTGGAAGGCCTCATCATAGCGTTGAAGGTTGGTATAGTTTTGGGCAAGGAAGTAATTTGCCCGGCCGGCAATGACTGGGTCCTCTGAAGCCGCAGCCAGGCGCAGATAGGTGAGGGCAGCGGCATTATTGTCCTGTTCAAGGTAAGCCTGCCCGATCCCCAGGTTACTTTTATCCGTGACGGCTGCATCGCCGACATTGGTCAGTGCGTTTTGGAAGATCTCGATGGCCTTGTCATAATCTCCGGCGAAAATCGCCCGGTCGCCGTCGCCGGTTAACTCCAGCGGCGTGGCGGTTGGCGTTGGCGTTGGGGCTGGGGTGGGCTCGCTTGTCGCGAGAGTCTCCGCAGCGCCTTCCATGAGCGTTGGCTCCTGTGGGAGCGTGGGCTGGGCGCAGGATGTCAGGATCAGTATCAGGATCAGAATGGGTAAAGCTTTGGGTTTCTTCATATTAGGTTTTATAATGTAAGAGTTAGTGTGTGTCAATGTTTTGACGAAGCAGTCAACCAATGGTAAAATCTCAACGCACCTTCAGTTGACGCCCAAAAGGGCGTTTTTTCACGAAAAGGGAAAAGCGGATGATGAGAACGATCACCTGGGATGAGGAACGCCAGGTCATGAAAATGATTGACCAGCGTATTCTACCCCAGGAATTCAAAATCCTGAACTATGACAATTACCGGGATGTTGCTGAGGCCATCCAAATCATGGTGGTACGCGGCGCGCCGGCAATTGGGGTGGCCGCAGCCTATGGTATGGCGCTGGCGGCACTGCATTCAAAGGCAACGAGCCGGGAAGCCCTTTTGGCTGACCTGAAAGAAGCCGGCGAGGTTCTGAATCAGTCCCGCCCAACTGCGGTGAACCTGTTTTGGGCGGTTCAGCGCATGCAGGAAGCCGCTCAAGAGACTGAGGGGAGCCCGGCGGAGATCCGGGAAGCACTGGTCCGGCTGGCCGGTGAGATGGCCGATGAAGATGTGGCGACCAATAAACGCATGGCTGTTTTTGGGGCGGCCTTGATTGAGGATGGCGACACCATCGTGCATCACTGCAATACCGGTGCGCTTGCAACCGTTGATTATGGGACTGCTCTGGGCGTGATCCGCATGGCCCATGAACAGGGCAAACAGATCCATGTCTTTGTGGATGAGACCCGTCCCCGATTGCAGGGCGCACGCCTGACCGCCTGGGAACTGGAACAATATGGCATTCCCTATGACATCATCACCGACGGTTCATCTGGCTTGATGATGCGCAAGGGCCTGGTCCAAAAGGTCTTTTTTGGGGCGGACCGGGTCGCTGCGAATGGTGATGTTGCAAATAAGATCGGCAGTTATATGCTGGCTTTGGCTGCTTATGATAACGGCATCCCGGCTTATTCCGTGTTCCCGATCTCGACGGTTGATTTTGAGCTTGAACGGGGTGATCTGATCCCGATTGAAGAACGTGACCCACAGGAAGTTTTGGCTCTGGACCTGATGGGCAGGCGGGTGACCCCTGAAAAGGCGACTGCCCGTAACTTTGCTTTCGATGTGACCCCCAACCGCTTGCTTTCCGGCTGGGTGACGGATAGGGGCGTGATCCAACCGCCTTTCAAAGAGAATCTTTTTGCAGCCATGAAAATTGAGGACGAACAATGAGCATTATCCTGACCGGTTCAATCGCCTACGATTACCTGATGACCT
>Ga0272443_10004989_pt1 | contig 13997 bp, 10 predicted proteins | sample SSMAcet12_FD_193581 | JGI IMG/M metagenome (GOLD analysis project Ga0272443, IMG submission 193581) | Marine sediment archaeal communities from Little Sippewissett salt marsh, Falmouth, MA, United States - SSM-Acet-12 | ecosystem: Environmental > Aquatic > Marine > Wetlands > Sediment ...
GCGTAGAATTATAAAAGAATCAAAACGTGACGATATAATTATTATAGGCGGCTCCCATTATGCTGTGGGCGAATTTATATTAAACCGGGCCAGGATTTTATGAGCGAAGCTGAGAACAGCCCCAAAAAAAGTATGCAGATACAATCGAATAAGCTGAATGGGACCTTATCACATGACGATCTGAGGCGCCGCGCAGAAGAGGCGCTCGAGGAAAGCGCGGAAAAATTCAAGCTTTTTTCCGAACAGGTCCTGATGGGAGTAATTGTCCTGCAGGACGGCCTCGTAAAGTACTGCAATCCTGCCATGACCGAGATTATCGAATACAGCGTTGATGAAATTCTGGGCTGGGAATATGAAGAGTTCGGCAAGGTAGTCCATCCGGAATATCTCGAATTTGCTATGGAACAGGCTCGTAAGAAGCAGGTCGGCGAAAAGAATGTTGTTCCGCAATACACATATAAGCTGATTGCCAAATCAGGCAGGGTAGTCTGGGTTGATCAGTATTCCAAGACAATCAAATATGAGGGGCGAAATGCCGACCTCGTAACGATGATCGATGTCACCCTTCAAAAGCGGGCCGAAGAGGCGCTTCATGAAAGGGAGCGGCAATACCGTAACCTGATCGAAACGATGAATGACGGCTTCGCGATTCTGAATGAGGACGGCATCATTACCTATGTGAACGAAAAAATGTGTGAAATGCTCGATTTTCAAAGAAACGAGCTGATTGGCAAGAAAGTCACGGAATTTTTGAATACCTCAAATGCCAGGCTCCTCTATAAAAATGCACCTGGGGGCAAATTCGATCTTAAACAGGCAATCGATCTATCCTGGAATGGAAAGGACGGTTCCCGAATTCATTCGATTGTTTCGATCAGCCCTATCTTTGACGCTCTTGGTAAGTACGCGGGGAGCAACGCGGTGATCACCGATATTACCGGACGCAAAATGGCCGAGGAAGCGATCAGGAAATCCGAGGCCCGTTATCGCGAGCTGTTCGACAATGCCATGGAGGGGATTGTCGTGGTCGACGAAAATGAGACGATAGTATTCAGCAACGAGGCTTTTGCCAGTATTTTCGAATTCGAATCGGCCAAGCGCGCGATCGGGAAAAACATTCTTGAATTCCTTGATGAAGAACAAAAAAATATATTGCTCGATCAATCAAAACAACGACGCGAGAGGCGATCGAGCCGGTACGAACTGAATATTAGCACGGCCCGCGGAAATCCCCGAACAATTCTGGTTTCGGTATCTCCGCGACTGAATAAAAACGGGGAGTTTGTCGGATCATTCGGAACGGTTCTTGATATTACCGATCGCAAACAGGCCGAGACCGATCTGCGAAAAGCCCGTGACGATCTCGATCTCAGGGTCAAAGAGAGAACCGTCGAACTCGCCGAGGCGAATAGACAATTGAAAAAGTCGATATTTGACCTTTACAATATTTTCGAATTAAGCCGAAATTTTAATGCTCTTCTCGATTACAATTCCCTTCTGGATTCATTCATGCTGGCCTCGATGGGGCGCATGGGATCGAATAAATCGGTTCTTTATATTCGCCGTGAAATTGACAAAAACGAATTCGAACTGGCCCGCTCGAAGGGTGAAGGTAAATTCCCCGACCCGGAAATTATCATCGATTCCTCAGGGCCGTTTTACCGTCACCTGACAGCCCTGAATCGCCCGGTGCAGATAAAAGAGATCAAGGAAAAATTTGCATCGCGCGAGCAGATTGAGTTTATAAAGCAGTTTCCCAATGGGTTGGTTATCCCGCTGGTGTACCAGACCAGGCTTCGGGGCATCCTGGTGATCTCAGGAAGAGATGTCGGCCGGGCATACCATGGGAGTGACCTGGAATTTCTGGCAATCCTTGCCAACCAGACGGCCGTTGCGATTGAGAATACCCGTCTTTACGAATCCGAAAAATCCGCGCAGATAAAACTGCAAAAGACCCAGGAGCTTTTGGCCCGTTCGGAAAAATCTGCGGCGCTCGGGGAGCTCTCGGCAAAAGTCGCCCACGAAATCAACAATCCTCTGGGAATAATCAATAATTATCTCACCCTTGTCAGTCGCTCCCTGAAAAAGGGGGATAAATCGATGGAATATATCCGCGTGGTGCGAGGAGAGATGGATCGAATTGCCGGAATAGTCAGGCAATTGCTTGATTTCCATCGTCCCATTCTGGCCAAGTATGTCGATATTAGCCCCAAAAGGATTCTCAAGGAAACCCTGGCTCTGATGAAATACCAGCTTGAGGAAGCGTCCATCGCTGTTTCTCTGAAAGTGGACAATGATGTTCCCCAGATTAAGGCCTGGCCGGAGGGGCTGAAGCAGGTATTTATGAATCTCCTGGTGAACGCGCGCGACGCGGTCGGTGAAGGGGGAAAGATTTTTATTGCGGTATCCGGTTCCGATGAAAAAGTAACGATTTTGTTTGAGGATAACGGCCCGGGCATTCCTGACGATAAACTTCCGCACATGTTTGAATCGTTTTTTACAACTAAAAGCGAGACTGGAGGAACCGGGCTGGGACTTTCTGTCTGCAAAAGGATAATAAATAATCATAATGGGTCGATATCATTCTGTAATACCGATCGGGGAGGCTGTTTTAAGATAGAGCTCCCGATTGAGCAAAAAGAGAAAGAATATGACTGGCGCATCTAAGAAAATACTGGTTGTCGATGACGAGATTCGCATGTGTGAGTCGATGCATGAGCTCCTCTCTGGCGCCGGCTATCAGGTCACTGCGGTGCAGTCGGCAAAAGAAGCCATCAATAAAATCAGAACTCAGCCCTACGATCTCGTTATAACAGATATCAAGATGCCTGATTTCTCCGGGCTGGATATTCTCAATGAGGTCAAAAAGATCGATCCGGAAACGGTTGTGATCCTTATGACCGGTTTCGCCTCACTGGAATCTTCTCTGGAGGCTATCCGCAAGGGAGCTTTTGAGTATCTGTTGAAGCCGGTTGAATTTACCCAGCTGGAAATATCGGTCAGACGGGGACTGGAGAAGCGTGAGGCGGCCTTGGGGCGGAAACGCCTTCTGGAAGATCTCAAGATTGCCAATCATAATTTGAATACCCGGCTGAATGAAATTAATGCCCTGTATGAGGCGGGGACCTCCTTAATGCAGACCACGAATCTTAAGGAACTGCTCGATGAAATCGTTACCCTTGCCGCCAGCGTAACCGATGTCGAGATCGGTTCCCTGATGCTCATCCATTCGACCGGCAATTATATGACCATCGAATCATATATCGGGCTCGATTCCAAGATTGCGGAGTCGGTTAAATTGCCGATCGGGGAATCGATCGCGGGATATGTGGCGCAGAACGGCGCCCCCCTGGTGGTTCGGGACGTTGAGAACGACGATCGCTTCAAAAGAATAAATAAGGAGCGGTACAGCTCGGCATCATTGATGTGTGTCCCGTTGAAAATATCGGACCGTATCCTTGGCGTGATCAATATGGCCAATAAGCGGAACGGGGAAGTATTCACCGATCACGATCTGAAACTACTGACCACATTCGCTTCACAGGCGGCGATCGCGATCGATGACGCTCGCCAGTATGACGAGAATCTTCAGAAGCTGAAGGAATTCTCGGTTCTGTTTGAACTGTCGAGCAGGCTTTCCACAGTCGGCTCGGTTTCCGCCATGAGAGCGACTGTTTTTGAATACCTCAAGAAACTGATGCCGATCGATTTTGCTCTCTGGTTCGAATGGCAGGAAAACCTGGTCAGTCTTAAACCGGTCGGAGCGACCGGCACCAATATACCTCTGACCGATACCGGTTCATTCAATCTCGATAAAATAAGGCAGGAGGAGATCGTCCTCGACAATATCGATTTCACCGGGGTAGATTTCGATAATATCCCTGAGCTGTCGGGTTATCTCGCCGCAATTATTATGAAATATCCGGCCTTCCCGAAACCGAGCGATAATTTCACCGCTCTCCCCGTCCTTCAGGAAGGGGAGCTCAGACATGTTTTCTGTATTGCCTCGGACGAGAACCGCGATTATACCGACCAGGAAATCTCACTGGCCCGGCTGGTGATCTCACAGGCCTCGGGATTTTACGAAAGAGAAAAAGCTCTTCTGAATGCCACCAGGCTGTTGACCATGGGGAATATGATTTCCGAGATATCGCATGATCTCCGCCGTCCGTTGACCAATATCCGGGGCGGACTGCAGATTCTTCGCGAAAAATGGCCGGATATAGTCGACAATTCCGATTTCTTCAAGACGGCCGAATCGGAAATCCTCAGGCTCAATGAACTGGTAAAGGAATTGGTCGATTTCTCCAAGCCGCATAAATATGAAACGGAGATGACCGATATCAGAATGATTATCAAGCGGGCCGCAGAGTTGTTAAGGCCGGAATTGAAAAAGAAGAACATCAAATACTCGGAACGCTATGATAATTTGAATTACGAGCTTCCCCTGAACAAGAACCAGATTCTCGAGGTTTTCCTGAATCTCTTCCTGAATGCGGTCGATGCTATCGAGGACGGGAAGGGGGGCGAAATCACCGTCTCAGGCGAGATAGGGCGTCCCTCGTTCAAGAAAACCGACTACCTGGCCATTTCTGTCGCCGATACCGGCAGCGGCATCAAGAAAGAGAATCTCTCGAAGATATTCGATCGCTACTATACCTCAAAGAAGACCGGGACCGGGCTCGGACTGGCCGTAGTGGAGCGAATTATCTCCGCGCACGGGGGGACCCTGAGCGTCGACTCGGAATGGGGCGAAGGAACCATCTTCAATCTATATTTCCCCATTTAATTCCTGCAATAGCTTGCAAAAAACCGGCATAATAAGTCAGAAAGTAGTTGATTTTTACATTTCTCTGACGATAAATAGGGTAGTGTTGCAAAAGTCTGCCTATGAAGAAAAAAGAAAAAACAAAACTGCTCATTATTGACGATGACCCGAAGGTCTCGTGGATTCTGACAGAGGGGCTTCCGCCGAAATTCGATATCGTCTCGGCCCGCGACGGTTCCGAGGGGATTCAGATGATTTCAACCGAAAAGCCGGATTTGGTATTACTCGATATCAAGATGCCGGGGATGTCCGGCCTGGAAGTGCTTGAAAAGCTATCCAAGATGGAGAATCGCCCCGATGTCGTTATGCTCTCCGGGCACGGCGAAACGAAAAATATTGTCGAGTCAATGAAACTGGGGGCGGCGGAATTTATCAACAAGCCGTTTGATGTTAAAGAGGTCGAGATTCATATAAACTCTGTCCTGGAAAAAGGACAGCTCAGGAATGAAGTTGTCCATCTCAAATCGCAACTGGATTCCCGCAAGCAGTACGATCAGTTGATCGGCGATTCCAACAAGATGACCCAGGTGAAAAATATTATCGAGCAGGTTGCCGATTCGGAACTGACAGTCCTAATCCGGGGCGAATCCGGGACCGGGAAAGAGATTGTCGCCAGGCTTCTGCACACGATGTCGAATCGGGCCGATCAGCCTTTTACCAAGGTAAACTGCGCCGCGATTCCCCGGGACCTGCTTGAGGCTGAATTATTCGGCTATGAAAAAGGGGCCTTCACCGGCGCTCATAAGACAAAGCCGGGACGATTCGAGGTCGCCAACAGGGGATCGATCTTTCTCGATGAAATCGGTGATATGCCTCTGGAATTGCAATCGAAACTTCTCCAGGTCCTCGAGCAGCAGGAGTTCGTTCGAGTCGGCGGAATAAACAATATTCATGTCGATGTCAGGATAATTTGTGCCACGAATAAGAATCTCGAAGAAGCCATCAATCAGAATAATTTCCGCAATGACCTGTTTTACCGCCTGAATGAAATATCGGTGTTTCTTCCGCCGCTCCGCGAGAAAAAAGAGGATATCCCGCTGTTGGTTGAACATTTTCTGGAGCGATACAATCGACTCTATCAAAGAGATTATCCCAATCTCTCCGATGAAACGCTTGCCAGATTAATGAACTACTCCTGGCCCGGCAATGTCCGTCAGCTTGAGAATCTCATCAAACAGGTGGTTGTCAGAGGAGGAGAAGGCATTGCTGAGGATCTCCTCAGTAATCGCCTTGAAACGCATTCTGCGGCGTCTTCCGATGAAAGTTATCTCGGCAGTGATGAAAACAGTGATTTAAGCAACAGCTACTCGCTGAAAAAACGGGTAGCCGCGACGGTGGCGGCGCAGGAGAAACGCCTGATAAAGGAAGTTCTCGGAAAAACCAACTGGAACCGCCGCAAAGCGGCCGATTTACTCGAAATCAGTTACCGTTCATTGCTTTACAAGATAAAAGAGTACAAGTTAAACGCCTCCAAATAACACCATTTTCCGGTGTGCTTTCGATATTACAAGATTGGCATAGCAGTTCTCATAATATGCAATTGATTGCACCCACGATATTGGGAAATCCCCAATATTGGATGATTGGCTCCACGATATAATTACCAGTATGTTGATTGGCAACGGCTTGCGCGGTAATTTCAAGGTTAATTTTTGGCCATTTTTTGAACAAAAAAAGGTTATGTTCTAAATGCAATGATGGAATGTAAGTTGCTGTATAAATCATAGTTACAAAAATGGCTTTAAGGAGCCTGCTTATTAACATTGTTATGGAAAACAAGAATATGCAACCCGGTGTGACCAGCGAATTTTCTAATCGGATCTCGTACGAATTGAAACGAGCCGAAAGATACAGGATTTTTGTGTCTTTGCTCATTTTCAATTTCGATACGGTGATGGAAAAACTTGCTGAAGAGCGGCTGCCAAAGCGGGAGGACAGGGAAGAATTCCTGCGGGCGGTGAAAGGGTTTATTCGTGATTCGGTCAGGGAAGTGGATGCGGTTTCCAACTCTCATCATGAATTCGTCGGTATCCTTTGCCCCGAAACCTCGCGTCAGGGGGCAGAGATGGCGGCTAAACGGATTCAGGAGTCGCTGAATAATTTCCTCTCGGATTACTTCGGAAACAGGTCCGACCTGTTAATTCCTGTCGAAATCTCTTCATATCCCGACGCCGCCGGAGCACGTTCTCTGGCAAGCTATTCCGAGGAATTCGCGTAAGAGTTTGTTTGATCCTGGATCAAATAAAAAGCCGCCCCATCGGGCGGCCTTTTTGTTATCTATGGTTGCCGATTTTCAGGGGCAGATCAAATCCGGTCCCCCCTTGAATTTAAAGTCGATTAAATATATAATATCGAGAATATCGATTCCTCCCACACCGTCGACATTGGCCGCTTCAGCCGCTATCGGGTCGGGTCCCCCCTTAAATTTATAATCGATCAAATAGATTATATCGAGGATATCGACTCCCTCGTCGTCATTAACGTCGCCGCATTCAAAAACAATGCAATCGCTGCATCCGACCCCGAGGGCACCGATTAATACTCCGTTGGGGTTTACTCCCGGCTGACATTGCGATTCGCTGCAGATGGTCATATCCCCCTGAGCAGTATCGCAGAAATAGGGATTTGCCTGCAAATTGCCGAATTGCCCGAGTAATCCAGCGATTTCTCCCGTGTAATTGCCTTCGGCATTATGATACAAATCACAATTATTAAGAGAAGGAGTTGAGGAATATTCGTAGTCAACCGCCTGTCCCGTTGTTGAGAACGATAGAATGATGCGTTCCATGTATAGAGGACCGCCATGTTGATAAACCGCACCGCTGATAGCATCGGACGTATTTCCGAACAAGGTACTTCTGAGGATCATAAGTGAACCTCCCGAGCTGTAAACAGCGCCTCCCTCCGGAGCGGTATTTTTAATGAAGATACAATCTTCGACAGACAGATTGCGATTCAGGGAATGTATCGCGCCCCCCCGGTCCGGGGCAGTATTTTCGATAAACCGGCATTTCGAAACCGAGGCAGGCATACTGCCGGATGAAATTCCGATCGCCCCGCCGGTCGCGGAGTAGCAGTTTTCAAAGACGCAATTACTTATGGTAATGTTCCCCCCGAAGTTCGCAGTGACTGCACCGACGTTCGTGGAATAGGCATTTTTGAACTTAACTCCGTCAATTATCAGCGATCCGGTTCCGGTCTGGTAGTCGAAATTCAGTCCGTAATGCGGCGCCTTATCCGATCCCTCGCAATCGATTACAGTCCTTTCGGGACCGGCTTCGGAATAAATTCTGATACTTTTGCCGATGATGGTTAAGTCGATATTTCCCGGACCGGCGTATGTCCCGGGGGATAGGACAATTATATCGCCATCAGCGGCGGCCGTGATGGCGGCGGAGATATCCCCGAACTCACCCGGAACTTCCAGAACGTTGGCGCCGACGGTTACATCGACCGTTACCATGCCGTAGACACCCCAGCTGTTGCCGGGGGAAAGTTCCCGCCAGGTATGGGATCGGATAATATCATCCCAAGTATCATGAATGATGTAGGTAGCGGGATCCTGGTATCCGACCCCGGTCACGAAATGATCGGTACTTCCGTCCCCATCGGTATCGACCAACAGGACCACCGGACGGTCGGCATCGATTTCGGCAACATAGGTATCCCATAGAGTCGGATCGAAGAAATGGTCGTTTACCGTAACCGTGGCGTACGGTGCCTTCATCGCGAAAAAGTCGATAAAACCGCTGTGCATATGATCGAACCATCCCCAACCGTACATATTTCCGTAAAGGCTCTGCGAGGTTTTCAGAAAATCGGCAAGGCAGTCATCTTCATGCGCTCCGCCGAGTTCAGACCTGTCCTGCAAGAGGGGGGGCGAATCATCGCGCGGGCAGGCATAGTCATGATAATGATCGTAATAATATGTTGCCCCGCACCACCCATTGCCGTTGTCCGTGACGAGCATCCAGTTGACTTCAGTGGTTTGTGTCGAAGCATCTCCGACGGCAAGGGTTGGGCAATTCCTCGTTTCCCAGCACCCGGCCACCATACCCGCGGCAGTCGGCCCGCATCCGTGATGCCAGAGATACATTGGAATATCAGGTATAATAGTCGCCTTGTCTTTTTCGACCATAAGTCCCAGTTCGACATTGGCCGGCCGTTTGGGGCCGGAAGTACTTTGCTGTGAGGAAGCAATTGAATAAGCCATGACCATAAACAGGGCAATGATAACAATTCTTGCGGGGTTCCAGACGGCCAACTTTTTCATTAAGTCCCTCCGGAGATTAAATTGATTAGACAATAATACAAGTTAATCAATTTCCCGGAAACGTCAAACCAAAAATGGAAAAGGCGGCCCGGGAAATAATGGCCGCCCTTTCTGGATTTACATTACAACTGACTGCGCTTTATCAGGGGCAGATCAAATCCGGTCCGCCTTTGAATTTAAAGTCGATTAAATATATAATATCGAGAATATCGATTCCTCCCACACCGTCGACATTGGCCGCCTCAGCTGCTATCGGGTCGGGTCCCCCTTTAAATTTATAATCGATCAAATAGATTATATCGAGGATATCGACTCCCTCGTCGTCATTAATGTCGCCGCAGATATAATTATTAACCACTTGGATTCCGGCCGGATCGCTGAAAGTTCCCCACTGACCGTCGGCATCCATTCCGCGAACCCGGTAATAATACAAACCGGCTTCATGGTCGGTGACATTGTAAGAGGTCCCGGAAATATCCGAGGCCAGGATGCTGTCATATTCAAATCCGTAGACCGGGTAGATATCATCGAAATATATCCCCGATTCGGTAAGCGACTGGTCGGTTTCGTATGAAAACCGAAAATAGAGACTCTGACCGTCATAGGCCGACAAATCGAAGTTGGCCTGAACCCATCCGCCGGATGACCCGGTGATGCCGTTTCCACGGTTATTTCCATTGGGATTAAAGTTGGTGGTAATATCTCCCGGGATCGGACTGAAGTTGATGCCGTCGGATGAGATTTCGACGTAAGCATAGTCCCAGTCAAGTTCGATATTGTACCTGGTCCAGAAAGTGAGGTTATCCATGGTCTTCACCGGGTAGGGGGTTTTGGTCTGGAAATAGCGGTAATCGTTGTCTTCCGCTCCGGAGTAAAAGCTCGATGTGGCCGAATGGTAAATCTGGACATTGACCGTGAATTCGCTGTTATCAAAGTTGCCGAAATCACTGCAGATATCCGTGATTTTTGAGGAATTCTTCAATTCCTGGAGCTCGTACTGGACCGCTGGATTCAGGGTATCGTCGAGTACCCAACCGACCGTGTATTCCGGGGCAATCGCAGTATCATCGACCAGCATGGTCGGCATTCCGGGAGGGAAGATACCGTATACGTTGCCGGCCCATTTTGCCATTAATTTATTCGGTTCGAGATTCTCGGAAGTCAGTTGCGGAATTCGGCTGGGGCTTGGCCAGAAGCCGTCAGTGTAAGAACCGACTTCGAAGGTAAAGGCATAATTTTTATTTTTGGTGGTTTGTTCGCCATAACCCCAGTCATCGGTGGAGCCATTGACGGCATATAGTCCCCAACCGACAGTCGGATTATAGTTATTGAAGTCGGACAGAGAATCCCCGATGGCATTAAAGACGTTTTCCTCGCTGGTGTAAATATAATCGTATCCCCATGGCCAGAGGATTAAATTCGAATAGGAATGATAGCTCAGGGTAATATCGAACTGACGCGATTCGATAAAATCTCTCATGACCTGAGATTCCGGTTCAGAAAATGGCCCCGTTCCCCGGTAGGTTTCATCGGACCCGTAGGGCGAGGAGCCGCTGTTGTCGAAACCCCATTGATAGCCGTAATTGCGGTTCAGGTCGACCCCCATAGTGCCGTTACCGTTATCCCTGCGGTTTTTGCGCCACATGCCGCCGCCGGTTGGTTCAATAACCTGATTATGATAATAGCCATCGACATTGATAACAGGAACGAACCACATCTCCCGGTTATCCACGAGGAAAGCCGCTTCGGGATCGGTTCCATAATTATTGGTCAGGTAGTCCATGAAGTAAAAGAGGACTTCGGGAGTAATGACTTCGCGGGCATGAATCGCGGCGGTATACAGGATTTCCGGCTCGTCTTCGTCGATTTCGGGGTTGTCGGAAATTTTGACCGCCCAGATATCGCGTCCCTCGAGACTCTGCCCAAGGCTGACCTTGGCCGACATTATACCCGGATGATCGGTTATCATCTGATCGAGATAGTCGTTGATTTCACTGAGAGTCTTGTAACCCCCCATGTCTTTGTCGGCGAGACGGCTTTTATAAAAGGCGACAATGTCTTCATGGATGGTTTCGGTTTTCAGCCCGAGCTGTTCGATTTGCCGGAGTTCTTCGGTGTGAGTGATAATCTCTGCGAAACCCTTGCCGCGATAGACGATATCGGTGTGAAGCTCGTTGAGGGCGAGCCGCTGGGCTTCATTACTGAAGTAGACACGAACCTGCATCTGGATGTCCTGGGCGGCCGATGCAAGCGGGGCGGTGAAGATTGTGAGTAAAGCCAGAAAAAACAAGCAGTGGCGAAGTCTCATTAAATTCCTCCTAAGATGATTAACGGCAAGTACCTCGTGTAATATAGTCATAAACGCAATATTATCAAGAATAGTTTCTATTCAGCGGTTCGAGGCGGATTGTTTATTTTACGAAACAAACCGATGTTTTTGCAGACTAATGGCCCGGAAATATTGTTGCATAGGAGAGAAAAATCGGCTATAATATTTACGGCCTCCAGGGTTGAGAGGTATTCAGGGACAGAGGGAAAATTCTTTTTAAGAAATGCCCCCGTAGCTCATCTGGATAGAGCATCTGCCTTCTAAGCAGAGGGTAGCAGGTTCGAGTCCTGCCGGGGGTATTTTGAATTTTCGACTCTATGATCAAGTATATCATATAACGCGAAACGCTTCAACAAAGAGAGGATGTTATGGTTTTAAAGAAACTGGGCGCGATGTCGTGCGCCAAGGTAATGGGTGTTCTGTATGCCGCGATTGGTCTAATTGTCGGGTTCTTTTTCTCAATCGGGTCCATTTTTGCGGGGATGATGGGATCATCGGGCGGAGGCGACGGCGCCATGTTCGGATTTTTGTTCGGGGTTGGTGCTATAATAATAATGCCGATATTCTATGGTGTACTGGGATTTATTGGTACTCTTATCGCCGTTTATATCTTTAATTTCGTGGTTAATTATACCGGCGGGATCGAGATGACTTTCGAAGAAGAGGTGCGTCAGGGGCCGACTTCGCAGACCGGCGGCGGGATGTAGGACGTCTTTTTTTACCAAATTGATGTCTGAGATTTTCCTGGTCTCATGATTGGTCATTTCCCTATATTACCATTATGAAGGACCAGATTATCTCATATCGAGAAATGTGTGATACTGAGGGGATACAGACTTTACAAAGAGGCATGAATTATCGAATAAATGCCAATTACTCAGTTATTTTGATGTCGCAACGGAAGAATGCCCCATACAATGATAAAATAAGGGGTGACGGAATTACGATAGAGTATGAGGGGCACGATATTCCAAAAACCAAGGATATCGAAGATCCGAAATTATTTGATCAACCGAGGACTACCAAGAGCGGAAGATTAACTCAAAACGGCTTGTTTGCCAAGGCCGTTGATGACTACAAGAAAGGCAAGTCTCCAGAGCTCGTTAGAGTTTACGAAAAACTGTTAAGCGGCGTATGGTCGGAAAAGGGATTTTTCAAGTTGGTCGGGTATGAATATCGGGAGGATATAAATAACCGTAAGGTCTTCATTTTTGTTCTGGAAGAAGTTGAAATTGACAGGATTGGAAGCGGACTCGAAGTGAGGGGATTGAAGCCAAGAACGAGAATTATCCCCAGCGAGGTTAAAAAGCAGGTTTGGGAAAGAGATAAAGGAAAGTGTGTCATTTGCGGGGCAACCGACGAGTTACACTTTGATCACGATTTGCCATACTCCAAGGGTGGTTCAAGTATCACTGCTGAAAACGTTAGAATTCTTTGCGCCAGGCATAACTTAGCAAAATCAAATAAGATTGAATAGTTAATTGGGGTTTAATGCGTCTATGCCCAAAGAAACCGTTCTTATTACAGGGGCGTCGGCCGGAATCGGCTGGGAAATCGCCCGGCTTTTTGCCAAAGACCAGTCAAACTTGGTCCTGGTCGCCCGTCGCGAAGACAGGCTGAATGAACTCGCCGAGAAACTCCGGAATGAACATCAAATCGAAGTCACCGTAATCGCTTCCGACCTTTCCAAACCGGAATCCCCCCGGCAGATTCATGACCGGCTCAAAGATGAAAAGGTCGAAGTCGATATTGTCGTCAATAATGCCGGATTCGGCGCGATCGGCAAAACCGTCGAGCTGGATCTCTACACCCAGCTGGATATGATTCGTCTGAATATTGAGGCGCTGGTTCATCTGACCCGGCTTTTTCTCCCGGGTATCATTGCTCGCAACCGGGGCGGAATACTAAATGTTGCTTCGACCGCCGCGTTTCAGCCGGGGCCCTTTATGTCCGTCTACTATGCCAGCAAGGCTTTCGTCCTGTCATTCACTGATGCCCTTCACGAAGAACTGAAGGGGACGAATGTCAAGGTCTCCTGCCTTTGTCCCGGTCCGACTGAAACGGAATTCGCCGATGTTGCCGATGTGAATCAGATCAATCTCTTCAGCAGCGGAGTGATGCATGTCGATGATGTAGTCAGAATCGGATATGAGGGCTTTCGCAAAAATAAGCCAATCGTCATTACAGGTTTTCGCAATAAATTGCTGGCGCAATCGATCCGGTTTACGCCCCGGTTTCTGGTAAGAAAAGTGGTCAGGTTTCTCAATACCAAGAAATGAACCGGGCCGTTTAGAATCAAGCAGTCGTCTGGAAATAACGCCAAATGTCACCTGGCAGGGATTTTATCTTACAATACCTGGGAATATCCCCAAAGTCACATATTGGGCCGGCACCAAAAAAGTGCTTTAAGCGGAACCTCTTTTAACGTATTTTAGACAGAATTAATCGATCAAACTACCCAATTAAGGAAAGCCCCCCGGCGGGAATGGAGGATTCTATGAAATCAGTCAGGATGATTCTGGTGTTTGTTTTAGCGACGGGTTTAATGGCGTCGCTGGCCTTTGGAG
>Ga0272443_10004990_pt1 | contig 13996 bp, 10 predicted proteins | sample SSMAcet12_FD_193581 | JGI IMG/M metagenome (GOLD analysis project Ga0272443, IMG submission 193581) | Marine sediment archaeal communities from Little Sippewissett salt marsh, Falmouth, MA, United States - SSM-Acet-12 | ecosystem: Environmental > Aquatic > Marine > Wetlands > Sediment ...
CCTAAGCGCGCAGTAGGCTTTCCGCCAGATCTCTCTCAGGAAACGCAAACGAATAATACGCCCTGCTTTGAGAAGCGATGGGGGAACGATGAAGGGCATGCTGCCTTGATCAGGCATTGGAGAATGCATCTTCAGGTCAGCCAATCACTCTGACGCAGCAACCGGATCAAGGTTCCCCGACTTGAAGATTCTGCTGGGCGAATTCGGTTTCTTGATAACTCTCTCAAGCTCACCGACTAACTTCGCATGGTCGGGAGCGGACGGATACATCCCGTTCCACGCGGCATCGAACACCGCATCATCATACGGCTCGCCGCGGATGAAGCTGCCTATGTCCTTGCTCTTGGTGACGTAGGCTCTCAAGAGAGGCTCTACAGGAATGATCCGAACTTCACTCGAGCTGCGAGTTCGCTTCTCACTGCCAGGGAGTGTCATTTGCTGATCAGGCAATAACTCCAAGGGTTCGAGAAGCTTCCAGTTCAGTGAGCCATGAAGCTTGCAGGATGCATCGGCAAGAGACGCACTGGTTGTCCTGTGAAGAGTGTCAGCCAGGAAACTGGTGATCCAGTAGCTGGGAGGCAGTCCAGCAAGATTCTCGACCGCACTACTCATGGAATCTTCTTCCGCCCCCCATAGACCCATGTCACCAAGCTCAATCTGGGTAAATACATCCTCGAAGTCAAGGGGTTCTAGCCCAAAGACCTCCTTCAGGTAGCTTTCCAGTGGGTCATATGCCCCATCTGCTCTCTCGAGACCAAGAGGAAGTAGCTCTTTGGCTACTGGAATTGGTTACTCGAGGCTGCTTCCCTTCGATGCCCCCGCGCCGAGCAAGAACACATCAGATCGGCCTGCCATATAGCACTCCTCCTTCTGACGAGAAAAGCACAGAGACTGCATACGAGAAGCAACAGTTCCTTCCTCTATCGGTCCGCAATCGCTGGAAGTCAATCGGGGCGGCAAAGAGCAGGTTAGACCTTTGCAGCTCTTGTCAGGGCATGCCCGCACCTATGTGTAATTCGTGAGGAGCTTTCCTCAGTCCATGTAGAGGATAGTAGCGGTTGATGTCATCCTCTCCCGCTCCCCGTAGTGGACTGCTTTCAAACTTCTCACGGGCTTGTGATACCTGCTGATCTGATTGCAGCCTAGAGCGGTCGCTCCCCAAATCGCACCCCTGCAGTCTTTGTGAACCACACAGTTCGGCTCTTCTTGGGCACCCCTGATGTCACTGTACCGAGAACTTACATACGTCGGTTCACGGTGAAGCTGCGTTAAGCCTCGCGCTATTGAGCTTTCCCCACCCTTGCACACCCCGGGCCGGACAGTGAGCTGCGCCCCCCGGACACAGGTGTGATGTTCATTTGGGTGCTGATTCTGTCTTTCAGTGCAGATACGTGGGAGATGATTCCGATCAGCTTGCCGTCCTGCTGCAGGCCGGACAATGTTTCCAGTGCGGTCTCCAGTGCTTCTTCGTCCAAGGAACCGAAGCCTTCATCCAGAAATAGGGAATCCACCCGTACTTTCCGGCTGGCCATTTTCGACAACCCCAATGCCAGCGTCAGGCTGACGACAAAGCTCTCACCGCCAGACAGGTTCTTGGTCGACCGGATTTCACCGGCCTGATAGTTATCGACGACATTCAGTTCCAGCGGCCGCTGTTCATCACGGATCAGCAGATAGCGGTCGGTCATTTTTTCCAGCTGCCGGTTGGCATGGGAAACCATCAACTCAAAGGTCAGTCCCTGCGCGAAGTTCCGGTACTTCTTGCCGTCAGCAGAACCAATGAGGCCATGCAGCTTTTCCCAGCGATGGCACTCTTCCTTCTGGGCCTCGATAGCGGACTGTTTTTCCTTTATCCGATCTTGGGCAGCCGTATTTTCCTTCAGCTTGTGTTTGAGCCCGGCAATTGCATCACGCAACTCTTTCAGGGATTCCTCGAATTCCTTGAACTGCGGCTCCAGTTCCTCAAGCGTCTTATCCGTGAGCTTCTTGGTGATCTCCGTGGCCAGACGTGTCTGACGGTCTGTCTGTTTAGCTTTGAGCTCTGTTCCCGCGTCATCGAGCTCTTTAGCCCGGGCAGATAGAGATTCCCGATCTTCCTGTGACAGTCTGGCTTCGAGGAAGGCTTTCTCATCTGCAAAGCCTGCCGGAGTCAGAGCTGCTGAGAAGTCTCTTTCCGCTTTGTTCAGTTCAGGCGTTGTTTGCTCAATACGCTTCTTGAGGGATTCAATATGGGTCTTCGCTGTTGTCAGTTTCTGCTGCCGCTCGATGTTCAGGTCTCTGGCTTTCTTCTCGGCTGTTTCAGCGTCGCTAATGGCTTTGTTCAATCGGCCTTCTTCATCATCAGCGTTCTTGTCGCCATACAATTTGCTCCGCTCATCGGTTCCGTCGGCCAGTTCCTTTCTCAGTCGCTCCAGATTCTCCTGCTTTTCAGTGAGAGCCTTGACCTGCGTATCAATCACAGCATCCAGACGCTTCACCTCGCTGTCGATAGCGGCAATCTGTTTTTCGATGTCGGTCTTTTGCTTTACCTGCTCCTGCCATGCCTTCAGTCTTGATTTAAGGGATACGAGCAGTGACTCGACCTCTGACTCCGGTATTTCAGTAATGCCAAGTGACTGGAGTTTCCCGGAAACCGCCTGCTTGAGTTCCTCAAAGCCGGTCCGAAGCTTCACGAGAGTATCCTTCAATTCAGTGAGCGTTTTTTCTGCGGCCTTCTTGTCATTGGCGGCATCGGTTTCCAGCTTCTCAGTGTTGTTCAGGCTTTTGCGGGCAGCGGCTTCCGCCTGTTCCAGTTTCTTGATGGCGGCTTCCTGTTCGTCAGCCTTGTCGATCAGCTTGGTCAGCGATTCTATCTCTTGTTCGATCTCATCGGGAATCGGAATATTGCCCTCGGCAAAGGGATGCTCGTTTGAGCCACAAAGTGGACAGGGCTTGCCGTCTTCCAGTTTGGCTCGGTGGACTTCAAGCTCCTCGATTTTTCTGATGAAAACCATTTTACGAAGAAGTGTATCCTTCTCGATGCGATATTCTCGGAGCAGTTTGTCGCCCAGCAATTGAGTCAGAGTATCCTTGCCTTGCTGACGATTTCTACCGGCGGTCTCCAGCTCCTGTTTCTTGAGCCCACATTGCTTGGTGGCTGTCTCCAGTTTCTCAGTGGCGTCTGTTACGGCCGCACCCGCATCTTTTAGAGCAGTTCCTTTCTGTATGAGCTCCTGTTGTTTGGCGAGCAGCCTACCGAACTGCTCTTCAACACCGGCCAGACCACTGATCAGCCATTCATCTCGGGCATTTTCTTTGAGATACAGCTCTGCTGTCTCCAGAGTCTTTTCTGCGGCAGTCCGTTTTTCCTGTTCCTTCACCCGGACCTGTTTGTCGATCTCAATCTTTTTGGCTTCCTTGGTACAAGCATTAGCGCCTTCTGATACAGCCTTTGTCTGTTCGGCAATTCTCTGATCAAGTGACCGGATTTTCTGAATCAACGGGGCTGCCGTTTTCAGCTCCTCTTTGGCTTTTGAGGTGAGCTGTTCAGCAGCCTTGAGAGCCTCTGCCTGTGTGTTTGCAAATGATTCAAGCTCAGGAAGTGCGGCTTCATCCGTTTTCAGGGAGGTCTGATCGTCAGCCTGCTGCTTTCGGAGGGATGCTACGCCCACGTATGTTCCGTCAAGTGAGGCGGCCTTGATGGCCTGTTCAAGTTTAGCCCGTTTCGGCTTGAACGCCTCGGTATCGGTCCTCAATTTGGCGGCGTCATCCGTAAGGCTGAGGATCTCCTTTTGCAGGCCCGCTATAGTGGTCAGCCATGTGATGGCTTTGCCTGTTTCGGTTGACTTACCAGTAAGCTCAGTCTCCTGCTTCTGCTTGGCTGCAAGGCCGTCTTGGATTTCCTTTTCCTGTCCCGGCTCAAGAATCACGATGCCGGAGGTTTCGGCGTTCAGGATATTCAGCTTTTCCCGCTCATCACGCTGGCGTTCATGAACCCGGCGTGAGATTTCTGAGTAAATTGCGGTGCCTGTAATCTGCTCGAGTATCTTGGACTTCTGCTCAGCGTCAGCCTTGAGGAAGGTATCGAAGCCACCCTGTGCCAGTAGAATGGAGCGGGTGAAACGGTCGAAGTCCATCCCGGTTTTTTCTTCAATAACTCCACCGACAAGGCTTTTCTTGGTTTCGATAGGTTTGCCCGTAGCATCGTCCGCAATCTCGTGTTCCTGATGCTGCAGGTTGCCATCAGCCCTTTTCCGTGCCCTGCGCTGTTCCCAGTGGCAACGGAACCGGCCAGCCTGGGATTCAAAGAGTACCTCGGCGTAGCATTCACCGGTCTGACGGGACATGATCTCATTGCCGCTCTTGGTGATTTTCCCGAGGCGGGGCGTAGCTCCATACAAGGCTAGACAGATGGCATCAAGAATTGTCGACTTGCCCGCACCGGTCGGACCGGTCAGAGCAAAGATCCCGTTCGATACATATTCGGGATCAGTGAAGTCTATGACCCATTCACCATACAGGGAGTTGACGTTCTTAAATCTGAGTTCAAGTATCTTCATAGTCAGCTTCTCTATTCCGCGTTGACGTCGTCTTCATGGAGAGACTTGATGATTTCGTTATAGGAGGCCGTTAGTTCCTCCCGATCCTCATCCGGCACCTCAAAGGCATCCAGACAGCGCGCAAAAACGTCTCCGGCATCCAGATCCTCAAGGGTTTCATCTTCCGCGACCGTTCTCATCACCCGGTCCATGATACGCCGGTTCTTAATCCGTGTGATTTCCATGGCAGAGTCAGCCACCGCCTCATCGAGCATCTCGCGCAGGTTGCCGATGATATCGCTACCGATGTATTCGATCTCAAGCCATGCAGAGCTTTCTTGCTTTTTGAGTTCTTCCAGCTTGGCATAGATATCACCCAGCGATCCGACAATGCGAACCAGCTCCTGAAAACACGGTACAGTGAGCTCTTGAACTCTTGGCGCTGTGCTGTCGAACTCTATGAGGACGACCTTCTTTTCCTGAGTCGCTTCGCCATAGCCCATCGGAATGGGCGAACCACAGTAGCGGATGTGTTCCGCGCTACCGACCGCTTGAGGAACATGTAGATGCCCGAGGGCCAGATAATCGATTGACGAGGGGAAAACTTCTTCACCGACATGCGCCAGCGATCCCACATAAAGCTCCCGGACACCATCACCGTCAACGGTCTTACCGCCTGCCGTGAAGAGGTGTCCCATGGCAACAATGGGAATACCATCATGTCCGGCGCTCTTGAATGTGGCTCGTTTCTGTTCAGCAATGGCGCAGACATCCGCGTAATGATTTCTCAATCCTTCAACGAGCTTGGCGTTCTTATCGGCGATAGTCTCTCCCGGCTCGACCGTGCGGATGTCTTTATCGCGCAAATAAGGCACTGCGCAGACAATGGCCTCCGGCTTATCGTCTGCGTGAAGGACAAAGACCTCGTCCTCCAAGGCTTCGGTCATCGAGCCAACTACATACACATTCAGCGCACGCAGCAACTCCTTTGGGGCATTCAGGAATGACGGTGAATCATGGTTCCCGGCAACCACAACAACATGTCGGCAGCAGGATGCAGCAACGCGATAGAGAAATCGATAATACAGTTTCTGCGCTCGATTGCTTGGTGTGCTGATATCGAACACATCTCCAGCGACAAGCACTGTATCGACCTGCTGATTTTCAATCGTCTTGACCAGCCAATCCAGAAACTCCGAGGACTCCTTATAGCGTTTCCTCCCGTGGAGAGAACGGCCGAGATGCCAGTCTGAGGTATGGAGGATCTTCACTGGGGAGCCTCGACTTCTCTGACAGCTTCTTGGATGGCCGTTTCCCATCTTGCGCAGACCATTGTGGTATCAGGGCTTTTCACCCCAGTGGACCCCCTCTTGAAGGACTGCGCCTTCTCGCCTTGAGGAGATTGGTCTGTCTCGGAAGCAAGGGCAATTGGGGCGAACACTGGTAGGAAGTACTGACTGATGTCGGTTATCGAGATCATTCTCATCAATTCTTGCTCTTCCATCTTCCCTGAGCGAACTCCCAGTCCTGCGTCAGACGACAGATCATTTCCATAGCCCGTGTTCATTCCCTCTCAGGTTCTACCTACGTGCTCAACGGGTTAATGTAAGAGTACGAATGTCTCGCCATTGGGGCAAATCTGAGGGAAGAAGGCATTTTTGACGTTTCCGATGAATGCAATTACCTGCCCTGCTTGCCTGATCTGCCCTTACTAAGCCCTTTCTGGCCCTTCGAAAGCCCAAGATCGGATTTCGAAGTGGAAGCTGCATCATAGGTCATTTCACACTTTCAACAACGCTGCCTTGTTTTGTCGTATGCGAGAGGAGCCTAGATCGGCGCGACAATAACTCTCGAGTGATGCGCTTGTGGACATACAGAGGCCAACTCTGCTGCGCTCAGGGCATTAGCAGTGGCCTAGACGAGCCACCAGGATCTCGACTAAGCACAAGTCTCTTGGCCTGTTTGACTCGCAGGGGACTCAAACCAAGAGCCCCTCCGTAGAGGGGCTTCGTCGTCTTCTGTGGCTCCCCGTATCGGACTATTTCAAACCTCTCATGGTCTTGTGATCCCTGCAGATCTCATTGGTAAGTAGCGCAGCCACTGACCAATTGGGATGTAGCATTCAACAACTCTGCGATCTTGTCAGGAGGTTTCAGTCGTCCCAGATCCTACCTCAAGTTCTGGAACGACTTCAGGCGGCAGGTCAAGAAGGCCCCACAATGAGGATCACCACAGGCATGCCTACTACCAGAAGATCAGGCATGCAATCGCCGCAGCCGTTCGCGCACATAAGGTTCTCTGGGGGATCATGATAACGCTATCATGTTTTCTCAGTCTCGGGAGCGAGCTGCGCAATTTGCCTCCGAGCCTGCGAATTGAGGGAGTATCCCTTCTTCTCTTTCACGATCAAGCCCCGCTTAACTAGAGTTCGAATGCTTCCTCTTGGGTCTTGGCAGTTACCGAGGTACCGCTTCAGGGCAGCCTCGGGCACGGCCTTGCCCTTCCTCCAGAGTTCTATGAGAGCGTGGGTTTCATAGTCAGAGAGACCTTGGATTGGGGATTGCCTCATCTCGAAACCTCTGGCGCACTCGCTGTCGTCATGGTCGGGGACGGATTCGCGGTCGGCCCGAAGGTGCGTCAATGTCTCAGATAAACCCTCTTCCGGAACCGGCCAGAGCGCATCGAAGTCCGCCAGTTGGGACATGAAGGCAACTCCCGCAAGGGGGTGTGCGGATGCTATTCGCGAGAGACTTGTTTCGTCCTCCGGGTCCCGGAACGAGTCAGCGCACTCCTCGGGGGCAGTGCGGATGTGAAATTGAATCCTATCCCCGCCAGCAAGAGCAACTGCCACTACGGTGCCACTCGTCTTCGCACCGCTCTCCGGAACCCGCAGCATCAGCCAGTCTGACTTCGATAGCAGCAGCTCTCCCGTCTTGGGGTCTACAGCCAGAGCGCGGGCAATTGCCCACACGCTATGCATTAGAAAATCTGCGGTCGTCGCTTTCGTGGTTGACTCGAGCGCGTCGACATCATCTCTGCTCAACGGAAGCAGAATCCTCAGCCCCCCCTTCTCATCTTGCCACGCATAGATACAGGCTTCCTCCGTTTCGACATCAATCTGTTCCCGTAGCCGAACAGCCCCAGGGAACTTGCGCTCGATGCAGCACTCTGTTTCCGCCAGGATCTCATTCAGCTTCTGCTTGACAGACTGTACCGTTGCCTCGGACAAGAGGCGCCTGACTTCCTGGTACGACTCCCACAGGTCCATGATGTCTGGATCTGTTGAGCGTGCCTTCTCGAAGCGCTCTACAGTCTCCTGCAACTCCTGTTGCCGCCTGCTATGATCGCAGCACTCCTCAAGCCAGATTCTCATCTCGCTCATGTACTGGTTCACTGCGGAGATATGCGTCTCCTGCAATCGCTGATGAAGCTCTTCCTTCTCGGCGATCGCGGAGTTCAACTCCTCACGCTGGCGCTTGTGGTTCGCTTCCAGATCCTTCAGTAGCTCTCTGCTGTGACGAAGCCCTGATTCCAGTTCAACCTGCTGATTCGTCAGGATCCTCGCGCGATCTTCCATCCTCTTCTTCAGCTGGGCGAGCTTCTGCTTGCGTTGAGAGTTCCGATCCAGCCGGGCCTGGATATCCTCAAGCTGCTTGCGCGACTGCTCTTGCTCTTCATTCAGCTCGTTATGTTCCTGCACCGATACTGTCTCGTCTCTGCCCAGAGACGGGATCACATCCTCCTGCAGATGGCGCAACCGATCTCGCTCACTTGCGCTTGCACGTCTTAGCCGATCTTCGAGAGTCAGCACTGGTAAGCTACCTCGGAGCAAGGTCAGGCCAGGTCTTGAACACAACGTCCTCAAGAGTCTCACATGCAACCACCGTGGCGTCTCTGAGACCCTCGCGGACCAACGAGGCGCTCTCCTTGGGACAGTAGAGACGCAGGGGAGTGGAAAGCGTACCGTCTTCGACTGATTCCCAGAGCTCCTCGATGAGAACGTCCGGTACCTCACGAACACGTTTCTGAAGATCCAGCTCACCTAAGTACATGTGATGAGAAGGGATTTCACGTTGGAGGTAGGAGGACAAGAGCGCCATTGCCAACGGAAGACCCAAGAGCGCGCGGTAAACCCTCTCACCTGGGAGGCGACATTGGATTGTGAACGACAAATCCTCGATGTCAACTTCCTCGAGCTGGCTGAGGCAGCTGAGGAGCTGCTCTACTTCCTTCTTCGGAAGACCGGGCGCGGTGATGCGGCCACGGCTCCCATAGGTAGGAAGTGCGACGGCAGCTTGCGCTTCGACATCGCCATGAGGCTTGCCGAGGAAGCTCCTAGCGACAGCGCTCAGCGTTTCGCTGTGTGCAGATACCCTGAGTTCTGTGGTCTTTCTATCCATCTCAAGCGGTATGGGTTTCAAGCGCGCCGGGCCAAATCGGTTCTTCGGGACGAAGAGCGGCCGATACCTGAACGCCTTCCTGAAGTACAGGATGCAATCGACATTGTGCTCCAGAGTCTTCGGGCCTGCAATTCCTCCCCTCTTGGTCACGTGCCCAACTAGGAGCGTGGCTATGCCCGCTGCTTTCGCCTCTCTGCAGAATGCATATATGTGGTTGAACTGCTTGGTTGCTGCAGACGAGAGGCCGTGACCCTGGATGGAGTCCAGAACAACCAATACTGCGTTCGTGTAGGGTGCCTCTCGGCCCAGAACTTCGCGGGCTAAGAAGCTTCCGAGTTGAGAGTGCTCGTAGTGCCAGTCGACCGGCTTCACATTGCTCAGAGCCAGCTCTCTGTCCGCTTTGGGGATGCCTGACACGAGCAGCTGTGCTCTCTCCTTCAGGTCTGCTGCGGACTGCTCCGTGTGCATATAGACGGTCTGGGCTCCTGCCACACCCAGATCAAGCGCAATCTGCAAAGCGAGAGTCGACTTCCCAATGCCAGCTTCTCCTGCCAGCAGATAGGTTCCACCCTTGACGAACTTGCTGACTGTGCTGCAGAGCCATGACAGCCTTGCTGTCAAGGGGATGTTCTCATGACCTGTGGACTCTATATCAAGCAGGCCCTTCGGCTCCCCTCCTGCCTCATTTGCCATTCGCGACCTCCCACTACTCCCATGCAAACGCCCGCTTGTCAGGTTACCAATACGCGTTAGCCTGAGATGCAGACGGTGAACACTCTCAAAACGATATCATAGCGGCAACGTGTTGTATAGGCCAAAAACGAGAACCATAGCAAGGGTATAAGGCCTAATCTTATGATGTGGCCCTTCGTGTTAGGATACAACTGTGTTAGTAACCGTATGCTCGGTGATTGGCCGGGATTGCGCGGGAAGAGGTTGCCCTTCCATCCGTGGCATACGGCTTGCCATCCGTGTTGACATTGAAGGGGGGCTTGAGCTGCTGCTGCAAAAGCCGTAGGCGATGCACCAATAGCATTGCGAGCTATTGACTTGAGAGAGATCACGCCCCGGTGTCTACACTGCCGGGGAGAGCACCGAAATCGAGTACGAAGGCACCAAAACAGGTTCCGCCCGTGCCTATACCCCCAAACCCGGGCCAGACTGACAGAGACGTCAGCTGAAGAGGACACGCGAAGAGAGCGGGAAGCTGTTGCTGCGTTTCCATCGTGCCGATTTCCGGGAGGACAGTCACCACAATGCCCCGCGATTGCCTGAGAGAGGCCTAGAATCGCTTGAGCGCCTTTCGGCGTATCAAGGGTGAGGGAATCGGGATGTTTCAGGGGACAGATCTAGGACAGGATGTCCCTAAAATGGTCGATTCCAAGATGTTCCAGAATGACGGTAAGGAACATTTGAGGCCCCTACGGCGTTTTCATTCCCCCCCTTGACAAACATGCTCCTCAATGTTAGAATCGGGATACTTAGGAACATGCAAAGGGGGAAACATGTCCGAACGAGTGGGGGCATTGACGGGGAAGCAGGCGATGAGCGTGTTGACCTACCTCCAGGGGAAGGGAGACCCGCGAGACGTAGCACTGTGGGCGGTTGGGATCGGCACGGGATTGCGTATCTCTGATATTCTAGATCTTCGCTGGAAAGACGTAGTGACTGCCGAAGGTGAGATTGCCCGATCGATGATCGTTACGGAGAACAAGACAGGGCAACAAAGGACGATACGCCTTATCCCCTTGACTAGAGAGGCCCTGGAGAGCCTGAGAGGGGGCATTACGGACAGGGAAACGAAGGTGTTCACGTTGACTCGGCAACACGTTCGGCGACTTGTGAAGCAGTGGTGCGCGGCAGTCAACCTCAAAGGCGACTACGGGACTCACTCCATGCGGAAGGCATTCTGCACGATCGTCTACGAGAACAGCGGGGGGGATCCAGTGAATGCAGCACGGGTCACAGGCCACACTAACCCTTCGCAGTTGATGAGGTATATCGGACAGACCCCACCAACGATCGAGCGGATTTGGAAGGGCGTAGAGCGCACCCTGAAGGCGTAGTACCCCTACCCCCGGTAAAACTCCCAGCGGCGACGCGAGAAAGAGTATACCCCCGCACAAAATGCACCATTTTTTCTCAGCCTGTCACCATAACCAGCCAGATAGCAATTCTATTCAACCCCGGTTCTAGCCGATGTTCCCCGCCTTCTTCTCCTCCCACGGAGAACGCCTGTATTGAATAGACCTCCTAGCAGATTGGAGCCAAGATCCGGTTGGGACGGGTTAGAAGCTGCTAAGATTCCGGGCCACTAGCACTTTCGCTCCATGTTCTATAATGCAGTCCTATACAGCGGTTAAGGGGTCGCGCAACCATAGCCATCCCACTAAATTCTGAACTTCGGGGTGGGGTCTCGCTCGCAAAGGGGTACCCATAGCGACCATACGCACGGGTTTCGCCATAGAAACCACTCGCACTGCTCTCCCGACTTGAATAGGCGTTGCAACGATGAGCAAAGACACAGATCACACGATCAGCAACTTCTCGCACTGCTCTCCCGACTTGAATAGGCGTTGCAACACCTAAAGCCGGAAACGTGCTAGGGTTGCACAGAGCTCGCACTGCTCTCCCGACTTGAATAGGCGTTGCAACGGGCTTGACTTCGCCGAGCTTGACGCCAAGCGGGATCTCGCACTGCTCTCCCGACTTGAATAGGCGTTGCAACTTGCACGCTGCACAGTACGCATCGACATCGAGGGCTCGCACTGCTCTCCCGACTTGAATAGGCGTTGCAACGACTTCGCCCGCGAGATCCTGGCTATGGGCGAAATGCTCGCACTGCTCTCCCGACTTGAATAGGCGTTGCAACGTGTTTCATGTCGAACGTGACGCCTTCAATCTCAAACTCGCACTGCTCTCCCGACTTGAATAGGCGTTGCAACATGGGCGAAATCAGAGGTCTGAGCAACCTCTAAAGGCTCGCACTGCTCTCCCGACTTGAATAGGCGTTGCAACACTAGGGCCGCGATCTCGCAATGGTAGGACCTTCTGCGCGGGAGACTTGCGAGGGTAACCCCAAGCGGGTACTTCTCGCTCTAGCGCCAGTGCGATTGGCACGGGTATTGCTGTTCCCATCACGATTTCTCCTAGTCGCGAACCTCACTCCTCGAGAAAGCTGCGATTCTTCCGTTCCTGTCTCTCTCGTTCCTTCTTGATCTCCTCCTCCACCTTGGGGTTCGCGATGTTTCTCGCCGCGTTGAAATCTGCATCTGCTTCCCAGCCACATGCTCGGCAACGGAACTTCGGCATGCCGTGAGTCGCTCGATACTCGAACGTGAATCTGTCATCGATGACACCGCACTCACTACAGCGTCTTGAAGTGTAAGCGGGATTGATCTTCCTGACTTCAATACCCGCCTCCTTCGCCTTGTAATCGATCATCTGCCACAACTCATGGAGAGGCCAGTTCCGACCCAAGAAGGTTTGAGTATCCGTCAGCTCTCCTGTCAGATCCTCACGTTGGATAACACCACATCGTTCTCGAACGGCTATGTCAACGATCCGTCGTGAAAGCGTATGGTTCCAGGTCTTACGGAAGTTCTTCCACTTCTCATCCAGATGCTCGATGGGCCGATACTTAGCTTTGCGGCCATGCCCACGCCGAACATCTGGCCGACTAAGTCTGCGAAGAAGTTCCCGCCGGCGACCTTCAATATGGAGCTTCGTTTCGATCAATTGTGAGACCGTTTCACGCAGTGCAGCTTGGCCGACAGGGTATTTGGAGTTCGCGAGAGCAGCCACTGTCTGCTTCACCCCAAGATCAATCCCCAAAACCCGATCTCTCGCAAGAGGTGTTTCTTCTGAATCTGCTGGTTGGGTATAGGTAACAACGATTTCCAGGAGTTTCCGACGTTCCTTCCAATGCAGTTCCCAATCTCCACAGCGATAGGTACCGTCCATCAATCGAGCAAGGACTTCCTTGCGCGAACCATCCAGATTCCGGGTAGCAATCCGCACCCAGTACCACCCCTTCGACGGAAACAGGATCTTCTCATCTAGCGGAAGGGGCCACCAAAGATCTCCTTTCCGCTCCTCGACCTTCAGCTGCTTGTCCTTGGTAAGAACAGAAGCTGCCTTGAAGGGCACTCGTCCCCAACGGATATTGGGAAGGCTTGCCTTTCCGCGCATGACATCATTCCTCAATCGTTTCCAGATCCCGCCGGTGTAGCCTCCGCCTTGTGATGGGACATGTCTATTCTGAGGGTAAAGCATAGGTAGGATGCGCGAATTGAGAGCATACTTCTTGGACCATTGATTGTACTCGGGGAAGCTCTCTACTTGCTCTTGATCAGGCCATTCTCCGTACTCATCGCGGTAGTCCATACGAGCTTTCTCGTGCAAATAGAGACGGGTCATGACATCATTCGCAGCCTTCTGGGTCTCGTCAAGCGCGTGGTACAGCGCTGGCCAGAATGGGTCGCCACGCGGCGGCTTCAGAAGGAGGAATCGTGTCGCTCTCACGATGCTCACGAGTTGCCACCTTGCCTTGATCACTCCGCTGAATCCTTTGTGTCCAGATATTGGAGAATCGCCTCGACAACAAGATAATTCACAGAGCGGTCTCGCTTCTTCGCAAGCTTCATGAGACGTCGAACTGCGTCCGCATCCGCCCGCTTCTTCGGGAAGTAGATCGAGAGAGTCGCAGAGGGTTCCGACATAATCTTCGCCTCCCTATTCGTACACTATAGGATTTTTCTTCATCACTAGCGTTGTCAGTATACAGATGTTACCTTCTAGTGCCTATCCTCGTGCTCTCACATATGCTGCCCTTGTTTTCCTACGAGCCTTATCGCACCTATGTGCTTGACACCCGTTCTCAGATGCCGTATACTGTTGTTGGAACACTTGTGGTTTCAGAGACGGAGGAGAGGAAGCTCTCCTAGCCTGTGCAAATAGGCGTAGACATAGTCTGCGCCCGTTTTTTTTTGCCGGGAGCTGGTGCGTCTCTCAGAGCGAAGTGGCAGCAACTACTTGGGGGTGGTGGCATGAGTACCAGGGAAGTAACGGGGGAGAATG
>Ga0272443_10004992_pt1 | contig 13991 bp, 9 predicted proteins | sample SSMAcet12_FD_193581 | JGI IMG/M metagenome (GOLD analysis project Ga0272443, IMG submission 193581) | Marine sediment archaeal communities from Little Sippewissett salt marsh, Falmouth, MA, United States - SSM-Acet-12 | ecosystem: Environmental > Aquatic > Marine > Wetlands > Sediment ...
TTATAGAGCAATTGAAGGCAAAAGTCTAGTTTTTTTATATATGCCACTATAACGGCATGTTACGAGACTCCTGCATGCATTTCCGATAGTCTTGGAAAATTGTTTTTGTACGTGCGAAATGTAAGTTAAACCGTTGTTTTTGAGGTCCGAAAACGCGGTCTAACGAGTATAGACGATAGAAGCTATTTTTCGAATCGTTCGCTATCCGGCGTTGATAGGTTGACACCTCAACAAGTTTTTCCAGGCGGACAACGCGCTTATCGACATCGATCACATGCTCTTGTAGGGGCCTGTGGGGGATGATTTTATGCGATTATTAAAGGGAAAATGACAACACACATAAAATCATCCCCGTTTCCCATTTATTCTTTTTGGTAAGTTTGCCACTCCTTGCTGCCAAGCAACCTGTGAAAGTTCACCGTTTTCACGGTATCATTGGCGATATCACCGTTTAAAGTCCAGCTAATTACAGCAACGCACTCGTTGCCCTTGGCAGTCACTGTTCGTTCAAGTTCAAACTCATGTTTGTTTACACCATCCTTAACAACCAGAACCCACATATCACCGCCGATTTCTGTCCATTTAACATCTGATTTATCATTGAAAATCCGGCAATTCATAAAATCTTCAAAAGAGGCAGTGTACTCTTCTCCATCTTCAATCAATGTACAGCCATAATGAACATTGTCCTCAGCATCATATGAGAAGATAAAAAGATCGTTCCATTCCTCTTGAGGGCCTTCCGCGGTTTTGCTGCACCCAGTTGCCATCACCAGAATCAACATTGCTAACAGAATTCCATAAACTTCAAATTTTCTCACATTCAACCCTTTCTATCCAAAGATTTCCTTAACATTCTAATCTAACTCGATGATGACATCATTAACGACGGCTGGTAGTATTTCCATCACGCCTGACCAGACCTGATCACCGCCCTGATCCGCCCGGAACTGAAACGACGCGGATGGCAAAATGAACTCGGCGTTGCCGTCTGCTTCGGTTACTGCGGTTTTTCCCAAATACGATCCGGCTTCACTGAAGACATATACCCTTGCACCTTCCTGGTTGGAACCAGAGCGGCGCACCTGAACGCGCGCCATCCCCTCGTCAATACTGACAGTTGTATTTTCGGACTGAAATTCGTTGGACCAGAATTGCAGTCCGAGATAGTCCGCCCTTGCCTTGTACTCCTGATCGGGCAGAGAAAATGACACCTGACCGTCAGCATTGGTGGTCTGACTCAGATTGAGATATGATCCGGCGGTTGTGAACAGATAAACCTTCACTCCCTCTATGGGATGCGAGGCTGGATAAAGACCCTCGATGCCGAGCGTAACCATGGAATGGGGAATTGTGAATTGTTCCACCAAGGTTTCCGGGACCTCAAAAACATTTGTCCAGAATTGATGGCCGAGGTAATCCACTCGTATCTTGTATCGTCCGTCTGCCAGTCCGGCGCCAATCTGTCCATTGCTGTCAGTGGTTTGATGAAGGCCCAGATAATTACCCTGCTCGCCAAAAAAGTAGCAGTTCACGCCGACCAGCGGATCTGAAATATCCTTCAACACCGTGAGTTGGAACTGGCCGCCGCCCGTTGAAATCTCAACCGCATTTGGTTGACCGGCAACCAGGGTGATTTCTTCGCTCCAATACTGACTGCCCTGGTAGTCAGCTCTGAACCGATAGATTCCGGAAGGCAACCGGAAGGTCAGATTACCCTCTGAATCCGTTTTCCCGCTGATACCCAGGTAGGCATTCGGACCGGAAAACACGTAAACCGGGACGTTGGGTAAGGACGCTTGTGCACCGACTACGTTTATCTCGGCATCACCCATGGGAATCGAAACGGAGGTTTCCTGCCAGATGCTCTCTTCTGACCAGTATTGCTGCCCGAGATAATCGACGCGAACTTTGTATGCGCGTTCGGGGAGATTGAATATCACCCGGCCGTCGGCATCCGAAGCCAGATGGCTGTTCATATAGCTTCCAGAACTTGTGAACAGATAGACAGTCGCATTTTCAACCGGCGTGCTCTGTTCCTGAAATAGGCTATTGACCGTAAAGCCGACATCCTGATGGGGAACGGCAACCTCGGCCGAAAATACGCCAGGAACGGCATATTCGTCGCTCCAAAACTGGTACCCCAGATAATCCACTCTGAATTTGTATGCGCCGTCGGCCAGATCGAAAGAAACCTGCCCCGCGTTATTGGTGGTCGACGACATGCCCAGGTAGACGCCCGAATCGTTGAATACATAGCAGTCCACACCCGTGAGCGGCGTATTTACGTCCGCCAGAACGGAAAGATCGAACATGCCGCCGCCGGTGTTGATTGCCAGGGGATTCACCAAGTCGGCGATAAGGATTTCTGTATCGCTCCAGTACTGATTTTGTTGGTAGTCTGCGCGGAACCGGTAATTCCCTGCTGGCAACCTGAAAGACACTTTGCCGTTGGCGTTGCTGATGCCATTGATGCCCAGATAAGATTCCGACTCGGAAAAGACAAAAACAGCAGCGTCCTGCACCGGCTGGTTCCCACTGACGACCGAAACTTCCGCCTCGGCCATGGGAACCGTTATTACGGTGTCGGTCCAGACGAAATCATCCGACCAAAACTGTTGCCCAAGATAATCGGCTCTTGCCCGATAAGGTTGCTCTGGAAGGGAAAAGAATACCTGCCCATTGGCATCTGTGATTTCTTTCGTGCCCAAATACGCACCCGAAGGCTTGAACAGGTATACATTTAAGCCTGCAAGCGAATTTACAGCTCCCTGGTACACACCCTGGACTGACATTGCGACGAGTTCATGAGGAATCATCAGCGAAACCTGATCGTTCTCCATTACCTCAATGGCTTCCGTCCAGAACTGGTACCCCAAATAATCGGCCCTGAACTTTACATCCATACCCACAGGGAGCAGGTAGTTCACGGACCCGTTCTGATCCGTCACGCCATTTATTCCCAAATAGGCACCCGATCCTGAAAAAAGATACAACTTGATTCCTTCGAGCGGGTTACTGCCGGTGGTGACATAAACCGGTACGTCGGCCTCATCTATGTTCACAGAAACTGAGAATTCATCCGGGACATAAATACTGTTGCTCCAAAATTGCTGTTGGAGGTAGTCCACCCGAAATTGATAGATACCGTCTTGAAAATCCTGTAGGTTGAATTGTGCTGTTCCGGTCTCATCCGTTGTGGCGCTTTGGCCGGTATAACTGCCCGAACTGGTAAAGGCATATACTTTTATCCCATCAAGCAATCTGCCGTTGTCGGTTTCTACAGCGACTTCAATAACCGTGGGAATAACACTATCATCTTCTGGCGTAAGCAGAAAACAATGCTGTACTCCATCAAGATCGCCATAGCCGACGATCCATCCGTTGCTGTTGATATCAATAGCCTCAGTCAATACCCAACCGGTACCGTCTATCAAGAGATCATTCAGATCAAGCATCTGTGTCCCGTCATGGACAAAGGCGTGCTCGGTACCCGTGCTATTCAACGCGAATGATCCCACAACGACATCAGCACTGTTGATTGCATAAGCTCTGCTGCTGACGCCCAACGAACCTATGTCATTCATCTGATTTCCATCCCATAGAAATGCTCTATATCTGTAAGACAAATCGTGAGCCCATCCGACGACATGCCCGGCATCATTGATGTCGGTTCCATAGCTTCTGCGGGAAGATGGCTCAAAGCCAAGGGTTCCTAAATCATGCATCGTCGAGCCATCATAGTAAAAAGCCCTATCTACACCACTGATTCCGGTTGATTGACCTGTAATCTTTCCGTGCGAGTTGATTGCGGTCGCAATACTGTATCCAGTAGTTCCCAATAAGCCCAAATCCTTGAAATACCCGTTGGAATAGAAAAACGCTTTCATGCCGCTTCCAGAGGGTTTGTATGCACCAACAATCTGACCGGAAGCGTTGATTGCTTGGCCATAGGCTATCTCGCCCCCGAATCTACCCAGATCTATGGATTCGCTGCCATCAAAAAGAAAAACATTAGTAAAAACATTATTGTAACTGCCTACAAGTTTGCCATCAATGTTGATGTCTATAGGGGAGATCGAACCGGGGCCGGGCGGATCGATCCAACTGAAAACACCACTATCGTAAATATAGGCTCTGCCTCCGGATACACCTGTTATCTGGCCCAGTTCGTTGAGCCCCCCTACGGCCCCCTCTCCAAGATCTGTTATGTGGTAGGTTGTACCATGAGCTGTAAAGGCTATTCCCTGCACCAATAAAATCAATATCGCCGATATAGCCCAAATACCGCTGCCTCTTTTCATGTCCCCTCCTAGTTTATGATTAAATCCTGAATTGTCGCTGGGATTGTAGAAATCTTTGGGAACGTCTATGCTTACATATCTTCCTCGCACATTGGATCATCTCAAAAAAGGGATGGGACGCATCGATATGAGTACACCGCTGGGCACCGGTTTCATCTAACGGAGCGTGGACCAGAAGGTATGCTTGGTCTACCGGAAGGTTGCCGGTGTTTTGGACGTGGAAGCGGTACTGAATGGTTCTGGGGGCAAATTCGGAGGCAACCATCTCGTCAGAAGGTTGTCGAATGAGTACCAGAAGAAGGACAACGGCAACACTCAGACAGATTCCGGCACCAGCTATCAGGGCTTTTGCACTCACGTACCGCCTCACTGAGAATATGCACAAAACAGCATCGTAACGATGCCATCAACAGCAGCCAAAGTTCAATTCAACGATCCGGATATGAGAATTCAGGAGAATGAATCAGCTTAACCCTATAGTTGCATAAAAAGATGCTTTCATCATTGTTACCTATTGTTATCTAAGCAAGAATGGCTATCGAAAGAAGTTATGTTCGAATTCACCATTTGTTAATTCCTTCAGGTAACAATGATTGAGGCATCTTTTCGACCCTTTCGGGAAAGCCGGAGGGCTTCAGATACCGCGTTGCCAAGGGATTGCAGTAGATGACTACGGCGGCACCCTCGGCGCCTTGTCTCTGAAGCCCTCCGACTTTTGCAACGTTAGGGTTAACTTCAAAATTTCGTGAGTGGACTATTTAACCCGACACTGTAACAAGATGCAACACTGTTTTTGCACTACAAAAATACGTTTATAAAATAAGTACAAACCCTTACATTGGGAATATGTTCCCATTTGTAACATTGAAATTGCAATTTTGGGTTAGCTGTTGTTTCGAAAATAAATGCAGATATCACCATCCAGGGGGTTGGACATCATGACTTCTAAGAGGTGGGGATTCGCAATCGAGCGAGAACATAAGGAACTCAAGATTTAATCTTGCCTATTTCGATGTTTGTGTGTCTGTGCGGAAATTTGCAACCACGCGCAAAGGCAAACAGCTCTATACCGATAACGCCGGTATTGAAACCTGTATGGGTCTCGTCATTGCCATCGACGCCGGACCCTACTGGTGGTGTCAGGTGTTTGAAAAGAATCTCCAGAGAAGAGAGTTGGAAAAGGCTCCATCCATCAGGGCAAACGCCGATAGGTTTCGACTTCATCATCGCCGGGAAATATCAAAACCATGCGGTCCTCTTCAAGAACCATCCGGGCCTGGATGATCTCCTTTTGCGCTTCACCATGGTCGACCTCGAACTGGATCCCGTCGTCACCTGTCAAACGGTAGGTTCCGGAAACCGCCATGCCCTCGTTGTCGACGGCATGAAAAACACCGTCGGCTTCGAAACGAACGGTGGCCGGTCCTTTAACATCCTGCCATTTGCCCGTAAGCGTCGGCCGCAGAGCGCATCCGAAAAAAAGGACCGCCATAACGATAATTACCGTGAGGATGCTACTGGAGAAAAGAGAAAATCGGCGGGTGGGAACCATGGAATCGTCCTCCTTTAGAGGCGGTTAATGCCTAACTCTTTCGTTTTTATGATGATACCGGCAAAGGATCTACAATTCAACGATAAAATGGCTCATCGGCATTCACTTGACATCAGCAATGCGCGCTGTTAATCAAATATGTTGTACCAAGCGTGACAACACTGGAAAAAACGATGCAAATATCCTACAATCTGAAACATATCGGTTTGTCCGATAACGCCGTGACCACCTACCTGGCGCTGCTGCAGAACCATCCCGTCAACGGGTCCCAGTTGAGCAAGCACTCGGGCATCGCCCGCGCCCGCATCTATGACGTGTTGCGGACACTCAAGGCAAATGGATTTGTAAGCGAAGTCGGCAAGGGACTTTTCGCCCCCCTGCCCCCCGACGAGTTGATCAAGCTGCTGCGGCGCAACCATGAAAAAGACCTCACCCGTCTGGAAGCCCTGGCCAATGAAGTCCGGGAGCCGGCCGAACACGATTTCATCTGGACGATGACCGGATACCAGCGGGCGCTGGGCAAGGCCAGGGAGATGATCGGCTCGGCCCGCTCGGAAATTTACATCCGTTTGTTTCCCGAAGAGGCCGAAAGCCTCGTCGAGCCCCTGAAAAAGGCCGAACGCAGAGGGGTTCAGGTAAAATGCATCTTCATGGCGCCCTTTGCCAAAACCTTTTCCATCCAGGTGATCCACCCGCAGCATGAAACCGTGGAGCATTATCTGGGGGGGCGCTCCTTCGACCTGGTGGTGGACAAGGAAGAATTCATGGGCGGCATGTTCGACCCGGAAAATATCGAAGCGTCGCGCATCAACTGGGGCCGCAACCGATGGTTCGTCATCTCCGGCCGGGACAGCCTGCGCCATGACTTCTTCCACTATTTTCTATATAAAACCCACACCCTGCATCAGGTGTTGGACGAAGAGGAAACAGGACTGTATGAAATCATTCAGAAAGATATGTAGGCGGTTCGGAAAATCGCCTGTAGGAGAGGTATCATGAAAAAAATTCTGGTGCTGGGCGCCGGCCTTGTGGCTCGGCCAGCCGTCCGATACCTGCTGGACAGAAAAGATCTGCAGGTGATCCTGGCCGACCAGGAGGCCGAGAAAGCAGCGGCCATCGTCGGCGACCATGCCAATGGACGGGCCGTAGCCCTGGATGTAAACGACCAGCCCAAACTGACGGGGCAGGTCGCTGAAGCCAACATTGTCGTCAGCCTGCTGCCCTGGACCCTGCACCCGGTCATTGCCCGCCTCTGCCTGGCGCACGGCAAACATCTGGTCACCGCCTCCTATGTAAAAGAAGAGATGCAGGCCATGGACCGCGACGTCCGCGACAAGGGGCTGGTATTTCTCAACGAAGTGGGCGTGGACCCGGGGCTGGATCATATGTCCGCCATGCGGATCATCGATACGGTGAGAAAAGAAGGCGGACGCATCGACAGCTTCTTTTCCTACTGTGGCGGGCTGCCGGCCCTGGAGAGCAACAACAATCCTCTGGGATACAAATTCTCCTGGAGCCCCGAAGGGGCCATGATGGCGGCCACCAACGACGGACGCTACAAGGAGCATGGCAAGGTGATCGAAGTGCCCGGAGAAGAGCTGTTCCGGCATTACTGGCTCAAAAGCGTACCCGGGGCCGGGGTCTTCGAGGCCTACGTCAACCGGGATGCCTTGCCCTACCTTGACATTTACGGTATTGAGGATGCCTCCGGCATTTACCGCGGCACCCTGCGCAACGTGGGCTACTGCGAAACCTGGGATTTCATCAAGCAATTGGGTCTGCTCAACCGCAAGATGAAATTCGATTTCGATGAAGTCTCTCCCCGCGAGGTACTGGCCAATATGGTCAACTGTCCGGAATCGGATGTGCGGGCCGGTGTGGCCGGCTACCTGAAGATTCCCGAGTGCTCTCTGACTCTCAAAAAGCTGGAGTGGCTGGGATTGCTTTCCGACCGACCGCTGAAGATCGGTACGGCATCGGTTTTCGACATGTTCGCCCACACATTGAAAAACCGCCTGGTGTATGACGAAGGCGAAATGGACCTTCTGGTGATGCATCACGAATTCGAAACCCTCTACCCCGACCTGCCGCGCCAGCGCATCCAGTCCACGCTCATCGATTGCGGCATCCGGGGGGGGGACAGCTCCATGTCGCGCACCGTTGGCTATCCGGTAGCCATCTCCGCTGCACTGCTGGCGGATGGGAAAATCAATCGAACCGGTGTACTCAGACCGGTTCACGCCGAGATTTACGAACCCATCCTGGACGAGTGCCAACGGCTGGGCATCCAATTCAAGGAAAAACGATCCAATCTTGATACTGACGAACGCAGCTATTGGGGAGATTGAAACATGAAAAAACTGCTCATCCGGGCCGAAGACAAGAACCGCTGGGAACGCCGCGCACCGGTCGTGCCGGCGGACCTGGCCGCCGTCATCCGGGAAACCGGCGCCCAAGCCTTTGTAGAGGATTCCGACAAACGCTTTTTCACCCGGGAACAATACGCCGAAGCCGGGGCCGCCAGCTGCCAGGGAATGAACGACGGCGATGTCATTCTGGGGGTCAAGGAAATTCCCATCGAAAAACTCCTGGACAACAAAACCTATGTCTTCTTCTCGCATACCATCAAAGGACAGAAGGACAACATGCCGCTGCTCAAGCGGCTCATGGACAGCGGTTCCACCCTTATCGATTACGAGAAAATCACCGATGAGAAGGAGCGCCGCCTGATCTACTTCGGCCCCTATGCCGGACATGCCGGAGCCATCGACATCCTTTCCCTCATGGGTGAGTATTGGGCCGTTAAAGGCATCGACACCCCGTTTGCCGCTGTCCGAAGGGCCCATCAGTACGATTCCGTGGAAGCGGCCCACAAGCACCTGGCCGACATCGGCCGGGTCATCGAAAAAGAGGGGCTTCAGGAAGCGCTATGCCCGTTTACCATCGGCATCCTGGGCTACGGCAACGTCTCCGGCGGCGCCCAGGAGATTATCGACTGCCTGCCCGTCCAGCGGATTCCGGCCGATGAAATCAACGCCTTTGTCAGCGAAGGACGCGGAGATCGCCACACTGTTTATCTGACGGTGTTCAAGGAACAGGACCTGGTCGAACCCACGGCCCCCGGCGCCGCATTCGACCTACAGGAGTATTTTACCCACCCCGAACGCTACAAGAGCCGCTTCGAGCAATTCTTGCCCAGTTTCACCCTGCTGGTCAACGCAGTATATTGGGAAAAGCGGTATCCCCGATTTGTTACCTGGCAAGGGCTGAAGCGCCTGGCCCAAGCCGGCCCGGAAATGAAGCTGGCCGGCATTGCCGACATTTCCTGCGACACGAACGGATCCATCGAGTGCAACGTCAAGTCCACGGGCAGCGACATGCCGGCCTACCGGGTGGATCCGCTTGCCGGCACCGTCAGCGACGGCCACACAGGGAAAGGAATCGTACTTTTGGCCGTGGACAATCTGCCTTGTGAATTGCCCAACGACTCGTCAACCTTTTTCAGCAACCAGCTCAGACCATTTTTACCGGCGCTGCTCAAAGCCGATTATCAAACCGGTCTTGAAACCTCCGGGCTGCCGCCCGAGCTTCAGCGGGCGACCATCGTATATAATGGAAAGCTGACCGAGCCTTTTGGGTACTTGCAGGAACATCTGGATGAATAGCGTCTCGCCATTTATAAAATGGCCGGGAACCGGCCAACTATCGGAAAACCGCTTTACCATCGCCCACCTCAATCGTTTTTCGGGTTTGTAATGTCGCTATCGCCGGGCGCCTCTGGCATGGCAGGTGGTTTTGCCGATAGTGGCGCGAACGGCCCGAATGGCAACGGCAGCGAGCTTTTTCTTTTCCTCTGACAACAAACAACCTTTCACGGAGAAATTCCATGCAAATTATCGTTCTAGGCGCCGGCCTGGTCGGCGGCCCCATGGCAAGCGATCTGGCCGCCGATGGCACCCACCGGGTGACCGTCGCCGACATCAACGAAAATGCCCTTTCCAAGCTTAATGGAACCAGTAGCATTGAAACCATTCAGGCGGATCTTTCCGATCCGGCGACGATCACACGGATCATCGCGCCGACGGATATGGTCATCAACGCGGTTCCCGGTTTCATGGGCTTTTCCACGCTGAAAACCATCATCGAAGCCAAAAAAAATGTGGTCGACATCGCCTTTTGCCCCGAAGATCCCTTTACGCTGGATGACCTGGCCAAAAATAACGGGGTTACCGTGGTCGTGGACTGCGGTGTGGCACCGGGCATGAGCAATATGCTGATGAGCTATAGCCACAGCCAGTTGGACAAAACGGATTCGGCTATCATTTATGTCGGAGGGCTTCCGGAAATTCGCCAGTGGCCGTATGAATACAAGGCTGTCTTTTCTCCCATCGATGTAATCGAGGAATACACCCGTCCCGCCTTTTACATGGAAAACGGTGCCCTGGTCGAGCGGCCGGCCCTGAGCGACCCGGAGTACATCGACTTTCCCGGCATCGGCACGCTGGAAGCATTCAATACCGACGGCCTGCGCTCGTTGTATAAAAATCTCAAGATTCCCAACATGAAAGAGAAAACCCTGCGCTATCCGGGTCATATCGAGAAAATGATCATGCTGCGCGAATCGGGCTTCTTCGATACCGAACCTGTCGAGATCAACGGGGTGAAACTTCGCCCGGTGGACATGACCGCCAAACTGCTCTTTCCCATGTGGAAGCTCAATGAAGGCGAAGTTGACCTCACGCTGATGCAGATTGTGGTCGAGGGAGAAAAGGCCGGTAAGCGGACGCGGTTCACCTGGGATCTGTTCGACCACTACGATCCGGAAACCAAGGTCCACTCCATGGCCCGCACTACCGGCTACACGGCCACGGTAACCGCCCGAATGCTCCTGGAAGGTCTCTTTGCCGAAAAGGGAGTGATCGCGCCGGAAACCATCGGTGCCCGGGCAGACTGCATGGATTTTATCCTTAAAGGCTTGGCCGACCGCGGCGTGGTGTACAAGGAGTCGGTGGAAGAGATCGAATAACCGTTCATCTAAAAACGCAGACCGCCCGGCACCTTTGCGCAACCGGGCGGTTTTTATTTTTTGATATCAGCAATGGCGATTACCCGCTTTTCACCAGCAATTCCCGCCGAAAAGGCAATTCTCTCAGCCGGACGCCCGTGGCTTTGAATATCGCATTGGCCACGGCTGGAGCCACCGACGGGAAAACAGGCTCGCCCACACCACCGGCCTTGAGGTTGTTCTCCGCGATGAATACTTCGATTTCGGGCACCTCGGACATGGTCAGCACCCGGTATTCGTCATAGTTGGCTGTCTTCACACCGCCGTTTGAAAAACGCATTTTCTCATAAAGCGCCGTGCTCAATCCCATGATCACCCCGCTTTCGGCCTGGGCCCGGATCGCGTCCGGATACACGGCGGTACCGCAGTCTATTGCGCAGACGATTCTGTGCACGCGGATGCTCCCGTTTTCTCCCACCGACACCTCGGCCATGTGCGCGGCAAAGGATTCAAAACATGCGGTTACGGCAACGCCTCTCGCACGGCCCTCGGGAACAGGCGTGTTCCACCCGCCCTTTTCGGCTGCCAGGGAGAGGACATGGTAGGCCCGTGAGTATTTATCCATATGGTCCAGGCGGAATGCGACCGGGTCTTTGCCGGCGGCATGGGCCAACTCGTCCATAAAGGATTCCACGGCAAAGGCATTGACCGAGTATCCCACCGAACGCCACCACCCCACCGTGATGGGGAGGTTCACCATCGCATAGTTCACATCGAGGTTGGGCAGCGCATAGGGCATATCCCGGAGGCCGGAAACCGCATCCGGGTCGATGCCGCCCTGCACTGCCTGCGGCATCAACCGGCTCATGACCGACGGGGCGGCCACCTTGTGCGACCAGGCAATCACCTTTCCGTCTTTATCCAACCCGGCCTTTATTTTACATTGGCTGGCCGGTCGGAACCGGTCGTTGGCGAAATCGTCCTCCCGGGTCCAGATCACTTTGACGGGGCGGTTCAGGGTTTTGGACAGCAATACCGAATCGACAACCGCATCCTGTTCTCCCCTCAAGCCGAAACCGCCGCCAGCCGGCAGGGTCATGACCTCCACGTTTTCGACAGGCAGGCCGGTCAGTTTGGATGCGGTCGACTGGGTAGCGGTTTGCCCCTGGGTCGGCACCCACACCCGGCAGCGCTCTTTTTCCACATGGGCGGTGCAGTTGATGGGCTCCACCTGGGCATGGGAGATGTAGGGCAGTTTGTACGATTGCACTAAGGTTTTTTCGGCCTTGGCCAATGCCTTTCCAGTTTCGCCACGCTTTTCAGCCACGGCCCCCGGTTTCTCGAGATGGGCCTTGAATGCCGCATCCACGGTGTCATCGTCGAGATCCGGCTGGGAACCGTAGGACCACTTGACATCGAGCGCATCCCTTCCCTTGATGGCGGCATACGTCGTTTCCGCGCATACGGCCACCCTGCCTTCCAGGGGAACCACGTTGACCACCCCTTTGACCGCCAGGGCCGCCTTTCGGTTGTAGGACTGAAGCGATGCACCATAACGGGGCGGCCGGGCCACCACGGCGATGCACATATCGGGCACGGTGAAATCCATGCCGAAAACTGTTTTCCCCATGACTTTGTCGGGAATGTCCAGGCGCTGTCTCGGGGTGCCGATAATGCGGTACTCCTCGGGGGCTTTCAGGGTCGGATGTTCAGGCACCGGGCATTTTGCGGCAGCCTGAGCCAGTTGTCCGTAAGTCAGACTGCGTCCATCCGGATGGAGGATTTTTCCATCCCCGGCAACGCATTCTTTCCCGTCAATCCCCCATTGCCCGGCCGCCGCCTCGACCAGCATCTGCCGGGCGGCGGCGCCGACCTTGCGGAGAAGATCCCATCGATGGCGGATACTGCTGCTTCCGCCGGTCGCCTGCGCATGCCACACGGGACTTTTAAAGGGCTCGGCGGCAAGGGCCATTTTTACCTGGACCGTTTCCCAGGCCGCATCCAGTTCATCAGCAATAATCATGGGAATACCGGTATGGGTTCCCTGGCCGAGATTGGTCTGACCCACCCAGACGGTGACCGTGTCATCGGTCGCGATCTCCAGAAACGCATGGGGCTTGAACGGCAGCGTTGAAGCGCCCTTTGCCAAAGATGCATTGAACAGGCTTATGGAATTAGAAAAAGCGGCAGCGGCAATCACCAAGCTGCTTTGCTGCAAGAAAGATCTTCTCGTCATTTCGCTTTTCATGGTCTACCCTCCCTGTTTGGCAGTCATTTCGGCAGCCAATCGGATGGCCTTTTTCATCCTGGGATGCGAACCGCATCGGCAGATGATGTTATCCATGGCCTCATTGATCTGTGCTTCGGACGGATCGGGAACCCGGGATAGGAAATCGACGGCCTGCAGCATGACACCGGGCTGGCAGTACCCGCACTGGGGCACCTGTTTTTCGATCCAGGCAACCTTGACCGGGTGATCGTCGGGCAAGCCTTCGATGGTCGTGATCTCGCTTCCTTGCGCCTCTTCCACAGTGACGACACAGGAACGCTGGGCCTCGCCGTTGACGAGGACCGTGCACATGCCGCATTCGGCAATGCCGCATGTGTATTTCACGCTGGTAAATCCCAGGTTGTCTCTTAGAACCCACAACAAAGGAGTCTCCGGGTCCGCATCGACCTGTTCGTTCTTACCGTTCACAGTTAATGTAAACATGTTACCTCCTTTATTTGGTAATTTCGTTCATGCCCTGTTCTTATCTCATTTGCCCACTCTTTTGGCAAGTTCCGCTGGATAACGATCCCCTGCAATCCTGATCTTATCGAGGGCTGCATTCAGGCCTCGTAATTCACCATCGGTTAACTCGAATTCGGCACCCAGATTCTCTTCCAGGCGATGCATTTTGGTGGTGCCGGGAATGGGTTCGATCCATGGCTTCTGGGCCATTACCCAGGCCAGCGCGATCTGGGCCGGGGTGGCCGACGCAGTCCGTTCCGAGTCGTTTCAACGTAAGCGGCCATTTAACCCCATCTTCACAAGCGTGGCAAGGCATGGCATATACTCCTTCTAAAAGGAGGAGATCATATGCCGGAAGATTCCCATCAGCTTGATTCCCGGGAAAGACGCAGTTTC
>Ga0272443_10004993_pt1 | contig 13988 bp, 14 predicted proteins | sample SSMAcet12_FD_193581 | JGI IMG/M metagenome (GOLD analysis project Ga0272443, IMG submission 193581) | Marine sediment archaeal communities from Little Sippewissett salt marsh, Falmouth, MA, United States - SSM-Acet-12 | ecosystem: Environmental > Aquatic > Marine > Wetlands > Sediment ...
TACATTTCCCTTATAAACAACTTTATGATCTTTCCTAACCGCTAATACTTTTTTAAAAACTAAAATATAACCAACCTTTTCAAGATATTTATAGAGATTCTCGTTCTTTCTAATATATCCAATAAAAAGAAAAGCTTTCTTAACACCATATTTATTCCTTAAAAACAACCTAAATTTACCCCAATCTAATTTCCAATTATTCTTACGAATACCCAAATTAATATTCTGGCTATCTATAAATGCATATATAATCTCTTTTGTGAATGACATACATAAACTTTAACAAGAAGAAATGAAAAACATATGAACCTACCCTTCCTTTGACACTTCCTCCCCTTACAATTAAAATAAAATATATTAATTAAATATTTTTTAACAATGTCAAACTGTTTTAAACCAAGAACAGACGATGGTATATATGGATTAGGCTTTATAGGGGCTGCCATATTTTACATATCTACTGCTACTACATTCTGGATGGGTGTCTTAGGTTTACTAAAAGCAATGGTATGGCCTGCATTCCTAGTATATGAGGTGTTAAAGTATCTAATAGGGTAATATTTACAAAAAATAATCTTGCCCATCTTCTAATATCTAAAAGGTTCATTAAATTCAACCTTCTCAATATCAAACTTGGCATAACTAAAATCTCCATCATCTAAATTCCATTGTGCTTCTATCTCAGAAGGAATCTTAAAACCATCAACCTCTATATAATTTCGATAATAACCTGTCCAATCCTCCAAATCCTCTCCAAAATACCTCTCTGCCATAAATCTCACAGCCTCCCCATCTTCATTAAATTCAAACACACCCTCTATTTCTTCTTCTCCAATAGAATAAATAACTTTTGCAAAATTACTATCTATCTCCTCCCATCTTAAATTATCTGAAGGTAACAATGCTGTAGGATACAACGGAGCCTCTCCCAACCATCTTAGAAATTCCCCTTGATCAACCTTTTCCCCTTTACCATTTACAACTCTAATACTAGAAAGAATCTTAATCTGTAAATTCCCCTCATAATTAACAAACTTATCAATACCTGTAATAAATGGAACTCTTCCTACCCACACAAAGCCTGGCTCTCTACCTAAAAAATATTCTTCTCCCTTAATATTTGACCATGCCTGCTCTGGTGTCGTTCTAAATCCTCCTCCATGCTCCAACCTAACGTAATCAATATACTCCTGCCCATCCTGTAAAACGTTTTGAAAGTATTTCTGAACAGGCTCGGGTAAGTTTATTATTTGTTCTTCAGAATAGATTTTTGTTTCATACTCCTTTGAGAAGAGATTCTTAACATCCTTGTTAACTTTATACTCTGTCAAAACAATACCTACTATTAGAACAAAAGCTATAATTAAAACCAGAATTAATACCACTTTCAATACTTTTTTTATCATATATCTTGTCTATAAATTTACTCCTCTAGTTTAACAAACCTAAGAGATATATTCCAAAAAAAATTCTTCTATCTCTTCTTTTTTTATTTTGATATCATATTCTCATGCAAAAGAAATATTCTAACCTAATAAAATTCATTCTCCTAACCTTCATAATCTCTTGGGGGTCTTGGGGGACAATAATTTTTCTAAACAAAGATCTTCTAATCCTAAGAGTCTTAGGCTGCTATGGACCCTTCATATCTCTCCTCTTCATTCTTTTCAAAAGAGAAAACAAAGAATTAAAAGAAAGAATCTTCAAAAGTCTAAGAACTTGGAATGTCCATTTTGGATGGTACATCTTTGCCATTCTAGGAACAGCAATTATAGGAATTTTAGCAATAATCATAAACAACCTCCTTTTCGATCCCGTAACATTTACAAAAACTTCTCTATCTTTTGTCTTGATAGCTATACCCTATGTTCTATTAACTAGTGTCATAGGAGAAGAAACCGGATGGAGAGGATATGCTTTGAACTTCTTAAATAAAGAATTTAGACCTTTACAAGGAAGTTTAGTAACAGGAATTTTATGGGGACTATGGCATCTACCTCTCTTCTATATCTCTTCAGACTTCCATAAATTTATTCCCTTCCCCCTATTCCTTATTCAGTCCATTTTTATGACATACATATACACATGGATATACACTAAAACTAAAAGTCTCCTTATACAACATCTATTTCATACATTCAGTAATATCACTCTTGGCCTTCTCCCTCTCTTACCTTCGACTCAAGAGACATCTGTTAGGCCCCTTGTTATCACAATCATTCTTCTCTCCCTCTTAACCTCTATATTGGTCATAAAAGAAAAAGATTCTTTCAATAACTAAGCTTTCTCCTTATAACATTTAATCTAAAAAACTCTTCCTGTATACTTAATAAATACCAAAATATTCTAAAACTGCCTTGAAATCCAAAAAAAAGAAACAAAAGAAAAAACTCTCTAAAAGAAAGAAACTCGCCATATGGATTGGTATATCCTCTTTCATAATAATTACTCCAATACTCCTTTTCCTTCTCTGTACACACCTAAGTCTAAGACAATACCCTGAACAAATTGGACCATCTGAAGAACTCTGCTTAGAAGGATATTTCTTTTTACCAAATAGCTACAAAGTAACTACACAAATACCAGGAGATATAGAAGTCAAAAACAAAACTACAATATTTAAAAAATATGACATCTTTGCAAAAACAATATGTATTAAACCAAATACCCTACTCTCTGAATATGACACATATACTCTAGAAATGTCTTACTTAGAGAATATAAATTGGGGGATATTTAAGAAAAAGATACAAGTAACAACAGAAGGATATCCAGAAGTAAAAGGCTTAGAATTTGAAACAGAAATAAACTACGACCAGTTGTTAGAATACCAGATAGATTACTCTGCGGATTTACTAGAATATTACATATTAGCCAATGACAATAATGTGCCTTGTAAAAAAGAAAATCTTTCACTCTTGTGTGACATATCCCATTTGAATCTAGAAGAAGGAGAGACATATGAAATTAATCTAGTTGCGAAATATAGAGAGCAGATTTTGAAGAAATTAGATACTCAGAATCTTGAGATTCTAACCTCTGTAAAAGTAACAGATAGTAGTATAGAGGAGGGAGATAGATTAACAGATCCTTCCTTGGATGAGATATTAATAACTTTAAACAAAGAAGTTGAAGAAGATTTTACAATTGAATTAACAGGAAACGATGACAACAAAATTACACTTAAACAGTCTCTAGATGGAAAGGAGATAACAATAAATCCTCAAGAAGATTTCAAACAAGATGTTACATATACCTTAACAATTACAGACCTTAAAGGCTTGGATACAAGCCATATGAAGGATGAATATACCCTAACCTTCTCTCTTGACGATGGCCCTACTGTTACCGGTACAAATATCTCAACTGGTTTTTCACTAAGTAACAATATTGTTCTTACCTTCGACCAATCTCTTAATGAATACCAGAATGTAAAAAATTACATTAAATTAAATTCTGGTACAGACTACTCCTACAGTGTTAGTGGTAGACAAATTACAATTAATCCTACAAACAATTTAACTGCTTGTAGAACATATTCTTTAAATATATACAAAGGATTGGTTAGTAATACTGGTTTAGTTGCGACTAATAGCAGATATTTTTCAATTAAAACATACTGTAAAAGATCTACCAGTATTGGAACCTCTGTACAAGGCAGAGGAATATATGCTTACTACTTTGGAACAGGTAGTAAAAAAATTCTCTTCTACGGTGCAATGCATGGTTCTGAGGCTAATACAAAATATACATTGTACAGCTGGATTACTGAATTGGAAAATAATATAGATGACATTCCTTCGGACAAGACAATAATTGTTGTTCCTGCTCTTAATCCAGATGGTGTAGCAAATGCCACAAGATTTAATGCAAACGGAGTAGATATTAACAGAAACTTTGACACCTCTACTTGGGTTCCTGGTACATATTTCTTAAGTACATTCTACCCAGATGGTGGTGGAGAAGAACCTTTCTCTGAACCAGAGACACGAGCAATTAGAAATTTAATACAAAATACCAATCCATATTTAACACTCTCATACCACTGTGCTGCAGGATATGTAGTACCAACAAATACATCCATTGGTATGTCCCTTGGACAAAGATATTCACAACTTACTGGATATACATATACAGGTCCTGGAGCAGATGACTCTTTTACATATTCTAGAACTGGTACTTTTGGAGAATGGATGGAGAACAGGGGTTCCAATGGATTAATTGTTGAACTATCTAGTCCATATTACAATGAATTTTCTAAAAACAAATCTGCAATGTGGGAAATGGTAAAATATTGACATGGATTTAAAAATTAAAAGATTCGACAAAACACTACCATTACCAGAATACAAATCTAAAGGAGCTGTAGCATTTGACCTCTACTCAAGAGAAGATATTACAATCCAACCAGGAGAAGTAAAACTAATACCCCTTAATATTGCCCTTGAACTACCCTCTGGATATTTTGCTCTGTTAGTTAACAGAGGTTCTACATACAAATTAGGTATTACCTGTGTAAATGGTACAGGTATTGGTGACCAAGACTACTGTGGAGATAATGATGAATATATGTTCCCTGCTCTTAACTATACAAAAGAGGTTGTAAAAATTGAAAAAGGTACTAGATGTTGTCAGATGTTAATATTACCTGTTGAAAAAGTAAATATTAAAGAAGTAGAACATTTAGAAAATGCAGACAGAGGTGGTTTTGGTACTACAGGAAAGAATTAAGGTATAATTATGTATGCCTAATACAACAGAAAGCTGGTATTCAGGTTTAAAGAAACCTAAATGGGCTCCACCCAGTTGGGTGTTTGGTCCAGTATGGTCATTCCTTTACATCCTAATCTTCATATCCTTTGGTTCTGTATTTGTGAAATTCTCTAATGGAGAATTTTCTTTAATCCAACTCCTTCCCTTTATCCTTAACATATTAAGCAATCTAATATTTACACCAATCCAATTTGTTTTTAAAAATCTAAACCTAGCTCTACTAGATATATTAATTGTACTTGGTAGTTTAATATGGATAATTGTATTCATATATCCCCTCTACCCATGGATAGCATATATGCAAATACCATATCTAATATGGCTATGTATTGCTACAACATTACAAATATCCATAATTGTTTTAAACAAAAAGTAGATGGTTAAGAAGGTTGTTGTTAATGACAAGATGCAACAAGGATATACATATACCTTAGTAGAACCCATTGGTAAAAACTTTAACCCTGACTTTAAACCAGAATTAACTCCTAAAGAAATGTTGGAACTTGGAGTATTCGGTGGTAAATATATGACAGATTGTAAAGATGAATTTCCAAAAGATTGGTTTAAAAGTGCAAAACTTTCTCCAAAAAAATCTAATCCTAATTTAAATTACTTTAAAGTAAAAGCTAGTAAGTCATTAAAATATTGGAAAGAGAAAGGATGGATATATCCAGAAGATCCTAGAGGATGGTTTCAATGGTACTGTAGATATTACATGGGCAGAAGGATACCTCCTGAAGATGAGAGACAGATTAAGAGATGGAAAGCTTTTAGGAGACATAAGGCACAGGTAGTTAAGAATTGTGAAAAGATGGATATGAATTGTAGAAAAAAACAAAGGCAAGCATTATTACATTGGGCATATGATAGTAGGAAGTTTTAAACCCTTTCAAACTGACTGTTATATAACTCTGCATAGAAGCCATTCTTTTCCAATAGTTCTTCATGATTTCCCTTCTCTACAATATTCCCATCCCTCATAACCAATATTAAATCTGCATCCTTAATGGTAGATAATCTATGTGCAATTACAAAACTAGTTCTACCCTCCATCAACCTATCCATCGCATTCTGAATTAAAACCTCAGTCCTTGTATCTACAGAACTAGTAGCTTCATCCAATATTAATATTGGAGCATTTACTAACATAGCTCTAGCAATTGTTAAAAGCTGCTTCTCCCCCTGTGATAAATTATCTGCATCCTCATTAATCTCCATGTCATATCCCCCAGGTAAAGACTTAATTACATGATCTACCTGAGTAATATCTGTAGCATCATACATCTCTCTGTCTGTAACATCCTTCTTCCCATATTTAAGATTCTCTCTAATTGTTCCATTAAACAACCAAGTGTCTTGTAAAACCATACCAAACTGCTCTCTTAAAGAAGACCTCTTAATATCTCTAATATCTGTACCATCTAATTCAATACTTCCATTCTTTACATCGTAGAAACGCATTAAGAGATTAACCATGGTAGTCTTACCAGCTCCTGTAGGACCTACAATTGCAACCCTCTGTCCAGACTTAACATCTGCAGTAAAGTTTTCAATTACATCTGTTTTACCATCGTAACTAAATACAACATCTTTAAAAGAAATATTTCCCTTTACATCCTTAAGTTCAATTGCATCTTTCCTATCCTTTACTTCCTCCTCCTCTTTTAAAAAGTCAAATACCCTCTCAGATGCTGCAGCTGTAGACTGTAAAACATTTGTAATGGTTGCAGTTTGTCTTAAAGGTTGGTTAAACTGATTTACATATTGTAAAAATGCTTGAATATCTCCAAGACTAACAATATTTTTAATAGATAGCCAACCACCTAAAACAGCAACACCTACATATCCAATATTTCCAACAAAGGTAATAATTGGGTGTATTAGACCAGAGAAGAATTGAGATTTCCAACCACTTTCATACAACTGACTATTATCCTTTTCGAAATCTTTCTTAACTACATCTTCCTTGTTAAAAACTTTAACCAAAGTATGTCCTGTATATGTTTCTTCAATATGTCCATTTAAAGAACCTAATATCTTTTGTTGTTTTGTAAAATGTTTTTGAGATTTCTTAACAACAAACAACATTATTAAAATACTTACTGGGAATACCAGTAATGTTACAGATGTCATTTGCCAGCTGATACTGAGCATCATGATGAGGACTCCGATGATTGTAGTAAATGAACTCACTATCTGACTTAAACTCTGGTTCAAACTCTGACTAATGGTATCTACATCATTGGTAATTGTACTCATTACATCCCCTATCTGTTTCTTGTCGTAATATTTCAAAGGTAGTAGATGTATCTTTTGAGATATTTCTTTCCTTAATTGGTATGTAACTTTCTGACTTACATTAGAAACAATTAGACCTTGGGTGTAGCTAAAGAGGAGACTTAGTAGATACAAACCTATTAGCATTAAAATGGTGTTTTTAATACTCTCAAAATCTATACTAGGTTTTTCAGAAAGATCCATTTCCTTTAAAGCATCTAACATATTCTCTGGTATATCCTCCTTTTGTTCTTCTGGAATCTGTTGTAAAAAGAATTCCCCTGTAGTTCCTTCAGGTATTACTGTACCTTCCGGTAACTGCTCATATATCTCCTCATATGCCCTAATACTTATGTAATCCTCAACAATATTGTTTGTAACATTTCCTAATATCTTTGGGCTTACAATTGAGAATACAGTACCTAATATTGAAAAAAGTATTACAAATATTACAGCTGTCCAATGTGGTTTTAAATATTGTATTAAAGATTTCATTGAACCTTTAAAATCTTTAGGTTTGTCAACAACACCACCCATCATGGCTCCTGGTCCTCTTCTACTTACTTTGTTGTTTGTTTTTCTTGTTTCTTCAGCCATTACTGTTTAATATTTTTAAGTTTTAATTCTTCTTCAGATAACTGAGACAAAGCTATTTCTTCATATACCTTACATTCCTTTAGTAATTCTTCATGAGTACCTTCCCCTACAATCTTTCCCTCATCCAAAACAATTATTTTATCCGCATTCATTATTGTTCCTATCTTTTGTGCCACTATTAGTACTGTAGATTCTTTTGTTTTTTTAGACAGTGCTTTTCTAAGATCTCTATCTGTTTTCATATCTAAAGCAGAAAAACTGTCGTCAAAAATATATATGTCTGGTTCTTTGATTAATGCTCTTGCAATGGAAAGTCTTTGCTTTTGACCACCAGATACATTGGTTCCACCTTGTGTAATTGGGTTGTTAAATTTTTCTTTGTAGTCGGATATGAAGTCATATGCCTGTGCTATTTCAGATGCTTCTTTTAATTCTTCTTCTGTTGCATCTTCTTTTCCAAAGGAAAGGTTAGATTTAATTGTTCCAGAGAAAAGATATCCTTTTTGAGGTACATACCCTATCCTATCTCTCAAATCTTTTAAATTTACATCTTTAATATCTATCCCGTCTATTAAAATTTTACCTTTGGTAACATCGTAGAAACGAGGGAGGAGATTAATTACAGTAGATTTACCACTACCTGTACTTCCAATGAATGCGGTTGTTTCTCCAGGACTAGCTGTAAAAGATATATTTTTAATTACAGGTTCTTCACTATTGTCATATGTAAAGGATACCTCCTTATATTCTATCTTCCCCTTTGATCCTTTTTTAAATTTCTTAGGTTTTTTAGATTCTTTTACTGAATTTTTTGTATTTAATATTTCTCCAATCCTTTGTAAAGAAACCATGGATCTGGACAAAAAGATTATTACCATTGTTAACATTAAAAATGACATGATTACTTGGCTTGCATATTGAACAAATGCAAACATTTCCCCCATTTCTAATATTCTTGCATCTAGTAGTTTAGCTCCAAACCATATTACTCCAATGTTTAAGAAATTGAATATTAAAAAGAGGATTGGTTGGAGAAAGACCATTAGTTTGTTAATGAAGAGGTTTATCCTAACCAATTCTTTATTAACATTGTCAAACTTTTTTAATTCATACTTCTGCGTATTAAATGCTCTAATTACTCTTAATCCTGTTAGGTTTTCTCTAGATACTCTGTTTAGTTTGTCTACAAACTTTTGCAATATTTTGAATTTAGGGACTGCAAATACCATTACTGCAATTATTATTGTAAATATTACAGCTACTGCTGTTGCAATTAACCAAGAGAGGTCTGGAGCTTTTTGGTATGCATTTATTACAGCCCCTACCCCCATTATTGGTGCAGATATTACTAATCTCAAAAACATGAAGATTACTGTTTGTACTTGTTGTACATCGTTGGTAGATCTTGTTAAGAGGGATGCTGTAGAGAATTTATTAATTTCTTTGGTAGAGAATCCCAAGATCTTGGTGTATATTCCTTCTCTTACATCTTTAGATACTCCTGTAGATACACGGGCTGCAAAGTATCCAACTATTACAGATGCAACAGCCCCTATTAGTGTTACTCCTAACATTTCTAATCCAATGTTTAATATTGCATCGTTATCCTGCAATATTATTCCTTCATTTATAATATCTGACAGATATCCTGGTAATGCTAAGTCTGTTTGGACTTGGATTACTACAAATACAACTAGTATTAGGATTTGTAATATATATGGTTTTAGGTATTTAAAAAGGTTTTTCACAGTAAATATGATATCACATTATTAATATTTTCCTTGTTATCTTCTAAAGAAAAGAATATAGTAAACCTTAGTATTAATATTTTTTAGGAAAAGAAATGAGAATATTTGGAGATGATAAGTACTCAGGGAGAAGGAGTAGTAAGAAGTATCAAGGTGGTAGTTCAGATAACAGGATGTATGATGCTGTTTGCGATTCTTGTGGTAAAGATTGTAAAGTTCCTTTTAAACCTACTAGTGGTAAACCAATATATTGTAGTGAGTGTTTTGAAAAACAAGGTGGAGGTAATAGATCTTCTAACAGATCTTACAATAGAGGTGGAGGAAGAAGAGATTATGGTAGTAGAGGTGGTAGAAAGAATACAGAGATGTTTAGTGCAATTTGTGATGACTGTGGGAAAGAGTGTAAGGTTCCTTTCAAGCCTTCTAGTGACAAACCAATATATTGTAGTGAATGTTTTGAAAAGAGAGGTGGGAATGAGAAAGGGAATGGAGGTAGTAACAATAAACAGTTAGAAGAGATTAATGAGAAATTGGATAGGATATTGGAGATGTTGGGAAAAGATTAAAAATAGTTTTTTAACTCAGGGACAATACCCATTAGCTATTTATCTCCTTTAATGATATACTCTCTCTTGTTTGATGTAGATTTAAACGAAGTAATTACCCCATATCCATTAAGGTTAAATATTTTTTATCTCGGTTACCTCTATATATAAACCGAAATAAAATTAAATATTTACTTACATGGAAAATAATTCCAGAAATAATCATGGCTATAATAGCCATTACAAAAGAAAACCATATTACAAATCATCCAATAATAGAGGTGGTTCAAATTGTGGGAGATATAATCAAAGAAAATCTAGTGTCAGAATAGATCAATTAGTATCTAAAGCTGTTTACGAAGAATTACCAAGTATATATGAAGAAGGTAAAACTCTTTTAGAGTTTAATCTAGTTAAATCTTTAGAAAACAATATTTCTAAAAAAGGATATACAACCCCTACAAAGATTCAATACCAAGCAATACCAAAAATATTAGAAGGTAATGACATATTAGGATTAGCAAGCACAGGCTCTGGTAAAACCGCTGCATTTTTAATACCAATGGTTAACAAAAGTTTGAAAGATGCTACTCAAAGATTCTTAATTGTAGTTCCTACAAGAGAACTCGCAATGCAAATACAAGACGAATTTAGGCAATTGGCAGTGGAAACAGGTTTACACTCTGTATTAGTAATTGGAGGTAACAATATTGGAAAACAAATATCCATATTAAGAAGAGATCCTGAATTTGTAATTGCTACACCTGGAAGATTAAAAGATTTAACACAAAGGAAAGCAATTAGATTACCAAGGATTAACAATATTATCTTGGATGAGGTAGATAGAATGTTAGATATGGGATTCATTAATGACATTGAATATATTACTTCTAAAATTAGTAAAGATAGACAATCTATTTTCTTTTCTGCAACAACTAATAGGAAGGCAGAAGAAATTGCAAATACATTACTAAAAGATCCTGTTAAGATTGAAATTGAAAAACAAGCTCCTGGTAAGAATGTAGATCAGGATGTTATCAAAGGTGGTAGTAATAAGTTTAATACCCTTTGTGAATATTTAGAACAAGATACTGTTAAAAAAGTTTTAATATTTACAAGAACTAAAAGAGGTGCAGATCGTTTAAAGAAAAATTTTGTAGATGGTGGTGTTAAAGCAGAGGCTTTACATGGGAATAAGAGTCAGAATCAAAGAACAAGGATAATTAATAATTTTAAACAAGATTATACAAATATATTAATAGCTACAGATGTTGCTTCTAGAGGATTAGATGTTAACAATATTACACATGTTGTTAATTACGATTTACCAGATAACTACAAGGATTACATTCATCGTATAGGTAGAACAGGTAGAGCTGGTAAAAAGGGATATGCTGTTACTTTTGTGTAATTCCCAAAATATATCTTTCTAAACTATTTTTCAGATGCGGATTTACTTCCTTAAGTTTAATCTCTTCTTCCTTTGTTAATTCAATCCCCCTCTTTTTAAAATCTGGGTAATATACTAAAGATTGTCCCCAGAGGTCATGTCTTATTTCTGTTTCTTTGATGGATTCAACTATATACCCTTTATATATCATCTGTTCTTCAGACCAAAGTATTTTACCTTCCTTTGCCAAGGCAAGAGCAAAACGTGTTTTAAAACTCCTCTCCTCCCCTTTTAAACCTTTCATTAGATCTAACAAAAAATTAGCCTTATCCATATCTGTATTGTATTTTCCAACAATCCTTTGATTTCTTAACATATCCCATTTATCTCCCAAAGCAGGAATGTCATTTCCTACATCTGATGCAAGTACATAGTATGGTGTATATTTAGATATCTCCAAAGCTTTCTTTTCAGCATTCTCTATTAAACTACTTCCATCTTCTTCTACATCTATATCTATATCCATATCTTCCAAAAGATATATCTTTAAATTAGGTATATCTTTAAGAAAATGTCTCATTTCAGATATTTTGTATTTGTTTTTTGTTCCAATTAGTATTTCCATTGTCGTCTTTTTGATTTCTCCCATTATACCTGTTTCAAGTTTGTAATATAATTGTCCATGACAGATATATCTTCTAACAATGAGTTTCAGTGTGAGAAATTTCTTTCCTTAGATTTTCCTAATCAGGCAATATCTAATTCAGAATTCATAGGCTGTACTTTCTCCAAATGTAATTTTTCAGAGACAAAATTTCTAGACTGTATTTTTGAAAAATGTAAATTTACAGACTGTAATCTAAGCAATATTAAACTAAATAATTCAAAGATAATAGATTGTGAGTTTAATAATTCCAAAATGATCGGTTTAGATTGGAATACAGTAAGTACAGAAATGGGATTAACATTAAACTGTATTAAATGTGACTTAAGCTACTCTGTTTTTACTAATATTAATATTAGTGAGAGTAAGTTAGAAGATTGTAAAATCCATGAAGCAGATTTTACAGATACAATATTAAAAAAATCTTCCTTAAAGGGTTCAGATTTTCTAAGAACAAAGTTTTTCAATACAGATTTAAGAGATTGTGACTTTACAGATTGTAAAAACTACTTCTTCAATCCTAGTGAAAACAAATGTAAAGGAAGTAAGTTTGATCAACCAGAGGTTTTAAGCCTTTTAGAGAGTTTTGGGATAAAGATTGTTTAATATATTTCTCTTAAACATTTGCTATACTAAACAAACTAACTTTTCTTACCATTAATATATGGATAAAAGTAAAACAACAATAATCTTAATAGCTGTAGGAATAATAATCCTCGGCGGTGCAGGATACTTTTTACTAAAAGACACATTTGTAAAAAGTGACTCCTCTAAACAAGAAGAAGAAACCTCTGACAGTGAAGATGCTTCTTTAAAATATGACTTAGGAGATACAACTGTAGAAGTAGAATCTGGAGATGAAGAATGGCCAAATGACATACCCTCTACAATTCCAGAATTTAAATATGGAGATATAGATAGTACTGCTAAAGTAACAAATGACTATGCAAATTCTTGGACAGTAATTTGTAACAATATTTCAGAAGATGCTTTTGAAGATTACAAAACAGATTTAGAAGATGCAGGATTTTCAAATATTAGTACCCTAGAAACAAGTGAAGGATCTATGCTTACTGTTAGTAAAGAACCTTTCACCATGATAGTTACATACAATCCAAATGAAGATACATTAGGTCTAAGTATTACCCAATCTTTAGAGTAAAAACATACCCTAGGAGATATTGTATAATCTCCGCATGAACAAAACACTAGATTTACTAATACTTGGTGCTGGTCCTACAGGATTAATAGCAGGAGTAATTGCAAAACAAAGAGGTTTGAACTTCTTAATATTAGATTCTAACGACAGAATTGGTAAAAAGCTTTCCATCACTGGTAAGGGTAGATGTAACCTTACAAACTACAATACAGATTTAAAAGATTTAATAGATACCTACTTTGATAACAAAAAATTTCTTTTTCATGCTTTTTCAGAATTTGGTGTGGAAGATACAATTAAGTTCTTTAATGAAGAATTAAATATTCCAACTAAGGTTGAGAGAGGTAATAGGGTATTTCCAGAGAACGATAAAGCTCAAGATATAATAGATGCTTTTGAAAACATTCTTAAAGACAACATTCAATTAAATACGAAAGTTGAAGATATCTTACTTGAAGGAAAAGAAATAGCTGAAATTAAAACAGACAAAGGAAATTTCAAAGCAAAGAACTACCTACTCTGTACAGGAGGTAAGTCATATCCAATTACTGGTTCTACGGGAGATGGATATATATGGGCAGAGAAGATGGGTCATACAGTTGTAGAACCTAAACCTGCATTAGTTGCAGTAACTACAAAAGAAGATTTTGTTAAAGATTTAGAGGGTCTTTCTTTAAAGAATGTAAAAATTTCTGTATGGCAAGATTGTAAGAAAAAGGTTGAAAGATTTGGAGAAGCATTATTTACTAGTGTTGGTATGAGTGGTCCTGTAGTTATAGATATGGGGAGGGATATTGGAGATTTGTTAGAGAATGGAAAAACGAAATTAAGGATA